>Ga0116134_1001243_pt1 | contig 12912 bp, 11 predicted proteins | sample June2015DPH_19_5_FD_89737 | JGI IMG/M metagenome (GOLD analysis project Ga0116134, IMG submission 89737) | Peatland microbial communities from SPRUCE experiment site at the Marcell Experimental Forest, Minnesota, USA - June2015DPH_19_40 | ecosystem: Environmental > Terrestrial > Soil > Wetlands...
AAACCGCCTCCAACCGGCTCGAAGCTCTCTATGAAACCACCGACAAACTGTGGATGGAGCCGATCCTCCCGGTGGACGAACATCTCTCGCAACAAGGCCGTGTCCTCGAGATGCTAAGTGAGCACATGTGCCAGGGCTGGCTGGAAGGCTACTTGCTCACCGGCCGCCATGGCTTCTTCTCCTGCTACGAAGCGTTCATCCACATCATCGATTCCATGTTCAACCAGCACGCCAAGTGGTTGAAGGTAACCCGCGAGATCGAGTGGCGTCGTCCCATCGCGTCGCTCAACTATTTGCTGACTTCTCACGTCTGGCGCCAGGATCACAACGGATTCACTCACCAGGATCCCGGCTTCATCGATCATGTGGTCAACAAAAAAGCCGACATCGTCCGCGTTTACCTCCCGCCCGACGCCAATTGCCTGCTTTCGGTAGCCGATCATTGTCTGCGCAGCCGCCACTACGTGAATGTGATCGTAGCTGGCAAGCAGCCCGCGCTGCAGTTTCTCGACATGGAGTCGGCCATCGAACACTGCACCACCGGCATCGGCATCTGGGAGTGGGCAAGCACCGACAAGGGAGTCGAGCCCGATGTCGTGATGGCCTGCGCCGGGGATGTCCCCACCCTCGAAACCTTGGCCGCGGTCGATCTTTTGCGCCAGCATTTCCGCGACATCAGGATTCGCGTGGTGAATGTTGTCGACCTCATGACCATTCAACCTTCAAGCGAGCATCCGCACGGTCTCTCCGATCTCGATTTCGATTCGCTCTTTACCGCCGATAAGCCGATTATCTTCGCCTATCACGGCTATCCCTGGTTGATTCACCGCCTCACCTATCGCCGCCACAATCACGACAATCTCCACGTGCGCGGCTATAAAGAAGAGGGTACGACCACCACGCCGTTCGACATGACGGTGATGAACGATCTCGACCGCTTCCACCTCGCTGGCGATGTGGTGGACCGCCTTCCCAGACTGCAGAAAATCGGAGGCCACTTCAAGCAGTTGCTGCGGAACAAACTGATCGAGCACAAACAATACATCCACGAACACGGAGACGATTTGCCGGCCATCCGCGACTGGACGTGGCCGTACTAATGAAAGTGCTAGTCCTCAACTCCGGCTCCAGCAGCCAGAAGAGCTGTCTCTACGAAATTGGAGATGCGCTGCCAGCCGATCCATCGCCTCCGATCTGGGAGGGTAAGGTCGAGTGGGAAGACGACAAAGCCCAATACTCCATCAAGAACTCCCACGGAGTCTCGGTAAAAGACCTGACCGTCGCAACTTCTCGTGGGGAAGCCATCAAGCGCCTGCTCCAGACTCTGTGGAACGGCAAGACGAAGGCGATTTCCGGCCCTTCCGAAATCGATGTCGTAGGACACCGCGTGGTCCACGGCGGTCCAAACCATTTCGAGCCTGCGCTGGTTACGCCTGAGGTCAAGTCGGCGATCGAAAGCGTTTCCGTTTTTGCGCCCCTCCACAACCGCGCCGAACTTGAAGGCATGCAGATTGTCGCGCAATTGCTCGGCCCAGTGCCGCAGATCGCCGTCTTCGACACCGGCTTCCATCGCACCATGCCTTTATCCGCAAAAACCTATCCCGGTCCCTACGAGTGGTTCGAGCAGGGAATTCGCCGCTACGGATTCCACGGCATCAATCATCAATATTGCGCCGAGCGCGCCGCGCAGTTGCTGGGCAGGAAGATGACCCCGAACTCCCTGAAGCTAGTGACATGCCACCTGGGAAACGGCTGCTCGCTGGCCGCGATTCGCGAAGGCAAAAGCGTGGATACGACGATGGGCTTCACGCCGCTGGAAGGTCTAATGATGGGCACACGCTCCGGTTCGGTCGACCCCGGCGTCCTAACCTACCTGATGCGCCGCAGGCACTTCCTGGACGAGCAACTGGACGACGTGCTCAATAAAAAATCCGGACTCCTAGGCATCTCAGGAATCTCCAGCGACATGCGCGAGGTTCATGCCGCCAGCCAGAACGCCAGCGAACCGGAGAAAATGGGGCGCGCGAAACTGGCCTTAGATATGTACGTGCACCGCCTGCAATCCGGAATCGGCGCCATGATCGCCGTGCTCGGCGGAGTCGATGCTCTGGTTTTTACTGCGGGAGTAGGCGAAAACTCCCTCGAAGTTCGCGCCGCCACCTGTGACAATTTTGCCTTCCTCGGTCTGAAACTAGACCAGGGGAAGAACGCACAATCGCCCTCAAACAACGACAGAGACATCTCCGCGCCCGACTCCATCGTCCGCGTCTTGGTGATTCACGCGCAAGAAGACTGGATGATAGCTCGCGAGTGCTGGAATCTGACAAAAGCCGCAAAGCCACCCGCAGCCCACTGATCCGGAACCCGGGTGCCCCATCCTTGCGCGTTCTTCGCGCAAGGGTGGGATTCCACAAAAGCGTCTTGCGTGGGATTTGTTGCAGCTGATTTTGGGTGGCGCAGCGGTTCACCGCTGCGGTACTGCTCGGTTTTGAGATTGCGGCTTCAGCCGCTGAGGTCACACTTTCCCCCTATTGCGGGTACCACTCCAACACCCGCACTTCAATCCCCGTCCCCTCCAGCCCCTTCTTAAACACGGAGAGATCGGAGCCCCGATAATGATAAGGAATCACGACCTTAGGATGGAATGCTTTCACCGCATCCGCCGCTTCTTCCGGAGGCATGGTGTAAGGCAGATTCATGCACACGAACGCCACATCAATGTTCTTCAGGGCGCGCATTTCAGGAACGCCTTCCGTGTCCCCCGAGAAGTAGAAGCGCACGCCGCCGTAAGTGAGCACGTACCCATTGCCGCGGCCCTTGTCGTGGAAGAGCTTGCCAGGTGCCGGACCCCGCGTAAGGTTATAGGCGGGAATTGCTTCAATCGTCCAGCCCTGCCACTTCTTGGTTTCACCATTCGCGATTGGCGAGGCGATCTTGACCGTCGTCACCACCGCGGGCGCCGCGAAAATCTCCGTCCCCGCCTTGCTGATTTCGGCAATAGAATCCGGATCCATGTGGTCCTGATGAATATCGGTAATCAGAATGAGGTCCGCTTTTGGTAACCCAGCGAGTTTTGTTGGTTTGGCCGGGTCGAGGTAGATAATTTTTCCTCCCGCCTCGATCAGCGTGCTGGCGTGATACAGAGGAGTGATCTTAACCTCTCCCGCCGACGTTGGAAACGTCTGCGCAGCGCCGGCAGAGTAAGCCGGCGACGACAGAGCGAAGCAGCAGCAAGCCACAGCCAAGAAAAGTTTCATATCAGCCTCACCTTACCTTTCGATAGTCTCAGTGCCCCACAATTCTAAAGCTGAGGGCACTTTTGGACGAGACTCAAATTAAGATACGAAAACTGCAGCGCTTTTCATAAACGGGCTTTGAAGGGGCGCGGGTTCAGCCGCGCCGTTTCGAGGCCACGTGTTGGCGGCTTTAGCCGATGGGGGGCGACCGCGCGAAGCTACACGTCATCTAACCAACTCGCGAATGGTAAAGTCGAGGCCGACCCCCGAAGGAGTCAATAACCATGAGATTCTCGGACAAGCTAGTACTAGTCGCCGGTGGCACCGGCGGATTGGGACGCGCCGTGAGCCTGTCGTTTCTGGAAGAAGGCGCAAAGGTGGTTGTCACCTACTGGGTGCAGACCGAATTTGATGCGCTCAAGAGCGAAGCCGAAGCAAAGAGCGCATCGATCGAGGGGCATCGTGTCGATGTCACCGACGAAACAGCCGTACGCCAACTCATCGACAAAGTCCTCGCGGAACACGGCCGCTTGGATGCCCTAGTCAACACGGTAGGCGGTTACGCCGGCGGCGTGAACCTCTGGCAACTCGAGACGAAGGTCTTCGACCAGATGCTCGCGCTGAATCTGCGCTCGGGATACGCCTTGTCGCGTGCGGCAATTCCGGTGATGCTCAAACAAAAACATGGGGCGATCGTAAACATTGCTGCCAAAGCCGCGTTCGATCACGGTGCCGGCGCCGCCGCCTATTCCGCCTCCAAGGCGGCCGCGTTGGCGCTGATGGATTCCCTGGCCGCCGAAGTCAAGGGCACGGGAGTGCGCGTGAACTCGGTTCTGCCCAGCATCATCGACACCGAGCCGAACCGCAAAGCCATGCCGAACGTCGACTTTGCCAAGTGGCCGAAGCCCCAGGAGATCGCGCGTGTCATCCTATTCTTGTGCAGCGACGACGCCAGAGTGATTCATGGTGCAGCCGTGCCAGTTTATGGGGACAGCTAAAACGTCAGGTAGTGGCTCAGTTTGAATTTGCCTTGAAAGGGCGCGGCTTCAGCCGCGCCGTAAGCTAAACGTCAGCCGCGCTTGACGTTCCAGAGAAGACTCCAATACATTCAAGGCCGGGACTGATCCGGGACGAGGTACTCATAGCATGAACATGAAGAAGAACGCGGTCCGCAAAACGGCTCTCACGCAAAAAGCGCAGCTGATGTCGGGTTCGGAGATTGAACGCACCCTGGTCCGTCTGGCGCACGAGATCCTCGAAAAAAACGGCGGCATCGACGGCTTGGGACTAGTCGGAATCCGCCGTCGCGGAGTTCCCATCGCCGAGCGCCTGGGCAAAATGATTCAGCAGGTAGAAAAGAAAAAAGTTCCCGTAGGCACGCTCGATATCACTTTCTATCGCGATGACCTTTCGACCCTCGGCCCCAAGCCCGTAGTGCAAGAAGCGGAAATCGGCTTTTCCATCGAAGGCAAAAAAATAGTGCTCGTCGACGACGTCCTTTATACCGGCCGCACCACGCGGGCCGCCCTCGACGCCCTTTTTTCCCATGGACGTCCCAGCCTGGTGCAGTTGCTCGTGTTAATCGACCGCGGGCATCGCGAACTGCCCGTAGAGGCCACGTTCATAGGTAGAACCGTGCAGACCACCGACAGTGAAGTAATCGAAGTAAAGTTGACCGAGATCGACGAAGCCGAAAAAGTTCTGCTGATGGAGAAATGAGACCGAAGCCCGACCATCACTTCGTAATTGCCAACCATTCGTTATTAAACCGAGCGCGGTCGTAAAAGGACTTCTGAGTGCCCACCCCGAGCGTCGAAAGTCCTGCATAGAGGTTCGCTCGCTTGGTTGCCACAATCTCCGGCATCCCTTCTGCCAAGAATGTGGCGAAGCTTCCTATGAACGCATCCCCCGCGCCCGTCGTGTCCACGCTCTTCATGTGGAATGCAGGAACATAATGCATGCCGTCTTCTCCGGCCAGTAGCGAGCCCTTGGCGCCCAGCGTGATCAACACCCGCCGAATCCCGCCGCCCAGAAGTTTCCCCGCGCACCGCTTCGCGTCCTCCACGTTGCGCACGGGCACGCCGCTGATCGCCTCCGCCTCAGTCTCATTCGGGACGAAGTAATCGAGATCCGCAACCGCCTTGATGTCAATGGCCTGCGCCGGAGCCGGATTCAAGATGCACCGGATGCCGTTACGCCGGGCAAACGTGATGGTGTAGTACACCGTCTCCAGAGGGATCTCGAACTGCAGCACGATACAGTCCGCCCTCTTCAGCATATCCGCCGCGGCATCTACGTCGGCCGGTTTCAATAAGTCATTCGCGCCTTTGACGACGATAATCCGATTCTGTCCCGAAGAATCGACAAAAATCGGTGCGACTCCGCTCGACACGCCCGCTACTTGCCGCACATGCGTCGCATCGATCCCCAGCTTTTCAAAATTCTTAATGGTCGAGGGACCAAACAGATCGTCCCCCACCCGCGCCACCATAAAGACGTCCGCGCCGCAGAGCCGCGCAGCCACCGCCTGGTTAGCGCCTTTTCCGCCGAATCCCAGATCAAACTTCTGGCCGAAGATGGTTTCTCCCGGCTTAGGAAACTGGTCTGAAAACGTAGTCAAATCAACATTGGCGCTACCCACCACCGCGATGCGAGGACGCTTAGCCATAAGTCTCCCGTTGCCGCCGACAAGTTTACCCCAGTGACCTGCGTCCTTGGCAGACTTCCGCTAGTTTGCTATCGTGCCTTCATGGGCCAGACAGCGGCTTTTTGCGGAGTGATTCTAGCGGCAGGTGAGTCCTCGCGCATGGGCCGCGACAAGGCGCTGCTGCCCTGGCCTCCGTTAGCCACAGGTTCGGCGGCGCTGATTACAACACCAGCGCCTGACACATTTCTCTCCGCTGCTATCCGCCTCTTCTTTTCTCATGTGGATGTGGTGTTCGTCGTAGTCGGCAAGAATGAGGCTGCCTTGGCTCCGGTGGTGTACGCCAACGGCGCGTCGCTGGTGGTGAATCCCGATCCCGCCCGCGGACAGTTCAGCTCCTTGCGAGTCGGCCTGCAAGAGGTCCTAAACCGCGGCCGCGATGCCGCGATGATCACGCTCGTCGATCGCCCGCCAGTCCGCATGGAAACCCTGGAAACGCTCGAAGCCGCCTTCGAACAAGCGATAGCCAAAAGGAAGTGGGCCGTGATCCCCGAATACCACGGCAAACACGGCCATCCCATTCTGGCCGCCCGCGAAATGATGGAAGCGTTTCTAAGGGCTCCCGAAGCCTCGAGCGCCCGCGACGTCGAGCACGCACACCAGAGCGAGATCGAGTATGTTCCCATCGACGATCCGCTGGTAGCCGTCAACGTCGATACGCCCGACCAGTATGCAACTTTGATTTCGCCGCCAACGCTGGTGCCATCGAGTTAATTCCATCCCAGGCCCATATTGATATCCAATGACAATGAAAACGACCAGCCTCACACTCGCTCAAACCCAGTTCGTCGAAAGTGTACTTACCCTAAAACCGCGCGTAGCCACCTTTGATTGCGACGGCACGCTCTGGTCCGGAGACGCCGGAGAAGGCTTCTTTTCCTGGGAACTTCAGCAAGGCCTTGGGTCGGAACCGCTGGTGTCCAAAGAGATCGCCAGTTGGGCGCGTCAGCGCTATGCCGACTACAAAGCAGGCCATGTACCCGAAGAAGTCATGTGCGGAGAAATGGTCACCATGCATCGCGGGCTGCAAGAGGCCGCAGTGCAGCAGGCTTGCGACGCGTATTTTGCCGAGGCCGTCGCTCCCAATATTTTTCCGGAGATGCGCGCATTGGCCGAGCGCCTCCGCGCCTCTGCCTGCGACGTCTGGGCCGTTTCTTCCTCGAACCAGTGGATCATTCGCTCCGCCATGCGCTACTTCGGCGTCCCGCAAAATCGCATCCTGTCCGCCGAAGTGGCAGTCGAGAACGGTACAATCACCGACCGCCTGATTCGAACTCCCAGCGGTCCGGGCAAGCCCGAAGCGATTCGATCGGTGCTAACATCTGCGCCCGATTGCGCTTTCGGCAACGCGATCTGGGATCGCGAAATGCTCGCCATGTCGAAACACCCATTCGTCATCAATCCCAATCCGGATCTGAAACAGATCGCGATCGCGAACGGCTGGAAAATATATCAGCCGGAGACAAACCACGCTGGGCGGTAGCCTCAACAACTCCAAACCTAGGTAATCCCACTGTTATCAGTACCCCGTACTCTTTTGCCAGGTCCCTATGCATCGTAGAGTTCTATCTGAGGGACCAAATGATCTCATGGAAGGCGCTGGCTGTTGCCCTACTTTTCGTCGGCTTGCTGGGCGGCATCAAGCTCCTGTTCGATCTGGTCGAGAGGAACAGGCGGCCCAGGTGTTAGAGCCAAAAGTGCAGTCAGCGAGCCTTTGCGAGTTAAACTTTCAGGTTAAGACAGTCATGCTAACTCTATGCTCACTTAGAGGTTGCGTAAGAGGGCGGCGAGCGTGTCCAAGGCCAGATGGCTGGCGTGGTCGGAGGCTTGCGGCAGTCCTCCGACTTTGCGCACTAACTCTTCGCGGGTCAATTGCCGCGCTTCGTCCACATTTTTGCCTTTCGCCAACTCCGTAATTGCCGACCCGCAAGCTATGGTTGGAACGCAGCCTTTAGCTCGAAAGCGAATGTCGGCAATCCGCTTCCCCTCCAACTTGACCGTGAGTTCCAGAATGTCTCCGCAGGCTGGGTTTTCCAATTGCGCGGAGGAGTCGGGAGATTCAACTTCTCCCGTATTGCGCGGGTTCTGAAAATGGTCGAGGAGTTCGGCGGAATACACAGGTCGATTGTAATGCGCCGGTCGCCGGGACGGGGCAAAGCCCCGTCACCACACCGACTCATGGATCCGCAGCTCACTTAGCGGCAACACCGAATTTGCGGCTATCCCTACAAAGGGGAAAATGCCCGAGTCGCACCATCCGCGGCGAATTGCCTGCCTGCAGCCGAGCGCGACCGTGATTCTGGCCAGCGTGGGCGAATTGGACCGCGTGGTCGCTTGCACGAAGTACTGTGTCGATGTGGTTCCGGAATTGCGCAGCGAGTTACGGAAAGACTTGCGGAGCGGCGACCGGCTCATCATTGCCGACTCCTGGACGTCGAAGGCGAACGAGATTCTCGCCGCCAAACCTGATCTCGTGATCGCTGCCGTTCCCTATCAGGAAGCCGCGGTCACCCAGATCCTTAAGGCAGGCATTCGCTTTCTAGGCCTGGCTCCGCGCACGCTCGCCGACATCTACTCCGACATCGCGGTGATCTCCGCGTCGGTCGGAGCCGGAGAGCGCGGCGCGAAGGTGATTTCCGATATGCAAGCGGCTATCGAAGAGGTTCGACGCCAGACGGCAAGTCTCCCCAGAAAGCGCGTGTTCTCGGAGGAGTGGGGAAAGCCGATCATCGCATCGCAGCCTTGGGTTGCCGAACTGGTCGGCAGCCGGAGGTAAATTCCTGGGCAAGCCCGGAGCGCAATGCTCCGCCGATGAGATTGCCCGACTCGACCCGGAAGTCATCATCGCAGCCTGGTGCGGCGCTGGAGATCGAGTGCCACTGGCAAGAATTACCTCCGCTTCCGCCGGCGGACGAGGCTGGTCGGAGACTACGGCGGTGCGGAATTCGCAGGTGTATTGCATCTCCGACGAACTCTTGAACACTCCCGCGCCCACGCTGGTTGCGGGGTTGCGGGCGCTGGCGGCGGCGATTCATCCCGCGGTATTCGGTCCGCAGCCCGGACTCCGTTCGGTTACGCCAGTACCGCAGACGTCATTACCGCAGCGAGGGTGAAATGCGGCGGCTTGGTTTAGGATTAGCGTTATGGCCACCACATCGAACCCCGCGAAGTCTAATCCTACGAAGATCGATACAGCGAAGCTCAAGGAAGTGCGCAACGCCGTCGACCGCCTGTATTCCGAAGGGCGTACGGCGGAACGCCTGATGGAAGGCATTGCGGAGTTGCTGAACGAACAAATGCTGAAGTACAACTGGGTGGGTTTCTACATGCTGGAAGCTGGAGCGGATCCACCGATGCTGGTGCTGGGACACTACCGGGGAGCGATGACGCCGCACGTCCGCATTCCTTTGAATCAAGGTATCTGCGGCGCGGCGGCATCTTCGGGCAAGACCGTGGTGGTGGATGATGTACACAAGGATTCACGCTATCTGGCCTGCTCGCTCGAAACCAAGTCGGAGATCGTAGTTCCGATCTTTGTGAACAGCAACGTGGCGGGCGAACTCGATATTGATAGCCACTTCCCGGCGGCATTCGGCGCCGAGGACCGCAATCTGATTGAATATTGCGCTCAGCTTGTTGGCAAGCGTATAGAGAGCGCCTGAACCGGACACCGCCGGCTGCTAGCTCCTGGCTACTAGCTGCTGGCAATCCTCCACGATTCCCACGAAAGACTGCTTGCTCAAAGCCAGAAGCCAGCAGCCCGAGGCGCCTTCTGACCCATGAAAAGAGTGGTAGCCGCGCTGATTCTGAAAGACGGGTTGATCCTCGCCTGCCAGAGGACGCGGCACCAACCAATGCCGCTTAAATGGGAATTTCCCGGGGGGAAGATCGAAGAAGGCGAACAACCTCGCGATGCCATGCGCCGGGAACTGGAAGAGGAACTGGGGATCGTGGCGGACATTGGCGTGGAGGTCGCCCGTATCGTCCATGAATATCCGGGCGGCGGGTCGGTGGAACTCCGTTTCTTTGAAGTGCGCAAATATCAGGGTGAAATTGAGAACCGAATCTTTCGCGAAATCCGATGGGTGACGCGGAAGGAGCTGCTGACGCTGGATTTTCTCGAGGCCGACTTGGGCCTGGTGAACGATCTGGCGGCGGGAAAGATCTTGTAAGCGCCAACGCATCCAACCGCAGAGTACGCAGAGAACAATAGGGTTTTCATCTAAATTCCTCTGCGCGCTCCGTGATCTCTGCGGTTCGATGCTTTTGAATTATCCCGTCCCGCCGCGCAGTTGTCCGTAGACCAGCAGGGCGGTTAATACGACCATGATCACCGTGGTTGCCCAGGCGATGATGTTGAAGGTGGGCGTGTTTACGAATTCGCCCATCAGTTCTTTCTTGTTGATCAGCAACAACATGAAAATCAGCACGCCGGGCAAGACCGCGCCGTTCACCACTTGCGAAAGCACGATGATCTTCACCAGCGGAATCCCCGGGATCAGGATCACGGCTCCGCCGGCGACGATGAGCGCGGTATAAAGCCAGTAAAAGGCGGGAGCTTCGGAAAATTTGCATCCCACGCCCGATTCGAAACCTAATCCTTCACAAACCGTGTAGGCGGTCGAAAGCGGCAAGATCGAAGCCGCAAACAGCGACGCATTGAAAAGCCCCAGCGCAAACAGGATGTAGGCCCAGTCGCCGGCCAGGGGACGGAGAGACTGGGCGGCGTCGGCGGCATCGCGAATGTCACGAACATTATGCACGTACAGCGTAGCCGCGCAGGCAACAATGATGAACCAGGCAACCACGTCGGTAAAGATGCAGCCCACAACCACGTCAAGCCGCGAAGCTTTGTATTGCCGCCGCGTGACTCCTTTTTCAACGATCGAGGATTGCAGATAGAACTGCATCCAGGGGGCGATCGTGGTACCGACAACCCCGATCACCATGTAGAGGTAGGAGTCCTGCCTGAAGGCCGCCAAGCTTGGAGGCTTCACCGTGGCCTTCATGGCCTCAATCCACGCCGGCTTGGCCAGCACTCCCGCAAGTATGTAAGTGACGTAGAAAAACGAAGCCGCCAGGAACACCTTCTCAACGCTCTTGTACTGTCCTTTGACGACGATCAGCCAGACGATTACGGCGCAGATCGGCACCGAAATGTATTTCGAGACTCCGAACAGCTCCATGCTTCCCGCAATGCCGGCAAACTCGGCGATGACGTTTCCGAAATTTGTAATCAGAATGCCGATCATCATGAGAAACGTAATCCGCAGGCCGAATTCTTCCCGGATCAGATCGCTGAGGCCCTTGCCGGTCACCGCTCCCATGCGGGCGCACATCTCCTGCACTACGATCAGGGCAATCGTAATCGGGATCATGGTCCATAAGAGGGTGTAGCCGAACTGTGCGCCGGCTTGCGAATAGGTAAAGATGCCACCGGAATCGTTGTCGACATTCGCGGTGATGAAGCCCGGCCCTACAACCGCAAAAAACAGCAGGATCCGGAACTTCCAACTTCTCAGGAATTTCATGCGCACAGGCCAGAGACACAATCAAAATTGGCAAAACAGAACGATCAAAAGAGAACGATCAGAATAAATGCTGAAAGCGCTGTCTGGATAGGCGAATCTTGCAGAATAGGGAAGTTTTTGTAGCGTTGCAAATGCGGCTGAGGGAATTCAGATTGTGATAGCCGCAGGCAGTTGCCGAGCTTCGCTCGGCTGGACGGGCGAGGGCGCCCGTTCCCACACAAGCAGCGTCCTCGCGTGGCTACAGCTTGGAGCGCAACATGGCGATGACGTCATCGGGCGTGATCACGCCGGTCAGTTGACTGTGTTCGTCAATCACCGGCAAGGTCAGCAGGTTGTACTTGTCGAAGAGTTCCGCGAATTCCTTTTCTTTTGCATTTTCGTAGCAGGAAATGAGGGGCTCCTGGGCCAGAGCCAGCAGGGGAGTCGAAGCGGGCGCCAGAACGATCTTTACCAGCGGCACCGAGCCAGCCAGGGTGCCATGAGAATCGGTCAGGTAAATGGCGCTCATGTTTTCCATGTGGCCTTCGAAGGTACGCATGGCCTCAATCGCGTCGTTGGCTGTGGCCGTCACCGGCAGCGCGATGTACTCGGTGGTCATGCGGCCGGCGGCGGTATTCTCTTTGAACTCGAGCAGTTCTGTGACTTCCTGACGCTCTTCGGGCTGCATCTGCACCAGGATTTCCGAAGTTCGCTCATCGGACAGGTCGCCCAGGAGGTCGGCAGCGGCGTCGGGTTCCATCTCCTCGACAATGTCGGCGGCGCGATCGGAATCGAGGGATTCCAGGACCGATTTCTGCACCCTGGGTTCGAGTTCTTCCAACGCGTCGGCGGCGACATCCTCGTCGAGCGACTCGAAAACCGCTTCGCGCTCATCGGGCGCCAGATCTTCCACAATGTCGGCAATGTCGGCGGGATGGAGTTTGCTCAACCGTTCATGCGAAATCTTCAGCCGGACGCGCCGCGCCGGGTCGGTCTCGATGAGATCCACGAAGTCCCAGGGAATCTCACGAGGAGGAACCCGCAGGAGCAACACGCGAAGGGCAGCGGCTGGAATCATTCCTTTGAGGAGGCGGCGAATGGCGCCTCGGGCACCCACATCCACGCCTTCAACTTTCAAAACGGGGTGATTCTGCGCGATCTCGTGATAAAAATCGACGTCGTTCACGCGCACAACTTTGCGGCCGTGCACGTCAATCACCTGCTGATCGAGCAGATCGCGGGTAAGGAACAACAGCCCCTCGGAGCCATTGGACGAGGTCCATTCCGCCGCCGCAGTGGAGGCGCGAATGCCGCCATTGATTGTGGAAACGGCAGTCAAAGGCAACACGCGGTTTCCGGCGGTCGTTTTGACGATCAGCAGGGCGACGCGGGAACGGTCTTCCTGCGGCGCGAGGGCCACTTCGCGCACGCGGCCGCTGGCGACGCCCGAGACGTCGTAGAC
>Ga0116134_1001244_pt1 | contig 12907 bp, 11 predicted proteins | sample June2015DPH_19_5_FD_89737 | JGI IMG/M metagenome (GOLD analysis project Ga0116134, IMG submission 89737) | Peatland microbial communities from SPRUCE experiment site at the Marcell Experimental Forest, Minnesota, USA - June2015DPH_19_40 | ecosystem: Environmental > Terrestrial > Soil > Wetlands...
CCGGAAACGGCGTCATCGCGGTCGCCACGGTGGTCGTTGCCGCCGCCGCGGCGGCTGCGATGGTCTGCGGACGGGCCAAGGCGAAGGGGGTCATGGCATCAGCTCCGCGGCGGGGTTTTGCCGAGCGCGGCGAGAACGGCCGCCGGCGTGATCGGCAGGCCGCGCACGCGAACGCCGATGGCGTTGTAGATGGCGTTGGCGATTGCCGGCGCGGTCGCCATGTTGGCGGGCTCGGCGATGCCGTAGGCGTCGGTCGAGCTGTTGGCTTGGTAGTTCTCCAACACCACGACATCGATCGCCGGCGTCTCGCCGGGGCCGGCGAGCACGTAATGCTCGAAGTCCGGGTTGACCATGCGGCCGGTATGCTGATCGAGGATGCGCTCTTCGAAGAGCGCGTAGGACAGCCCCATCAGAATGCCGCCGTGCACCTGGCTCTCGATCTGCCGCGGGTTGATCGGGCGGCCGCAATCGTGCACGGCGACGACGCGCTCGATGCGCACCACACCGGTCTCGGTATCGACCGCGACGGCCGCGAATTGGACCCCGCCGAGCGGCTGGTGCGCCAAAGCGGCGTCGCCCATCCGCCGCATGAACCCGGAATAATCGTCGGCACGCGAGGCGACCGCGCTGATGCGGTCGGTGCGCAGCCGGCCGGCGGCCTCGCGGAAGCTCAGGCTGCGGCTCGGGTCGTCGCGGACCAAGATTCTGCCGTCGCGCGCCACGAGGTCGTCGGCGGCCGCGTTGAGCGCGAGACCGGCCTCGCGGAACAGAGTTTGTTGGACGTGCCACGCGGCGGTGCGCGCCGGCGGCGTGATCGAGGCGGTGGCGCGGCTGCCGTAGGACGGCGGACCGGGCGGAAATTCGGTATCGCCGATCCGCACGGTGATGTCTTGCGCCCGCAGGCCGAGCACCTCGGCGACGGTTTGCGCCATGACGGTCGAGGTACCGGTGCCGATGTCCTGGACGCTCGAGAGCACCTCGACCGAGCCGTCGCGCATCACGCGCACCTCGCACGAAGAATCGAGCTGCACGTTCGCCATCCAGATCGATTGGGCGACGCCGAGGCCGCGCTTGACCGTTGCCGTGTCGGCGCCGGGCGCGTGCCGATGCTGCCAGCCGATGCGTTCCGCTCCGATCCGCCGTTCCTCGCGCCGCACCGGACTTGCGTCGATGCGATCACGCAGCGCCACGGGATCGAGCGGCAGCCGCTCGGCCAGTTCGTCGATCGCCTGCTCAAGGCCGAACGCGCCGGGAGTATTGCCGGGGGCGCGCATGGCGCAGCCCGGCCCGGCATTGATGAATACGTCGTTCTGTGCGCCGTCGAAATTCGGGCAGGTGTAGAGAAGCTCCGCGTTGAAGCCGACGCCGGCGCCGACGGTGACGCCGGCGGTGCCGTAGCTGACCAGCGAAATCGCCGTGAGCGTGCCGTCGCGCTTGGCGCCGATGCGCAGCCGCTGCCAGGTGCCGGGGCGGTTGCCGGCGTCCATCTGCTCTTCCTGGCGATCGAGAATGAGACGGACCGGCGCCTTGGCGCGGCGCGACAATTCAACGGCGATCCGACCGTAATTGCCGAGCGAGGATTTCGAACCGAAGCCGCCGCCCATGGCGTCGACCACGACGCGGACGCGGCTGAGCGGCAAGCCGAACGCTTCCGCCAGCTCGTTGCGCACCCCGGTGGTGAACTGGGTCGAGATGTAGACCGTCAGCCCATCGGCGCGCCAGTCGGCGACGATGCCGTGCGGCTCCAGGCAGCAATGGGTCTGCACATTGGTGCGATATTCGGCTTCGATGACGGCGTCGGCCGCGGCAAAGCCCTTCGCCACGTCGCCGCGGCGGCTGACGGCCGGGCCCCGGACGTTGCCGTTGAGCGCCAATCCGGGGGCCGCGGGCCAGCCCGACGGATGACCGCCGGGCGCGACATCGGCGCCTTCGTAAACCAGCGGCGCGCCTTGAGCGCGTGCGTGGTCGAGGTCGGCGACAAAAGGCAGCTGCTGGTAGTCGACGTGGATCAGGCGCACCGCCTGTTGCGCCGCCTCCATCGAGACGGCGGCAACCGCGGCAACCGGCGCGCCGATATAACGCACCGTTGCCTTATCCGGATCGTCGGCGCTGACGAGCGGCACCACCGCGCGCACGCCCGGATGACGCGAAGCCGCCGACAGATCGAGCGCGCGCACGCGGCCGTGCGGCAGCGGCGCGCGCAGGACGCGGGCGTACAGCATGCCGGGCAGCACGATATCGGTGGTGAAGCGGACAGCGCCCGTGACCTTCGCCCGCCCATCCTGCCGCGGCGTCGGCTTGCCGATGACGGCGAGCTCGCTGTTGGGTGGCAGCGGCGGCGGTTCGTCGGCCGGGATTTGGCGGTCCACTTCGCCGAGACCGGCACCGACAATGCCGTAAGGAAATTTCTCGACGCGCGGATCGTCCGGTTGCGCCATCGTCAGCTCCTGTGCGCCTTGGCCGCGGCGAGCGTTGCATCGACGACGTGCGGGTAGGTCCCGCAGCGGCAATAGTGGCCGCTGATGGCGGCGCGCACGTCGCCGGCCGTCGGCTCGGGCGTGCGCTCGAGAAGCGCCGCGCAGCTCATGACCATTCCCGGCGTGCAATAGCCGCATTGCAGCGCGTCGTAATCGATGAATGCCTGCTGCACCGGATGCAAAGTGTCGCCCGCCGCTAGCCCTTCGATCGTGGTCACGGCCCGCGCGCCGACATCGACGGCCAGAATCATGCAGGAGGTCACCGGCGCGCCGTCGAGCCAAACCGTACAGGCCGAACAGGTGCCGCGATTGCAGCCGATCTTGGTGCCGGCGAGCTGGAGCGGCCCGCGCAGCACGTCGGCGAGCGTCGCGCGCGGCTCGACCATGAGCGCCCGCGCCATGCCGTTGACACTCAAAGTGATCGCAGTCGCCTCCGGCCCGACGACCGCAGCGCTACCCGGAGCCGGTTCGCCTTGCGCAAGAAATCCCGATGTCGCGTTGGCCATGGTCGCTCCGGCCGTCGTCAGCGCCGAGCCTCGCAAAAACGAGCGACGTGAAAAGTCACTGCGCACACCGAGCCTCCACGCAAACCCTCATGCCTTTGGATGCCTTTGTAGTCTTCATCAAGTAACTCGATAGGTGATCGACCGCACCATCGCGTTGATAAAGGTCAAACGCCACGGAACGACGGCGCGATGACGAAGGTGTCGCGATGAATTGAGCAATACGATTAACCTTGCGTCATTTTACCTATTCCGGGATTCATTCTGACTTGGATCAAAGAGCGATTCGCTCGTTCGGGGCATAAACGCCATGGACGACAGTGGAGACGAGGCGATGCACGCGCCGCTTGATCTGAAAACACTGCGAGCGAAGACTGCAAAGGCGATGCCCAGCCGGACGCAATTGGCGCTCCTGGTGGCCATCATCGTGGTGGCTGTCGCGGCGATTGCCGCCTATTTCGAACGTGGGCCGCTGCAACGTTTGTTCGGCGGGCCGCAGCTCGCCGCCACCATCATGGTCTCCGGCAACATCGAAGCGCACCAGGCGGTGCTCGGCTTCAAAACGGTGCAGTCGCGGATCGTCGAACTGCCATTCGACGAAGGCAAATGGGTCGATCAGGGCACGCTGATCGCGCGGCTCGACGATTCCGATTACCGCCAGCAGGTCGCGGTCAACGACGCGACATTGGAGTCGCAGCGTCGCCAACTCGCCGCGGCGGAAAAGAATCTGACGGCGGCGCAACGCACGGTGGAGTTCGACGCCGCCGACCTCGAGTTCCGCGACGCCGAATACAAGCGCGCCGATTTCCTGGTGCAGAAGCAGGCCGGAACGGTGGAAATGCGCGACCAGACCTACGCGGCTTGGCGGCAAGCGACCGCCGCGCACCAGCGCGATCAGGCGCTCGAAAACGCCGCCGAGCGCCAAGTCGACCTCGCCCAGGCCAATATCCGCACCGCCGAGGAAACGCTCAAGCTGTCGCAGATCATACTCGACTATACGGTGCTGCGCGCGCCGTTCTCCGGCGTCATTCAGGTCCGCCAGGCGGAGCTTGGCGAGATCATGGTGCCCGGCACGCCGGTGGTGACGCTCGCCGATCTCGATCACGTCTGGCTGCGCGCCTACATCAACGAGACCGACATCGGCAAGATTCGTTATAATCAGGAAGCGACCGTCACGACCGATACCTATCCGGGCAAGACCTACAAAGGCCGCGTCACCTTCATTTCTTCGAACGCCGAGTTCACGCCGAAGAGCGTCGAGACCCATGCCGAGCGCGTGACGCTCGTCTACCGCATCCGCATCGACGTCTATAACCCGAGCCACGAATTGGTGCCGGGCATGCCGGCAGACGCCAAACTGACGGCGCTTACCTCGGGCAATCCATGAACGCCCAATCCTTGAACGCCTCTCGCGCCCAATGAATGATGCGCACGGACCCATCGTCGCGGCCAATGGACTGACCAAGCGGTTTGCCGAGGTAGCCGCGGTGGACGGTCTGACTTTCACCGTCAACCGCGGCGAGATTTTCGGCCTGGTCGGTCCCGACGGCGCCGGCAAGACCACCACCATGCGGATGCTGGCCGGCGTGATGCAGCCGGACGGCGGCAGCATCATCGTCGACGGCGTCGACGTGGTGGCGGACCCCGAGGGTGGCAAGCCGCACTTGAGCTACATGCCGCAGCGGTTCGGTCTCTACGAGGAGCTCACGGTCGACGAGAATATCCGCTTCTACGCCGACCTGTTCGAAGTGTCCGACGATCTGCGCGAGGAACGCGCGAACCGCTTGCTGACGGCGTCGGGCATGAGCCAGTTCCGCAAGCGGCGGGCCGGACAATTGTCCGGCGGCATGAAGCAGAAGCTCGGGCTCACCTGCGCGTTGGTCCACACCCCGCAGATCCTTTTGCTCGACGAGCCGACGACCGGCGTCGATCCGGTGTCGCGCCGCGATTTCTGGCGCATTCTTTACGGGCTACGCGAAGAAGGCGTCACCATCCTTATCTCCACGGCCTATCTCGACGAGGCCGAGCGCTGCAACCGCCTAGCGCTCCTGCACAATGGCCGCGTCCTTTATTGCGATACGCCGACGGCGCTCAAAGCGCGCATGCCGGGCGTGGTGGTCGCCATTTCGTCGGACGCTGGGCGGGCGGTCCGCGCCGCGCTCGCCGAACTCGAGGGCGTCAGCAATGCCATGCTGGTCGGCGGCGGCGTTCACGCCGTGGTCGACAACGCGGCGTTGCGGATTCCTGCGCTGCGGCAGACCCTACAGCGGGCGAACGTTCCGTTCGGCGAGATTGCCGTCGCGACCCCCAGCATCGAGGACGTGTTCGTGGCGCTGCTCGAAGACGACGGGCAAAAGTCATGAACGGCAGCGGCGTGCGCGACGCACAAATCATCGTTGACGATCTGGTCAAGCGCTTCGGCGGCTTTGTCGCGGTTGATCACGTCAGCTTTCGGGTGGGCCGCGGCGAGATCATGGGGTTTCTCGGCCCCAACGGCGCCGGCAAGTCGACCACGATCCGCGTTCTCTGCGGCCTGTTGCGGCCGACCTCCGGGCAGGTATTGGTCGCCGGCATCGATGTCGCGCGCAATCCCGAAGGGGTGCGCGAACATATCGGCTATATGTCGCAGAAATTCTCGCTCTACCGCGATCTCACGGTCGAGGAGAATCTGCGCTTCTTCGGCGGCATCTATCGCGTGCCGCGCGCCGACCTGTGCGAGCGCATGCGCTTCGCCATCGACATGGCCGGCCTTGGCGGCCGCGAGCACGCGCTCGTTTCGACGCTCGCCGGCGGCTGGCAGCAGCGCCTCGCGCTCGGCTGCGCGGTGCTGCACCGGCCGCCGATCCTTTTTCTCGACGAGCCGACCTCGGGGGTTGAGCCGACCTCGCGGCGGCGGTTTTGGGACCTCATCCACACGCTCGCCGCCGACGGCGTCACTGTCTTGGTATCGACCCATTACATGGACGAAGCTGAATATTGCGACCGCGCGGCGCTGATCAACCAGGGCCGGCTCATCGCCATCGGCAGCCCGGCCGAACTGAAGGACACCGCGCTCGGCGGCGAACTGCTGCGGCTCACATGCGAGCGGCTCGGGCCGACGCTCGCGGCGCTGCAGCAGGCCCCGGGCGTGATCGAAGCCTCGGTGTTCGGCGACGCGATCCATGTCCTGGTTGCGAGCGCAGCGCGCAGCCTCGACGAACTGCCGGCCTATCTGGCGCAGAAGGAGCTCGCACCGAGCAACATCGAGCGCATCCCCGCCTCGCTCGAGGATGTCTTCGTCCGGCTGATCGCCACCGATAGCTTGAAGCAGGGGCGCGCGGCATGAGAGTACGCCGGCTCAAAGCCATCGCCATGAAGGAGGTTTTACAGATCTGGCGCGATCCGCGCAGCCTGATGATCGCGCTTCTGCTTCCCTTCACCCTGATGTTTCTGTTCGGCTACGGGGTCAATCTCGACCTCAAGCACATTCCGATCTGCACCTTCGACCGCGAAGGCAGTCAGCAGAGCCAGGACCTGTTCAAACATTTCGAGGCCTCGCTTTATTTCTCCATCGCCCGCAACGTCAAGACCTACGCCGAGATGGTCGCGGCGATCGATCGGGGCGATTGCCGCGTCGGCATCGTCGTGCCGCCGGACTTCTCGCAGCGCCTCAACGATGCGGGTACGGCCTCGGTCCAGGCGATCCTCGACGGCACCGACGACAACACCGCGAACATCTCGTGGGGCTACGCCACGGCGGTGGTGGCGGCCTACTCGAACGACATCGCGGTGTCGGCGATCGACCGCCAGGGCCGGCCGCTGCAGCAGGTTCAGCCCCTGGTCGTGCAATCGCGCGTCTGGTTCAACGAAGACCTCGACAGCAGAAACTTCATCGTGCCGGGCATGATCGCCGTCATCATGTCGCTGGTCGGCGCGCAGCTCACATCGCTCACCATTTCGCGCGAATGGGAACGCGGCACCATGGAGCTCCTGATATCGACCCCGGTCACCTCGGGCGAGCTCATGTTCGGCAAGCTCCTGCCCTATCTGCTGATCGGCTGGGTCGACGCCGCGTTCTGTCTTTTGATTGCCGCGTTCTGGTTCGACGTGCCGTTCCGGGGCGCGCTGTCGGCGCTCTTCCTCACCACCACGATTTACCTCGCCGTCGTTCTCAGCATCGGCTATCTGCTGTCGGTCTTGATCCGCAGCCAGGTCGGCGCCAGCCAGATCGCCATGGTGGCGACGCTGATGCCGGCCATGCTGTTGTCGGGCTACGTGTTCCCGATCGACCAGATGCCGTGGTTCGTTCAGGATATCACCTATCTGGTGTTCTCGCGCTATTACGTCACCATCATCAAAGCGATATTCCTAAAAGGATCCGGCGTCACCGACTTGCTCGCGCCCATCCTCTTTCTCGTCGTCTACGCGCTCTCGGTCGTCGCGCTCGCCGGCCGCGCCTTCCACAAGCGCCTGGTCTAAGAGGATTCGGCCATGTTAGAGCGCGTCAAGCCAATGGTGATCAAGGAGTTCCTCGAGCTTCGCCGCGACACGGCGGCCCGCTTCATCCTGTTCGTGATCCCGGTCGTCCAGATGCTGCTGTTCGGCTACGCGGCGAGCTTCGAGGGTTTTCACGTGTCGACGTCGGTGCTCGACCTCGATCATTCGCAGGAGAGCCGCGAGTTGATCGCCCGCTTCACCTCCAACAGCCGCTTCAACATCGTCAAGGTGACGCAGTCGCAGCGCGAGATCGACCAAACAATCGACACCAGCACGGCCGCGGTCGCACTCGTCATTCACGCCGGCTTCGCCGAACTGTTGCGCAAGGGCCAGGGCGCGCCGCTGCAGGTCATCGTCGACGGCACCAACTCCAACACCGCATTGATCGCGCTCGGCTACGTCAACATCATCGCCGACGAGTTCGCCCAGGATTACATGACCGACCTCTCGCAGCGCGTCCAAGGCGTACGGGGCATGCGACCGGTTCAGGTGACGCTCGAGCAGCGCCCCTGGTTCAACCCCGACCTCAACGGCCGCTGGTTTTTCGTGCCCGGCGTAATCGGCACGCTCACGCTCATCACCATCGTCAACCTGACCGCGTTTGCGGTGGTCCGCGAGCGCGAGGTCGGCACGCTCGAACAGATCATGGTGAGCCCGATCCGCCCCGCCGAGTTCATCCTCGGCAAGACCGTGCCGTTCTTCCTGGTCGGCCTCGTCGAGGTCGCGCTGGTGACCGTCGTCGGTATACTTTGGTTTCAGGTGCCGTTCGTCGGCAATCCGTTGGTGATGCTGCTCGGCACCGCGCTGTTTCTGTTGAGTTCGCTGGCGCTCGGGCTGCTCATCTCCACCGTCTGCACCACCCAGCAGCAGGCGTTCTCGACCAATTTCTTCGTGCTCAGCCCGTTTTTCATTCTGTCCGGCTTTGCCTTCCCGATCTCGAGCATGCCGACGGTGCTGCAGTGGTTCACCTATCTCAATCCGCTGCGCTATTACCTCGTCGTCATCCGCGGCACCTTCCTCAAGGGCGTCGGCATCGACGTGCTGTGGCCGCAGTTCGCGGCGATGGCGGTGCTGGCGGCGGTATTGCTGACGCTATCGATCCTGCGCTTCCGCAAGACGCTGGAATGAGACGACATTATCGTCATTGCGAGGAGCGCAGCGACCAAGCAATCCAAGGGCCGTGCCGCTGCCCCTGCTTCGCTTCGCTCGCAATGACGAACAGTGCTACCGCCGGCGATGTCTACGCCGCACCGGCTGCGGGGGCGGCGAAACATAGCGCTGCCAGACCGAGCCGCGATCGAACTGAATGGTCAGACCGTCGGGCGAATAGATCGCCCCCTCTTGCCAGCGTTCGGCCCAGATGTGGCCCGGCCAGTCGACCCAGGCCCGCGACGGCACGCCGGCCTCGTTGACGAGATTGAGATCCCAGCCGTTTTGCGTCACGTACGCCAGCGCCGGCGGGCCGCCGTCGGGGCCGGCCAGGCAATTACGTACGCAGACGAACTCACCTGAAAGATCGATAACCTGGGCATCGGCAGCCGTCACGCTGCCGAGACTTGCGAGACTTGCGACGCCCAACGCCGCAAGCACCATCATTGTCTTCGTCATGACTTGTTCCCTGCTTTTTGCTTCGACCGGGCGAGAGGCTACGCACCTCGGGCAACATCCCACATTGATTGGGATCAATCGGTACGTTTTGAGTGGGCAACGACGTGGTTGCCATCCGCTGCGGCATCGTGACAATGCCGCCTCCCGCGCTTGCCAGGCGACGGAATTGTAGGATCGCACTTAAAGGATCGTAACTCATGTCGGTGACAACGACACGAATCGACGGAAAAGCGCGGGCGGATCGGCTGGTCGCCGACGTCGCCAAGGCGACCGCCGCGCTCAAGGACAGATCGGGCGTAGTCCCGGGGCTTTGTGCCGTGCTGGTGGGCGACGACCCGGCCAGTCAAGTCTATGTCCGCAACAAGGGTAAGACGGCGACAGCCGCCGGCATTGCGAGCTTTCAAGAGACCCTGCCGGCCGCCACCACCGAAGCCGAGCTGTTGGCGCTGATCGCCAAGCTCAACGCCGACGACCGGGTCGACGGCATTCTGGTGCAGCTGCCGCTGCCGAAGCACATCGACCCGCAGCGTGTCATCGACGCCATCGATCCCGGCAAGGACGTCGACGGATTTCACGCGCAGAACGTGGGCCGGCTGTGGAGCGGCGGCGATGCGCTCGTGCCATGCACGCCCTACGGCTGCCTCATGCTGCTCAAGGACACGCTGGGCGACGGCCTCGCCGGCGCCGACGCCGTCGTGCTCGGACGCTCCAACATCGTCGGCAAGCCGATGGCGGCGCTGCTGCTCGGCGAAAATTGCACGGTGACGGTCGCCCACTCCAGAAGCCGCGATCTCCCGGAAATCCTGCGCCGCGCCGATATTCTGGTCGCGGCGGTGGGACGGCCGGAGATGGTGCGCGGCGACTGGATCAAACCCGGCGCGGTCGTCATCGACGTCGGCATCAACCGCGTCGCGCCGCCGGGCGAAAAACCCAAGCTGGTCGGCGATGTGGCATTCGTCGAGGCGCAGGGTATCGCCGCGGCGATCACGCCGGTGCCGGGCGGCGTCGGGCCGATGACGATCGCGTGCCTGCTGCGCAATACGCTGATCGCCGCGTGCCGGCGCCGCGGACGGGCTGCACCCGCATTGTGATTTAAACCCGCGGCTTTTAGTTGCGACCTATAGACATCGTCATGTCCGGGCTTGTCCCGGCCATCCACGTCTTAGGCGGTGTCGCTTCAAAGACGTGGATGCCCGGCACAAGGCCGGGAATGACGAGTCAGAATTCCACCGCGAAGCTCAAGCCTTCGGATAGCCGACGGTTTGCGCGAACAAAATGATCTGCGTCGGCGGCAGCTTCAAGGTCCGCGCCAGCGCCTCACCCGGCACGCTCTCACGGAACACCGTCGCGAGCCCCTCGGCGGCACAGCAGAGATAAACGTTCTGGCCGACCATCGCGACACAGGCCGCCGCCGCCGCGGTCTTTTCGGTTTCAGTTCCGGACAGCTTCGACATGTCGAAAGCGTAGACGAGATTGAGCGGCGCGGTCGCGACGAACGATTGGCCGGTCGTCGTCTGCCCGCGCAGATCGCCCGCCATATGGAACAGAATTTTGTGGCTCTTGGGCTCGTAGCGCCACACGCCGTCGGCCATTGCCAGATAAACGTCCAGCGCGTAGACGCCGCGCCAGCGTGGCGCGGTGCGGCCGTCGTCATGGGGCCGGTTCACGCCCCACGCGGCCCACAGCAGATTCGACAGCACCTCCTTCGGCAGCGCCCGCTCCGCATAATCGCGGATCGATTGGCGGTCCCCGAGCGCCTGGCGCAGCGTCTTGCCGCCTCCGAGCGATGGCGGCGGCAAAATCAAATCCTGCGGTGTCTCGGCTAGGCCCGCTTTGGTCGCTGCCGCAACGGCGACGCTGGAAAGAATGCCGACATTAACTTCACGCCGTGTGGCCATTTTCGCCGCTCCGTCAATCTTTTGATGTCACGGTGTTTTGGATAGCGCTGTGGCGCGGCGCGGTGTTGATGTAGGTCAAGCTCGCCTTGTCGGCGATCAGCTATGCGGATTAACGAGCCTCGCCAGCGATGGCGTACGGTTTAATCCTAATGACCGAGGACGCGATGAAACGACGAGTTTGTTCGATCATCACCCTTGCTGCCACTGTTTTGACGGTTCTGGCGGCGAACGGCCGCGCGCTCGCCGCGCCACAGCAGCTCGATTGCATCCTGACCGATACCAAAGCCAAGCCCGGATCGGAAAACCGGCCGGTCGCCGTCATCTTCGACGAAGACGCCAAGACGCTGACGGCCAAAGCGGGCGATCGCAGCTACAGCTTCGCCAAGGTCATCATGACCTACATCGCCATCAGCGGCCAGACCGACGATGCCAGCGTCGGCGTCGACCGCTCCGCCCTCGGCATCGTCTGGCAGCAATACGCCGCCGGCACCGTGACGACCGAATTCGGTCACTGCCTGCCACCGACGATAATCAAATCAACAACCAAATAGCCGCGACGCGGGCGCTCACCGCTTACTCGTAGCGCAGCGCGTCGATCGGATTGAGGCTCGCCGCCTTGCGCGCCGGGTAAAAGCCGAAAAACACCCCGACCGCGGCGGAAAAAGCAAAGCCGCCGATGACCGCCGTCAGCGACACCGGCGCCGGCCAGTGGAACACGAGCGAAATCGCCCACGACAGCGCGATGCCCGTGACGATGCCGGCGATGCCGCCGCTGACGCTGAGAAAGATCGCCTCGGCGAGAAACTGCAGCAGCACGTGGGTGCGGCGCGCGCCGATCGCCATGCGCAGGCCGATCTCGCGCGTGCGTTCGGTCACCGAGACGAGCAGGATGTTCATGATGCCGATGCCGCCGACGATCAGGGAAATCGACGCCACGGCGGCGAGCAGGAGCGCCATGATGCGGCTGGAACTTTCCGCGGTCTCTGCGAACTGACTGAGATTGCGCACGTCGAAGTCGTTGGCCGCGCCGGGCTTGATGCGGTGGCGGCGGATGAGCGTGTCGCTCGCTTGGCGAATGGCGGTGTGCACCAAAGCCTGCGTGACCGCCTGCACGTAGATCTGATTGGCGAAGCCGGTGAGGCGCGGCTGCAGATTGTAGGGATTGGGCCACGGCAGATAGGGCCAATTGAGCGGCGTCTGTTGCGAGGTCGGCGCGGCGACGCCCAGCACTTTGCGTTCGGCCGTGCTGTAGGGCGTCATGACCAGATCGTCCTGGTCCGTGCCGAACACCGACTGGCCCTTGGGGATGAGGACGCCGATCACCTGCAGCGGCACGCTCTTGACCAGAATCGATGCGCCGATCGGATTTTCGCCGGGACTAAACAGCTGCCGGTACACCGTCTGCCCAATGACGACGACGAGGTTGGCCTTGTTGTTGTCCTCGGCCGTGATCTCTCGCCCGGCAGCGATCTGCCAGTTGGTGATCACGGGGTAATTCGGGCTCACGCCCTGGATCGTCGTCGTCCAGTTCTGATTGCTGTATTGCACCTGCCCTGATTGGCGGATGAGGTAGCCGACCTGGGCCACCGCGGGATCCTCGCGGCGGATCGCGCGGGCATCGGTGACCGTCAGGGTCGAGGCGCTGCCGAAACCGGCGCGGATGCCGCCCGTCGTCAACGCGCCGGGCAGGATGACGACGACGTTGGTGCCGAGGTTCTCGATCTGTTTGCGGACCGCTTCGCTCGCGCCATTGCCAACGGCGACCATGACGATGAGCGCGGCGACGCCGATGAATACGCCGAGCATGGTCAGCGCCGAGCGCATCAAGTTGCGGCCGATCGCCTGCGCCGCGGCGGCGAGGATCATGAACGCAAAAGCGAGCGAGCCGCCGGGGGCGAGCGTCGCCGCCGGCGTTTCGGCCGGATGGAAGAATGCCGCGCGCTCG
>Ga0116134_1001245_pt1 | contig 12907 bp, 9 predicted proteins | sample June2015DPH_19_5_FD_89737 | JGI IMG/M metagenome (GOLD analysis project Ga0116134, IMG submission 89737) | Peatland microbial communities from SPRUCE experiment site at the Marcell Experimental Forest, Minnesota, USA - June2015DPH_19_40 | ecosystem: Environmental > Terrestrial > Soil > Wetlands >...
CACTGTTGGGTTATGAGAGTGAAGGTGAGAGGCGATGGGTTTCTTCCGATCGAGCAAGCAAGAGATGGTTCCGAGCGACGAGGCGTTGCCGGGTAGGGCCACGGCCATTCGGGTGAGAGGCGTGCACGAGGTGCTCGGTCACCCGCTCGTGCCGCCGTTCCCCGAGGGCATCGAGACGGCCGTCTTCGGCCTCGGGTGCTTCTGGGGGGCGGAGCGCAAGTTCTGGCAGTCTGACGGCGTCTACACAACGGCCGTGGGTTACGGCGGCGGGTACACCCCGAACCCCACCTACGAAGAGGTCTGCACTGGCCGAACGGGACACGCCGAGGTCGTGCTCGTCGCCTTCGACCCTGCGGTCACGAGCTATGAGGCGCTCTTGCGGCTCTTCTGGGAGAGCCATGACCCTACGCAAGGAATGCGGCAGGGCAATGACGTTGGCACGCAGTACCGTTCGGCCATCTACACGACGTCCGACGCCCAGCTGTCGGCCGCCAAGTTGTCCCGCGACCGCTTCCAGGCGGCCGTGAAGGCCGCCGGCTACGGCGAGATCACCACCGAGATCGCCGAGGCGGGCCCCTTCTACTACGCCGAGGACTACCACCAGCAGTACCTCGCGAAGAACCCGTCGGGCTATTGCGGGCTCGGCGGCACCGGCGTCTCTTGCCCGGTCGGTCTGACGGCCGCGGAGGGCTGATCAGGCCTTCCGGACCGTGAGGCCGGCGGCCATGCCTCAGTGCCCAACAATCAGATTGCAGGAGAAACCGCACCGGGGATTACGGGACGATGCAGTAAAGGGCGGCTTTGGTGGTGTGGTGCTTTGTCACCACCACCGTCCCAGCACCGCAGGTCGTGCCATTCTTGACGACCTGCGACCCTTCCACCTCCTTGATGGACGCCGTCCAGCCCACGAGCTTGTAGGTACCGGGTCGGAGATTCAACCTGAATTGGCCGTCCTTGACCATCACCTTTGCGTGCCCATGTGCGCCGGTCGCGGTGATGAATCCGTCGAGGGCGTGGAGAGGGGGGTTCGGACCAGTCGGGCTCATCGCCCCGCCTTCCAACTGATAGGTCCCGGTTACGACGCCGAGCACGGCGTGGGTGTTGCTGGTCGACTGCACGTGCCCGGCTCCGCGGTCCGAGGTGGTGGCGGCTAGGCCGCAAGCCCCGAGGCCAAGCGACAAGGCGGCGCCGAGCGCGAGCAGGCCGGCCAAGCCGGCGCCCCTGCTCCTGAGCGGGAGTGTCGTTTCGAGAGCTGGAGTGGCTGGTCGCATGTGTTCTGGCCCCCTTCGCAATCGTTCGCCTGTACTGCAAAGGTGCGCAGGACTGCTTTCGCGTACCGCTCTGTCGTGTGACCGACGGCGCACGCTTTCGGAGGAGTCAGCGGTAGTCAGCGCCGCCTCAGCCGAAGAACACCTCTGCCACAGAGCGGAAGAGCTCCGGGTCCAAGGTCTTCAGCTTTGCAACGGCGTCGGCGATCGGCACCCGCTCGACGTGGGCGCCGTGCAACGCCACCATCTGGCGCCAGTCGCCGTCGTGCGCCGCCTCGACGGCGGCCGTTCCAAACCGTGTCGCCAGCACCCGGTCGAAGGCGCTCGGGGTCCCCCCTCGCTGAATGTGTCCGAGGATCGTGACCCTCGATTCGTAGCCCGTCCGCCGTTCGACTTCCTCGGCTACGACCGTGCCGATGCCGCCGAGGCGCTCGTGCCCGAATTGGTCGAGCTCGGGGGCAACTATCGCCAGCGTCCCCTCCGCCGGCTTGGCACCCTCCGCCGTCACCACGATGGAGGCGTAGCTACCCGAAGAATGCCGGTGCCGGAGGTAGTCGCAGACCGACTCGATGGCGAACGGCTCCTCCGGCACGAGGATGACGGTGGCGCCCCCGGCGATGCCTGCGTAGGTGGCGATCCAGCCCGCGTGGCGCCCCATGACCTCGCAGACGATGACCCGGTGGTGGGACTCGGCGGTCGTGTGCAGCCGGTCGATCGCCTCCGCGGCGATCTGTACGGCGGTGTCGAAGCCGATCGTGACGTCGGTCTCGGACAGGTCGTTGTCGATCGTCTTCGGGATGCCTACGACGGGCACGCCCTGCTCGGCGAGCTTGTTGGCAACGCCGAGGGTGTCCTCGCCGCCGATGGCGATGAGGGCGTCGATGGCGTGGCGCTCGAGCGTTGCGATCGCGCGCTCAGGACCGTTGTCGACCCGGTACGGGTTCGTGCGTGACGTGCCGAGGATGGTGCCGCCACGGGGCAGGATGCCGCGGCAGCGTTCTACGTCGAGCGGCATCGTCGAGTCCTCGATGACACCCCGCCAGCCGTCGCGGAACCCGATCACCTCGTCCCCGAAACGGACCTCGCACTTTCGCACGACCGCCCGTATGGCGGGGTTCAACCCTGGGCAGTCGCCGCCACCTGTGAGAACTCCGATGCGCATAGCGCCATCGTGGCACGCGGCGGACATTCCCGCCTGCTGCTGCGAGCAGACGGATCAGGCGAGGATGCGGGCTCGTTTCGGGTCATAGAGCGGCCCCAGTTGCACCTGAGCGGGGTAACGGCGACGGTTCAGCTCCACCTCGAAGGTCCCAGCACTGAGCCACGCCCCCGTGACGCCATCTTCGCAACGCACGGTGGCGATGGCGGCAGAACCGCCCAGCGTGAACCCGTAGGCACCCGCCTCGACCTCACCGACGAGCACCCCGTCGCGCAGGACATCCTCACCGCGGAACAGGAGCGGCTCCGGGTCGAGCACGAGCACGTTCACGAGGCGTTCAGTAAGTGGACCAGCGTCGCGTTGCTTGACGAGCGCTTCCCGCCCGCTGAAGGCCTCCTTGTCGTAGTCGACCACGAAACCAATGCCGGCCTCGAGCGGCGTGTCGTCGTTCCCGATGTCGTGCCCGTAGTCCCGATAGCCCTTCTCGAGCCGCAACCCGTTGAGGGCGGACATTCCGACGTTGCGCAAGCCGAGATCCCCACCCGCCTCGAAGATGGCGTCGTAGACGGACACCGCCAGGTCCGCACGCACGTGCAGCTCGTAACCGAGCTCGCCGACGTAGGTGACTCGCTGCACCCAGACCGACGGGGCGTAGGCGATGTCGATCGCCCGGCCGCTCAGGTAGGCAAAGGCCTCGTTGGAAACGTCGGCCGACGTGAGGCGCGACAGGAGCTGGCGGGACTTCGGGCCCTGCAGGCTGAAGAGGCTGTAGCCGGCGGTCACGTCCGTCACGGCGGCGGCGTCATCGGCGGTCACGGCGCGGCGGAGCAGCGCCTCGAGCCGACGGGTCACAAGGTCAGTGCCGATCACGACGAATCGGTCCTCTGCCAGGCGAGTGAACGTGCAGTCCAACCACATCCCGCCCCCCTCATGGCACATGGCCGTGTAGACGACCTTGCCGACGGCGGCATTGGCGGCGTCGGATACGACGAGGCGGTCGATGACGGTGCCGGCGTCGCCCCCCTGCACGAGGAACTTGCACATGAACGACATGTCCAGCAGACCGACGTCCTCCCGCACGGCCCGATGCTCGGCTTCGACGAGTGACCAGTGGCCCTGGCGCCGGAACGAGGGTTCGACGCTCGAGGGCGTGCGCCCCAGGCCGGCGAAGAAGTCCGCCCACTCCCAGCCAGTCGTCGTGTCGAATCGCGCCCCGTAGGAGGCGAGCCGCTCGTGCACGGGCGAGCGGCGCACTCCACGAGCCGACTTCGGCGTCCAACCCGGCGCCACGGCATCCCCGAAGAGAACGCCCAGCTGCTCAGGTGTCCGGTCGCGACGGAACTTCGGCGTCGCCTCGTGCGGGCTCGTACGGTCGAGCGTGAAGCCCGTCAGGTCGATGGGTGGTCGCCCGGTCACGATCCATTCCGCCACGACGTTGCCGACACCGCCCCCGAGAAGGATGCCGAGCGAATTGAGACCGGTGGCGGCATAGAGGCCCCTCAGCTCCGGCGATTCGCCCAGCAGCGGGTGCACGTCGGAGGTGAACGACTCTGGTCCGCAGAAGAACTTTCGCACGCCGACGTCGCGGAGCGCAGGCACGCGGGACATCGCCAGATCGACAAAGGGGCCGATGCGCTCCCAATCCGGCTCGATCTCGCCGAAGGCGAAATCCTCCGGGATGCCTTCGGCCATCCAGGCGGCCGCCTGCGGCTCGAACAGCCCCACGAGCAGGCCGCCCGTCTCCTCTCGAAAGTAGCCGTAGGTGGCCGGGTCCTCCAGCACGGGAAGGTCGGCATGCACCCCTTCGAAGGGCTCGGTGATCAGGTAGTAGTGCTCGGCCGCCTGCAGAGGAACACGAACTCCGATGGTGTCGCCGAACTGGCGGCTCCATATGCCGGCGGCGAGCACGACGGCATCGGCCTCGATGGCACCCTGTTCGGTGAGGACCCCCGTCACGCGGTCGCCCGCCGTCGTGACTCCGGTCACCGGCAGTCCCTCGATGATCCTCGCCCCGCCCTGACGCGCTCCCTTGGCGAGCGACATGGCCACGTCGTGCGGGTTCGCCCGTCCTTCGATCGGCACATAGAAGCCCCTCAACAGATCGGACGTATCGGCCATCGGCCACAGCTCGGCGATCTCTGCCGGGCCGATTTCGTGCGACTCCTGGCCGAAGCGCTTGGCGTAGGCCGCCTCGCGCTGCATCGCCTCGACCCGCGTCGGCGTTGTGGCGACATGCAGGTGGCCACAACGGCGAAAGCCAGTGGACAGGCCCGTCTCGGACTCGAGACGGGCGTACAGCTCCCGAGAGTAGATGCTCATGGTCAGGGAAGCCTCGTCCGTCATGCCGGCAGACGTGATCAGGCCGGCGGCATGCCAGGTCGTCCCGGAGGTCAGCTGATGGCGTTCGATGACGACGACGTCGCTCCAGCCCAGCTTGGTGAGGTGGTAGGCGGTGGAGAGGCCGATGATGCCGCCGCCGATGATCACGACTTGCGCCCGTTCGGGGACGGCGACCGGCATGCTTGCCTCCTGCCTGCTGTTGGTCAGACCCGCCTCCCGAGCCGAGAGGTTGTCCAGCCGTTCAATGCTGCCGCGGCTCATGCTGGCACGGCCGGCGGGGTGGCTGCGACCGCCGGGAGTAACCTCCGCGGCGATGGTCGCAGCGGACGACACGACGTCTCTCCACATCGATGAGCCGCTCTCTCAACACCTCGGCGTCCTCGGGACGATGTGCCCGGACGGGTTCGTCGGGTTGTGGGATCCGCTGGCGCCTGCCGTGCTGTGAGCCACTCCTGGACACGAGAGCGCTGTGAGCGCCTCGACCGGACGGATCCGCTGCGAGCGGTGCGCGGCCGGTTCCACCTGCCGGACGGTCTCGTCTACCTCGATGGCAATTCGCTCGGCGTGCTCCCGAAAGACGTGCCGGCGCGCCTGGCCGAAGTCATCGAGCTCGAGTGGGGGACGGCTCTCGTCGGCAGCTGGGACAGCTGGATGTCGGCGCCGGTTCGCGTGGGCGACAAGATCGCCCGACTCATCGGTGCGGGCGAGGGCGAGGTCGTCGTCGTGGACACGACGACGATCGCCCTCGTCAAGCTCCTCGGCGCCGCCTTGTGGGCGCGTCCCGGCCGCAACGTGATCCTTACGACGGCCGAGAACTTCCCCACGGACCTCTACGCCGCCGAAGGGATCGCCCGCCTGCTTGGCGAGGTGGAGGTCCGTTACGCCGAGGCCGACACCGTGGCGGAGTCCTTGGACGAGACCGTCGCCGTGTTGATGCTCACCCAGGTCGACTTTCGTACCGGAGCCATGTTCGACATCGCTTCGCTCACGAAGGCAGCTCATGAGGCTGGCGCCCTCATTGTCTGGGACCTGTGCCACTCCGTCGGCGCCGTCGTCGTCGAGTGCGAGCGCGACGGCGTCGATCTCGCCGTGGGCTGCTGTTACAAGTACCTGAACGGCGGGCCAGGCGCTCCGGCCTTTGTCTACGTCCGCCGCGAGCTGCAGGACGTCGTCGAGAACCCGCTCCCGGGCTGGCTCGGCCACGAAGCACCCTTCGACTTCACGACGACGTACCGGCCCGCACCGGGTGTCGGGCGCTTCCTCTCATCCTCGCCCTGCGTCCTCGGGATCTCGGCGCTCGACGTCGCTCTGGACGTCTGGGAGGGCGTGACGATGGAAGCGGTGCGGGCGAAATCCGAGGCCCTGACCGAGCTGTTCATCGAAGCCGTCCTCGAACGCCTCGGAGACGAGCTCGAGCTCGCCTCCCCCCGCAACCGAGCCGAGCGCGGCTCGCAGGTGTCGTTCCGGCACGCGCAGGGCTATCGCATCGTGCAGGCGCTCATCGCCCGTGGCGTCGTGGGCGACTTCCGGGCCCCGGATCTCTGCCGCTTCGGCTTTGCCCCCTTGTACCTCCGTTTCACCGACGTGTTCGATGCCGTGGAGGCACTGGCAGAGGTCGTGTCGTCCCACCAGTACGAGGCGGAGCGCTACTCGATACGCAGGCTCGTCACCTGACTCTCGGCCTCATCCCTCATCGCCGTAGGCGGCCTTGGCCGCCTTCAGGCCTCCGCGCACGCCGAGCAGGCGATGAACGAGGAGGAGGTACAGCAGGATGACGAGGTTCAGGGCGAGCGTGCCGACCTTGAGGGGAGTAACGGAGTTGGCGAGCTCGTACAGCTCGAAGGGCACGAAGCACGCCAGTTCGACGAAGGTCAGGTACTCCGCCCAGCGCCGGGCGTTCCAGAGGCCGACGCACTCGATGAGGAGCACGGCCACGTAGGCAGAAGCCGCCACACCCACGAGGTAGAGCTTCCAGTGGGGGAGGGCGAAGAGCTTGTTCACGTCCTTCACGATCCACGAGCCGGAATAGGGCTGGAGGGCGTTGAGGATCCTCTTCCAGGCGTGCTGCAGGCGGCCGGCGTTGGCGGCGAAGGCCAGGATGGCAGCCGCTAGAGCTGCGAAGACGAGAGCGTGCAGTATCCGTTCGAGCACGATCAACCGGAGGACGTATCGGTCCCGCAGCCGGCGTCCCCTCGTGGGAATGTCGAGGTCGACGGCTTCGGGCAGGTACTGGCTCGTCGGGTTGGCGGGGAGGTCCTGCACGATCCAGGCGTCGCAGCGCAGGCACCGGTGCCAGCGGAGCCCGCCGTACTGGCGGAGGATGTCTGCGTCGGACGGCCGGACCTCGGCGACGTCCAATCCCACGAGGACATGGCCGTGCAGGCCGCAGGAGATCAGCTCGTAGTCGATCCGAGGCCGGTAGCGCTTGCGGATGGCGGTTCCCGGCGTGGCGGCCGGCACCGTGTGTGGCAGAGGGCCGGGTCGTGCCGGGCCGTCGTTTTCCTCCGTCGGTACTGGTGCCGTTGCCACGAGCACAGCCTTGCGCATTTTGGCGACGGTCGTGGGATCCATCGCCTCGCCCTATTGGTGGAGGTCACGCGGGGTGGCCCGCGTGCGGTGGACGACCATTGGGGCGAAGTTCCGGTACCGTGTGGGTCAGTAGTGGCGGACTCGCGACCGGCGGCGGCAGGGGAGACCGGCGTGCTCGGCGGTATCGCAGCGTTCAGCCACCGCGGCGGGCAGTTGGACAGATTTGAGGAGTCGATTCAGATTGCCGGGGATGAGCAGCGGCCTAGCACCGGGCAATTCCGTCATCGTGTCTGCCTTCCAGGCTGCCCTCTTGCGTCAGGCGCTCGTCGTCGTCGTCGTCCTCGTCTTCCTGGCGATCGCCTGGAGCGTCCTGCGATCCGTCCAGCTTCGCAACGCCGCCGCCGTGAGCGCTGCCCGCTCCGGGGTGATCGGTGGCGCCGTGGTCGGCGGAGACGCCGGCCTCAGCGGGCTTGCCGCCTCACGCAGCAGGCAGGAGGCCTTGGCGGACCCCGAGCCGAGCGGTCGTCGCTTCCTCCGGATCGGATTCGGGTTGCTCTGGGTCTTCGACGGGTTGCTCCAAGGCCAGACCTCCATGCCGCTCGGGATGACGTCCAAGGTGATCGCCCCAACTGCGGCCGCCTCGGCCCATTGGGTGCAGCACATCGTCAACTTCGGGGCGACCATCTGGAGTGATCACCCGATCGTCGCCAGCACTGCGGCCGTCTGGATCCAGCTCGGAATCGGCCTGTGGCTGCTCGTGGCACCCCGGGGATTCTGGTCGAGGGCCGCTGGCGCCACCAGCGTGCTGTGGGGGCTTGTCGTTTGGGTATTCGGCGAGGTGCTCGGCGGCCTCTTCGCCCCCGGTGTCAGCTGGATGTTCGGCGCACCCGGGGCGGTGCTGTTCTACTGCTTCGCCGGAGCGCTCATCGTCTGCGACGAGCGCCGCTGGGGGACCGGTCAGCTGGGGCGGCTGATCCTGCGGACCATGGCGGTCTTCTTCATTCTCATGGCCGGGCTGCAGGCCTGGCCGGGCCGAGGGTTCTGGCAAGGGAAACCCACCAGCACCGGCAGCGCCGGCACGCTCACGAGCATGGTGAACACCATGGCGGCAACCCCGCAGCCGCACGATGTCGCTTCGTGGATGAGCAACTTCGGCTCCTTCGCGGCGGATCATGGCTTCGCCGTCAATCTGTTCGTGGTCGTCGTGCTGGCCGGGATCGGGTTGGCGTTCCTGTCGAGCCGGGCCCTCGTCGTGCGGTCGGCGGTCGTCGTGTCGGTAGTGGTGTGCTTGGCCGACTGGGTGCTGGTGCAGGACTTGGGCTTCTTCGGGGGGACCGGCACCGACACGAACAGCATGATCCCGATGCTGCTCGTGATCGTCGCCGGATACGTGGCCCTCACGCGAACCTCTGTGGTGCCCGAGGTGCTCTCTCCCGAGCTCGAACTGCCGGCCAACCTCGAACCTGATCTCGGGTGGGTCTCGGATCCTCTTCCGCCCGGACCGCCGCCGACGTGGCGGGAACGGGTGCGTGCCCGTCCGGTGTACGCCTTCCGCGTGCTTGCCGCTCTGGGAGCGGTTGTGGTCGTGCTCCTCGGCGCCGCTCCGATGGCGGCCGCCTCCCTCAACAGCCAAGCGGACCCGATCGTCTACCAGGCCGTGGATGGCTCGCCCAGCCGCCTCGACGTGGCCGCACCCGTCTTCGTGCTCCGCGACCAGGCCGGCCAGCTGGTCGGCCTCTCAGGGCTGCGAGGCAAGGTCGTCGTGCTCACGTTCCTTGACCCAGTGGGCACGCTGGGAAGCCCCGTCCTCGCCCATGAGCTCCGCAAGTGCTCACTGCTGCTGGCCGCCGACAACAGGCTCGTCGAGTTCGTGGCTGTGGTGACGAACCCGTTGTATCGCTTGCCGGCGGCGACTCAAGCTTTCGACGCCGACGAAGGCATCGCCGGCATGGGCAACTGGCTGTTCTTGAGCGGACCGGTTCGCCACCTCACGGCGGTCTGGAAGTCGTACGGCATCGAGACCCGCGTCGGACTGGCGGGTTCCACGGTCGCCAACAGCTACCGGGTCTTCGTCATCGACGGCAAGGGGACGGAACGGTACCGGTTCAACGCCGCTCCCGGGCCAGCGAGCTCGGCCAGCGAGGCGTCCTTCGCCAACGTGCTCGCGGGAACGATCGAGCACATGTTGACAACCCCGTGAGGCGCTTCTCGGTCGTTGTGAGGCGGGTGGCGCCTCTCGGCCTCACCGGCCTCCTCCTGTGCGGCTGCGGCGCCGGCTCCGGGTCGGGCCGCCCGACAGCCGCTCAGTCGGCCGCCCTCCACATCCCGTTGGCGACCGCTGTGGCGACACCCGGCAGCCTGGGCCCTACGGAGCTGTCGGCTGCCACCGGCTGGGCGATCGTGCCCATGGGCGATCTCGGAGTCCCTTCCGACACCTTCTGGCAGCTATTCGTGCTGGCTGGGGCGCGTCCCTCGTGGATCCTCGTGACGCCGGAGGGAGTGGCTGACAACGGCGGGCTGGCGGGTTCCTTGGTGGCGGCCGGAGGCGTCGTGGGGGTGGAGTCGACTGGCCTGCTCGACTTCTCACCCGTGGCGACGACGTCGAGCGAGGGTGCCCACTGGACGGCGGGGATCCTGCCTGGCCCGCTCACCCCGGTGCCCGACTCCATGGCGGCGGCCCCGGGCGGGCGGCTGCTGGCGCTCCTCGGCGCCGCCGGCTCGACCATCGTCGCCAGCGATGATGATGCCTCGGGCGGGGCGAGGGACATCTCCTTCCGCTCAACCCTCGCCGAAGTGGCTGGACGGTCCTGTGAGCTCACGGCGCTCACGGCGGTCGCCTACGGACCCGCTGAGCAGCCGCTCGCCGGCGGGAGGTGCGAGGCGCCCTCGCACATCGGCATCTTCGAGCTCTCGGGCGGGAGCTGGAAGCTCGTCGGCCCACCGGTCCCGACGGCAGGCTTGACGGAGGGCGTGACCTCGCATCAGCGAGCCTCCGCCATCATGCGCTCGGCCGCCGGCCGGTCCGTCATCACACAGGTGCTCCGCCTCTCGATGGAGGGCACTCAGGTCGTGGCGCTCGCGGAGGCCGTGGCCGCCGACGGAACCGCCACCTTGTTCCGATTGACGTGGAGCGGCTCGCGGGGCTGGACGTCGTCGCCGGTCTTCGACGTACCTCCCTCCGAGCGGCTTGTCGCTACGGGCGACGGCGCCAACGGATCGAGTTTCCTGTTGATGTCACGGTCGAGCTCGCTGACCGCCGAGGTGCTGCCTGCCGCTGGCAAGAGATGGAGCGAGCTCCCGACACCGCCAGCAGGCACGGCCACGCTGCTGCTCGACGCCGATGGGGTGACTGAGGCGCTGGCCGTCCACGGCTGGACGCTCGGCGTCTACACCCTCCTGCGAACCGGTGCCTGGGCCCAAGTCCAGGCGGTCGACGTTCCGGCGCAGGCTGCGACGCCATCGTGACCCCAGTGGCGACTGTGGGCCTTCGCTGAGGTCCAGCGCCCTGTCGTGCCGGCCGCCGCGGTTGTGATTTCGGGCGAGCGGTAGAACACTAGGAGCATGCCTGGAATGGCCCACGTCGGCTTCTCCGTGCACAACGCCCTCACCCAATGGGAGTTCAGCGCCTTCCCCGTGAGCGTCGCCGTCGTGCTGATCGCCGTCGCCGTCTGGTACCTGCGGGCCGACTGGCGCCTGGCCGCGCGGGGACGGCGCTGGAGCGGCTGGCGGACCGCCTCGTTCATGGCGGGCCTGCTGGCGATCGATCTCGCTCTGCAGTCCCCCGTGGCGGCCATGACGGGGACGTATTTCGAGGCCCATGTCATCCAGCACCTGCTTCTCATGGTCGTGGGGCCTCCATTGCTCGCCCTCGGAGCGCCTTCGACGTTGCTGTTGCAGACAAGCAGCCGCAAGATGAAGGCGCGCTGGCTCGACGTGCTGCGGTCGACGCCGTTCGCGGCGATCAGCCACCCCGTAGTCGTATGGGGGCTCTACTACGGCGTCATGTTCCTCTTCTTCCTCACCCCGATCCTGAACTTCGCCATGTTGCACATGTGGGTGATGGACTTCATCAACGTCGGGTTTCTCTTCGGGGCGACGCTGTTCTGGTGGCCGATGGTGGGAGTCGACCCGATCATCCACTGGAAGATGAGCTACCCGGCGAGGATGCTCAACATCCTTCTCGGCTCCGGCGTCGAGGCGTTCCTGGGCGTGGCCATCCTCAACAGCCACAGGCCGCTCGCTTCGATGTACACCCTTTCGAGCTCCAAGACCGGCGGAGGGATCCTCTGGGCGGCGACCGAAGTCGTCACCCTCGGCGCTTTCGTCCCCATCTTCTTGCAGTGGATGCACTCTGAGCAGCGAGTCGCCCTTCGCTCGGACGCCCGTGGTGGCGATTCGGTGTCGTTCGTCGGCACCGGAGCGGGGCTTTACGGGCTGGACGACGTCCCCAGCGGAAACAGTGACGGCGATGCCGCCCCCTCCCGGGCGCCCGCCGCGGCCGGGAGCCTTTCCCCGGCGTCTCTTGCTGCCCGTGCGGCCGCTGCCAACGCCTCCCGCGGACTCGGCCGTGTCCAGCTCGACGTGCCGCTCTCTCAGTTGTCGCCGTGGGAGTACGCCTGGCTGGCGAGAACGGGCACAGTCCCGAGCCGCTTCGTCGTGCCCGACCATGCCCCCGGTCCGGAGGATCTCGAGGAGGGTGCTGGTTCGGGCGGTTAGCGCTCGTGCTGGGCAGGGATCTCGTCGGCAGCGAGCACCTCACCGCTCTCGACGGCGACCGTCGACTTGCGACTCCGATTGCTCCCGCTGGTGAGCACGTGGGTTCGGACATCACCGAGGGCGCTCCGGTCGGCGGAAGTGGCGATCGATCTCGTTGGCGTAGCGCAGCCCCAGCTCGTGGCCGTGCTCGGCGACCCATTTCGAGACGAGGACGCGACCTGTCGCCTCGCCGTCGGTGTCCGCCCGCCCCTGCATCATCGAGTGCAACTCGTCTCGAGTGAGGAGGACGTCGTGCAGCACCTTGCCGAGGACGGCTGATACGGGCGGCACGATGGCAGCGGGAACGTGCACGATGCGTGCCCGGGAGTTCGTTGCCTCCGCAACCCAGCCGACGAGCTCATTGAAGGTCGGACGCTCCACACCGACGGCGTCTTCGAGGAGGTCGGGCCGGCGAGAGCCGTCGGCAGCAGGGGTGCCGGCGTCGGCACAGAGGCGGGCGAGATCGTCGATGTGGATCGGCCGCACGCGGTACTGGCCGTCGCCCGCGATGGCGAACACGGGTAGATGACGGAGCAGCCAGGCGATGTTGTTGATGAGCACCCCGTCGCCGCCGAACAGGATCGCCGGGCGGAAGATGGCGTAGGACATCTCCGTCTCGGCGAGCGACTGCTCGACGGCTGCCTTCCCGCAGAAGTACGAGTCCTGCGACTCGGAGCTCGGATGGGTGATGCTGACGTGTACCACGCGGGAGACGCCTGCCCGCTGGGCAGCGTGGAAGAGCGCCCGCGAGTTGGCGACGGCCGTCTCGTGGGTGACATCGCCATGGGGAAAACGCACCCAGTAGGTGTTGTAGAGCGTCGTGGCACCTTCCAGGCTGGCGGCCAGCCGGACAGGA
>Ga0116134_1001247_pt1 | contig 12896 bp, 8 predicted proteins | sample June2015DPH_19_5_FD_89737 | JGI IMG/M metagenome (GOLD analysis project Ga0116134, IMG submission 89737) | Peatland microbial communities from SPRUCE experiment site at the Marcell Experimental Forest, Minnesota, USA - June2015DPH_19_40 | ecosystem: Environmental > Terrestrial > Soil > Wetlands >...
TATCAAGGCATTCTCCCCATGCTTTTGGGTGGCGCAGCGGTTCACCGCTGCGGTAAATGCGCCCAGTGGTCTCCGGTAACGAGTCATTTTCCTCGTAGCCGACAATGTGACCCACAGGTTGCGGACGAACCCCGCTTTCCGTCAGCGCACTATAATCTTGACGACCAGCGATGAAGAACAAAAGCGACAGCCCGCATCCTTCTGAATGGCTTTCGGCGGACAAGCCGATCGAAACCCGAGAAGAGGACGCCCTCGGCCGACGCGGCTTTTCTGAAGCTCTCGCGAGTGCGATCCGCGGTTGGTCAGGCCGAGATAGCCTAGTAATTGCACTATATGGAGTCTGGGGCAGCGGCAAGTCCTCGATCAAGAACATGATGATCGAGTCTCTTGCCACGGCCTCCCCAAACTTAGCCGTTATCGACTTCAATCCGTGGCAGCGTGCCAATCGCCCACAACTGAGCACGGCATTTTTCGATGAGTTAGGCATCGCCCTCGGAAAGGGCGATCTCGGAACGAATGAGCACCGTAAGCAGGTCTTGAACCGTTATAGACGCTGGGCTTCGAGATTGCGGGGCGGACGTGAATTCGCCAAGCACCTGCGAAACACCGTCAGCATAATCCTTTTCGTGTGCGCCGCGACCCTCATTGGGTCGGGATGGATTCATTCCCGTACATTCTCCATCACAATTGGTTTGCTCATCCTCATCGCCAGTTTCCTATCAATCAGCTCGAAATTTGTGGATGCGACAATCACTTTTTTCGAGGCAGGAGTCGATGTGGGAGCAAAAAGCCTCGGGGAAATAAAGGCAGAGGTCGCGGCGGACCTGCGGAAGATGGATGCCCCGATTTTGGCAATCCTTGATGATCTTGATCGCCTCACCCCAGCAGAGCTTCTTGAGGTATTCCAGCTAATCAAAGCTAACGGGGATTTTCCTAATCTGATTTATCTCGTCCTCTGCGAGCGCACTATTGTGGAGACCAATATCGCGAAAGCACTCAACGTGGTTGGGCGAGATTACCTGGAAAAGATTGTCCAAGTGGCATTCGACGTCCCGATGATCGACGTTTCACGCGTACATCAAGTGCTTTTTGAACGTCTCGATTCGTTATTGTCAGCCGAAGCAGTCTCGGCACGCTTTTCGGAAAAGCGCTGGGTTAATATGTTCCGGTCGAGCATTCACTCATATTTTTCGACATTGCGGGATGTTAATCGATTCATATCAACTCTGTCGTTCCACGTTTCCGCCTTGTCGGTCGATGACGCCTTCGAAGTGAATCCCATCGATCTGATTGGCATCGAAGTGATCCGTTCGTTTGAGCCCGGGGTATACAAGGCGTTGCAGTCCAGCAAGGGCATGCTCACAACTACCGGTAGGCCGGAAAAGCGAGAAGCCGAGGCCGTGGAAAATGCTCTCGCCTCTATTGTTGGGATGGGACGTGAAGGCCACAGAGATGAGCTTAGAAAACTAATAAGACAACTGTTTCCGACCGTCGAATGGGCGCTCGGCGGGTCGAATTACATCAACGAATACGAAAGATCGCCCTGGTACCGTGAGCTGCGTATCTGCTCCTCGAAAGTATTCGACCGGTATTTTCGCTTGGCGATCTCCGAAAAAGAACTGTCCCAGGGATCCATCCGAAAACTATTGCAAGCCCGTGGCGATCGCGCAGCATTACGCTCGGAACTGGAGACATTGCATTCAAGAGGGCTCCTAGATTCCGGGTTGGAAGAACTCGCGATACACCAGGATGAGATTGAGTCAGAGCAGGTCGAACCATTTATCACGGCTATTTTCGACGTGGCCGACCTGCTTTCCGACGAAAAGAGAGGAATGTTCGAGGTCCCAGTACATTGGCGTGTCGGATCTCTTGTCCAGAGGTCAATGGAAAAGTTCAGCGACACCCGCGCCCGCTCGGAGGTCCTCACCAGCTCCATCGAGAAAACCAACGGGTTATCCATGGCCGTGCATTTCGTGGCCCTGATAGATGCTCCTCGTGAGGGCAGCAATGAAGGACCTATCTTGCCAGAAACGGAACTTGTCGAGGTAAGACGCGCAGCCGTCAACAAGATATCGGGTGCCGCAGCCTCGGGTGCGCTGGCGCAGCATCCCAAGTTGGCTATCTTGCTAGGTCTGTGGCGGAAGTGGGGAAAAAACGAGGACGTGGGAGACTATATCGAGACGCTCACGATGACGAAAGAAGGCACTTTGCAGCTGTTAAGGTCGCTGGTCGTGCGCTCTCTCCGTCAGCAGGTAGGCGACTATGCCGGAACGGAACGATACTATATGCGCCGCATCGACATTGAGACATTAATTTCCATGGACATCCTGGATGCGAGAGTTGGGGCACTCCCGATGGGAAGTCTAAGCGATGAAGATCGTCGCGCTGTTAGAGCCTTTCAAAAGGCAATGGAACGGAGAAGCTCTGGAAAATCGGACGACGATCCGTTCGCACGGGACTGAAACTCCGGGACTCGTCAGGTGCATTCGCCGTTATTAAACAAAGCCTCCACCCGCAACTCCCATGTTATGAATATTTTGAAAGTAACTCCATTAAAATCAATATTTTAGCCAAAATTGGGGGGGCGGGGGTACAAACCCACACAGGTTCAAGGCATTCTTCTTACTAAGAGCTGATAGCCTACCGACCAACGACTAACGACCAACGACCAACGACCATCGACCGCTCTACAGCGGAATATTCCCATGCTTCTTACTCGGGTTCTTATCCCGCTTGGTCTCCAGCATTTCCAGCGCCTGAATCAGCTTCTTGCGAGTCTCGCGCGGCTGGATAACAGCATCCACAAACCCGCGGTCAGCCGCCACGTAGGGATTCGCCAACCGGTCGCGGAATTCTTCGATCTTGTGCTGACGCATTTCTTCGCGGTTCTCGGCGTGATCGAGTTCACGCTTGTAGACGATATCCACCGCGCCTTCCGGCCCCATCACCGCGATCTCGGCGCTAGGCCAGGCGTAGTTCACGTCCGTGCGAATATGTTTTGAAGCCATGACGCAATAAGCTCCGCCATACGCCTTGCGCGTGATCACCGTCACTTTCGGCACGGTAGCTTCCGCAAACGCATACAGCAATTTGGCGCCATGCCGGATGATTCCGCCATACTCCTGCTGCGTGCCGGGCAAAAAGCCCGGAACGTCTTCAAACGTGACCAGAGGAATGTTGAAGCAGTCGCAGAAGCGAACAAAGCGCGCGCCCTTCACCGACGCATTGATATCAAGCGTCCCAGCAAGCATCGCCGGCTGGTTGGCCACGATCCCAACCGGCTTCCCATTGAAGCGCGCAAATCCCACGACGATGTTCTTCGCATAGTGCTCGTGAATTTCAAAAAAATAGCTGTCATCGACGACCGTGTGAATCACGTCTTTCATGTCGTATGGCATGTTCGATTGATCGGGGATCAGAGTGTCGAGCTTCTCATCCACCCGATCGATCGGGTCCGTGCAAGCCTTGCGCGGCGGGTCTTCCAGATTGTTCGACGGAATAAAACTCAACAGCTCGCGGATCATCGACAAACACTCGGCATCATCGCGGCACATGAAGTGCGCCACGCCTGAAGTTTCGTTGTGCGTGTGCGCGCCGCCAAGCTGGTCTTTGGTGACCTCCTCATGAGTGACCAGCTTGATCACGTCCGGACCAGTGATGAACATGTACGAAGTCTGGTCCACCATCAGAATGAAATCTGTGATAGCGGGCGAGTAAACGGCGCCACCCGCACACGGCCCCATGATGGCGGAGATCTGCGGCACGACTCCGCTATAAAGCGTGTTGCGCAAAAAAATATCGGCGTAGCCAGCCAGCGACATCACGCCTTCCTGAATGCGCGCGCCGCCCGAATCATTCAGTCCGATCACCGGAGCGCCCATCTTGGCCGCCAGATCCATGATCTTGACGATCTTCAAGGCGTTGGCCTCGGAGAGCGAGCCGCCGAATACAGTAAAATCCTGCGCGAAAACAAAAACCACCCGTCCCTCGACGCGACCGTAGCCAGTAATGAAACCGTCGCCGTAAAACTTATGCTCCTCCATGCCAAAGTTGTGGCAGCGGTGCGTGACGAGCTTATCGGTCTCCTCGAAAGTGCCCTCATCGAGCAGAAACTCCACGCGCTCGCGGGCCGACATCTTGCCCTCTTTGTGTTGACGCTCGCGCCGCTGCGCGCCGCCGCCTTCCTGGGCCAACTGGTCTCGTTTCTTGAGTTCAGCTATCTTCTCGTCGAGTTTCATAGGCAGACATTATAGGCGAGCAGCAAAACATTCAGAGTGTGACGGCTGCCACAAGCCTGTGTGATGCCAGGCCGGGACTTACGACCGCAGGGCTGCGGAGTCAAACAAATTCAGAAATTCTATTTTCTTCTCCGGCGGCAAAAAAGATGCCTCGAAGGAATTGCGCGCCAATTCTCGCAGGTGTTCATCGGTGAACCCGAACGCCTCCTGAGCCAGCGCGTACTCTTCAGCCAACGAGGTACGAAACATAGCAGGATCGTCACTGTTGAGGGTCAGCATCAGCCCCTGGTCGAAGTAGCGTCGCACCGGATGTTTCGCGAGTTCGGCGCAGCAGCCAGTCCGTAGATTACTCGTCACGCAGATCTCAATCGGCACCTGGCGCTCGGCCAACTCTTCAATCAATTCCGGATCCTGTTCCGCGGTAAGGCCGTGGCCGATGCGTTCCGCTTTGAGATTCAGCGCGCCCCAGATCGACTCCGGCCCAGCGCTTTCACCGGCGTGCGCGGTGAGATGAAGACCGTGCTCGGCTGCGCGCGAGTAAACTCCCGCAAACCACTCCGGAGGCCCCGCGCGCTCGTCCCCTCCAATGCCGAACGCAGCCACGTTGCGGTCGTGAAATTGGAGGGCGAGATCGAGCACGCTCTGCGCTTTCTCGGCACCGAACTGCCGGATGGCATCGAATGTCCACACGAGCGATAGGCCGAAGTCTTTTTCTCCCCGCGCGCGGCCGCGTTCCAGTCCCTCGAAAATTGCCGGGAAATCCTGCTTGCGCCAGAGGCACACACCGACCGAAACAATCACTTCCGCATGCAGAATGTTCTGCGCTTTCAGCCGTTCCATTAGCCGGTAGGTAATCAACTCGTAGTCTTCAGGCGTCCGCAAGTGTCCGGTCACATCCTTGAAAGCGCTGAGGAAGCCCTTGAAGTCCTTGTAGTTGTAAAGTTGCTCCACTTCAGCGAGCGAGGCGCCTTCCATCCCGTGACGCTGGCGCAGTTCGAGCAGCGTGGCCGGCTCAATCGAACCTTCCAGATGCAGATGGAGCTCGGCCTTCGGGAGCGAGAAAAAAACCCCTGAGGGCTCCGAAGTCATAAAGCGATTCTAAAGGATCGGGTCGCGTGGTGGCGGGGCGTTGCCCCGCCGGCATAGGGCGGGCTCCGTCGCCACAAAATCCGATCACCCGATGATCCGATCCTTCTTGCAGAACTCGCTGTGATGCCGGCTGTAGAAAATGTAGATCACTAAACCAATCGCCAGCCAAATCACGAATCGCAGCCAGGTAATCAGCGTCAGGCCTAACATCAGTCCACCGCACAGAACAACTGAGATCAACGGGAACCACGGCACAAATGGCACCCGGAACGCGCGCTTGCGATCGGGCTGATTGCGTCGCAAAAGAATCACCCCCAGCGAAACCAGCACGAACGCAAACAGCGTCCCAATATTTGCGAGATCGGCCGCGTCGCCAATATCCACGAGCCCGGCAGGAATTCCCACGGCAAAACAGGCGATCCAGGTGGACCAGTACGGCGTCTTATATTTCGGATGCACAGCCGAGAACAATTTCGGCAGCAAGCCGTCGCGCGACATCGCGTACCAAATGCGCGCCTGCCCGTACTGAAACACCAGCAACGAGGAAATCATCCCCGTCAGCGCGCCAATTACGATCACCGACCGGAAGAACGGGTGTACGCCCAGATATTTCATCGCATAGGCGACCGGTGCTTCGGCGGCTTCACCGGAGACGAAGGTCGTGTATTTCATCATGCCGAGCAGCACGATGGCGACTCCGACATACAGCAGGGTGCAGACAATCAGCGACATGATTATGCCAAAGGGCAAGTCTTTTTGCGGATTGCGCGACTCTTCCGCGGCGGTTGAGACCGAATCGAATCCGATGTAGGTAAAGAAAACGATCGCGCCGCCGGTGACGATTCCGGCGAAGCCGGATGGTGCAAAGGGTATCCAGTTCGCGGGCTTCACCAGCATTCCACCAACAACTAAGAACGTCAGAATCGCACCGATCTTGATCGCGACCATGATGTTATTGGTCTCGGCTGATTCCTTCACGCCGCGCACCAGCAGCAACGTGAGAATAAATACAATCAGAAATCCCGGCAGATTAAAGTAAGCGCCCGTCCACTGTCCCGAAGCCCACACGGGACTCGCCCATTTGTCCGGCAGGTTGAGACCGAACGCCGCCAGTTGCGCTTTTGTATACCCAGCAAAACCCACCGCCACCGCCACGTTGCTGACCACGTATTCGAGAATCAGGTCCCAGCCGATGATCCAGGCAAAAATTTCGCCGAGCGTCGCGTACGAGTAGGTATAGGCGCTGCCGGCGATGGGGATCATCGACGCCAATTCGGCATAGCACAATCCGGCAAAACTGCACGCAATCGCCACCAGGAAAAATGAAATGGCAATCGAAGGTCCCGCGGGCGGACGGCCGTGCATCAGTGCTCCCGCGGTACTGCCGGTACCCAGAAGGTTCAGCATCACGTCGAGCGCCTGCGCATGCAGAAGGGAGGGCGCCCGGAAATATTCTCCCGCCGCCGCCGTTCCCGTAAGAACAAATATCCCCGAACCGATAATGGCGCCGATGCCGAGCGCTGTCAGCGACCACGGGCCCAGCGTTTTGCTGAGCCGATTCGCCGGGTTCTCCGACTCCGAGATTAATTTGTCGATGGACTTGCAACAGAAGGCCTGGCTGTTGGAAGTACGAATGACGCCGACACCAGCCGCTGGCTCAGTGGATGATTGCGACAAGAGTTCGTTGTCTCCTCACAGCGGGAGTCGGGCATGGGCGCTAGCCCATGCCCGGAACTACTCACGGCTCAGGCGACCGCCTTACCGTTTCGCCTGACCGCGTGCCAGCTTTTTCACCTTGCGCTTCTTCGATCCGCGCGCGTAGTCGCGGGGCTTCTTCGGCTTTTCCGCTTTGATTTTCTTGCGGGCGGCTCGCTTGCTTTTCTTGCGTTCTTCCTTGGTCAGCTTCTTTGTATTTGCCATCAGTGCGTTTCTCTTCTCTCTTCTTGTAGTTTAATTTCGAACTCTTCAATTTGTTTGTCATCCCGAGCGAACCGGGGTCCCCGGCGCGCCCGCTTTTGGCGCGTTGGGGTGGGGAAGCGAGGGATCTGCAGTTACTGTCCCGAATGCCTACCTCGAGATGCATCTAACGCTGCCCTAAGCCTTCTCCAACTGCGCGTACCTTTCGACCAACTTCTTCAAACCGAAGCGAGGGAATTGTACCGTAATCTTGGCGTCTTCCCCATCCCCTTCGCGCTGATACACCGTCCCTTCACCATATTTCGGGTGCTTGACCTTCTGCCCGGGACGAAATCCCCGCCTCCCCTTAGGCTCTTCCGTAGGCATTTTCGGTACATTAAACTTCTTGCCGCGTGAGGCAAAAAACTCGGCAATGTTGTCGATCGAATTGTAGCTCGCGAGCGGAGTCGCCGGCTTCGGCTTGACCCGCGCCGGGGCCCAAACGGCGCTCTGGTCTTCGTCTTCGTAGGAGTAGTGCGGCCTCTCCTCGTGTGGCGCGGACACTCTTGTCCGCGAACTGCCAGCAGAAGAGGAAAAAGTAGAAGTGGCACCAGCGGCCGAAGGTCCGCGTCGCCGCGATCCGCCCAACTCTTCCACCAACTGCGGCGGAACTTCTTCCAGAAACCGCGACGGCACGCTAGCCTCCGGCATATCCGTCCCATAGCGCCGGCGATAGACAGCCCGCGACAAAATCAGCGTGTCCATAGCGCGCGTCATGCCGACATAACACAATCGCCGCTCTTCTTCGATCGAATCGGGCTCAAGCATGGTGCGCGAATGCGGAAACAGGCCTTCCTCCATTCCCGCCAGAACCACCAGAGGAAACTCCAACCCCTTGGCCGCATGTAGCGTCATCAGCGTGATCTGCGCGTGCTCGTCGTACTGGTCGGCATCGCTGACGAGCGCGGCGTGATCGAGGAACTCATCGAGCGTCTCCCCGCGATCGCGCGAGTCCATCGCCGCGTTCACTAGTTCGCGCAGGTTCTCGATCCGCGAGTAGGACTCCGGCGTATCTTCCTCTTCCAGTTGCTTGATATATCCCGTGCGGTCAATCAGGAATTTGAGAATCTCGGCGGTATTCGCCGCTGCGCCGGGAGCACGAAAGCCTTCGACGGTTTCGGCGTCGTTCTCTTCATCAACGGAAGTGGCATCCTCGTTCGCGGAATTATGGGCACCGAAATCAAAGCTAAAGTTGCCGGGATCGAAATCGGTGTCCTGATCTGGTGGTGTGGGGACGGGCGTCTCGCCCGTCCAAGCCGAGCGCAGCTCGGCAACTCTCTCGTCGGACACCAACCCAGCCGTCTCCTCCACTCGCTCCACAAAAGTTCCCGCCAGCAGCGCCCGCCCATCCTCAATCAGCACCCGGAAGCTCTTCAGCGCCGCTACCCCCCGGGCCGGCAACAACTGCCGCGTAATCGCCTCACCAACCGCGCCCCACATCGACAATCCAGTCTCAAGCGCGAGCCGTTCGATCATCTCGATTGTCGTCTTACCGATCCCGCGCACCGGCGTATTGATCACGCGCAGCAGCGAGACCGAATCATCCGGATTTTGGATGACCTTCAAATACGAGATCAAATCCTTGATCTCAGCCCGCTCGTAGAACGAGAAGCCGCCCACCACGTGGTACTTCAACTGATAGCGCCGCATCGCCTCTTCGAACAATCGTGATTGCGAGTTGGTCCGGTAGAGCACGGCCGCCCGCGCCGTCTCGCCGTTCTCGCCCGCCGCCCGCACGTAGCGGTTGATCGTATCGGCCGCAAACAGCGCTTCGTTCTCGCCATCCGGAGCCTCGTAATATCCGATCTTCGCCCCGCCTTGCCGTGACGTCCACAAATTCTTGCCCTTACGCCGGACGTTATTCGCAACCACTGCCGACGCCGCGCCCAGAATATTCTGCGTCGAGCGATAGTTCTCCTCCAGCCGCACAATCTTCGCTTCCGGAAAGTCGTGTTCAAACTCCAGAATGTTGCGAATGTCGGCCCCGCGCCACGAGTAGATCGACTGATCTTCATCGCCTACCGCGCAGACGTTGTGCCCGTCCCCCGCTAGCAGCCGCATCAATTCATACTGGGGACGATTCGTGTCCTGATACTCATCGACCAATAAATATTGGAATCGACGGTTGTAGTATTCGCGCACCGCCGCCACCGACTTAAGCAGGCGCATGGCTTCGAGCAGAAGATCGTCGAAGTCCATCGCATTCGCCTTGAGCAATTCTTTGCGATACTCCTCGAAAATATGCGCAATGCGCTCAGTCTTCGGATCCGCCGACTGCAGATAAATTTCCTGCGGATCGAGCATATGATTCTTAGCCCAGGAGATCCGCGATAGTACGGTGCGAGGCGTCAGTTGTTTGTCGTCCAGCCCCAGTCGACGCATGACGCCCTTGACCACTTGCTGCTGATCGCTCTCGTCATAGATAACAAAATTCTTCGTGAGCCCAATCGGCGGCTGTCCCGGTACGGTAGCAGGAATCCGCAAAGCCTCAACATCCCGCCGCAACACGCGCACGCAAAAAGAGTGAAACGTAGAAATCACCGGCTTGGCGATACTAAGACCGCCCACCAGCTTTTCCACCCGCTCCGCCATCTCGGACGCGGCCTTATTCGTGAAAGTCATGGCCAGAATCGATTCCGGCATCACGCCCATCTTCTCGATCAGATAAGCAATGCGAAACGTGATGACGCGAGTCTTCCCGCTGCCCGCCCCAGCCAGAATAAGCACCGGCCCCTCGGTAGTTTCGACGGCTTCGCGTTGTTGCGGATTTAACTCATCCAGAAACGACAAAAGAGAATAGCTCCAGTATCTGAATTCTACACAACCTACTGTCGGTGGTGAGACGGGCGCTCTCTCCATCGCGACGGGTTGTATAATTAAGGATTGCGCTCATGAAGAAGAACACACTAGCAGCTACGGCCGCCGAAAGCGCCGCCGAAGAACCAACCCCCTGCAGAATCCGTTCCACCACGGTCCTCTGCGTGCGCCGCGACAACAAGGTAGTCATGGCCGGCGACGGCCAAGTCACGCTAGGCGAATCCGTTATCAAGCACGGAGCCAAGAAGATTCGCCGTCTCTATCAAGATAAAATCCTAGCTGGATTCGCCGGCTCCACCGCCGACGCTTTCACTCTCTTCAGCCGTTTCGAGGCCAAGCTGGAGCAGTATCACGGCAACCTCGGCCGCTCCGCCGTAGAACTGGCGAAGGACTGGCGCACCGACAAATTTCTGCGTCACCTGGAAGCCCTGCTGCTGGTTTCCGATAAAGAAGCTACGTTTCTTCTGAGCGGCCAGGGAGACGTAATCGAGCCCGATACCGGCATAGCGGCGATCGGCTCGGGCGGCCCATTCGCCCAGGCGGCAGCCCAGGCGTTGGCCGATCACACCAAACTCTCGTCGCGCGAAATCGCCGAAGAAGCAATGAAGATTGCCAGCCGCATGTGCATCTATACCAATGACAGGGTTACGATTGAGGAACTGTAAAGTAGTTCTCAGTTCCCGGTTCTCAGTTCACAGTGAGAACCGGACGGTTCTTGGGCTTTTCTGAGAACCGAGAACTGAGAACTGAGAACTTCATTATGGCTATTTATTTACCCGGAACCGCCGAAGAAGAACAAGTCACGCTCGACGAACTGACGCCGCGCGAAATCGTCACCGAGCTCGACAAGTACGTTGTCGGGCAAAAAGACGCGAAGCGCGCCGTCTCCATCGCTCTGCGCAACCGCATGCGGCGTCAGAAGCTCGCGCCCGAAATGGCCGAAGAGGTCATTCCCAAGAACATCATCATGATCGGCCCCACCGGCGTTGGCAAAACCGAAATCGCCCGCCGCCTCGCAAAACTGGCCAACTCGCCCTTTCTGAAGGTCGAGGCCTCGAAGTTCACGGAGGTCGGCTACGTCGGACGCGATGTCGAATCCATGATCCGCGACCTGGTCGAGATCGCCATCGAAATGATCCGCGAAGAAAAACTCGAAGACGTCGCGGATAAAGCGGAACTCAACGCCGAAGAACGGCTGCTCGATATTCTTCTGCCCCCGACCTCGCCGCGTCCGTCGGATTCCAGTTCCGGTGGCGTAGTCATCGACGCCAGCACCAGCCTGGCCGAATCTTCCAGCCGCACTCGCGAGAAACTGCGGCAGCAATTGCGCGAAGGCAAACTCGACGACCGCACGGTAGAAATCGAGACCCGCGAGCGCAATTTTCCGTCGTTCGAAATCATCTCCAACCAGGGCGTCGAGGAGATGGACGTCAATCTCAAGGACATGTTGCCCAACATCTTCGGCCAGCGCACCAAGAAGCGCAAGATGAAGGTCAACGAGGCCTTCGAGTACCTGATCCAGGAAGAAGAGCAGCGCCTGATCGATATGGAGCAGGTCACGCGCGTCGCCATCGATCGCGTGGAAAACTCCGGCATCATTTTCCTTGATGAAATCGACAAGATCGCCGGCCGTGAAAGTGGCCATGGTCCCGACGTTTCGCGCGAAGGCGTGCAGCGCGACATCCTGCCCATCGTCGAAGGCACTACCGTCAACACGCGCTACGGCATGGTCCGCACCGATCACATCCTGTTCATAGCCGCGGGCGCGTTCCACGTTTCGAAGCCGAGCGACTTGATCCCGGAACTGCAGGGCCGCTTCCCCATTCGTGTGGAACTGCAGTCCCTGACCATGGAGGACTTCGTCCGCATCCTGACCGAACCGAAGTCTTCGCTGACCAGGCAATACATAGCGTTGCTCGAAACCGAAGGCGTAAAGCTGGAGTTCACTCCAGACGCGCTCGAAGAAGTAGCGCGCTTCGCCTTCCGCGTAAATGAAGGCACGGAAAACATCGGCGCCCGCCGTCTGCACACCATCATGGAGCGCGTGCTCGACGAGATCAGCTTCGAGGCGCCAGAAAAAAAGGGGCAGGAGTTCAAAGTGGACGCAGCCTACGTGCAAAAGATGCTGAGCGAGATCGTGAAAGATCAGGATCTGTCCCGCTACATCCTGTAGCGCGGACACTCCTGTCCGCGTGTGGACACCAGAGACAAGCCATGGGTGTCTGCGCCTCGTCCACGCGCTCCGCCTCTGTTACTCTGTCCTTTTCCCGCATGAACCGAGATTCCAGAAAGCAAATCGCCCTCACCGCACTCTGCCTCTTGCTGGCCAGTTGCGCCCAGCTCGGACCGCCGCTGCCGCCGTCGCTCGAACTCCCCAAACCGCCGTCGGATCTGCGCGCCAGCCGCAAAGGCAATCGCGTCACCCTCAGTTGGAGCGAGCCCACCCTCACCACCGACCGCCAGAGCATACGTTATATCGGCCCAACCGAAGTTTGCCGCAGCCCAGAATCTGAAATCACGATATGCGGAACTCCCGTCGCCACGTTGCCCGCGCCACCTGTCGTGCCGAAGCAACCGAAAGCTCCGCGGGGAACGGCGCAGAAGCCCGCGTCGCCGCCCGCGCCGCAGACCTACACCGACACCCTTCCCGCTGCCATGCAACAGCAAGACCCGGCCGCCGAAGTCACCTACGCTGTCGAGGTCTTGAACCGCAACGCCCGCGGCGCGGGATTATCGAATCGAGTGCACGTGCCCGCCCTCGTAACCGAACCTCCTCCCGCCGACCTGTCTGCCGAA
>Ga0116134_1001253_pt1 | contig 12856 bp, 8 predicted proteins | sample June2015DPH_19_5_FD_89737 | JGI IMG/M metagenome (GOLD analysis project Ga0116134, IMG submission 89737) | Peatland microbial communities from SPRUCE experiment site at the Marcell Experimental Forest, Minnesota, USA - June2015DPH_19_40 | ecosystem: Environmental > Terrestrial > Soil > Wetlands >...
CTCTAAGGCAACCTGTTCAGCATTCCTTTACAACCTCATGCCGCGACCTGTCTTCTTCTCGATGGCGCTGTTCACCGTGGTGCTGACGCTCATTCTGGAGGCAAATCGCACTGAGCACGTGCAACTGCTCTATTGGCTTCCACCGTTATTTGTCCTGTGGGCGAATCTTCACATCCAGTTCATCTATGGATTGTTTCTGGTCGGGCTGTTCGTCGGCGTGAACCTGGTGCAGCGATTGGGCGCTCATTGGGGAATCATGCCGGAATTCCTTCTTCCGTCAACGTTGCCTCTCGGGACGCTGTCCGTGCTCTTTGCCGCCTGCGTCGTTGCCAGTTGCATCGGGCCTTACACCTATCACCTGTTCCCGGTGGTTTACGAGTACTCGAAGGCTAAGGTTCCTTACACGATGATTCGGGAGCTGCAGCCGATCAACTTCCGCGACTACAGCCATTACGTGCAACTGCTGCTGACGGGTGCCGGCTTCTTTGCTTTGGGTTGGCGAAAGAAGGTTGATCCCTTCAAGCTGGCGTTGCTGACCATTGCAACTGTGATTGCCTATCGCACCATGCGCGACTCATGGTTCATTTGCATTCCCGCGGCGGCTGCGATGGCCGATTTTCCCGCCGACGAGGCTGCGCGCGACCGCGAGGAAAGTTGGCTGGAACGGGCTGGCATAGCGGCCTTCGTCGCGGTTGCGCTTGTGCTATTTGCCCGCAACACCGACTTTAACCAGCGTGGACTCGATAGCGCGATCAGCAGCATGTATCCGGTGAAGGCCCTGAACTTCCTTCGGCGGAATCGTCCACCTGGACCCCTTTACAACACGCTGGATTGGGGCGGCTTTCTCACTTGGTATATGCCTGATTATCCTGTGGCCATTGATGGCCGCAACGATCTTTACGGGGACGATTTAGACCGGCTCTTTTACGACTCCGAGAGCGGCGAACAATCGTACTCTTCCGATCCTTATTTAAATGAGGCAGGCGTCGTCCTGCTGCAGCGGAAAGTTCCGCTTGTCAATCTGCTGATGTCGGATCCTCGGTTCAGCTTGGTTTATCAGGATCGGCTTGCGGCAGTGTTTGTAAAACGCCAAGGGTTGTAGTTTTCGGTGAGATTTGTAAGAAGCTTATGACAGCTGTTTCTATAGAGAAGAACAATTCGACTGGAGCTGAAGGATTAGAGGTTCGGCCTGCCGGGCAGCAGAGTGACGGGCCGCTCTCTGCCAACAAGCAGTTCGCGATTGCAATCACGCTGGCTTCATATTGCGGAATGATTCTTGTCGGCGTCAGCCACCACGAACCGTGGGCGGACGAGGCGCAGGCCTGGTTGTTGAGCCGCGACTTGGGCTACCGCTATCTCATCTTCCATCAGATTGCGTATGAAGGGCATCCGCCGCTGTGGTTCACCATTCTTTGGATTGCGAACCATTGGTTTCATCTCCCGTATCAGTCGATCGGCTGGATTGGCGGTTTGTGCGCGATTGCGGGCTGCTGGTTTTTCTGCCGGTACAGCCCGTTTCCGTTTTGGGTGCGGGTGTTGTTTCCGTTCACTTACTTCATGGGTTTTCAGTATGCGATTGTGGCGCGGCCCTATGTGCTGTTTCCGTTGTGCACGTTTGCGGCAGCACATTTTTTTGCGGAGGCGGAACGGCGCCCATGGCGGTTTGTGTCGGCGACGTCGGCTTTGGTGTTGTTGTCCGCGCACGGCGTGATGATTGCGGCGGGCCTGGTGGCGGCACGCGTCTGGTATACGTTTCGGTTGTGGAAGGACGTACCCCCGGACACGAGAAAAAGGCTGGTCGGAGCGCTCGTTGTGTTCGGAATGGTGATGGCGTTTGTTGCCTGGGTTGACTGGCCACCCGCAGACCGAAGCACTGTCAGGTTCAACCGACCCGCCAGCGAAGGAACTTATGGACTTGCCATCCTGCCGGACGACATTGCGACGGCATTCTTTGGCTCTGCCATTCCGTCAGTGGCATTCCTGGTAGTCATGGGAGCATCCTGCGCGTGCCGGCGCCGTTTTCTGCCGTTCGTGCTTTCTGTTGCGTTGGTGTTGGTCTTCTTTGTTGCGGTGTACGTCCACCTCTGGCACCGAGGCGTGCTCGTAATGGCGGCCGTGGCGGCTCTCTGGATTGCGTGGACTGCGCCAGAAAAGTGCGCGCCGAAGCTTGCAAAAGGGCTGAACGTGCTGATGCTCGTAGGGGTTACGGGGTTCTTTGCGGTCAATCTCTACTGGACTGCGCGCACGCTGGAGATGGATTACTTTGGGCCTTATTCAGGCAGCCTGGATGCGGCAAACTTCCTCCGCTCGGTCGGGGCCGATGCCCGCTCGACGTGCGGGTTCGGTATTCACAGCGTCGCCATACAAGCATATTTTCCCGAGAGCATATTCCAGAACTATCCTCACGGAGAGTCGTTCTGGCGATTGGAACGGGGGAATCGCATTGAAGAGAACTGCTACGACGCCAAATGGGCGGTCGTTCCCAGGTGCTGCAGTTTTGACACCGCTCAGCGGCAGTTTGATCGAGAGGATGAGACTTTGCGTTCGTACGGCTACGTCCCGGTGCACGTCTCGAGGGGATCGGTGTTTTTTGAGGGCCGTGTGGCGATGCCGGCCGATTTCGTGATCTACGAACTGTCGCGATAGCGTCTTGCCAAGAACTCCAGTAGGCCTACGCAAAATAGCTGCATGTGGGTCCAAACTGAGGATCACGAAGTTCCATCGGCGCTGCAACCCCTGCCTGCCGCTCCAGCCTTTGGTTCTTTCAGGGAGTATTTCAGCAGGCAGTAGAGGGCGCGGAACCCATCCTTCCATCCGATTTTCTTGCCTTCTTCGTAGGTCCGTCCCCAATAACTGATACCGACCTCATAGATACGGAGATTGCGACGCGCGACCTTGACCGTGATCTCAGGTTCGAAACCGAAGCGATTCTCTTCGATCAGGATCGATTGGATGACTTCACGGCGGAATGCTTTGTAGCAGGTTTCCATGTCGGAAAGATTAATGTTGGTGAGGCAGTTGGAGAGCAGCGTGAGGAACCAGTTCCCGACCGAATGCCAAAAGTAGACAACGCGGTGCGGACTGCCGCCCTGGAAGCGCGAGCCGAAGACGACGTCGGCTTTGTTTTGCAAGAGGGGTTCGAGGATCTGAGGGTATTCGGCGGGATCGTATTCGAGGTCGGCATCCTGAATGATGACGAAATCGCCGGTAGCTTCCTGAATGCCGCGGCGAAGGGCCGCTCCTTTGCCCATGTTGTGGGGCTGAAAAAAAACGTGTATCTGCGGGTAGTCGTTGGCGAGGGCGGTGAGAATGTCGCGCGAGCCATCACTTGAGCCGTCGTCGACGCAAAGCAGCTCGATCTCCAGCGGAACAGAGAGCACCTTGGCGACAACCTCGCGGAGCGTGGCGCGCTCGTTGTAGACCGGCATTACGGCGGAAAGCTTCATAGCGACATCGTAACCGAACAACCTGATCTATGTGTCTGCATGCCTGTGTGCTATATTCCTTGGTTTGAGAAGATCAGGGGATGAATGTGTTTGGGGAATTGCGTGGGCTTTTTCGAACGTCGCGCGTTGAAGTTGCTGGTTGCTGGCCTTGCTGCTGGCGCTCATTGCCAGCAACCCGCTGGCCGGTTTGCGGCTGTCCGATCCCCGCTTGTGTTTGGTCTGCCTGACCCGCCGGTTTCCGCTAATGCTGAATGCCAGCCGCAGCTGTGCCACAGCGAAACGCCCTGACATAATCATTGGCGACTACCGGACGCCGGCTCCAAATCCAAGATGACGGATCCTGCCATACGCGGTCCGAATCCTCTACTACGACTGCATCGATGCCATACTCTTGGCACATAGGGTCTAAATAGCTGCCATCCGGAAACTCGAATAGGCCAGCGAGCTTCGGCAGACGCAGAGCACAGGTCCCGGGGTCACCGCCAAAAGTTACCCCACATTCCCCATTGGCGGCGGCGACGTCATGAACGGAATATAGCATGTGCAGGATGGAATCCTTCGTGTATGGATTGCTCTGCAGGACAGCCGAAGAAGGCAGTTGCGCATCGAGAACCTTGTAGGCTGATCGCAGCGCATATGCCCGTTTGCCGAACTGCCGGTCCCGATTCACCCAGCTTGGTCCTGTAAGAATGCCGCGATCCAAGAGGACAGGCAACATGCGCAACATGAACACCTCGTACGCACTTCCGAGTATGCCTAGGAGCAAGAGCATCGCGAGCGCCCCGCGAGCCCATGGATGAGGCGCGGGTTCTGGTGCGGTATTGGAACGATGAAACCACCAATCATGAAGCATCATCGCCCCCCATAGCAGTATGATCAGCTGCGCTGGAAGGAAGCATCTCCATCCTAAGTCGTTATTGGTGATGGTGCTCGAACGCAGGAGGGTGCCGATCAGAAAACTCGTAAGGACCAGTGTCCATGCAGCCAGTTCGTTGGTGCTAGCCGCAATTCTGCCACGCGCAAGTTGCCAGAGGCGCATAACGCCGACCGCGAGAAAAAATCCGAGTTCGAGCGCATAGTTGATGGGCAAGAAGAGCGCGTTGGCGACGGTCAACGCGGATTGCGTGCCGAGGTGGATGCCGATTTGTCGGGCGAGAAGAACCCCGAGTGGAAACGGGCGCAGCGTGAATTCCACAAAAGCAGCCCCGCTGGCGGGACCCCGAAGGCCAGCAAGGAAGGGTAGTGCCCAGAGCAGGGCTACCGCACCCGCGCCCACGAACATCGCTATCTCCAGGCAACCCTTCCGCGCGATCAACACCAGCAGCCAAAGGGCGATAGCAACTACAAATGTGAACGTAACGTAAACCGACATACCCGCCCCGCTGGCAAAGGCCATACCCGCGACGATGACAGGCCCGGTGGCCCACCTGCGATGAACGTCGGCTTGGTGCCGCAGCAGCAAAAATGCAATGAAACATGCGATCAACGCGGCGAGGTGGTGCGGCACCCACAGCAGGGAGTCAATCCAAGGGGTGATCTGTACTTCGTTCCACCACGCCATATAACCCCACATCCGTTCCACAACCCCGAGGTAAACGGTCGGCAAGATGTCCAGGCCGGCGACCGAGAGCAGGCCAACCGCGAGTAAACTTTTTCGCTCGATGTCCGTTTGGGCTCGCACCATGAACTTAACACCCAGCGCGATCACGCAAATAAGGCCCAATCCGCAACAGATGACGCCGGAATACACCACGTATCGCGGCGACAAATGGAACACCTTCATGGGCAGACTGCAAAACAGCAACCACAAGTAGTGATAGCGCAAAGGCGCCGCGGCATTGGCAAAGAAAGGATTGTTCGGTGGGACATGGCGGGCGATCGCAGCCGTCAGGGCGGTGCGTAAGGAATGGTCGTAAGCGACAATTGGTGGATAGAGCTTGTCCCCGATTTGCAGATCTACCATTGATCCAATGGCCGCCACCACCCACAGTGCGATCACTCCCAGAGCAGCACAGACGTATTTTGAAACTGACCGTAGCTTCGCTCGCCGAGCGTCCTTTGCCAGAAGCAGCGCGCAGGCGGCGAACACACCGATATAGAACGCCCAAAGCCCAGGTTCCAGGACCCGAGCCAACAGATACGTAAGCATCGGGCAGATCGCGATGGTGAGTGGGACTGAGAGAATCAGCCGCAGAATCGGACGCCGCTGCCGAAACTCAAAGAGGTCGAGTGCCCATCCCGCTACATACCCCGGGGCGAAAACGAATGGAAAAAGAGCTAGGCATGCCTTGAGGATCCCCAGCGTATCGGTCACCGTAAAATTTCGCATGGAATCAGTTCTGCGCTTGTTCTTCCGGGCGCGGACGATCTCCAGTTACAATGTCAGATTATCGGGAGTGCCCCGAAGAGCGTTTAAGTGTTCCGTAACGCATTCGCATCCGTTCGCGGTTGTTTCAAAAACAACCGAATGTCGCCAGAGCACTTGGATTCTTGGGCAGATACTGATGCCTGGAGTTTCGGTTTTAGACCAATGTTCTGTCGCCGCCCGCGGTTTCAGGTCATTTATCGGGATCAAATTGCGACCGTGCGTTCCCCTCGCCGGGAGTACTCTTTCTAAAGGCTAGGTAGATCTGACGGTAAGTATAACCGGCCTTTGTCAGCATGTACCCATCGGACACATGGTCGAGCGAGTACCCCCACTTCGCCATCGGAACTTGCAATCCTTGTTTAAACTTAGTCCCGTCCGGGGAATCCAACCATTGGAGCACGATGTAATCTGCCCCTGAAGCGCGTATCTGGTGGAAGACTGTACCCGGATCGAATTCCGACAGGGCGTGATGATAGTAGGCGCGGTGCAGGTTAGCAAAGATGTTGTGGTTAAAGTAGGCATTGATACCGACCATTCCGTACTGATAGCCACAGATGACCTTGCCTTGCACCACCAAAGGTTCAAGATATTTTGCCATGTCCTCGGCCCCCGAGTAGGGAAGCCGTACCTCATTGCGGATGGTGATGGAAGCTACGTAGGCTTGATAGCACAGCATCGCTGCCAAGGTTGCAACCACGACCCTGTAGGCCCACAAAGCGCGGCTGTCAAAACCGTGGCGCTCATTCTCGCTCGGCCATGCGATCGCAAGCCCGGTAATGATTGCAAGGAAGATCGTACCTTGTTGATGCGGCCAACCATTGGCATAAACGTACAATCCCACCATGAGTGCTACGGGCAGCAGAAATGAAGTCAAAGCACGTCGCAGAAAGCACCACGCCGCGAAAATACAGAGAACTCCGACCGACATCCATTTATTGTCGACGAGCGCTCCACTGATGGATTCAAATGACCGGAATGGGATCACGGATGCGGTAAGGTCGCTATGGTGCGTCGCCTCAACGTCCGCAGCGGGAAGCAGGATGACGAAAAGGAATAGGTACATTAAGACGAGACCGACGGCCGAAATCAGAAACCATTTCCGCGTCTTGTCGTCGTGTTGGGACCACTGCGTCGCAAATCGAAATGCATATGCCAAGGCTAGCCCGAAGGCCATAAGACTGCCATGAGCCGTCAGATTGGCCAGAGGCACCAGCGTGAGTGCGAAAAGCTGAGGGCGCCTCAGATCCCGGAATTGACGGGCCGCAACCAGACAGAAGAGCGGGAACAGCACATAGGACCGCGCGATGACGGCATACTGATAAATGAAGAAATAGCTAAGCGCCATCAGCCAGCGGATCGGACGTGGAAACGGGGAGACAAACAGCAATGCAACTACGCCCGCGACGGCGCAAGAAGCTCCCAAGAATGAAAGCGCACCGTACCTGGCGTGGAACACGTGTTGCGCTACCCAAAGAATGGTGTGCCAAAGGCCGGGCGATCCTTCATAGCGGAGCTCGTGAAACCAGATGGTCCGCAGGTCGAGATCGCGTGCAATGAGCCAGGCTTGGGCTTCGTCGGCCCACTTTTCGTGGTACTGGATCGTCCAGAAGACGAGGGTGGAGTAGACGCCGAGGACGGTGAGGTCGGCGATTGTCCACCACCTCTCCATGGAACTGGGCGCCGCGGCGGATTGCGCTGTCAAGACCTGTGAAGTGGAGTCGGCGACCCGATCACTGGCGGTTTTGGGGAGGGTACTCATGGATCGAAGCAGCGCGTCACTTTTTGACGGGAAGTCCAAGTCCCCCCGGACGATGGACAATTTGCGGGGAGACGTTGCCAATATACCATCAGCCAACGAAAGAGGAAGCGCATCGAAGAATGTTTCGGGCGGCTGAAGACGATCGCGCTGTTGCGGAAAGTGCGTCATCGCGGGATTTTCAAGGTGGACTGGGTATTCACGTTCGCTTGTGCCGCTTACAACCTGGTGCGTATGCGGAACCTGAGCCGAGTGGCCAGGCTAAGTCGCGGATAGCTCGCGCCACAGAGCGTCGGAATAAATCTTCCGACATAGCCTAAAGTCTCCTGCTCATGAAGAAACACCCGAGAGAAACAAGAAATACGTCGTGCGCGTCAATTTTTAGCAGCCTGCTAGGCTGCAACGTAACTCCCAAGCCTTCGCGGCTGGATCCATTGAGGCATGAGAGTTCGCGCTGGATGGCTGGCGCGGCTTCCCCGATGGAAAGGGGTCTCGGAGAGGAGCTTTGTGCTCACCAAGGTCGCATTTTTTCCTTCGCCGTCCCTGTCAGCTTAATAGCGCAAGTTAATAGCGCAAGTTCTTGACAGGATTGCGTTTAACCCTTATGCTGAAAAGACATCGCGATTGCCAATTCCCCATCGGGAGCCGATGGGGGATTCCATCTTTTGCAGACGTCGATTGCGGTTCAGGGCAAGGTTGGCATGCCAGCGCTCCCGCGGGAGAGCGTTCGGCTCCGGAAGAACAAGTTGTGAACTGCCTCGAACTCCATGCAAAATTTCACGTTGGTGGACACTCTGGGGATCCTCAAGGCTTGCCTAGCTCTGCTGCCATTCATGTTCGCCCCAGGGTATGTAGCAGGATGGGCGCTCGACCTGTTTGAGTTCCGGCAGCGGCGTCCAATTCTGCGGCTGGTCCTTGCCATCCCACTCACCATCGCCATCTGTCCCATGCTTACGTACCTCCTAGCGCGGTTCCTGGAACCGGGGCTCTGGGTGTTCTATATCAGCGTGTTCACCGCCTGCGTGCTGCTTCTCGTCAAGGAAGCTCGGCCCGCGAAGTTGAGGTCGGTTTCAAAATACACCTGGGTTGCTCTGGGCCTGGTGGCATTGTGGGGACTGGCGGCTCTTGGGTCGCTGGTAGATCTGCAAATCGGGGACAAGCTTTATCCGCCAATTGCCGCTTATGACCATTCCGTGCGCACCGCCCTGACCGTTGCGATCGCCCGCCATGTCCCCCCCAACAATCCTTTCTTTGCCAATGCACCGGCGCCTTTGCGCTATCACTATTTGTGGCTGCTGTTTTGCAGCCTACCCATGAAGGTATTCCATTTGTCGCCGCGATACGTAGTGTATGCCGGCGTGTTCTGGTGTGGACTGGGCCTCATGTGCGTGATCGCACTCGGCCTCAAGTTCCTAATGAGAGTCCAAACGGGCATCGAGCTAAAAACTTTACTCGGGTTTGGCCTGCTCTCGGTAACCGGCTTGGATATCTTGCCGAACGTCTACCGTGGGGTTGTGCATCGCTACTGGCTGTCAGACATGGAGTTGTGGAACGAATCACAGATCACCTCCTGGGCCGGCTCCCTATTGTGGGTGCCACATCACGTTGGCGCGTTGATCGCATGTTTCATTGCATTTCTGCTGCTGCGTCACCAAGCTGAATCTCATCGCAGATGGGCCACTGGTCCCGTAATCGTAGCGGGCATGGCGTTTGCGAGTGCGGCGGGCATTTCGGTCTACGTTACGTTCACGTTTGTGGTGGCGGTCGCTCTTTGGCTGCTGGCGTTGATCGCGCGAAAGGACTGGCTGGAAGCAGAGATGTTCGTGGGTGCAGGTGCGGTGGCGCTTCTCTGGGCACTATCGTTCCTGTCCAGTCTTCGCGGTCCGGCAACCGGTGCCGCCTTTGTGGAATTCGCGCTACGCCCGTTTACCCTTGGGATTGATCTCGCCCAACAGATCGGTATCCAACTAGGGACGCCATTCGCCGTGAACGTCGCCAATGCGATCCTTCTGCCCGTTAACTATGCGCTTGAACTCGGATTCTTTCTCGCCGTCGGCGTTCTGCGTTTGCGGTATCTTGTGCACGGCCGGGTTGGGGACAGCGCCAACGAACTGGCTGCCTGGACGCTGGTCATGACTAGTTTCCTCGTCGGCACATTCTTGCGTTCAAGCACCCTCAGCGGTAACGACCTGGGATGGAGATGCTTCCTGCCGGCACAACTGATCCTGCTGCTATGGGGAGCAACGATGGTTCACGATTGGTGGTTCAACGGCATCGCGCCACCACCCACGCCGCGTCCGTGGGTTCGCCGAGCGTTCGCGACACTGTTGATTCTAGGCACACTTGGAACTGCGTATCAGGTGTTCATGTTGCGCATGTTCCCCATCCTCTCGGATCGCGGGGTGATTGCGGGACTAAGCTGGGTTGATCAAGACCGGCAGTTCGGCAGACGGACATATGCGCTGCGGTCAGTATACGAAGTTCTTGATTCGCAGCTGTCTTCGTCAGCGGTTGTGCAGAGCAATCCACTTCAGGAGTTTCAGATTCTGCACATGCTATATTCCGGTCATGGCGCCGCCGCCGGTAATGGGGAATGTGGGGCAACATTTGGTGGTGACCCTCGTCTCTGTGCTCCGCGCCTGCAAAAGCTGGCTGGGTTATTCGAGCTTTCGGATGGCAGCAATTTAGATGCCACGTGCCGGGAGTATGGCATCGATGCGGTCGTAGTGGAGGATTCAGACCCCGTGTGGCAGGGCGCATTATCTTGGATTAGGAGTCGACACCCGGCAGTGGCCAACGATTATGTCAGGGCTTTTCGTTGTGGTATGGCCGCAGATGGTTTTCACCGTTAGCGGAAAAGTCCACCCGGAAAACAGCTGGTTGTTGCCGCAAGCGTACTTACGGGGATTTGCAGAGAGGTCAGGACCTCACTTGCCATTGTGATTTCCGCCACATACAAGCATGCGACCCGTGGATACCTTGGTCGCTGCTCTATTGCAGCGAATCTTCTGCCGGTTCACGGGACCTGAATAATGACAACTGCGCCGAGCGCCACTGAGTTCGAAGCTGTTCAAGAAAAGGTGAATGAGTAGTCAAGCCGCTGGACGAGCGGTCCCGTCATCGTTCTCTATCTCGCCGCATTCAAACTGGTCTTTCAATTGTTGTGCGCGTCAAAATACGGCTTCTTTGGCGACGAACTTTACTACGCCGCTGGTAGCGAACATCTGGACTGGGGCTACTATGATCATCCACCGCTGGTCGACCTCACAATGTTCATCGCCCGCCACGTATTCGGGGACTCATTGATTGGAATCAGGAGATTGCCGGCCCTGTTTGGTGCGGCGTTGACCTGGGTCGTCGGAAGCACCACGCGAGAGCTGGGCGGAGGTCGTTTTGCCCGAGCTTTGGCGGCCATCGCGTGATCGCGACACCTATCTACATGACGCTCCACCACTGGCTACACATGAACGCGATTGAGCCGCTGATTTGGGCGGGATGCACCTACCTTGCGATTAAGAGCGTAAAGCGAAACAACCCTCGATACTGGGTCTGGATTGGCGCGCTTTGAGGATTGGGGTTAGAGAACAAATATTCTACTGCGCTGTATGCGACCGCAGTCATATGCGGGCTTCTGCTGACTCCGGCACGCAAATTTCTGGCGAAGCGCGATTTTTGGATCGGTGCTCTGATCGCGAGCCTGATCTTCCTGCCAAACCTGGTCTGGCTGATTCGTCACAACTTTCCTTTTCTGGAGTGGCAGAAGGGGGTTGCGGCCAGAGGATACAATTCGGCACCGGGACCAATTGACTTCATCTCTCAGCAATTGATCTTGACGGGATGGACCTGCATTGTGTGGCTGGCCGCCATAGGGTTCTTCTTTTTTCGTAGGAGCGGCAAACCTTGTCGATTTGTTGGATGGGCGTTTGTCATTCTCCTCGGATTCTTCGCTGTAACGCGTGCCAAGATCTATTATCCGCCCCTTTGTATGCAACGGTGTTTTCAGGTGGTGCCGTTCTCATTGAGGAACTGACTGCCGAAGGTTGGCGGCGCTTCCGGCCCGGGGTGGTCATATTGATCGCCCTAGCGGCCGGGATTCTGCACCGTGCTTCGTCCCATTCTTCCAATTGACCGCGTCGTTCCCTATCAGAAGGCACTCGGGCTGCCTCTCCCCATTTGCATGGAGAAGATCATGCTCACCCTCCGAATTGCCTTCATGGTTTGTATGGAGACTGGGTGGGAGAAGCTCGTCGCCGCGACTGCGGGCGTGTACAACCGTCTTGCCCCGATAGAGCGATCGAGAACAGGTATTCTGGCCTTCAACTACGCGCCCGCTGGAGCCATCGATCTGCTGGGGCCTAAGTACGGCAAGGCGATCTCCAATCACATGGCCTATCACACGTGGGGCCGAGGAATTACAACGGACAGACACTGATTTTGGTTGGGAAATGCGACAATACCGCCACAGGCCTGCACGGAATTTCTATATGGCGCCCGCGTGGACAATCCTTATATGTACGACACCAGGGGCCTGATCGTATCCGTCGTGGAAGTATGCAGGGGCCCAAAATTCGACCTCCAGAAAATATGGCCTGAACTGTCGTACTACTGACACCCAAGAAGGCGAATTTCAGATCCCGTCCACATTCGCCTGACCGACCTACCATTCGCGCTCGTGCCGCTCTTTCATCTGCCGAGAGAATTTCCTCGCCTCTCGGTTCTCTACGATTCGCGCACGGCCCTCGTCGCCTGGGGTCCTACCTTGGGCACGCATCACGGCGTGGGCGTGCCGAGCGCCCTTAATTCGACGCATACGGGCGCCCTCAGAGCCATCGTCCATGAGCTCAATTTTGAGCGACCAGGACCTCCGGTTATCGGGGGCAGCGCCTTGGTAGGCACCTCAACCTTCACTTGGTCTCCGCGTGCTTGTGTTCAAACTCCGAATTCTTCAGCGAAATTGCAATGTCCCAATTGAAGAAGAGCATGGGCCCACGTGCAGCCGGAACTCGGTTCTGAAGCTCGAAGGAAACCACACGCCGTCCTCCTGCCGCTCGTACTCTACGTCGAACCCAATTCCAGGCAGATCAAACCATATGGTCCGCACCAAAAACGGGAGTCGGCGAGACATCTTGGTGAACACTCGAACGGGGGGGAATTCTGCGGCATCGTTGATGATGATGGCATGGGTCAATCTCCATCTAGGACTCACCGCGGGGTTGGGTCTGATCGCCGGATACGTTCTCTTGGAGTGCTTGGAGATGGTCTGGCTAAACCATCGTCGGTCGGCTA
>Ga0116134_1001254_pt1 | contig 12855 bp, 14 predicted proteins | sample June2015DPH_19_5_FD_89737 | JGI IMG/M metagenome (GOLD analysis project Ga0116134, IMG submission 89737) | Peatland microbial communities from SPRUCE experiment site at the Marcell Experimental Forest, Minnesota, USA - June2015DPH_19_40 | ecosystem: Environmental > Terrestrial > Soil > Wetlands...
GGGCAGGGCGATGCCTTTGGCAAAGGTTGCGTTCAGTCCGGTCAGCGGATTCATCACGCCCAGGCAGTTGGGGCCGATGATGCGCATGTTGCCGCGCTGCGCCTGGACCAGAACCCGCTGCTCCAGTTCTTCTCCGGCCGCCCCAAGCTCCCGGAATCCCGCCGAGATGACGATTGCCGCGCGCACGCCGGCGTCGGCGCACTGGCCGATCACATCCGGCACGGTTTGCGCGGGAGTGACGATGACCGCCAAATCCGTCTTTTCCGGCACGGCCGCGATGGAGGAATAAGCCTTGATGCCCAGGACGCTGGCCCGTTTGGGATTGACGGGAAAGACCGTTCCCCCGAACGGAGTGCTGACAAGGTTCCAAAGCACGGTTCGACCGACGCTTCCGGCGGTCTCGGTCGCGCCGATCACGGCGATGTTTCGGGGCATGAAGATCGCGTCAAGCGGATGTCGTTGCGAAGGACGTGCAGCGCCTCGATCGCCCGCGTTAGATGGTGTGGATTCCATGCCGGGTATTAGAGCGGTTTGCAAAAGCGTTTGCCATCGGCGAATTCACCTATGCAAGAAGTGGGGCGAACTCCGATTTTCCGAGCCCCGCAGAGGTTCGATATTACCTACGTGAAATGCGGGATACCGCGGATTTCATGCGTCGTCGTCGATCCGCTGCGGATCTTCGCGGAGAACGTCCGTGACGAAGCGGCTCTCCAGTTCCACCGGCTGCAGCGAGGCCTTCAGTTCAAGCGCCGCAGCGATTGTGCTGGCCAGCATGAATAGCAGCCCCAGGCCGAATAGCGGGATTGCGACGTACATCGCCGTGGGTAGAAGGGCCGACAGTCCCAGCATGAGGCAGCACCCGATGAGCGTGCCGATCGTCAGGAGCAGGAACAAGAGCGTGAGGCGAATCAGCTTGGCTCGGCGGATCACGTGCGCGGTTTGCAGTTCCAGCACTTCGAGCAGTCGCCGCCGCCGCTGTGATTTGGCGTCGTTCTCGGCGCCGGCGCGCTGCAAAAGCTCCTGCTCTTGCAGGCGTTCGCGCTGGAAAACGCGCAGCCGAGACACGATGGCGGCCATTCGATTGTAGAACGCCAGGGCCAGGAGCCCGCAGGCGGAGATGATGACCACGGGAACGACGGACGAACTGATGACCTTCGATAAATCAGAGGGCGGCATGCAACGCTCCTTGGCCGAACATCTTCAAAGCGATCGTTCGACGGTGAACCGGCTATGGCTGATCTTCCGCCAAGCCAACGCGAATTTCAGTTGAAAGGGAGATTAGGCAAATGGCCACGATCACACAACATCCCCTGTGGCGTCGAGAGACGCAAAGCACCAAGCCCGCGGAACCGACCGCCGTGCAGAACTGGATCAACGAGTGCGTTGAACTCTGCCAGCCGGAGAGGATTCATGTCTGCACCGGCTCGGAGCAGGAGCGCAAGGATTTGATTGAGGAAAGCGTCCGTCAAGGCGTATTCATCCGATTGAACCAGGAGAAACGACCCGGATGCTACCTGCATCGCAGCAATCCCAACGACGTCGCCCGCGCCGAGCAATGCACCTTCATCTGCACGCCGGGTCAGGACATGGCCGGCCCGACCAATAACTGGATGGAGCCGAAAGCGGCCTATACGAAACTCAAAGGGCTGTACCGCAACTGCATGAAGGGACGCACGATGTACGTGATTCCCTTTGTGATGGGGCCGATCGGTTCGCCCCTGGCCAAAGTCGGCATTCAACTGACGGATTCGATCTACGTCGCCGTCAGCATGGGCATCATGACGCGCATGGGTCACGTTGCGTGGAAACAACTGGGCAATTCCGACGACTTCACCCGTTGCCTGCACAGCGTCGGCGATTGCAATCCCGAGCGCCGCTATATTTGCCATTTCCCGCTCGACAACACGATCTGGAGCTTCGGCAGCGGCTACGGCGGCAACGCGCTGTTGGGCAAAAAATGCCTGGCGCTGCGGATCGCAAGTTTCCTCGGCCAGCAGCAGGGATGGATGGCCGAGCACATGTTGATCAGCGGCGTCAGCGTCCATGGGCAAAAGACCTATGTCGCCGCCGCTTTCCCCAGCGCCTGCGGAAAGACCAACTTCGCCATGCTGATCCCGCCGGAAAAATACCGCCAGGCGGGATGGAACGTCACCACGGTCGGCGACGACATCGCCTGGATGTGGGTTGACGAGCAGACCGGGCGCCTCCGCGCGATGAATCCCGAAGCAGGCTATTTCGGCGTTGTCCCGGGGACCAACGAGCAGACGAACCCCAACGCGATGGCGTGCATGTCGCACGACGCCATCTTCACCAATGTCGCGCTTCTGCCGGATGGGGATGTCTGGTGGGAAGGCAAAACCGCCGAACCGCCCGCCGCGTGCATCGACTGGACCGGCAAGCCTTGGACGCCCATGAGCGGGACAAAGGCGGCGCATCCCAATAGCCGATTTACTGCTCCGATGACCAACAATCCAGCCCTGGACCCGGCCGCGGACGATCCGAGCGGCGTGGAAATCTCCGCGATCATCTTTGGCGGACGCCGCGCTAAGACCGTCCCATTGGTCTTCCAGGCGTTCAATTGGATGCACGGCGTGTATATCGGGGCGACTCTTGGAAGTGAGACCACCGCCGCCGCCGGTGGGCAGGTCGGCGTCGTCCGCCGCGATCCGATGGCCATGCTTCCCTTCATTGGCTACAACATCCGCGACTATCTCGTCCATTGGTTTCGGATGCGCAAGATGATGTCGGATTGTCCGCGCATCTTTCACGTCAATTGGTTCCGCAAGAACGACCGGGGCGAATTCCTCTGGCCGGGCTACGGTGAAAATATCCGCATCCTCAAATGGATCGTGGACCGATGCCATGGCCAGGCCTACGCCGTCGAAAGTCCGCTGGGCTGGATGCCGCGCAGGCAGGACCTCGATCTCGGCGGTTTGACGCTCGCCGGGGCCGACTTCGATGAAATGCAAAAAGTGGATCTGGAAGCGTTCAAGGCCGAGATCGCGGGCCAGGAAGAGCTGTTTCTCAAGCTGGCCGGCGATCTGCCCAAGGAAATGATCTTCCAACGCGAGCTGCTGATCAGCCGGCTGTAACGGGAGCAGGCGCTTTTGGAACGGAGCGTGGTCAACATGAAACCAGTCACGCTTAACGAGCGATTCGAGCTGAATAACCAGATTGCCCAGGCCAATCGCAAGGATTTCGACGCGGCGGGCCTGACGGCGATCAGCGTGGTTGGGCCGGCGGGCTCCGGGAAAACGACGGCGATCGAGGCATTGCTGACCCGCCTCAATACCAAGGTTCGTGTCGCCGTGATGGTCGGCAACCTCGCCGCTGAGCGGCAGGTTTCCCGCATCACCCGGCATGGATATCAGGTCGTGCCGCTGGTTACTGATAATGTGACCGCCACCCACGTTCGCGAGTCGCTGGGCCAGTTGGACCTGAAACATCTCGACCTGCTCATCATCGAAACCGACGGCAATGCCCTGAGCCCCATCGAATTCGATCTGGGCCATCACCTGCGAGTCAGCGTTTTCAGCGTGGCCGGAGGCGACGACAAAGCGACGGAATATCCGTTCCTCGTCGCCGGGTCCGATCTGGTTCTTCTCACCAAGACCGATCTGCTCCCCTTCGTCACGTTCGATCGCCACGTCTTTTGCGAAGACGTGAAACGCCTCAAGCAGAATCTGAACGTCATTCAGGCTTCCGCGCATTCCAATGAAGGAATCGATGCCTGGGTGAGTTGGGTCCAGTCCCATCTCTTTCTGAGCGCCAAGGACCGTAAGAAAGCAACGGCCTTCGATCCATTTGTAACCTGGGGGAATGGGACGAAATCCTGACCTGGGCATGCCATGACGAACCAAACGTCCAAGCGCTCGCTCCATTCGGTTGAAATCGCCGGCCAGGGAACATTGGACGATGCCCAAAGGAACATTGGGCGGCAACCGCCGGCGGCAATGGTTCGCGCGGCGCTGGCGCGCGCCGGGGTGCTGGCCGTGCGCATCATCGGGCCGCCCGGATCGGGCAAGACCGAGTTGATCCAAGCGACCTTGAAGCGATTTCCCGGACCGCGGCGAGTCGCCGTGATCGCCGTGGACCCGGCGTCCGTCCGCGAGGCGGATCGGCTTCGGAACCAATGCGGATATGTGGCCCATCTCGACTGCGTCGTTCCCGATCCCGCCGCCATCTGGCGAATCGTTTCGCAGCTTCGCTTGCAGGACTTCGATTTCATCCTGATCGAAGGTTGCGGCCCAATGGCCCCGTTGCAGGACATCGGCCAGGATGCCACCGCGGCGGTGCTGGCCGTCAGCGGCGGCGACGACAAGGCGCTCGAGTATCGCGCGATGTTACAGAGCGCTTCGGTTATTTTGCTGACCAAGAGCGACGTGCGGCCGATGGTGAAATTCAGCGACCGCGTCTTCCGCAGCGACGCCCAGGCCATTGCCCCCAGCGCCGAGATCATCGAGCTTTCCGCCGTCTCCGGATCGGGCATGTACCGTTGGTTCGCATGGCTCAACAGCGCCCGAGCCGCCAAGAAGTGGCGTGATGTGCCGATGGAACCGCAGCCGTCTTCCGGAAACGCTTGCTTGAGATAACTGCGCGGCCAGCCGCCAAGGTGAGCACCGTGGCAAGAACCGTTTCAATCGGATGGATGAAGTTGGGATTGCGGGCACAGATTTGCCCTCAATGTCAACCCGGTCCCAATACTGCCGATCCAGCGCAGCTGCTCGCCGGTTGTTCTTGCGAGGTCCGTTGTCCCTTGTTCATCCAGTTGCCCCGTTTGGCGCGATTCCTCGAGAAGTACCGCGCCCAGCCTCCCGCCGGATACGAGGAATTCGCCATCAAGCTGCTGGGTGAATCAGCGGACGCATCGAGTGACGGCCGGCTTTTGTCCGATCGCGCCGCCGAGCTGGGGCCTTTCCTGGACTATGCCACGGACGCCCTGGCGATTTTGGAGTCGGTTGCCGCTCTGGCCGAATCGTCCATAGACGATGCCGCTGAGCCCTCCGCGCACGTTCAAGAACACAGCGATGTCCGATGAACTTTCAGCCGCCTTTCCCGCCGATGGCGCGGACAAACCGCGCGCGGCATCGACGTTGGCCAAACAGCTTCCCAACGCGATCGCACTCCTGGCGATCCTCGCCATCGCCGCACATCTGTTTTTGCGATTCGGCCTTCACGCCGGCGCGACCATCGCCAACGCGCCCCTGATCGCGGCCCTGATCGGCGGTGGTGCGCCCCTGGTCTTCGGGCTGCTGGTCAAGGTCGCCAAGCGCGAATTCGGCTCCGATCTCCTCGCCGGGATTTCCATCGTCACCTCCGTCTTCCTCGGCGAGTACCTGGCTGGATCGATTGTCGTGCTGATGCTCTCCGGCGGCGAGGCGCTCGAAGCCTTCGCCGTGCGCAACGCATCTTCGGTCCTGCACGCCCTGGCCCGCCGAATGCCTTCCACCGCACACCGCAAGTCCGCCGAGGTTATGTCGGACGTTCCTCTGTCAAAAGTCGTTCCCGGCGACACCCTTGTCGTCTTCCCCCATGAAATCTGTCCCGTCGATGGGGTCGTCATCGAAGGCAGCGGAAGCATGGATGAGGCCTACCTGACCGGCGAGCCGTATCGCATGTCCAAAGCCACGGGTTCCCAGGTTCTTTCCGGCGCCACCAACGGGCCGGCCGCCCTGACCATTCGCGCCACCAAACTCGCCGTCGATTCGCGCTATGCCAAGATCATGGAAGTCATGCGGGCCTCGGAAAAAAATCGTCCGCGCATCCGCCGGCTCGGCGACAAGATCGGCGCCGTCTTCACGCCGATCGCCGTCGCCATCGCCCTGATCGCCTGGGCCGCCTCCGGCCAGCCCTCGCGATTTCTCGCCGTGCTCGTTGTCGCCACCCCTTGCCCGCTGTTGATTGCCCTTCCCGTCGCCGTCATCGGTTCGATTTCCCTCGCCGCCCGCAGGGGAATCATCATCAAGAATCAGGCCGTTCTGGAACTGGTCGATACCTGCCGCGTCGCCATCTTCGACAAAACCGGCACGCTGACCTATGGCGAGCCGAAGCTCGTCGAAACCCTCTGTGCCCCGGGTCTGGACCAGCGCGATGTACTTCGCCTCACCGCCAGCGTGTCGCGATATTCCAAACATCCCCTGGGTGTCGCGATCGTCGCCGCCGCGGGCGAGGCTTCGATCCCCTTGGACGATGCCGCTCAGATAAACGAAAATCCCGGCGAAGGTCTCAGCGGCACCGTCGCGGGTCACCTCATTCACACCACCAACCGAAAAAAACTCCTCGCCCTGGATTCATCGGTTGCCGCCGAACTGCCGCCGCCGGCCGAAGGCCTGGAGTGCGCCGTTTTAATCGATAACCGCTACGCCGCCATGTTCCGCTTCCGCGATGAGCCCCGGCCACACAGCCGTGGCTTCATCGACCACCTCGGCCCGCGCCATCAACTGGCCAGAGTCCTGCTCGTTTCCGGCGATCGCGATTCGGAAGTGCGCCATTTGGCCCAGGCCGTCGGCATAGACGAAATCTACGCCGGCAAGAGTCCCGAGGAAAAGCTGGAGATCGTGACCGCCGAAACGAAGAAAAATCGCACGCTATACGTCGGCGACGGCATCAACGACGCCCCGGCCCTGATGGCCGCCACCGTCGGCGTCGCCATGGGCACAAACAGCGACGTCACCAGCGAAGCCGCCGACGCCGTCATCATGGACAATTCCCTTGAGAAGGTCGATGAGTTCCTGCACATCAGCCGCCGAATGCGCACCATCGCTCTGCAATGCGCCATCGGCGGCATGATCCTGAGCCTAGCCGGCATGGCCTTCGCCGCGGCCGGGCACTTGGTTCCCGTGGCGGGGGCCCTCGTTCAGGAAGCGATTGACGTCGCCGCCGTGCTGAATGGTCTCCGCGCCGCGATGCCCCCGCGCGTCCTGCGGGACTTCCGCTGATTGTCGTCGGTAGGCGGATTCCCCTACGCGATTTGCCGGGCGAGCCCCGATTTTCTTCTTCCGTTTCCAACCCGATACTTCTTCGTACTGACACGATGGCCAGCAATCGACGACAATTCCTGCGACATGGCCTGACGGTGCTGGGCGCGGCCGCGGCCGGCGAAGTGGCCTGCCGATGCGTTCGGGCTGCTGCCGCTGCCTCCACTAATGAAACACCATCCGGGGCGGCTGTTCCCGCCCTCACCCCCGACCATCAGGTCGTGGACGCCCGCACCGGAGCGGCCATTCCAAACTCATCCGATTCCGCTCGCCAGGGCGTCCCCGGCCGACGCTGGATCATGGTGATCGATCTGGCCAAATGTGACGGGTGCGGCAAGTGCATATCGGCCTGTTCGAAGATGCACTTCGTTCCCCCCGACCGGCAATGGATCAAGGTTTTGCGGATGCAGGAATCAGAGAAGACCGCGCCATATTTCTTCCCCCAGCCGTGCTATCACTGTGACAACCCGCCCTGCACCAAGGTTTGCCCGGTGGATGCGACGTTCAAGCGCTCCGACGGCGTGGTACTCATCGACAATGAACGGTGCATCGGTTGCCGGTTCTGCATGGCCGCCTGTCCTTACGGGGCGCGCAGCTTCAATTGGGGTACGCCGCACGATCCGCCGCAAGCCATCGAAAAAGGTTACTCGCCTGAACATGGATATCCGCGCCGCATCGGGACCGTGGAAAAATGCGATTTCTGTCCGGACATGGCCGCGATGGGTATGCTTCCTGCCTGCGTCGCCGGCTGCCCGATGGACGCTATGTATTACGGAGATGAGAACGAAGACGCGGTGACCAACGCGCATGGCGAGACGCAGCAACTCTCGAAGTTGCTGCTGGATCGCAGCGGGTACCGGCAAATGGAGGAATTGGGCACCAAGCCGCGCGTGTATTACCTCCCGCCGAAGAATCGGATGTTCGCACCGCCAAGCTCACCAACCACGGACTAAGATTTTCAATGAGCGACGCCAAATCCAACAACGTCGAGAGGGACATGCTGGCGACGCTCGGGCCGCCGGGCTTTGCCCACAAATCCCTCGTCATCGCGCTGGGGATGGTCGTCGCCTGGGCGCTGGTGGCTTACGTCCACCAGCTTCGCATCGGCCTGGCCGCCACCGCGATGAGCGATTACTTCTCCTGGGGCGTTTACATCGTCAACTTCGTTTTCTTCATCGGCATCAGCATGGCCGGTAGCCTCATCTCCGCGATGTTGCGCCTGTCGAACGCTCATTGGCGGCATCCGATTTCACGACTGGCCGAGGCGATCACCGTCTTCTCCCTCCTCGTGGCCGGTCCAATGATCCTCATCGACATGGGCCGGCCCGATCGGTTCATCTACGTCATCCGATACGGCCGGCTGCAAAGCCCCATCCTCTGGGACGTGCTGTCATTGACCAGTTATCTCGCCGGCAGCTTTCTTTATCTGTACGTCCCGATGATTCCCGACCTGGCGATCCTGCGCGACACGCCGGGCCTTTCACGATGGCGGCAAAAACTTTACGGCACGCTGGCGATGCGTTGGACCGGCACGGTGAATCAATACCGCAATCTCGATCGGGCGGTCTCGGTCATGGCGATCGTCATCCTCCCGGTCGCCGTCTCCATCCACACCGTGACCGCATGGCTCTTCGGCATGACCCTGAGGCCGGGATGGCATTCCACCATCATCGGTCCCGATTTCGTCATCGGCGCTCTCTATTCCGGCGTCGCCGCCGTGATTACCGCCATCGTTCTCTTCCGTTATTTCCTCAACCTTCAAGAGCATATTCCCGTGGATCATTTGCGCAAGCTGGCAAAACTGATGCTCCTTTTCGGCCTGATCTACGCATATTTCGTGGTCAACGAACACGTCGGGGCCGCCTACACCGGCGAGGGCGCCGAGCGCCCGCTCCTGGAGAAAATGATCTCCGGCCAGTACGCGATGCAATTCTGGGGGATGATCTTCGTCGGGTTTGTCCTGCCGCTGCTGATGCTGGTCACGCCGCTGGGCCGATCCATCGCCGGAATCTCCGTCGCGGCGATACTGGTCAACATCGGAATGTGGCTGAAGCGATACATCATCGTCGTCCCCACGCTGGCGTCGCCCTTCATGCCCCCGCGCGAGGGTGCCCACCTGGCATACGTTCCGACCTGGGTCGAATGGTCCATCACCGCCGGCGGGTTCGCCGCCTTTCTCCTCATGTTCATCCTCTTCTCCAAGGTCTTTCCCATCATCTCGATTTGGGAAGTAGATCAGACCAAGTGGCCCCGGCTGGCAGGGATGCCCCCCATTCCAAGCGCTGCCGCGACGGTGCTGCCATGAAGCCGATCCCTCTCATCACTTTGATCCTCCTGCTGTGGCCATGGGCGGCTATTGCCCAAACCGCTCAGCCCGCCATCAGCCTCAGCACCGATATCGAAGACGGCAAGAAAATGGTGCAGGCTTCGGTATCACTCAACGGCAAGCCCCTCGAAAACGTCGTCCTCCAATACTTCGTCCAGAGAACTTTTGGAAATATGCTGTTCGGCCAGGACACAACCCTGGATGACGGCACTTCCGCGGTGGCGTTCCCATCGGATTTGCCCGCCGCGTCCGATGGCAAGCTGCACTTTGTGGTGCGGATCAAGACGCCGGCCCAATATTCCGCCGTTTCGGCCTCGGCGGGCTTTGCAGGGGATGTCCAGCCCCCTCCCGTGACCGAATTCCCGCGAGCACTTTGGGCGCCTCATGCCCCCTTGGCGCTGACGGTGAGCATATTCGTTATCCTGGCGGGTGTCTGGTTAAGCTATTTCTTCGTCGTCAGTCGGATATTGGCCATTCGAAAAGGTGGATAGGAATGACGCAGACCGCTTCGGCCCGATGGGTGTACATTTTATTTGCCTCCGTACTCTTGGTGACGGTCTTTTCATCGCTGGTCATCATGGCCGACGATGCCAGCAGCCCGCCGTGGGTGGCTCCCGCCCGCGCGGCGCGAAAGAAAAACCCCATCCCTTCCAACGACAACTCCATCGCCGCAGGTAAGGCAGTCTACATCGCACAATGCCTCAAGTGTCATGGTGATGCCGCCAAAGGCGATGGCCCTTCCGCCAAGGACCTCAACCCCAAGCCAAAGGACCTTTCCGATCCAAATGTCTCCGGCCAAACCGATGGCGCTCTCTACTGGAAAATCACCACCGGGCGCAAACCGATGCCGACGTTTGAAAGTCTCACCTCCGAGGAGGATCGGTGGAACGTCGTCAACTACTTACGCACGTTGGCGCCGGCTCCAAGCACCGCACCCGCCACCCAGCCGGCCAACGGCCAATAGTCGAAGGAGCAACCATGCGCAGAATTCTTTTCGGGACTATCGTCGTGGGCCTGTTCCTCCTCTCGCCGGCGCGCGGGCAGGATAGGTCCAACAATCCGCCGCCCACCACCCAACCGCAGACCGTCAGCCGCCAGGAATTCCAGCAACTCCAGAAAGACAATGCCGAGATGAAACAGGAACTGGCCGACGTCAAGAAGGCACAGGCCGATCAGGCCGCCGCCGCCGATCAGGACGCCCAGGACAATGACAAGCAGATGAAGGCCGTCCAGGATCAGGTCAATAAAATTCACCCCGGCCTTGAATCATTCGTCCTCGCCGGCGACGCCGCCTTTGGATTTCAGACCCAGCGGGGGACCGATTCCACATTTTTCGCTGATGTAAGCCCGCTGATCCTTTGGCAGCCGGTGGATTCGCATATCCTGATCGAATCGGCTTTCGACCTGGGCATCGGCGGGGCGGATATCAACTCGGAGACCTCGACCCTAAGCGTCAATCTGGCGGATATTTCCTACGAAGTCTGCGACTATTTCATAATCGGCGCCGGACTGTTCGCCGTGCCGTTTGGCCAGTACCACAATCACTTCGACCCGCCGTGGATCAACAAATTTCCCGATGATCCGCTCGCTTTCGACGCGATCGCGCCCATCTCGGAAGTGGGCGCCTTCGCCAAGGGAGTCATTCCATCGGGAACCACCCGCTGGACATACGATCTCTACGTTGCAAATGGACCCAATCTCATCACCGATGATCCCAATGCCGCCGGACAACTCAATTTCAACGACTACACGGACCTGAATAACAACAAGGCCATCGGCGGACGCCTCGGGTTCCTCCCTTTCCCCGACATGGAAATGGGATATTCGCTTCAGTATTCCAAGCCGAATCCGGACGGCTTCTCTAACGTTTACGCCTTCATGCAAGCGGCCGATTTCCACTACAAGCCACTGATCAAGGCGATCAGCGGCCAACTCGATTTCAGTGGTGAATGGATTTGGTCCAACGTCAGTCCCACCACCTACGACCCGACCGGGATCCTTAACTTCGGTCCGATCACCTTCGGCAGCTTCAGCCAGGGCGGCTACTTCTCGTTGTGCTACCGTCCCACGGAACTCAACAACAAGATCCTCCGAAACGTCGAACTCTGCTCCCGATACGACAGCCTGGATACCCCGCTCAGTGCTCCGGGTGGCGAACATGAATCGCGCTGGACGTTGGGGATCGACTATTGGGTCACTTCCTACTGCGTGGTCAAGACCGCCTACGAAATCGATCAGAAGAAGGTCGGCGAAAATCAGAACGCGTTTATCCTGCAGGTCGGCATCGGACTGTAGAACGGAGCTTCCATGCGAAAATTCAAAACCAATCCCAAGGTTGTCGTGGTTCTCGCCCTTGGCGGCCTCCTGGCCGGCGCGGTGATGTACGGCTGCAAATCCGATCAAAGTCCTTCCGCTCAGGGAGTCACGACCCAGCCCGCCAGCTTCGCGCTTTTCGGTCCGCCGCCCAAAAAGTCGGGCGTCCAGTTATGGTCGGAGAACTGCATGCGCTGCCACAATGGCCGCCCGCCCGAGGAATTCAGCGCCGCCCAATGGGATGTCATCGTTCACCACATGCGCCTGCGCGCCAACCTGACGGGTGAGGAAGCGCGCGAAATCGTCAAATTCCTGCAAGCCAGCAACTAAAACGGCCCGGCAATTGTTTAGCCGCCGCGGCCTCGCGGCGGAATCAGCGGAATCAGCGGAATTACGACCCCCGTTCGAGAATTTCCGCGCCCAGGGGGCGATAGAATCGTTGTCCAACTCGCTGAAAAACGGGGGCGGCGGGGCTCCCCAATTCTCATTTTGAAAAATCCACCCTTTTTCCCACACATCCATTGATCGCGAGTCGATACCTATTTCATGGAACCAATCCGAAACTCTCGAGGCATTGACAGGAGCAGTTATGGTTGATGTGCAGAAGAAAATCGAGGCCAGGATCGAAGAACTCCGCAAGGAATTCTCGGAATTGTCCCTTGCGCTAAAGGTGTGCCAGAGATTCGCTCGCGCCGACGGCGACACCCAAAAGGGTGCGGCACAAACCGACGACGAATCTTCATCGTCCCGCCCATTTCTCAAGAACCTTTCCGAGAGGCCAATGGAGCCCGAAGCCGTCAGAGTAGCGGCCTGAACTGATCCTGCCGCCACCTTCGCACACGGCTCGGCACGCGCGGATTTCATTTTGTCTTCACAAAATCCGTTCTGAGCGATTCCGCCCCGATGTGAATCGATTTGACTGGCCAGTGCCCTCGCGACATTCAAGAATAAACAGGCCGCGGCCGATAAGGCACCGGTGTGGCGTCCCGTTAGTGATGCCCGTTAATGGAAAGGACTCGCATGTCTGCAATCAGTTCAGTAGCGGCCAATTTACCTCTTCAACACCCGACCGCTCCTGCGGGGACGCCGGCCAACCAAGCTACAATCGCCGCCCAAAAAGCCGCCGATGCCACGAAGGCTGCCGCGACGCCGAATACCGACCCCGATCACGACGGCGATTCCGATGGCCCGGGGCTCGACGTAAAGGGGTGAGATTTCAAGCAACCAAATGACTAGCCA
>Ga0116134_1001256_pt1 | contig 12844 bp, 9 predicted proteins | sample June2015DPH_19_5_FD_89737 | JGI IMG/M metagenome (GOLD analysis project Ga0116134, IMG submission 89737) | Peatland microbial communities from SPRUCE experiment site at the Marcell Experimental Forest, Minnesota, USA - June2015DPH_19_40 | ecosystem: Environmental > Terrestrial > Soil > Wetlands >...
AACGGCACTCGGCACGCCGAGCTCGGTGAGGCCTTGCTGCGGGATGCCTTCGAGGCCGTTCGTGAACTCATTGTGAAAGAGCGTCAAGCTTACCCGGCTGCGCCCATCCAGCAACAATTGATCGACACCGCCATCATAGGTTCTGGAATTCTCAGGGCCGACCGGAGCAATGTGGTATTGCGAGATGAGCTGGCTGCCGGAGGGCAGACCTGAGAGCAAAGCATAGAGCGAGTTGAGTTGATCGAAGACCGCTGGCTCCTTAATCCCCTCACCGAAGCTGGCGCGCAGTTTTGTGCCACTGAGAATCTTTCCTGCACCACCTCGCACCGCCTGCCAGGCAAGCGATGCGCGCGGAGTGCCCGCCAGTCCGAACAGACCGTTGTCTTCGAGACCTCCGCCCAGGGTATAGAACAAGCGGTTATGAATGTCTCCCTGAAGTTGAAATGTGTAGCTGTAATTGCCGCGCTGGATTGAATTCGCAGGCGGTTCACCCGAATATCCACGTTCATCTTCATAGCGAAACGCAAAGAGTCCGAGGATATGCGGATTGAAGCGGTAATCCGATTGTGCGTAGACGAAGTCCTTGTCTGTCGAGCCTGGGAAATAGTTCGGATAGGCTTCAACGTATTGATACTGCGCCTGACCGCTGACGGTATATCCGTTTGCCCCGTGAATGGTGACCGGTGCTCCGAGATAGCCAAGCAGGGTCGGCGGAGTTGTAGAGTTGTCGTACTGTGGAATCCCTGTCGGCGCAAAATCAGTGTACTGCGACCGTAGCCGTAGACCCCCATACCGCAACAAGTTGTGCCAGTTCGCAGTGGTTTGATCTTCCCAGGTTAGGCCAAAGTAGGCGTCTTCGTTGGCCTGCTTAGCCTCGGTCGGTATGACGTACAGTTGAATCGCATCTGGTTGCCCGGACGCGACTTGGTCATGGTGAATCGTTGCGCGCAAGCTGGAGCTGGGAGAAATTGTCCAGCCGTAGTTTCCGGCAAACGTGCCGTTGTGATATTCATCGTCCGCAATCGCATTGCTGCTATCGAAGCGGGAGTAGTCCGAGAAGTAATCGAACTTCTCGTATATGCCGCCAATCGTGCCTTCCTGGTGATAGGTGCCGAAGTTGCCGCCCTCGATCAGGTAGGCAAGTAGAGGAAGCTGGGTGTCTCCTTTGGCCGTCGTCAGGCTGATGACGCCGGCCAGAGCATCGGATCCATAGAGGGCGCTGTTGGGGCCGCGAAGGATTTCCACTTGCCCAATCGCAGCGCTGGCGATATTAGCAAACTCCACAGCCCCCCCGATGTCGTTTGCCGGAATCCCATCAATCAGAACTTTAGTCGCATCGCCCACGCCATTCGGGCCAATACCACCGCCGCGAATGGAAACGTAAGTCGTTCCTCCCGCTTGCCCCGTCTGCGTGGCTTGCAGTCCGGGCACTAAACGCAATCCCTCCTGAATGTCCCGTGTGCCTTGGTAGTCGGCCGGGGATAACACGGTCACGGTTGCGCCCAACTGCGCTTGAGGAGTAGGAGTACCGGTAGAGGTTACGGTGATTTGCTCGGAAAGAGATGCGAGCTCAAGGACAATATCCACGATCAACTCACGGCCATTGCTTGCTGTAGCGATGTCTGCTGTATCGAGCGCTTTCTCCACTGACCGAAATCCCGGGGCCGACACCCGCAGGCGCGAGCTGGACGCAAGGTTTCGCGGAATGCTGTACTGGCCTCTTGCATCGGTAGCAATGGACGCAACCGGCGCGCCGTTTTCGAGCAGTTCTATTTTGGCGTTGGCGATGACCGCGGCCGACGGGTCGGATACGGTACCGTGAATGGTGGTTATCGGTGAGGCAAGAGCTATGGCGGTGAAGGCGAAGATGAAACTGCAGGTCCATCCTAATCTGCGCAAACATCGGAGCGTAAGTCGAAACATGGTTTTCCCCTCGGAAGTTTTCAGCAGGACCGGTCTCCTGACTCGCGCCTCATCGGCTGCCGGCTGCCTTCCCGGAATCTTCTCCAGTGGCAAACAAGCCGCGCCTCTTCGCTTACAGTTACGGGGTAGTGGCGGATTCGCACCGCGCTTCCCGATCATCCAGCTGTCATTGGGTTGTAGTTGGAGATGGAGCTTCCATCTCACGGATGAAATTGTTTCGCGAGTTCCTCCAGTGCATCGAAGGCAACCGGGCTCGGAAAATCGATCCGGTCGTCCACGTAATAAATTTGGTTGTTCTTGACCGCCGGCAAGTTGGCCCAGCCCGGCCGCCCTCGAATCTGCTCCAGCGACATCTTTGATCCCCGCACCAGCAGCAGTGCTTCGGGCGCCCATGCCAACACCGCCTCCAGACTCACTTGCGGCCACTCCTGCGGCAGGTCGCTAGTAACCGAGTGTCCACCGGCAATCTCGATCAGATCCGTGATGAAAGCGTGTTTGCCGATGGTGACAATCGGGTCGTACCACACCGGCATCAGAATGCTCACCACCGGCTTGCCGCTCACCTGCTGCCGCACGGCTGCCTCGCGTCCGCGCAGCCTGCTGACCAACTCCCTCGCAGATTCTTCCCGGTTGAGCGCCTGTCCCAGGCTTGCAATCGATCGGTAAATCCCCTCGACTCCGTGCGGTGAGACCATGAAGACCGCAATGCCAAGCTTCTCCAGTTGCTGTAACGTCTCCGTGCGGTTCAAGTCCCCGCTCCCCAACACCAGGTCCGGATGCAGTGACAAGATCGTTTCGATCGAAGGGGCTAACGGCAATCCCACGCTGGCCTTGGCTCTCGCTTCCGCCGGATATTTGGTGTAGTCCGTCACCGCAATAACATCCGCTCCGGCTCCAAGCGCGTACACGTCGTCCACAACACTCGGCAGCAAACACACCAGCCGATGAGGATGCTCCGGAACCTTTACTACGCGTCCCAGTTCATCTGTCACTGTTCGTGCACCGCATACGGGAAGCACGGTGCACAAAGTAAGCAAAGCGCATAACCGCTTCATACCGGCACCTCTATGGCCTGGGTTCGGCGTGCGGCCATGACCAGTGACGCGGCAAGTGCTGGGTTCCCGCGGAAATGCAGATGTACGTAGCTGGCCAGCACATTCTTGTAATGAAACCCCTCCAGCTCATCGCGTCCGGAGAGCGAATACTTCAGCCGATACGCGGTCGGCATCGCGGCGCCCACTCGCACGCGCGAGCAATGGAAGCTGTGTCCTCGCACCTGCGTCCCCTTCTCGCCGAGCAAGCAGTCCTCGACGAAGGCAACATCCACATAGCCGAAGTGCACCAGCCGTGGCGTCATTTCGAAGTCCAGCGGTAGCACCCCAGTCATCGTGAAGCTGCGCCCGTCGAGCGTAGTCAGCGCGCGACCCAGGTAGATCATTCCGCCACACTCTGCATACACCGGTTTGCCTGCCTCCACGAACGCGCGGATCTCCACGCTCAACGCCGTATTGCGGCTCAATTCATCTGCGTGCAACTCCGGATACCCACCTCCCAGATACAGGCCGTCAAGATGCTGCGGGATCCCCGCATCCGCCAGCGGGCTGAAAGAGACAATCTCCGCACCGTGCTCCCGGAGCAGATCGAAATTGTCTTCGTAATAGAACGAGAACGCCTTGTCTCGCGCAACGCCAATGCGCACGCGCGTCTGCCCAAGCCGCGAAGTGGGACTCAAAGCCGGCGTGGACTCGCTCTTCGCCGGCGCTTCCGGCCACAACAAATCCAGTAACGGCGTCAGATCCAGGTGCTGCCGTCCTGCTTGTGCGAATGCTCCAAGCCGGTCCTCCGCCGACGTTGTCTCTTCGGTCGTATGCAGTCCCAGGTGTCTTTCTGGAATCGCGATCGCTGCGTTCGTTGGTATGCGCCCCAGGAGTGGTGTCCTCGTGACCGAGCGAATCGCCATCTCAAGCATGCGATAGTGCCGGTCGCTCCCCACACGGTTCAGCACAATTCCGGCGAAGCGCACCTCTGGATCGAAGCTCTCGAAGCCCTTGACCACTGCCGCAATGCTGCGCGCACTCTTCGCGGCGTCAAGCACCAGCACGACGGGCAAACCCAGAAACTTCGCAAGCTCCGCCGCGCTTCCTTCTTCCGTCCCGCCAGCCACGCCGTCGTACAGCCCCATCATGCCTTCGACAATCGCGGCATCGGCATCGCGGCTCGCGCTGGTGAAGACCGCGCGGTTCGCCTCGCCATCCAGCATCCATGTGTCCAGATTGCGCGATGCTCGTCCGCAGATGGCGCTATGGTGTCCGGTGTCCAGGAAATCCGGCCCGCACTTGAATGGCTGCACGCGATAGCCACGCTCCCGCAGCGCTGCCATTAGCGCCAGCGCGACCGTCGTCTTCCCCACGCCGCTCGCAGTTCCCGCTACCAGGAAGGCGATCATATTTGCACACCAAGCCGCGCTCCAATGGTTCCCTTGAGCGTCACTGGGAGTCCGGCCACCATCAGCACCACGTTGTCCGCGATAGCCGCCACTCGCTGATTGAGTTCACCAAGCCTGTCGCGGAATCTGCGCCCCGCCGGATATGGCGGCACCACTCCGCTGCCAACTTCGTTGGAGACCAGCACCACCGAAGCAGGCGCCGTGCGTAGCGCCTCCAGAAGACACTCGATACGCAATTCCATGCTTGTGGGATCAGTGTTTGCCGGATCAGCCTCCGCGGCATCCAGAAGGTTCGCGATGAAAATCGTTAGGCAATCCACCAGCAGCGTGTCGAACGCCGCCGCGTGTTTCGTAATCACTCGGGCCAGTTCCAACGGTTCTTCCAAGGTCTGCCAATGGTTGGGGCGCTCTTCCCGATGGCGGCGGATCTTCTCGATCATCTCCGCGTCGGACGGCTTCGCAGTGGCAATAAAGCCCACACGCGAAAATCTGCGCGCGCATTCTTGCGCGAAGCGGCTCTTTCCGCTGCGCACGCCACCCAGCACAAGCGTGACCGTCCTCCGGTCCCTCTCTTGCATGTTGAACCTCTGACCGCGGAATGCAACTCCACTCCGAGGCAGCGGGATTTACTCAGTAGGCAGCTTTCTCGGCGCCGGTGCTTGTCGTGACCAGCAAGGGGAACGCTCTCCAACTCTCCCATCGAAGTTGGATCAAGCCCAGATTGGCATCTGGCCGGTCTCCTGACTCACGCTTCAACGAACCTGAACAGCCTTCCCGAGGAAAACCTCAGTGGCCGGAACCTACTCCATGTTCAGTTCTCAGCGCTTACAGTTACGGGGTAGTGGCGGATTCGCACCGCCTTCCCGAACACCAGATGGTTTGCTTTATATCCGCTCGCAGGGGCAAAGTCAAGCACCGCAGACAGACCGCAAGGCGTGCGATCGAGCATCCGTGGGGAGCGCCGCTCGGCCGCGCATTTGCGAGATGCGCAACCCGCGAGCACACAAATCCTCCTGTCCCTGACAGACTGAGCTGACGCGGCACGACCGAGCATGCTGCCTGTGGAGAGCAATTGCGTCTGCATTTCCAGGGGGCACTCAGGGGGCAATAACAATTCCGATGGGTTTCTTTGAGTGCCTTAGAATGCTCATCATTCCGCGCAACTCTCTGAAATTCCGTTTACTGGTGCATTCGAATCCCACTCTCCCGCCAGTTTTCTTTGACGGACTTGCACAGTGTTCCCACATAGGGTACACTCGTACCCATTATGAGTACTACGCACGCCCAGTTCGCTGGCCGGAGCCTATTCGGGCACACGCGTAGCGCACTGCTGGCCTTGCTCTATGGCCATGCGGACCAATCATTCTATGTACGGCAGCTCGTCCGGGCCGTTGGTGCCGGCCACGGTGCTCTTCAGAGGGAACTGAAATACCTGACAGAGATGGGACTAGTTCTGCGAAGAACCCAGGGCAACCAAGTTCTGTATCAGGCGAACTCGCAAAGCCCGATTTTTTCCGAAATCAAGGGTCTAATCACGAAGACCGTAGGTATCCACGATGTCATCCGTTCGGCTTTAGTGTCTCTGGGGCCAGAAATCCAGATTGCCTTCGTCTACGGCTCGGTAGCGCGTCAAAAGGAGCGGGCGAATAGTGACGTGGATCTGATGGTTTTGGGCGATGCATCTTTCAGCGAGGTTGTTTCCGCCCTAGGTCCAGCGCAGAAAGCGCTCGGCAGGGAGATCAACCCGACCCTTTTCCCAGTGTCCGAATTCCGATCAAAACTGGCGGCCGGGAACCACTTCTTGCGCAGTGTAATGAAAGAGAAGAGACTCTTCGTGTTGGGGACCGAGAATGAGCTTACAAAGTTGGCTTCAAAACAGTTGGCTGGTTCAGCACACAACAGGTCCTGAAGAGATCACGAACCTGTTGGCGATTTCGGATCGGGACCTTGCAGCTTGCCAAGTGAAGCAGTTGCCCGCCGACTGGCGGTTTGCGATCGCCTACAATGCGGGACTCCAGGCTGCAACCGCCGCTCTGACCGCTGCAGGCTACAGAGCCGCGCGGGACAATCATCACTATCGCGTTATCCAATCGTTAGAGTTCACCACAGCGCCGGGCACGAAACTCATTGCCACTTTTGACGGCTTTCGCAAGAAGCGCAACGTGAGCAGCTACGATGTTGCCGGGTCCGTGTCGGACAAAGAAGCAGACGAGATGCTCAAACTCGCGACCGGCCTCCGCGCGGACGTGGAAAGGTGGATCAGAGCGACGCGCCCGGAACTACTTAACCCTAAGGTCTAGCGGCGCGGCGTACCCAGCCAAATGCAACCGTGCAGGCCGCACCTGCTACACCTGTGAAACATTGAGTTTGATCTGCATATTTCGCTTATCTGGAGAAGGCTATGGATCGGAAACAAAAGGAAGAAGACCAGACAACATCCGATGATCCGCAACTGACGATAGACCACGTGGACCCTCATGACGAGGTCGTCAGTAGAGACGGAGACGATCTGCTTCGCAGTCTTACCGACGTAAAGCCTCGGCGTCCAGCTGATCTGGCTTCGATGGAGGACAATAGGCAGAAGGTGACGCCGCCGAGAGAATCAAAAGAAGACGAGGAGATCTAAACATCGCAACTAGTGCGGCGATGGGTCACTGTTGATTCAGCTGCACAATCATCGGGTAAAAAGGGCTGATCCCCCGCGGTCAGCCCTTGGCCCGAAATCAGTTTGGTAGCAAATTGGTAGCAAACATCTTGGTAGCATTTTGGTAGCAAAATGCGCCGATTTTAGCGGTTTTTGCCGACTCATCCGACTATTAAAGGCTTTGCCGTCAGCAAGTTACGGTTTTTGTCGTTCCATGGCATGGAAGAGGTCGTCGGTTCGATCCCGACCAGGTCCACCATATTTCCAATTACTTACGGGGCAGCCTCGCGGCGCCCGTTACTCCACAGTATGTTTTTTGCGTCCTATTTTTTCTCGTTCTTTTTCTCGACCTTCGCCCAGGTATCTTTCAAGGCCGCGGTGCGATTGAACACTGGACGTCCGGGCTTCGAATCCGGGTCCACGCAAAAATATCCCAGGCGTTCGAACTGGTAGCGGCTTTCGATCGGCGCATTCGCGAGCGACGGCTCCAACTTGGCCTGCGCGATCACTTCCAGCGAATTCGGATTCAAATTGGCAGTGAATTCCCGGCCTTCTTCAACCTGGTTCGGGTCTTCCTTGGTGAAGAGCTTGTCGTATATGCGCACTTCGGCATCGAGAGCATGTGCGGCTGAGACCCAGTGGATGGTCGATTTCACCTTGCGTCCATCGGGAGCATTGCCGCCGCGCGTGGCCGGATCGTACGTACAGTGCACTTCAACTACCTCGCCCCGGTCGTTCTTTACCACCGATTTCGCGGTAATGAAATAGCCGTAGCGCAGCCGCACTTCGCGCCCGGGCGACAGGCGGTAATACTGCTTGGGCGGGTCTTCGCGGAAATCGTCCTGTTCGATGTAGAGCACCTTGGAAAATGGCACTTTGCGCTTTCCAGCGCTTTCGTCCTCGGGATTGTTGACCGCCTCGACTTCCTCCACCTGACCTTCCGGATAGTTATCGATCACCACCTTCAACGGCCGCAGCACGGCCATCACGCGCGGCGCGCGCTTGTTGAGGTCTTCGCGAACAAAATGTTCGAGCATCGCAAGTTCGAGCGTGCCATTCGTCTTCGAAACCCCGATGGCCGCGCAGAAATTGCGAGTCGCCTCCGGCGTGTAGCCGCGGCGCCGTATGCCGGAGAGCGTGGGCATGCGCGGATCGTCCCACCCGGTGACGCGTTTTTCCTGCACCAGCGTGAGCAGCTTGCGCTTGCTGAGCAAGGTGTAGGTAAGGCTGAGGCGATCGAACTCCATTTGGTGCGACGGAAAAATTCCGAGTTGCTGGATGAACCAGTTGTAAAGCGGGCGATGATCTTCAAATTCGAGGGTGCAGATCGAATGCGTCACGTGTTCGATGGAATCTGATTGGCCGTGCGCGTAGTCGTACATGGGATAGATGCACCACTTGTCGCCGGTGCGGTGATGCTCGGCGCGCAGGATGCGGTACATAATCGGATCGCGCATATTCAGATTCGGCGACGCCATGTCGATTTTGGCGCGCAGCACGAGCGATCCGTCGGGAAACTCGCCTTGGCGCATGCGCTCAAAAAGGTCAAGGTTCTCCTTCGCCCCGCGGTTGCGATTCGGACTTTCTTTGCCGGGCTCGGTAAGCGTGCCGCGATGCTGGCGAATTTCTTCCGCGCTCAGATCGTCAACGTAGGCTTTGCCGTCGTTGATGAGCTTGATTGCCCACTCGTAGAGTTGATCGAAATAGTCGGAAGCATAGTAGAGGCCGTCCCACTCGAAGCCCAGCCAGCGGACGTCCTTCAGGATAGAGTCCACGTACTCCTGCTCTTCTTTCTCCGGGTTGGTATCGTCGAAGCGCAGGTTGGTCTTGCCGCCGAACTCGTCGGCTAGTCCGAAGTTGAGGCAGATGGATTTCGCATGGCCGATGTGCAGATAGCCGTTGGGCTCGGGAGGAAACCGGGTCTGAATGACGGCGTCGCCGTACTTCTTCGTTTTCAGGTCTTCAATAACGATGTCACGGATGAAGTTCGAGGGGCGAGGCTCGGCGGGCGAGTTTGCGGCGGCTTGGCTGGATTGCGATGAAGACAAATTCGTAGTGCTCATACTCCCTGTATTCTATATGGGTAAAGTGGGTTCGCGGCGACTGGGCGCTTCCTGGTGGACGTTGGCGGGCCCATTCAATCTTTCATGGCAAATTGCGTGCAATGCGGTCGTCAGCTTCCAGCGCTCAGCTTCGGCAAGAAGCTTTGCCAGTGGTGCGTGCAGAATGAGGCTGCGAAACGCGGCGAGGATTCCCCCATCCAGCGAGTCGAGGCCGCGCCCTGGGTACGGCAGCACTCCAGCTCGATGGCGGTGACTCAGGCGATTTTCGGCATCAATGTCGCGGTGTTCGCCGCTATGGCATTGGCTGGCGTTTCGATGCTCGACAATCCTTCGGGTCAGGACCTGGTACATTGGGGAGCCAATTTTGGGCCCCTTACCGTCGGTGGCCAGTGGTGGCGGCTGTTGACTTGCGTTTTTGTTCACGGCGGTCTGCTGCACATCGGGTTCAACATGTGGTGTCTGTGGAGCCTGGGCAGAATCGCGGAATCGGTCTATGGTCATTGGACATTTGCCACGGTTTACCTGATTTGTGGGCTGGCGGCGAGCCTCGCGAGCCTGATCTGGAATCCCGTCATCTTGAGCGTAGGCGCTTCCGGAGCGATCTTCGGGATTGCAGGGGCTCTGATCGCATCGTTTTATCTGGGTGAGTTTTCTCTGCCACGCGCCGCGCTCAGCGGAACGCTTCGAAGCGTAGTGGTATTTGTCGGATACAATCTCTTCTTTGGTGCGGTGATCTCGCACATCGACAACGCGGCGCACATCGGCGGGCTGCTCATGGGGCTGCTGCTCGGCGCGCTCATCGCAAAGGTCGCTCCGGGACATGACGACTTCTTGCGCCGGATCGCGGTGCTGCTGGTTGGAGCTCTGCTCGTGGCAGGTGGCGTGATGTGGCTGCAGCGGTCCCATGCCTACATGCTTCACGGGCAAAACGGGGTCGGACTTCTCGGCCAAGGGAAGACGGACGAAGGGATTGCGGAGCTGCAGAAATCCGTACGCCTGCGGCCCGACTTCGCCCCCGCCCACGCGGCTTTGGCGCATGCCTACCTTACGAAGCATGACTTCGAGAATGCGGCGTCGGAATTGAAGCGAGTAATTGCGCTGAATCCGCGCAACGAAGACGCGTATTACCGGCTGGGGCTGATTTATCTGGAGCAGAAGCAGCCCGCAAAAGCCCAGGACACCTTTGCTCAATTGCTCAAGATCGACCCCAGCAGCTACGATGGACACGCCGGACTGGCAGACGCTTTGTCGGATCAGCATCGCAATCTCGAAGCGCTCGAAGAATACAAACGCGTGGTGATGCTCGACCCCAACTATCAGGGCGTGTATTACAACATAGGCGTCATGCAGGCCCGGCTCGCGCACTACGACGATGCCATCGCATCGTTGTTGAAGCAGCGGCAAACCGCGGACGATGCTGACAACGAAGAGCTGCTGGCCAAAGTCTACGAAGCTAAAGGGTTGAAGAGTGAAGCCTTGGACGCCCGGGGGAAAGCGGCGCAGTTTAAGGCTGCTCACTAGGATGATACCCCGCTAAATTCGCGACATAACTTTGGGTTGTCATCCTGAGCGCAGCGAAGGACCCATGCATTTCGTCCGCGCCAACAGAATGCCGAGGTCCTTCGCTGCGCTCAGGATGACAGCGGAGAATGGGAAGACGCAGACGCGCAACCCTCCAGCTTCTCGATCGCCTGATCGATTCGCGCCAATGTAGCTTCCCGTCCAAGAACCTGGAGCGTCTCGAATAGCGGCGGCGCATTCTTTCGCCCGCAAACGGCTACTCGAATCGGTTGGAACATTTGCCCAGCTTTTACGCCCATCGCCTGGGCGGCGGCGCGGAGAGCCTGGTCCAAGGGATCGTGTTTGAATTCCGTTTTCGCCAGGACCTCTTGAGCGTGGGTCAAGACTTTGAGCGCCATGGCAGCGTCGCCCTTCTGCGGGATGAGTTCGGCTGGGTCGTAGGGCGGGAGCTGGTCATCATCGACGAAAAAAAAGTCGGCGGCGATAAGGACATCGCGTAGGAGTTTGATGCGTTCGCGGATGAGCGGGGTGATAGCGTGCATTTTCTCCGGCGTGACGGAGAATCCGGCGCCGTGAACAATCGGGAGCAGGCGCGCGCTGAGATCGTCGATCGAAAGCCCGCGGATGTACTCGGCGTTCAGCCAGACGGCTTTTGGATCGAAGGTTTCTTCTGGCGTTGCGGCTGGCTCCTTGAAATTAATGACCGCGTTGGCGCGGTTGATGCCTTCGAGCGAAAAAGCATCGACTAATTCCTGGCGGGACATCTGTGTACGATCGTCTTTTGGCGACCAGCCCAGCAGACATAGAAAGTTGATGAAGGCTTCGGGGAGGAATCCGGCGTCGCGGTAGGTGGTGACGCTGACCACCGGGCCGTGGCGGCGCTTGGAGAGCTTCGATCCGTCGGGGGCGACGAGCAGCGGAAGATGCGCAAACCGCGGCAACTCGGCGCCCGCGCCTTCGAAAATAAGCACGTGCTTGTAGGTGTTCGAGAGATGATCCTGGCCGCGAATGATATGGCTGATGCGGAGGTCGATGTCGTCGGCACACGAGGCGAGGTGGTAGGTGGGCATGCCGTCGGAACGGAGGAGCGCGAAGTCTTCGATGTCGTCGGCGGCTTTGATGTGCTCGCCGTAGACCGCGTCCGTGAAGCGGACTTGCTCGCCGGTGCCGCGGGGAACGCGGAAGCGGAGGGCGAAGGACTCTCCGGCGGCGGCTCGGCGGTCGCTCTCGGCGCGGGAAAGTTCGCGCATGCCCGGGTTGAAAAGCCAGGTTTGATTGGCTCCGGATTTTTCACTGTCGCCCGTGTGGGCGGGGGTGAAGTCGCGGTAAGCCAGGCCTTTCTGGAAGATGGCATCGGCGATCTGGCGATGCAGAGCGAGGCGTTCCGATTGCTTGTATTCCTCGTCCCAACCGAGATCGAGCCAGCGCAGACCGTCGAAGATGGAGTTGACGGAGGCATCGGTGTTGCGCTCGACATCGGTATCATCGAGCCGCAGGACCACGGTTCCTCTGTTGTGCCGGGCATAGAGCCAGTTGAAAATAAAGGTTCGGGCACTGCCGACGTGCAGAAAACCGGTGGGAGATGGCGCGAATCGAACGCGAAGCATAACTTTTGAGTATAGCGGGATCGGAGTTTTGGCTCTAGGCGCAAGCGCTGCCGAAATTCTTCCGCCTGTAGAGACGGGGCTTGCCGCGTCTCTACAGGAAATCGGACCGGTTACCGGCAGGTTACGAAGGTAACTCTTCGGTAGAAGATCGTAGTGGCGGCACCGCATCCCATAAGAAGATACTTTTGGGTACGTTGTGCCCAGGGCGAAACCTGCCGGAAGACACTGGTTGTTTCGGTTTGTCTAGTGTGGCAGGATTAGGCCAAACTAGGATTAGGCCAACCAGAGTTCCATCCGGGCCACAATTACGAATGATGAGGAACCATTAGTCGAGGGTTCGCTAACCAATGCATAGCGTTGCCACAGGTCTGGTGCTGATTCCTGGGGCGGTGGCCCTGCTGGTGTTTCTCGTCTTCACCTACCTGTACGAACAGAACCGTCACAACTATTTTCGCGCGTGGCAACTGGCCTGGGCCGCATATACGCTGCACTATGCCCTGAAGGCCTTGGAATATTTTCAGGGCCCATCCGCGCTATTGTTTTTTCTGAGCTCGCTGATGCTGGTGGCCATGGCGATTTGCATTTTCGTCTCGACCCGGCTGATGAAGGAGCCGTTCCAGCTGAAGTGGTATGACGTTGC
>Ga0116134_1001260_pt1 | contig 12828 bp, 8 predicted proteins | sample June2015DPH_19_5_FD_89737 | JGI IMG/M metagenome (GOLD analysis project Ga0116134, IMG submission 89737) | Peatland microbial communities from SPRUCE experiment site at the Marcell Experimental Forest, Minnesota, USA - June2015DPH_19_40 | ecosystem: Environmental > Terrestrial > Soil > Wetlands >...
CCTTTTCCAGCGCGGCGAGCACATCCTCGACGATGTCGTCTTGGTGCTCGAGCCCGACCGAGACCCGCACGAAGCCGTCGCCGATGCCGAGTTCGGCGCGTTGCGCCGGCGTGAGCCGCTGGTGCGTGGTCGTCGCCGGGTGCGTGATCAGGCTCTTGGCGTCGCCGAGATTGTTGCTGATGCGGATCAGCTTGAGCGCGTCCGCAAAGCGGAACGCGGCCTTCTTGCCGCCGGCGATCTCGAAGCCGACCAGCGTCGAGCCGCCGCGCATCTGCTTCAGCACGACGTTCGCCTGCGGATGATCCGGCCTGCCGGGGTAGACGAGCCGTGCGATCTTGGCGTGCTTCACCAGGACGTCGGCAAGCGCGCCGGCGCTCGCGGTCTGCTGGCGTACACGCACCGGCAGCGTCTCCAGGCCCTTGAGCATGACCCAGGCGTTGAACGGCGACATCGACGGGCCGGTCTGCCGCAGCAGCACCTGGATGTGCTTCTGGATGAAATCCTCGGAGGCGAGAATGACGCCGCCGAGACAACGGCCCTGGCCGTCGACGTGCTTGGTGGTCGAGTAGACGACGCAGTCGGCGCCGAGCGCGAGCGGGCTCTGGTAGAGCGGCGTCGCGAACACATTGTCGACGACCAGCGTGGCGCCGGCCTCGTGCGCGATCTTTGCGACCGCCTCGATGTCGATCACCTCCAGCGTCGGGTTGGTCGGCGATTCCAGAAAGAACGTCTTGGTGTTGGGGCGGACCGCGTCGCGCCACTGGTCGAGATCGGTGCCGTCGACCAGCGTCGAGGGCACGCCGAAGCGCGGCAGATAATCCTCGACGATGTAGCGGCAGGAGCCGAACAGCGCCTTCGACGCCACGACGTGATCGCCGGCCTTGAGCTGGCCGACGAGCGAAAGCGTCACCGCGGCCATGCCGGTCGCGGTCGCGCGCGCGGCTTCGGCGTTCTCGAACGCGGCCATGCGCTCCTCGAACATCGCCACCGTCGGATTGGAGAAGCGCGAATACTGGAAGCCCGGCTCTTCGTTCTTGAAGCGGCGTTCGGCCTGGTCCGAGTTTTCGTAGACGTAGCCCTGGGTGAGAAACAGCGCTTCCGAGGTTTCGCCGAATTGCGAGCGCAGCGTGCCGGAATGCACCAGGCGGGTCTCGGGGCGGTAGCGATCGGGCTTGGACGCGGACATGGCGGCCTTCCTCCTTGGCCAAAAAACAAAACCCGGCCGTGAGGTTATCATCCTCTGGCCGGGCACACGCGTCCCCGGCCTTTTAGCAAGTTGTTTAACGTGGCTTGCAAGCCGGCCGGCTCAAATGACCACGGGATAAACCGGCTCATACGCCCCGTTCATCTTTCCGTCAAGTCGCGCCTCGGGTTAGATCGGACGTGACACTTCGTCTCCCGCGCTGCGGGAGAGGAAAGAATCCGGTGATCTCGTGCCGCTCGCGTTCGCTGCCACGGACAAAGGTATCCTGCCGGACCGCATGATCGCGGCGCTGGCGGAAGCGGGTGGGATCAGGCCCGCTTATCCATTCGCCGCCGATCAGATTCAGCCGGCCAGTCTCGATCTGCGCCTCGGCGCCATCGCTTACCGGGTGCGCGCCAGCTTCCTGCCGGGTCCGGGCACGACGGTCGCGCGGCGCATTGCCGAACTCAAGCTGCACGAGTTCGCGCTCGCCGACGGTGCTGTGTTGGAAACCGGCTGCGTCTACATCGTGCCGTTGATCGAGAGCTTGGCGCTGCCGGCCGATATTACCGCCATCACCAATCCAAAAAGTTCCACCGGCCGTCTCGACGTGTTCACGCGCGTCATCGCCGACGAGACGCGCGGCTTCGATCGCGTCGAGGCCGGCTATCGCGGCCCGCTCTATGCGGAGATCAGCCCCAAGACGTTTCCCGTGCTGGTGCGTCAGGGCACGCGGCTGTCGCAATTACGCCTGCGGCGCGGCGACGCGGTCGTCAATGCCGACGCGCTGCGCGCGTTGCACGCGCGCGAGCGGCTGGTCGACCGCGCCGAAGCGGTGATGGGCGACGGCATCGCCGTCAGCGTCGATCTGTCCGGCGGCTTGCTGCCGAATCCTTCCCTGCTCGCGGGAGACGGACGGGGCATCGTCGGCTACCGCGCCAAACGCCACACCGCCGTCGTCGAAGTCGAGCGCCGCGCCGCCTATGACGTCGCCGATTTCTGGGAGCCGATGGTCGCGCGTGCCGATCAAAGCCTGATCCTCGATCCCGACGAGTTTTACATTCTGGCCTCGACCGAAGCCGTGCAGGTGCCGCCGGACTACGCCGCCGAGATGGTGCCGTTCGATCCTTTGGTCGGCGAATTCCGGGTGCATTATGCCGGCTTCTTCGATCCCGGCTTCGGCTATGCCGGCGCCGGCGGGCTCGGCGCGCGCGCCGTCCTCGAAGTGCGTTCGCGCGAGGTGCCGTTCATTCTCGAACACGGCCAGACTGTCGGCCGGCTCGTCTACGAGCACATGCTGGCGCGCCCGGATCGGCTCTATGGCACCGACATCGGCTCGAACTACCAGGCGCAGGGGCTGAAGCTCTCGAAGCACTTTCGCAGTTGAGGGGGCCGAATGGCGGCGTGTCAAAACGATGTCTGGCAGGCCCAATAGCCGACATTGTCGTGGCATTCGTTGGCAACAGCGCACAGATCGCTGGACACGCGCACCCGCAGTCGCGCTAGATGAGGCACCCAATATCCTAATCCGAATTTCGGCAGTCCCTTACTCCAAGAACGATGCGGTTCCGTGGTTTGCGCTTCGGTGCTTGCGTTGCACAGAAAAATTCGGCGCGGTGACGATCGATGTTAGCTCATATTCTGAAAAGAAGAAAAGCCAGACGAGCCTTGGTAAAAGCACTCGGTCGGCTTACCGCGCTTCGCGAAATCGGCCCGCGCGATATCAAATTATCCCCGAAAGAGGGCGATCGGTTCCTCGTGGCGGCCACCAAGCGCAGACGAGGACTCTTTGTCGGTCTGAGCATATCGGAAGAGGACTTCTTCGAAGAATATAGCGTGCGGCTACCGGTCGCTCTGCACATTTTCGCACGAACTTCACCGGCGCTGAAATCTTGCTGGATCAATCTGGACGACGGCGCGGGCGGTGCAATCCGGGGAAATCTCGCGTTCAGTTCAAATAAAGACAGCGACGTCCTGATTCCAGACTATTGCTTTTTTAACACGAACGCGTACGAACTTCTGCGGGCCGAATTGTCGAAGCAGCGGCCGTGGCGGGAGCGGAGCGATGTGATCATCTGGCGCGGCGCCACGACGGGAACGGGCTCCCCTCCAGACGACGATACAAACCTCGACGCGCCGCATATTCTACCGCGAATCCGTTTGTGCGCCATCCTCAAGTCCCAGCCGAACGTGGACGCGAAGATCTATAATTGCGTGCAAGATATCGGCCCCTCACACGAGAATCGTCTGCGCGACGAGAATTTGTTCGATGGACGCTGGATCGAGCCGAGCCAATGGATCGATCACAAATACGCCGTCGACATCGACGGAAACGCTAACGCCTATTCAAATCTGTTCTCGAGATTGCTGGCCGGATGTAGCGTGATCAAAGTAAGCTCGCCCAGCGGCCATCGACAATGGTATTACGATCGTCTTGAAGCCTGGAAACATTACGTCCCGGTGCGATCGGATCTGTCTGATCTGGTCGATGTAATAGATTGGTGCCGGCGGCACGAGAGCGCGTGCTCCGACATCGCCGCCGCCGGGCAAGCCTTGGCTCTGGCGATGACGCTGGACAGCGAAATTCGAGCTACCATCCGCCGCCTCGAGGACAATCTCGCTGCCGGACCTGCCGCCCCCGTCGTCGGCTGATCGATCTGGTCAAGGTGGACGAATACCTTCACTATATAGGCGCGCGACGAGGGGTGTGCGATGAGGGGTAGAGCCATATGAGGGGGCAGGGCCGACGCATCATCTTCGATGTCACGACGTCGTTTCGATGGCGAGGCCCGCCGGCAGGCATCGTCCGTGTCGAACGAAATTTTGCGCTTTGGGCATTGAATAACCTGCGCAACGTAACGTTTGTCATTTTCGACTCCCGCCAGGACGGCTACTACGAGCTAACTTGGGATTTGCAGGCCGTGCTTGATGGCGCCGCTACCTTTCTGAGCTCGCGATTGGCGGAGCCGGTTCGGGAAGGTGGGCGCAAGACCAACGCTCTTCCCTTGTGGCTCCGTCCGCTCGTGCTGTGGGTGAGAAACCGTCGCCGGATACTTCTTGGTCGGCTTGAACTCGTGAGGCTCCAGGCCAAATGGCGCGCCCTGGCGCGTCTTGTCGGCATCCTGCAATTCGCGCTGATGACGCAAAAGTACCGCGATGTCATGGTCGCTGCCGACGGCTCGCGACTACCCTTTTTGCGTCAGAACGCGTGGGTCGGCGGGCGGGTCGATTGCACGACTGGCGACGTACTCGTCAGCGTGGGAGCCGGCTGGGACAACACCAACATTGGAGCGATCCGCGAATTGAAGGCGCGCGGCGGATTTTGCTTTATTCTGCTGTGCCACGATCTGATTCCGTTGCTCTTCCCGCACTTCTATAAGTCCATCGATGTCGACGCCTTTCGGGCCTATATGCACGAGGCGTTGGCACTCGCAGACTTGGTCGTCGTCACCAGCCAAAAAGGCGAACAGGACTGCCGCGCTTATTGCCAAGAGCGCGGTGTGAAGGTGCCGAAGATGGCCATTTCGCCCCTTGGCTTCGACGGGCCCGATCCAATCGAACCGGTCAGTTCGACAATCGCGCTACCGAATGGCCTTGTGCGCGGACGGTTTGCAATGATGGTAAGCACCATCGAACCGCGCAAAGGACACCAGCTCCTGTATCGGGTTTGGCGGCGCCTTGTGGAGGAGGGCATTGCTCAAGCCAACGGCTTTAAACTGGCATTCGTCGGCCGCCGCGGATGGATGGTTGATGAGCTGATTTCGCAAATCGTTTCGGACCGAACCGTGTCCGGTCAAATCGAGATCATCCACGACGTCAGCGATCGGCAATTGCGCTCCCTGTACGCGGGCGCGGCCTTTTGCGTATTTCCTTCGAAATATGAAGGTTATGGACTGCCGATCTGTGAGGCCTTCGCCCACGGCAGGACCGTTATTGCTTCGACCGGCGGCGCCATACCCGAGATCGTCGGCACGCTTTCGCCGTGCCTTGATCCCGATGATGATGAGGTCTGGTACGAGACGATCAAGGAATGGATTCAATCCCCGACGCGCCGACTTCCGTATGAACAGGCGATCAAGCGTCAGTTCAAACATCCCACCTGGCGGGAGGCTGCAGCAAATTTCTTCGCGATTTCCGATTGCTGTGCGCGTGAGCACTGGGGTCACCGGCGTTTATCATGAATCATAACGCGCAGCGTTTGGCGCTGCATCTTGCCGAGGAGTGTTGCTGGATCATGACAACCCGGTCTCTTCCACAATGCATTCGACTTTCATGGCCTGACGTTATTCGGGGCCCCTTGACAACGACGCGGCGCTCGTAAAGTTTACACATCATGCGTCCAGGCCACCTCGCGGAAATCGACGGTTTCGCCGTCTTTTTAGACACTGCTGCCTACGACCCGGCCCTCGTCGTCGCCATCGAGAACGGCGGCTACGAATCCCACGACCGCCACGTCGCGAACGCCGTTTTATGTGCCGGCGACCGCGTGATCGAGGGCGGTACGGCAATAGGCCTAGTGACAATGAACGCGGCGAGGATCGTAGGAGAAGCCAACATTGTTTCTTTCGAGGGAGACCCCGTTATCCTCGCCGACGCCAGGGCCAATTTCGCGCGCAATGGATTGAAGATCGATGCCCGTAACGGCATCCTTTGCAACAAGACCAGGCAGGCCGGCCGAGAGGTCACGTTCGGTGTGTCGTCGTATTTCCTGGCGTCGCGGCTGGATCTGACCGAAGAAAACGATGATTTTGTAAAACGCGTCAGCGTTCCGACTTTCAGCCTTGAAGACGAAATCAGAAATCTTCGCGCCAATGTCCTGTTTTTTGATATCGAGGGCGGTGAGGTCGATTTACTGAGCGGGGCCGATCTGACCGGGATCGAAAAGATTGCTGTTGAACTTCACCCGGCCTTCGTTGGTGAAGAGCGCACCAATCAGATGCTCGGGTTTCTCGCAGCCGAAGGGTTCCAATTTGATCAGCGGCACACCAGCCAACAATTCGCTGTTCTGCGACGCTGAGAGGCGCACGCCTTGCGGATGAATGCTCCCCCTGATCAAAAAAAGGGGGCGGACACGATCTGCCGCGTCACCCATCCCTTCGCGCGCGATGAGGAGGCCGACGGGTCGCCACGTGCCGGTCGGTGAAGCACGATGAGCGGGTCCGATTCGCCCATGCCGCGTGTCTTGATTGTGTGCAGCCATTATCCTCCGCACCTCGCCGGGGGCGCGGAGATCGTGGCACATCGTCAGGCCAAGCGTCTGCAGCGGCTCGGATGGGAAGTGAAGGTTTTCGCGGGGCGCTTGGATGCGCCCCGCGCGTCGGGGTCGGAGCTCGTGTTGGAGCGGGAGGAGTACGACGGGCTGGAAGTGTTTCGCACGTCCGGCACGGTCAATGACCTCGGCGCAAATTTCTTTTCGCGCAGCCGCGCCGATCTGTTCGAGCGGGTTGCGCGCGACTTCGCGCCGGACGTGGTGCATTGTCACAACCTCGTCGGCTTCGGCGTCAATCTGATCGGCGCCTCGAAGCGGACGGGCGCCAGAACTATTGTCACTCTGCACGACTATTGGGGCTTTTGCTTCAAGAACGTGCTCTTGCGCAACGATTTCTCGCTCTGCGACGATCACGACGCCTGCCATGCCTGCCTGCCCGCGCTCACGACAGAGGATGGGGCGCTGCCGATACGGCTGCGCCGCGACTACGTCATGAGCGAGCTGCAAAAAGCGGACGCCTATATCGCGCCTGCCCGCGGCCTCGCCGAGAATTACACGCGCGCCGGGCTGGACCCGGCCAAAATCTTTGTTTTCTCGGCCGGGGTAGATATCGAGTACTTTCCGCCGCGGCGTCGCGCTCCGTCGGCCGCGACGCAATTTCTATGCTGCGCGCATCTCGGAGAGCACAAGGGTATCCTAGTCTTGCTGGAGGCCCTGCGCCGCCTGTGGGATGACCCGCGCCTGCACGGGCGCTGGACCCTGACGATCGCCGGCAATGGGCATTTGGAAGCCTCATTGCCTGCCGAGCTGGCGCGTGTGGGTCTCGACGCCGTCGTCACGATGATCGGTCATGTGCCGCGCGACGCTTTGCGCGCGGAGATCGGGCGCGCCGACGTCGTGATGCTGCCGTCGATCTGGCCCGAGAACGAGCCGGTTTCCCTGCTCGAAGGATTGGCCTCGGGCGCGGCGCTGCTCGTCAGCGCGATCGGCGGCAATCTCGATATCGTCGAGGATGGCGTGAACGGCCTGACCTACCCGGCCCGCGATCCGCAGGCGCTCGTCGCCGCGATGAGGAGGTTCATCGACGACCCGGAGCTTGTGGCGCGCTTCAGCGCGGAAAATCTCCGTCGTCGCCCCGCGTATGACGAAGCCGGCCCGGCGCGTCGTATCGCCATGCTCTATGCGGCTCCCGACGCACCCCGTCCGGCACGGGACATCATCGTAGAGTGCGGCTTTTCGCCCCCAGGTCGAGTTGCGGCGCGTAGCGTGTTGAAGGCGCCGCTGACGCTCGCGGGACGACGTATCCGCTTCGTCTGGTGGCGATGGCGCGATGCGGACGCCGGGGACGCGACCCTACTCTGGCTTTGGTGCCGGTGGTGGCGGCGAATCTTCGACGGAGCGCGGCGCCGCCGAAGCAGGCCGACTCACAAAGGCGCCGCGCTCGATTTGGAAAGAATATTCTTGCCCCTAACTACTACCCCCCCGTCCCCCCGACCGTAATGCCGTCGATCCGCAGCGTCGGCTGGCCGACGCCGACGGCGACGCCCTGGCCGTTCTTGCCACAGGTGCCGATGCCCTCGTCGAGCGCGAGGTCGTTGCCAACCATCGAGATGCGGTTGAGGTCGGTCGGTCCGTTGCCGATCAGCATGGCGCCCTTGATCGGCGCGCCTTGCCTGCCGTTCTCGATGCGGTAGGCCTCGGTGCATTCGAACACGTATTTGCCCGAGGTGATGTCGACCTGGCCGCCGCCGAAATGCACGGCATAGATGCCGTTCTTCACCGAGGCGATGATCTCCGCCGGATCGTGGCCGCCGGCGAGCATGTAGGTGTTCGTCATCCGCGGCATCGGCACGTGGGCGAAGCTCTCGCGGCGGCCGTTTCCGGTCGGCTTCATCCCCATCAGCCGCGCGTTCTGGCGGTCCTGCATGTAGCCGACCAGGATGCCATCATCGATCAGCACGGTGCGGTTGGTCGGCGTGCCCTCGTCGTCGATCGACAGCGACCCGCGGCGCAGCGTGATGGTGCCGTCGTCGACCACGGTGACGCCCTTGGCGGCGACGCGCTGACCCATGAGCCCGGCGAAGGCCGAGGTCTTTTTGCGATTGAAGTCGCCTTCGAGGCCGTGGCCGACCGCCTCGTGCAGCATGACGCCGGGCCAGCCCGGGCCGAGCACGACGTCCATCTCGCCCGCCGGCGCCGGCACGGCGGCGAGGTTGGTCAGCGCCTGGCGCACCGCCTCGTCGGCCGCATGCTGCCAAGTGTCGGTGACGATGAAGCGCTCGTAGCCCTCGCGGCCGCCATAGCCGGAGCTTCCGGTCTCCTGGCGTTCGCCGTCGCCGACGACGACGGAGACGTTGACGCGTACCATGGGGCGGACGTCGCGATAGGTCTCGCCGTCGCCGCGCACGATCTCGACCGCCTGCCAGGTCGCGCCCATGCTGACCGAGACTTGGCGCACGCGCGGGTCTTTCGCCCGCGCATAGGCGTCAATGGTCTCGAGCAGCCGCGCCTTGGCCTCGAAGGCGGGGCTCCCGAGCGGGCTTTCCTCGCCATAGAGCTTGACGTTCGTCCGCGGCGGCGCCGCGGCGTAGCTGCCGGTATAGCCGCCCTTGACCGCGCGCACTGCGTCGGCCGCCCGCGCGATCGCGGCTTCCGACACGTCGGAGGCATGGGCATAGCCGACCGCCTCGTCCTTCACCGCGCGCAGCCCGAACCCCTGTGAGGTGTCGTAGGTCGCCTGCTTGAGCCGGCCATTGTCGAACACCAGCATCTCGGCCTGGCGGTATTCGAGGAAGAGTTCTCCGTCGTCGGCGCCGTCGAGCCCGCGGGAAATGATCTTGGCGAGGCGCGGCCGGTCGAGCCCGGCACGGTCGACGAGCGAAATGGGGGCGGGGGCCATGGGATCCTCCGGTTTTCTTCTTAGGACGCTATAGCCTGACGCGCAGGCCTAGCATGGATGGCGCTATAGATAAGCCATGCCGGGGCGGTTTGCAGCAGGGGGAAAACGCTCCGCCAACGGAGCTATGCGGAGCGCAGGAGGCTTGCGACGGAGATGTCTTCGTCGACATCGGGCCAATGGATGCCTTTTCCGCGGCCGATGAGGCGCCAATGACGCCGCTGTTCCGGCGTCGCGTCCACGAGGCGCGGGAACCACGCCAGCGGCGCGGCCAGTTCGCGGCCGTCGGCGAGGATAACGACAAGGCGGTCGTGAGACACGCTGACATCAATCGCGGTCGCATCGAACCTAGCGGCCAAAATGGGCATTCCAGGCCTCCAGAAGCCTCAATCGGTGCTCGACGACGAGCAGCCGCAAGCGGTTGAGTTCGTGGGTGCGGTAGCCGTGCGACTCCGCAAGGCCGACCGGGTCCAACCAGAATTTGGTGCGACGCTGTCACCGTGCTCCACATGGATGTGCGCCGGTTCTGATCCTTCGAAGCTATAGAAAAAGAACCGGAATCCAAGGATCCGCAGAACCGTCGGCATGATCGCCCTCGGGTAAGAATACGCCCGGGCCTGCGCCGCTACAAGTTGATCGCAGCGTGACGGACCCGGTACCGTCGATCCGCGCGGGATGGGAGGTCGCGTCGAGCGACGCGCGGGGCGGTGACGTCCGAACGCTGCTCCGGATTACGTTCCCCTTCATCCGCGCTACGAACATCCGCCGCTTGCGCGCAACTGCACCGCGAACCATCATAGGAGGGGCTTGGCGAACGAGGATCGCGTGGCGGATAATTTTTGTCAGCTTGAAGCACTCGAACGCGCCGTGGAGACTTCCGCGCCGCGCGCCGAATGCGGCCTCGACGAAGAGCCGGATGCACCGGCTGCACCGGGGGTGTGATGAGCAACCAAAGAGCCGCCAAAGATGTGGCGAAAGAAAATCCGCCGAAGCCGCGGTTTGCGCTGGCCGTCGGTGTCGTTGGGCACCGGTTGCATCGATTGCCGTCCACGGAGGAGGGGCTCGATCTGGTCGCCGGTGAGATCGGCGAGGTTCTCGACCTGCTGCTGACCCAAGTCGCGGCCAAGAAAGTGCAATATGGGGAATTCTTCGAGGGACCGCCGGCCCTCACAATCGTCAGCGCGCTTGCCGAAGGTGCCGACCGAATCGTAGCGCGCGCCGCAATGCAAAGGGGCTTCATTCTCGACGCGCCATTGCCATTTGATCAGCGAGCTTATGAAGCCGACTTTATTCACAAGGCAGAAGACGAGTCCGATCCGGGACAGGTCGCGCAAGCGAAAACCAGGACGGAGAACTCATTACACGAATTCCATCGGTTTTTGGATGACAACAACAAACAGACGCGCTCGGTGCTGAGCCTGCCAGGCCGGCGAACGCCGGGAATGCCCGCCGACGAACGTGACCCGGAAGCCGATCGTTCTTATGAGGTCGCGGGGCTGACTGTATTGAACCAGTCCGATCTCATCATCGGCGTCTGGGACGGCAAGCAGTCCAACGGGCGCGGCGGCACGATAGAGATGCTTAATGCAGCTACCCGGTTGGACCTGCCTGTTATCCTGATCCTTTTTGACGCCGAGGGACGTGGAAAAGCGCAGCTTCGATGGCGCGGACTGGACGACGACCCCGTTCCAGCATCCGCCCTGGAGGACATAACGGGGCAACCACTCGAGGACCAAACGATGGGCAAACTTATCGACAGGCTCGTTCGTCCACCCGATCGCCCAGCCGAGCGGGATGCGCTGCGAGAGTATGTCCGTGGTCACTATTCAGGGCGGAATCTTCGAGCTGAATATCCCCTGCTCATGTTGTTCTTTGGCAAGCGATGGCCGGCCTGCACGGATGTGTTTCCTTCGTCGCCGAAGCAGCTTGGCGCCGCGTATGCCGGCTTCGCCGCGCCAGCACAAGGCGGCGATGTCGTGCAATTTGCGACCGCTTACGGATGGGCTGATGCGGTTGCAGTCCGCTACGCGCAGATGTTTCGCAGCGCCTTCGTCCTGAACTTCGCATTTGCCGCATTTTCCGTAGCCTGCGCCGCGGCATCGATCGTCTTTCACGATTTTAAGCCAGTTCTCGTCCCCGTCGAACTGGTGTTCATCGGCTTGGTCTGGTTCAACACCACAACTGGTCTAAAGCGAGGGTGGCATCGGCGCTGGTTCGAAGCGCGAGAAGTCGCCGAGCGGCTTAGGAGCGCGTTGCCGCTCTGGGCCTTGGGACTTCGTTCGGCAACGTTCTTTGCGGGCGAAGAGCCAACTTGGACCGGTTGGTACGCGCGCGCGATTGTCCGCTCGCAGGGGATGCGAAGAGGCCGGCTGAGCGGCCAAGGCTTGACTGATGCCCGCTGCGTGATGGCCAAGCTCCTTGAGGGCGACGCGCGCCGTCAAAACCCCGGGCTTCTGGAACACCAGTCCGATTATAACAAATCTACCGCAGGCCGGATGACGACGATGGAGCAGCGGCTGGAGAAAGTCGGGGCTTTGTTATTCGGTACGACTGCGTTTGTTGCGTTCGTTTATCTTGTGGCTTTTGTCGGAACGTGGCTCATTGAATATTCGAGCGCGGAGATTCAATCAAATTGCCTTCAGCAGCTTGCCGCGTGGGTGAGTGAGCACCTACTAAGAGTTAGAGAGCCTGGCGAGCAAATAATTACCGCCCTTACTGCCGGTCTTCCGGCACTTGCGACAGCGACCTATGGTATCAGAATCATCGGCGATTTCGAGGGCGCCGCGCATCGGACGGGCCGTACATACTCGACTCTTGAGCATTTGATCGAAAGGATCAAGATGGACGAAAAGGACGGCAAAGCTGATCTCATGGTCCTTCGTGCCCGCGCCAATGCCGCCGCGAAAACAATGCTTGGTGATGTCCAAAGTTGGCGGCTAGGCGCCGAAAGCCGGGGCTTGGCGATTCCCGGTTGAGAAAGCGCATCAGCGCCGCCGCAAATCCTTCAAAATCACCCGCGCCGCGTTATGCCCCGGTGCGCCGGTGACGCCGCCGCCGGGGTGGGCGCCGGCGCCGCAGTGGTAGAGGCCGGCGAGGGGGCCGCGGTAGTCGGCATGGCCGAGCACGGGGCGCGCGGAGAAGAGTTGGTCGAGCGTGAGCGCGCCGTGGAAGATGTCGCCGCCGAGGAGGGCGAAGTCGCGCTCGAGGTCGAGCGGGGTGAGGATTTGGCGGCCGAGGATGCTGCTAGTGAAACCAGGCGCGTAGCGCTCGACGGTCGCGATCATCAGGTCGGCGACTTTTTCGCGATGATCGTCCCACGACCTTCCATCAGGCAATTGCGGCGCGCCGTGCTGGCAGAACAGGCTGGCGACGTGGGCGCCGGGCGGCGCCAGGCTGTCGTCGAGCGTGGAGGGGATCAGCATCTCGATGATCGGTTCGCGGCTCCAGCCGAATTGGCGCGCGTCCGCATAGGCGCGGTCCATGTAGGCGAGGCTCGGCGCCAGGATGATGCCGGCGGTGAGGTGGTCGCCCGCTTCGGGC
>Ga0116134_1001262_pt1 | contig 12817 bp, 12 predicted proteins | sample June2015DPH_19_5_FD_89737 | JGI IMG/M metagenome (GOLD analysis project Ga0116134, IMG submission 89737) | Peatland microbial communities from SPRUCE experiment site at the Marcell Experimental Forest, Minnesota, USA - June2015DPH_19_40 | ecosystem: Environmental > Terrestrial > Soil > Wetlands...
CAGCATGAAACCGAAGACCACCCAGCCGTAGTCGGATTCACTCCAGCCGAGATCCTTCGCGATAACAGGCTTCAGAAAGCCGAGGATCTGGCGGTCGATATAACAGACCGTGGTGGCAAAGAAGAGCAGGCCGCAGATGTACCAGCGGAGATTGGCGACGGTGCGCTTCGGCATGGAAGGACGACTCGTTCCAGAATACCGTTTGTGCCGGGTCGCGATTTGTTCGGGGCGTTTAGTCCGCGGGACTACTTTGCCATCGACCATTCATTGGGTCGCCCCTTGCCGCCGATGTTGTACGGGGTCCGTCCGGCGAACAGACATGCCACCGCGGCTTGGCCGAACTGAGCATTTCCGCGGGAAAGGAATGATCTGCCTCGACGGCCGGCACCGCCTCAACAAAAGTGCCCCTGCCGAAACAGATCATCCTGTCCGAATGCCGCCGCGCACATCGGCAGCACGAAAATGGTCAGCCGCATATCTGGCCTGGGCGGAACCGGCAGGAAAGCGTCGCGGTCTGCCTTAGTTGCTTGCCGGCGCGGCCTTGCGCTCCTTGATCTCGGCCAGCATACGCTCAATCTCGTCCTGCTTTTCGAGCGCCGCCAGCTTATCCTCCACGTTATCGCCGAGCAACTCCGCTTTGGCCTGGCTCATGGCCTCTTCGTGCCGCGTCTTCTCGCGCATGCGATCGAACGCGTGCGAGCTGGATTCACCTTCCATCGCCAGACGCGCGTCGCCCGCCCTGTTCAGAGCACGCGCACGCCGATGCTGCGCGATTATCAGCTCGCTCTTCGACCGCGCTTCCGCCAGCTTCTGCTCCAGCTTGAGCAGAGCCGTCTTCAGATTTTCCACCTGGACGGTCTGATCGTCGGCCTGCTGCCGGAAATTAACGGCCATTTGCCGGAAACTGAGAGAGCGCTCCAACGCCGCGCGCGCCAGGTCATCTTCCTGCTTGTCGACGGCGAGTTCGGCACGCCGTTTCCAGTCGGTCTCTTTCTCCGCGTTTTCGGACTGCTTACCGGTCAACAGATGCTGATCGGCAATCGCGATCGCCACCTGCGTCTTTACCTGCATGAGCTGATTCTCCATATCCAGAATCACCTGCTTGATCAGCTTCTCCGGATCTTCCGCTTTATCCACCAGATCGTTCAAATTCGCTCGAACGAGCGTTGCCACGCGTTCCATCAATGCCATAACTACCTCCTTCGTTGCGATTCTCAATGAATGGGGACAAGCCTAAGCCTGTCCCCGCCTCCTGCTCCTCAGCTCTGCAAGCCTGCCTGCGGCTTATCTGTCTTTCCGTTCTTGTCTCCGATGGTGCGGACCTTGCCCAGCAGATCGCTCATCTGCATACCCGACAACGTTTCGAACAGCGCGGGAATCTGGGCCACCATTTGTGTCATGTCGCCGGTGATCTTATGCATGCCAGTGGCGCTACCGTCTCCTGTTGAGACGATTGTGATCTTGTCGATGTTGGCCAGCGGCGCAGCCAGCGCTTTGACGATGTCCGGCAGCCCGGTGATCAGCTTGTCCACCACCGCCGCCTGGTTCCATTCCTGATACGCTTCGGCCTTCACGTTCATGGCCTTCGCTTCGGCCTCGCCTTTGCGCAGAATGATGTCGGCCTCCGCCTCGCCTTCCACGCGCACGGCTGCGGCATGACCTTCCGCTTCCGTGGTGCGGCGCATCTTCTCCGCTTCGGCCAGCGTTTCGATACGGCGGCGTTCGATTTCCGCGCCCTTCAGCACGGTGGCGATCAGTTCCTTCTCATGGCGCAGAATCTCGGCTTCCTGCACCTTGATCTCCTGCTCCTTCTGGATCTGCATCACCTTCACCTGCTCCGCCACCACCTGCTGCTGCATGATGTTGGTCTGGATGTCGTAGGCTTTATCGGCCTGCGCCTGCTGGCGTTTGGTGGTCTCCAGATACTGCGCCTTCTTAATATCGAGATCGCGCTGGGCCTCGGCCTGCTTGGCTTGCGAGAGCGTTTCGGCCAGCACCCGTTCCTGATCAGCCTGTGCTTTCGCTACCGCTGATGCGCGCATCGCTTCGGCGCGTTTAATGGCGGTATCGCGATCCGCTTCGGCTGAAGCCACGTCGGCGTCGCGTTTGATGCGCGCGACATCGGGCCGGCCCATATTGGTGATGTATTCGTTCTTATCGCGGACCTCTTTGATGGTGAACGAAATCACTTCGAGGCCCATCTTGCTCATGTCGTCCGCGCAGGTGCCGCGCATACGGTCAGCCACCATCTCCGGCTCTTTCACGATCTGCTCCACGGTGAGCTGCCCGATGATGCCGCGCAGGTGACCTTCCATCACCAGACGAATCAGACCCTCGCGCGCCGGCGGCGTTTTGCTGAGGAACTGTTCGGCCCCGGTGCGGATCGATTCGGGATCCGATTTCACCTTGATCTGCGCGACGGCCTCCACGGTGACGGCAACGCCCTGCCTCGTATAGAGGTCCTGTTGCGGCGCGACGTCGAACGACATCAGTTCCAGCGAAAGCTGCCGGTAATTCTCGAACATCGGCATGATGAATGTGCCGCCGCCCTTGACTACTCGAGGTCCTCGCCATCCGTACACGATGAGCGCCTCATTGGGGCCTACCTTTCGGTACATCTGCGCGAAGCTCGACACAATAAAGAGCAGCACCAGAACCGCCAGCACCGCGGCGATGAAAATTGTTTGCATTGGCATAGAGTTTCCCTGATTGATTCCGTTATCGATTCTCAGAACCGGCGGACTTCGCCCGGTCCGTATCCAATCCGGCCAGTTCCTCCCAGGGCCGGACATATGCGATTCCGCGCTCATAGCGGGTCACCGCCACTTCTACTCCCTTCGCGATGGGTGCTCCGGTCTCGCTGCGCGCGCCGCAGCAGTTCCGCACGCCTTCCTGCGAGAAAATGATCTCGCCAATCCCGTTGGCGCGAATGGCGGAACTGACACGCCCGATCGCGCCCACCATCTCGTAATCCGCGTCGTTGAGTTCGCGGTCATGCCCGATCATCATCTTGGCCAGAAGCCAGAACAACACTGCGGCGCCCACCAGCCCCGCTCCCGTGGCGATCATCAGCGCGAAGAAGAACCACAAGCTCGAATACCGGGTGAGCAGATAACCAGTCCCGCCAAACCATGCGAGAAAAGCCGTGATGGTGGCGAAATTGAACGCCGATGACCCCGGTCTGCCTCCATGCCCGGCGCCGCCGGCGGTGTGCGCGTGTCCCAGGTGAACGTGCGGCAGATGCACGTGCGGGATGTGAATGCGCCCCGCGCCTGCCAGGAACGAAAACGCACTCAACAGAAATCCGAGCACGAAACAGAAAAGGTAAAACGATTCCCAGTTCATGCGGTCTTCCTCCTCGCCTCGTCCGCGTCGGGGCGCAGCACCTCCATCAGGCGCTCGCCCAGGCCGGGATTCTCGATAATGCTCCCCAGCAGCACAAGGCATTTGCGCGTGTCATCATGTTTGGCAATCTGCAGCAGCGCATGGCGCAGGCTCGCATCGCGACGGAAACGCTCCGCGCCATCGATCAGCCACAGGTCAAGGCTGTCCTCCGACGCGCCAACGTCGGAGATGAGCTCATTGTGGTAGCCGTCCGGATCGCTCACCAGATACCCGGGATGCACTTTGTAGAACTTCGCGAGCAGCATGCGCGTGGTGTTAGTGAGGTGCGGGCGCGCGCCGCTCTCGATCTGCGACAAATACGACTGGCTGATGGATTGGCGGTGCTCGCGGCGGATGGCGCGCACCACTTCCTGTTGCGTCATCTCGCGTTCAAGGCCGCGAAGGGTCCCCTCAACCTGTCTGAGGTAGCGGAGTTTCTCGCCCAGAGTCATATAACAATCTGCGATCAGGCTATTGCAGATTGTTATTGCAGGCAAGCAATATCGAATGACAATCGGTTCAACTCACAGAAAACAAGGTAAATATAGCTGCGTGACATAGCAGTAGGCGCCAAGAGCGCCGTGCAATCGGGGCTTGCGGGGCTCTCCAGCCTTCGGATCACGAACGCCGAATCCTCGGCCGGTATTACGGTGGCCGGTACTTTCTCCGGCTTTTTTTGTGCCCTTCGGTGGATACCGGCGAGGCTGTGTCGTGTTACTTTCTACCAAGTGATCAGGCGATGCGGGATCCTGATGCTGGCGGCCGCCGTCTCCGGCGCGGTGGCGGGAGATAAGCACAACGACGACGAGGGCGAGGCCAGCCGCTTTCGCGTCTCCTCCGAGATGGTGCTGGTGAACGCCAGCGTGCTCGATTCCCGGGGGCGGCCGATTTCCGGTCTGACCAGGGACAATTTTCGCCTTTATGAAAGCCACGCGGAAATGCCCATCACCTGGTTCAGCGAGGACCAGACGCCGGTCTCCATGGTGATTGTCTTCGATACAAGCGGCAGCATGGAGGGTAAGCTGCAACGCTGCGGCGAGGCCGTTTCCGAACTGCTTCGCTCCACGCAGGCGGGGGATGAGTTCGCTCTGGTCACATTTTCGAACCAACCGCAACTGGCGCAAACGTGGACCCGCGACGACAGCGCGATCTCCGGTGCGCTGTTGAATGCCCGCGCGCACGGCAGCACGGCGATGATCGATGCTCTCCGAATGGCCGGCAAATACGCGCATACCGGCGCCAATCCGCGAAAGCTGGTATTCGTGCTTTCCGATGGAGGCGACAACAGCAGCCGTTGGACTGAGAGCGGACTGCGGCATCAACTGGAGGAAATGGATCTGGAATTATACGCAGTGGACATTCAGGAGGCGGGCGCTCTTTCGAGATTTCCGGGAGTCATCGATGGACCCGGTCTGCTCGATCGCCTGTGTGAGGCCCTTTCCGGCCGTTATGTTCCCGTGGACCGAATGGGCGAACTCACGGACGCCGTGGAGAAGATCCGCCGCGAGATTCGGGCACAGTACGTTCTCGGGTATCGCCCGGACGCACTCGATCGCGACGGCCGTTTTCATCGGGTCGAATTGAAGGTCACGCCCCCGGCCGGCATGCACCGTATTTCGGTCCGCTACCGGCGGGGCTGGCGGGATACTGAGAGCCAGCAAGCGGTTCAGTAATCCTCACTTCATCTGCAATTGGCCGAGTGCGGCGCCACAGTGCCCACAGTGCAGATGCCCGTCTTCGCCGGCAACAACCGCAGCCGGCGATCCGGCGCGTGCCGCGTAAACGGGAGGAAACTTCGCTTCCTTGCCTTCCAGGTCTTCAAAGCGCCAGTTGTCCCATGGCTGGTTCTTGTGATAGTTGCGGTACACGGTGAAGCCGCTGGCCTCCAGTTGCGTGCGCAGCAGATCCAGCGCCTCGTCGTAGCGACGCTCCTTGAGAAGCTGCTTCGGAAGGCGCAACGAAACCACGCCCAGCGTACCTTCCTCGTACTGATCGCTCTCGCTGGGGTCCACCAGATTGCTGAAGAAGTAGTAGACGCGAAAATCGTGCACGCCGCTTGCCCAGTTGTCCACCAGATGCGCATGCATGGGGATCTGATCCGGACGCGACTCCCAATACTGCTCCGCGGAGCGCTGGTAATCGGGACTGCACAACAGGTGATACCAGTGCACACCACGGACGGCGGCTTGTTCAAAGATGGGATGAATCGGCTCGCTGCAATGAGCGCAGTTCACGAGTGCTCTCCTTGTAACGTCTCAAACGATTTAGGATTGCCCTTCGACTGCGATTGTATCTCTTGTGCGAGCTGCGCCCAACTGAAGGCAGGCCGGGAGCGGACCGCACCGCCCCCGATCCGGTCAATTACACACTAATCTTCCAACACGACGCGAACGGTGCTGCCGCCGAGGTCGATCTCGCGCAGCGAGCCGTTGTCATACAGGAACTTGGTGGATTTGAACTTCTGGTCCGCAGTAGTCACCTTGGCGGGCGCCTCAGCAGTGGTTTTTCCATGACGGAACACGGCTTTCCCGTTGTCCACGTCGAGCTTGTACTCGCCTGCTTTCAACTGAGTTCCGTGTACGTTCGTGGTCTCCAGTAATCTCACATTGTAGGTGGTGGCGCTGGCAAGAGCGGCGCCGGCAAACAGCAGCGTCAGGGGAATCAGAATGCTCCTCATCATGTCCTTTGGAACTCCTTTTTTCTTCGGGGATACCAGTGGGTTCCCACTTACCTCTTACGTGCAAGTCCGCGATTGGTTCCGTAGAATATCGTGAAAACTATGTGTAAGTGGAAAGTTAGGGCGCGTTAGATATTCATTTGCTGTTACTCGCCCAGTAAGACAGCGATGCGGTCGATGTCATTCGGAACTACTTCGGGTTGATTCCCAAAAGTGGGACGTATAGTTTCGTTATTGGGACTGAGTAACTTTCCGGTGTGATACTTGTAAATATAATCGGGATCCTTAAGGACATTCCCGGTTAGTACCGCGACAACACTGGCTGAGTGTTCGATTACGGACGCCGCGGTGAGTTTGCGAATGCCGGCCAGCGTCGCCGCGGATGCGGGTTCACATCCAATACCAGCTCTGCCGATTTGAGCTTTCGCGTCCGCTATCTCCTGCTCGGTCACCTTTTCCACAACCCCGTTTGACGCTCGTACTTCTGCCAGCGCTTTCGGCCAGGATACGGGATCGCCGATACGAATCGCCGTCGCCAGCGTCTCTGGTTTTGTAACGCTCACAAAATCGCCGCCTTCGTTGGCCAGACGCCAGAACGGCGCGGCGCCTTCGGCTTGTACCACAGCAAGGCGGGGCATGCGCGCAATGAACCCGAACGCATGCAGCTCACGCAGGGCTTTTCCGAATGCGGAGGTGTTGCCGAGGTTGCCTCCCGGCAGCACGATCCAGTCGGGTGGGTTCCAATCGAGCTGGTCCATCATCTCGAAGATGATGCTCTTCTGTCCTTCGATGCGAAACGGATTGATGGAGTTCAGCAGATAGATACCCAGCCGCTCGGCCAGTACGCGTACGAGCGCGAGAATCTGATCGAAGTTGGCCTCCACCTGCAGCGTGCGCGCGCCGTACTCCAGCGCCTGGGCAAGCTTGCCATAAGAGATGTTGCCATGCGGGATGAAGATGATGGGATCAAGACCGGCGGCGCTGGCATACGCGGCCATTGAGGCTGAGGTATTGCCCGTGGAGACGCAGGCTACGCGCTTCATGCCCAGGCGTTTTGCTTGGGTGACACCGCAAGTCATGCCGTTGTCCTTGAACGAGCCGGTAGGGTTGAAGCCCTGATGCTTGAATGTCAGGCGAGCGAGTCCGCCGTATTCAGCCGCCCGAGGCGCATCCAGCAGTGGCGTATTTCCTTCGCGAAGCGATACGACACAATCGAGAGCATCGTCGAACGGCAGCAGTTCACGATATCGCCAAACGCCGCTCTGATCGAGTTTGGTGTTGTTCATGCGGCGCTCGCGCCACGTCTTCTTCAACGCGGCCGCATCCACCAGGTCATCGAAGAACGCCGCTTCCAGCAATCCGCCGCACCTCGGACAGTTGTAGAGCACAGCGTCAAGGGGGAAGCGCGCCCGGCACGCGCGCTCGAAACACACTAATTCCGCTCGCATGGGATCAAGTTTTAGTATGGCGGATGCGATGAGCCGACACGCACGGAAATCCGCACCTACTTGCGCTCGTAGATCACGCGCCCGTTGAAGATGGTCATGTCCACACGGGCGTTGCCGAGGTTCGCCGGCGCAATCTGAAAGATGTCGTCCGAAACCACCGCCATGTCGGCCAGTTTGCCCGGTTCGATGGAGCCTTTGATCTTGTCCTCAAAGCTCGCGTACGCCGAACCCATGGTGAACGCGCGCACCGCTTCTTCGACGCTGATCTTCTGTTCGGGCACCCATCCGTCGGGATGCCTGCCATCCAGAGTGCGCCGCGTCACCGCGGCATCGATGCCGGCAAGAGGGACCATCGGCGCAACCGGCCAATCAGAACCGAATGCAAGCGTCGCGCCGGAATCGAGCAACGAGCGAAACGCGTACGTGCCGCGAATCACTCCAGGGCCAACGCGTTTCTCCGCCCAACGGCCATCGTCGGCCAGGTGAATCGGTTGCATGGAAGCGATCACGTGCAGCGCGGCAAATCGCGGGATGTCCTCCTGGCGGAGGTGCTGCGCGTGTTCGATGCGAAAGCGCCGGTCGCGCGGGCCGTTACGGCGTTCCGCTTCTTCGTAGAGGTCGAGGATGGTCTTGTTCGCTTTGTCACCGATCGCGTGGATGGCAATTTGCAGTCCGGCGGCATCGGCGGCAATGATGCGGTCCTGCATTTTGCTCAGCGGGATCATGTCTTCGGCGGCGAGGCCGGAAGTCTGCGGAGCGTCGAGGTACGGGTGGAAAAACAGCGCGGTGGTCGATCCAAGCGAACCGTCGGCATATGCTTTCAACCCGCCGATGTGCAGTAACTCGCCTCCGAATGGCGCGGTGATGCCGAGCGCGGCGAGTTGCTCCCACAAGGCCAGCGGCCGATGCACGGAAATGCGCACGGTCAATTCGCCGGAGCGCAGCAGATTCTCATAAACCCGCATCACGTCGCTTCGCAGCTTTTGTCCAGTGGGAGACGCATCGGATGAACTCGCCATCTCCTGCACGCTGGTGACGCCATTCTCCGCGGCGTAGCGCATGGCGGCACGAATCGCCGTGGTGATGTCGTCGAGGCTCGGTTCGGGGATGACGCGCTGGACAGCCAGCATCGCCGCGTCCTTGAGAATCCCCGTGGGCTCGCCGCGCTCGTCTCGAACAATCGTGCCGCCCGGCGGATCCGGCGTGTTGCGATCAATGCCGGCGAGTTGCAGTGCGACGGAGTTCGCAAGACCCATATGCCCGTCGAGCCGCGACACAAATACCGGGTGATCGCGCGTGACGTCGTCAATAAGTTGACGCGCAGGCAACCGCGCAGGCGACCAGTTCTCGTGATCCCATTCGCCGTTCAGAATCCACCGGCCCGGTGGTACCTGCGAAGCGAATTCGGCGATCCGCGCGCGAAACTCCTCCGGACTGCGCGCCGATCGCAACTGAACGCTCGCCAGCGCGGCCCCACCATGGAAGAAATGCACGTGCGCGTCGTCGAAGCCTGGAACCGCCAGCTTGCCGTGAAGATCGATAACCCGCGTTGCTGGGCCGACCCATCGGCGGATCTCGTCGTTGCCGCCCACACCGACGATGCGAGACCCGACCATTGCTACAGCACTCGCGCGCGGAGATGTCGCGTTCATCGTATGAATGTTGCCATTGAGAAGGACGAGTGTGGCCTGAGGTTGGGCCATGAGAGCCGCTGAAGTCAACATAAAAGAAAGCGCGCGCGTCACGATTCCTTTCGAGCATATCAGCCAGACCTCGCTTTACGATTCTCTGCGCTTTACGATTCTTTAAGAACCGCGAGTGTGCAACGCGCGTCCATCGTCCTCATCTTGTGCGAACAGTTCTCCTTGTACTGGCGTCTGCGTGCATGCCCGCGCTTGCCGCCGATGCTCCCGCCGTGCTTCAACCCGTGACTGTCTGTGAGGCGCTTGCTCATCCGGAAACGTATTCAGGCAAGGCCGTGCTTCTGCTGGGGCGCTTCTCCTTTCGCGACTACGGCCGGTTCCTGAGCCAGAAGGGATGCGCCCTTCACCTCACGTTCGATGCGAAAAACGGCCCAGTGCCTCCAGCAGCATTCTCTGTGGACACCGGCGCCACAGACCGGAAGCTTGCCGCCGTTCGGAAATCGACCAATCTCGCGGTGTTCCGGTTCGGCAGCAGCGACTACGATCGTTGGGCGCTCGTTTACGGCCGTATCGAGTCCGTTCCGGCGCCGGAGAAGCACGGCAACCGGGAATTCGATGACGCATCCGGCGAAGTGCTGTGTCACAGCCAGACGCTGCTGATCTTCCTGCATGAGCAGTAGTCGCCGGGCATAATATGACTCATGCGGTGCACGAAACTCATTCTCGCTGGTGTTTGTTGCGTGTTCGGGCTTGCCGCGCAGGAGCTCACGATTACGCCGGGCTCGGTGTTGATCGACGAGAGTGCCAGTATTCGCGCGAGAGGGCTGCGGCCGAGTGAACATATCACCATCAGCGCGGATCTCGTGGATGGCGACGATCAGCGGTGGGAATCGACTGCCGAGTTTGTTGCCGATGCTCAGGGGGACGTCGACGTTTCGACGCAGGCGCCGGTAGCCGGGTCCTATCAAGTGGTGTCGGCAATGGGATTGATTTGGTCGATGAAGCCTGCGAGCAAGGGTGTCGGCCTTTATCGTCCGCCGAAAGAGCAGGGACCGCAGCAAATCCATTTCGCGCTCTCGAGAGATGGCCACGCGGTGGCTACCGCGCAACTTGAGCAGCGGGCCATGGGCGAGGGAGTTCGCGAGGTGAAGGTAACAGGAGTCATTCACGGCGTGCTGTTCGTACCTGCCGGAAGTGGGCCGTTTCCGGGTGTGCTGGTGCTGGGAGGATCGGAAGGAGGAGTGCCGCGACGCCGCGCTGCATGGTTGGCATCGCGCGGATTCGCCGCATTCGCGCTGGCCTATTTTCGTTATGAGAACCTGCCGCAGCAATTAGAAGCGATTCCTTTGGAATATTTCGGGCAGGCGCTCGTATGGATGAGGAAGCGGCCGGAGATTCAGCCAAACAAGCTCGCGGTGATGGGAGTTTCCCGTGGCGGTGAACTGGCTTTGCAACTTGGTTCAATGTATCCGGCCATCAAGACGGTGGTTGCGTACGTGCCCGCGAATGCGCGGCATCGCGCCTGTTGTGGCGGCAACATGGCGCCGTGGGCGTGGACGTGGCAGGGGTCGCCGCTCGCGTATGCCGAACGCAAGGAGGGTAGCACCGAGGATTTGCTAGCCATGATCATGGTGGAACACACCAGCGGTCCCATTCTGCTGATCGCGGGCGAGCAGGACCATGTGTGGGATTCGGCGCCCATGGCGGAATCGATCGTGTCGCGATTGAAGCACGAGCATTTCGCCTACGCGGTGGAGAACCTCACTTACGCTCACGCCGGACACATCGCGGGCCGGCCGGAGATCGTGCCCGAGTGGCACGGCCGCATCGCACACACCATAACGGGCCGTTCCACCGATTACGGGGGGACTCCGGAAGGCAATGCGCTGTCGTCCATCGACGCGATTCCCAAGGTGCTGGAGTTTCTTAGGAGAAACCTGGGCGGCGAGGCCTCCCCGAACTAAAACGCCCTACCCGGTACTAAATGATTTGCGCGGCGGCGGCGATGCGCATAGACTTACTTAGTAACCGTTTGTTCATCGCCCGGTCCGCGACGTAACCCCGTAGTTTCTTGCGCCCCGTCCTCCGCTCGAACCGGCAAAGGATCTGATATGAGTCACGCTGCCAGCGCGCGCACGGACGCTCACTACGTTCTGACTATGGAAGAAATCGGGAATCTCACGGCAGAGGGCGGCCAGCCAGCCGAAACGCTGATGAACGTTGTCGCGCTGATCGCGCGGCGATTCGATACCGACGTGTGCTCGGCCTACCTGCTGGAGCCGGATCGCGCCAACCTGGTGCTGGCGGCGACGCTGGGGCTCCGCAGCTCCTGCATCGGCTCGTTGCGCATGGGGCTGCATGAGGGACTCGCAGGTCTGGTGGCGGAACAGGTTTGTCCGGTAGCCGTGGAACAGGTGAAGAATCACCCGCGGTTCAAGTATTTTGGCGAGGCTGGGGAAGACGACTACCAATCGTTCCTCGGCGTGCCGTTGATCGACGACGGCGTTCTGCAGGGTGTACTGGTGGTGCAGACCATCGTGCCTCGCGTATTTCGCGAAGATGAGGTGCGCATGCTCGTCGATGCAGCCGCTCAGGTTGCGCCCGTGGTGAGCGAAGCGCGCACGCTGGACCGCTTCATCGCCCCTGTTCAGGAGCGGCTGTGGACGCTGGCGCGGAACCTGTGGTGGAGTTGGGATCACGATTGCACCGGATTATTCCGCGAGTTGAACCCCGCGCGATTCACGCAGCTCAACAGCAATCCAATTTCAGAGCTGAATGAGATGCCGCTTGCCGAGATCGACCGCCGCTCGCGCGAGCTGGTGCTGCACAGCCGCATTAACTACGCGTACCGGCGGCAGCGCGAATACCTGCAGGCGGACCGCACGTGGGGTGCGACCCATGCCGGCGTGCTGCGGCCTCGTCCGGTGGGCTACTTCTCGGCTGAATTCGGTCTGCACGAATCGGTGCCGATATACTCGGGCGGCCTCGGCATACTAGCCGGAGACCATATCAAGAGCGCGTCGGATCTGGACATTCCACTCGTCGGCGTGGGTTTGTTTTATGGGCAAGGCTATTTCCGGCAACGGCTCGACAAAGCGGGGTGGCAGCAGGAAGAGTACATCGCCACCGATGTGACCCAGCTTCCCATGCAACCGGCGATCGGGACCAACGGCGTGCCGGTGACGGTGCAGGTGGAGACGCGGGGCGGCTCGATTCGGGCGAAGGTGTGGCGGATGAAGGTGGGCCGTTGCGATCTGCTGCTGCTGGACACCAACGTCGAGGGCAACGCACCCGAGGACTGCGAGCTGACGTCGCGCCTTTACGGCGGAGATGGCCGCGTGCGCATTCGCCAGGAACTGTTGCTGGGGGTTGGCGGCCATCGTGCGTTGCGGTCCATGGGAATCACGCCCGGCGTGCTGCACCTGAACGAAGGACACAGCGGGTTCGCGGTGCTGGAGGCGGTGCGCAATCGCATGTGGGAAGAAGGCATCGATTTCGACGAGGCTGTGCGGCGCGTCTCGCGCGAAGTAGTGTTCACCACGCACACGCCGGTTCCCGCGGGGCACGACCGATTCGATGCCGGACTGATGGAAGAGCACCTGGGGCCTCTGCGCGATGAATTGGGGCTCACACACGATGGACTAATGGCGCTGGGCCGAGTGAAC
>Ga0116134_1001263_pt1 | contig 12814 bp, 9 predicted proteins | sample June2015DPH_19_5_FD_89737 | JGI IMG/M metagenome (GOLD analysis project Ga0116134, IMG submission 89737) | Peatland microbial communities from SPRUCE experiment site at the Marcell Experimental Forest, Minnesota, USA - June2015DPH_19_40 | ecosystem: Environmental > Terrestrial > Soil > Wetlands >...
AAATCGCCGGGATGATGGAACAACTGGATGTGCCTTCGGACCGCGATCAGGGCGTTTATGTTTTCCAGATGAAAAACGGCGATCCGCAGCAGGCGCTGCAGGTGCTGCAAAACATGTTCCAGAGCAGCAGCACTTCGCGCAGTGGCACGAGTTCAAGTTCGTCGCAGAACAGCGCGCTCCAGCAACGGGCTGTGAACGGCACCACCACGATGGGCACGACCACCACCACCACCGGAATCGGCGGCACCAGTACTGGCGGCGGGGTTGGCAGCAGCGGGCGGAATTTCTAAAACACGAAAATTTTTTGATGAAAAGGCAAATTATGAAAACAAACTGCTTCAAAAAACATCTCAGCGGCGTTCTGGTCCTGCTTTTCTGCACCGCAATGGAAATCCATGCCCAGCAGCGCCCTGCCGGCGGCGGCGGCGGCGGCGGCGGGTTCGGCGGCTTTGGCGGGTTCGGCGGCTTTGGCGGCGGAAACCGCAACAACGCCAGCAGTTCCAGCAGCGGCCAATATAACAACAACGGCACGGTGGGCAGCGCGGTCATTTCCGTGGACCCGGTGACGCACAACATCATCGTCATCGCCGACAAGGAAACTAGCGAGCAGATCAGCAGGGTGGTCGCCAGCCTCGACGCGCCCGAACCGCAGGTGCTCATCAAGGTCGTCTTCCTCGAAGTGCAGGACAACACTGCGTCCGCCATCGGTGTTCAGGGCACCTACACCGGCATCAACAAGAATTATTCGCAAATCCTCGGCTATGTGACCAATTTCACAGTTGCCCCCGTTGGTGCTACTACTACTACTACTGGAAGTGGTGCTACTGCAACAACAACTACAACTCCTGGGACTCCAACCATCGTCCCCAGCAGCATTAACCCGATCAACCAGACCTTGAGTGTGAACAACAACTTTGGTTTGCCCCAGGCCCTGGCGGGAGCGACCGGGAATGGCGGTCTCTATCAATTCATGGGCAGCGATTTTAATGCGACGCTCCAGGCCATCGCCACCGCCGGCAAGGTGCAGGTCCTGTCGCGCCCGTCCATTCTCGCGCGCGACGGCCAGATGGCGGAGATTGTCGTCGGCCAAAGCATCTATCTGCCCAGCGGCGTGAGTTTCAGCGCTGTCGGCAATAGCGTCACCACCATTCCGACCATCAACGGAACCTATCAAAACGTCGGCATCCAACTGGACGTCACGCCGTTCATCGGGGCGAACAATCTGGTGCAAATGATTCTCGAGCCGCAAATCACGTCCATTGACACCTCGACGCCCGGCCAGGTGATTGAAGGCGGCAGCATCATTTCGTCCGCCGTGTATGCCCCCAACATCAACAAACGTTCCGCCAACACCGTGGTCGTAACTCCCGACGGGCAGCCTGTCGTTATTGGCGGCCTCATTTCCAACGAAAAGTCCGTCAGTGACAGCAAAATCCCGTTTCTGGGCGACATTCCGCTGCTCGGCCAGCTTTTCAAGTTCAGCGCCAAGTCGAACCAGAAGAGCGAGTTGCTGATGTTCATCACGCCGCACATCGTCCAGATGCCGTCGCAACTCGCCGCGTTGTCCGCGAATGAAACCGGCCAGTCGCAACTCATCACCAATTCGATTTCGGAGCAGGAACTGGATCGGTTTCTGGAACGCGTGCCGGTGAAGAAAAAATAGCGGGCTGAAGTTGAATTTTCCGCCAATCGGCGCATAACCGAACGCACAGATGCAACCGAGACGAAACAGCACCTTGATTTACGGCCTTCTGCTGGGGGTCTGGGTGTTGGTCATTGCCTGGCAGTTGGCCGAGCATGTTCGTGTCAGGGAAGAAGCCCGCGCGGCGCTCGTGAACCGGGCCAAGGACATTTCCACGACCCTCGGTATCGTGCTCCGGTCGCAGCGCCGTTTTGGCGGCGTGGTTTCCAAGGAACGGCTCGAAGTTTCGCTGACGGAACTGGTCCGGCAGGAAAAGGCGGAATTGGACGGCATCGCGCTGTTGAACGCCGCGGGCGAGATGGTCGCTTCCGCCGGGACGGGAATTGATCTTCAAGTCCGGGGCGCCGCCGGCACGACGGAAAAATGGAATGCACAGACCGTCACCCTCGTGAATCCGGTGGACCTCGGCACCAATCTCACCTACGACATCGAGGGCACCAACCTGCCCATCATCCTGTCCCGGCAGGAATTTACCAATCGCTTTGCCGCCACCAACCGCCTGGGCGGGCCGCCACATGGGCCGCCACCCGAACCCGCGCCCGGTGACAATCCGACCAATTTTGCCGCTGGCCCCGGTGAACCTCCACCGCCTCCGCCGGACAATGACACGAACCGGATGCGCCCCCGTGAAGGCGGCTTCCGTTCCCGCTTTGGGCGCCCCCGCTGGATGAGCGAGGAGGAATACCAGACCCTCCGTGAAAAAATGGGCGTTCACAGTTTTGTCATCGTCATGTCCACCCGGACACTCCACGAGGCCTTTGACCACGATCTCTGGCTGCGGTCCATCATTACCCTCCTGGCCACCATTTCGGTCGTCGGCTCGGGACTGGCCTGGCGCAGCGTGACCCGGTCCGCCGAACTCCAGATCCGCCTCATCCGCGCCAGCGAATTGAATTCGCACCTGCGGGAAATGAACCTGGCCGCCGCGGGCTTGGCGCACGAAACCCGCAACCCGCTCAACATCATCCGCGGCATGGCCCAGATGATTTCCAAACAAAAGGAAACCCCGGCGGAAATCCGGGAGAAAGTCCGCGCCATCGTGGACGAGACCGACAAGGTCACCGCGCAGTTGAATGAATTCATCAACTACTCACGCCCGCGCGAAGTCCGCCGCGCGAAGCTGGCGCTGGATTCCGTCGTGAACGAGGTCGTGCGCGCACTGGCCTACGACATTGAGGAAAAGAAAATCAAGCTGGAAACGAAGGGCGAACCGATGACCATCGAGGCGGACGAACAACTGCTCCGCCAGGCGCTGTTCAACCTGGTGCTCAACGCCATTCAGGCGGTGGGCGAGAACGGCCGGATTCAAATTGTGACACAGAAGTTCAGCGCCTCCGAGGCGACCGTGAAGGTGGGTGACGACGGCCCCGGCGTTCCGCCCGAACGCCGCCAGGAAATTTTCAAGCCGTACTTCACGACCAATCAAAAGGGCACCGGGCTGGGATTGGCCGTGGTCCAGCAGATCGTCCTCGCCCACGGCTGGGAAATCGAATGCCTGCCCAACGAGCCTAAAGGCGCCGTCTTCCGCATCACCCACCTGAAACTCACGGCCTGACTGGATTGCCATGCCGTCGAAGCCGGTGGGTTGTAGGACAGGCCGGAAGCCTGTCCCACAACAACAGGTTTTGCCCGGAATCCGTATGCTTTTGGAAAAAGGTGTCTGAAAATTTCTTTTGGCAACCGGCACAATCGGCTAACTTTTTCCCGTGGCAACCGAACTGCGTAAAAAAACCGCCGAATCACCGCGCATCCTCATCGTGGATGACGACCCGGGGCAGCGCAGCCTGTTGAACACCTTCCTGCGCAGCCAGGGATTTGAAACCGTCACGGCGGATTCCGGCCAGCAGGCTTTGGAAACGTTGCGCACCGGAAAATTCGACATGATGATTTCCGATGTGCGGATGCCGGGACTTTCCGGGCTGGAGACATTGCGGCTGGCGCGCAAGGAACACGCCACCTTGCCTGTCCTGCTCGTCACCGCGTTCACCGACGTCCGCGATGCCGTCGCCGCCATGCGCGACGGCGCGGTGAATTATCTGGCCAAGCCGATTGATCTGGACGAACTGCTGGCTTCCGTGCGGCAGGCCATCGGTATTTCCGAATCCGCTCCGTTGCGATTCAACCAGGAAAAACCGTTGCCGGATTTTGTGGTCGCCCGCAGCCCGCTCATGCAGGCCGTCTTCCGCGACGCGGCGCTGATTGCCCCCTCCGAGACCCGCGTGCTGATCACCGGCGAGAGCGGTGTGGGCAAGGAAATCGTCGCCGACGTCATCCATGCTTGGAGCCCGCGCGCGGCGGGTTCCCTGATCAAGGTCAATTGTGCCGCGATTCCCGAAACACTTTTGGAAAGCGAATTGTTCGGGCACGAAAAAGGTTCGTTCACCGGCGCCCACGCGAAACGAGTCGGGCGCTTCGAGTTGGCGCACGGCGGCACCATCTTCCTGGATGAAGTCGCGGACATGACGCCGACGCTTCAGGCCAAATTGCTTCGCGTAACACAAGCCGGGCTTTTCAACCGCGTGGGCTCCAACACGGACCGGCACACCAACGCCCGCATTCTGGCCGCCACCAACAAGAACCTTGAAGACGAAGTCAAAAACGATCGCTTTCGCGAGGATTTGTTTTACCGGTTGAACGTGGTGGAGTTGAACATCCCGCCGTTGCGCGAGCGGCGCGAGGACATCATGCCACTGGCCAGCGCCTTTATCGCGGAATTTACACAAGGCAGAGCGCGATTTGCATCGTCAGTAGCCGATTGCCTGACACGCTACTCCTGGCCGGGCAACGTGCGCGAGTTGCGCAACGCGGTGGAACGAGCCGCTCTGCTGGCACAGGGCGAATTGATTTTCCCCGAACACTTTCCCACGAAAGTGCGCGCCGCCGCGGAGAATCCTCCACCGCCTGAAACCGCCGACGTGGAACGGCTGGCGGAAATCGAACGTCAGGCCATCATGCAGGCGCTGAAACAGCATAACTCCAACCGCACGGAAACCGCCAAGGCGCTGGGCATCAGCCGGCGCGCGTTGATTTACAAGCTCCAGCGATTTCGGGAACTGGGATATAGTGTGGAATAAAAAATGTCTGCGGCCGGCGATTTGAAAGCGGACGGCGGCCCGAAGGCTATCCGATCCTCAACCACACCGTTTTCAAATACGCCGGCTCGGCGCGGCTGATGGGGAAATCCGGCGGTTGCGGGACATAATGCCGTTGCAATATTTTCCGCCGGGCCTCGACAATTGAAGCTTCCACGTCCGCGAGAAATTCCTCCGGCGGCCAGTCCGTCGCATTCGTCGAGGCAAACAAAACTCCGCCCGGCTTGATGACCGGTAGCGCGGCGGTGACGAGTTTGCCGTAATCTTTTTCTGCGCGGAACGTGCCGTGTTCTTTCGATTGCGAAAACGTCGGCGGGTCGAGCGCCACCGCGTCGAACCCGCGCCCTTTCTTTGCCAGCCGCCGCAGCCAGTCGAACGCGTCGCCGTAAATGAAATCGTGCGCCGCCGGGTCGAGGCCGTTCAACGCGAAGTTGCGCCGGCCCCATTCGAGATGTTTTTTCGAGAGATCAAGGCTCGTCGTTTTCACGCCCGCCCGCGCCGCACAAACCGAGAAGCCGCAGGTGTAGGCGAACACGTTCAGGAGTTCGGGTCTGGCGTCTGGCGTCTGGGGTTTCAGCAGCGGGAAATCTGCGGCGACGTGGTTGGTTAAGAAGCGGCGGCGGTTGTCGCGTTGATCCAAAAACAACCCCGTGGAATAGCCTTCGTTGAAACTCAGTTCAAAGCGGACGCCGTTCTCGCAAATCTCAAACCGCTCCGGCGCGGCTTCGCCAAAAACCGGCTGCGGCGACGACTCGGCCACGGTCGTGCGCCGCACCTGTCGCGACAGGATCTTGTGATACGCCCCGCGCGCGGAAAATATTTTTGCGAGCCGCGCTAGTTCTTCCCGCTGTTCGACGCGCAGCGGTTGTTCGGATTGCGAAAGCAGGAATTTTCCCAGCCGCTCCACATACCAGCCCGGCCAGCCATCACTCGCGCCGTGAATTACGCGGAAAGCGTCCGTTTCCTGTGGGTCAATCAAAGCGGCGCGCAGCGCCAGGCGCGGATCAGAAAGGTGGGGCGAGACTCCCGGCGAGCCGCTGGAACCATCATTTTTCCGGCTCGCGAGGACGCTCGCCCCACCAAACTGTGGAATGGAGTCAAAATTCGCGGGCGCGTGAAACGTCACCGGCTTGCCCGTTGCCGGATGGGTGAAGGAAATTTCCGCTGCGTGCAAAAACACCCGCGCCGCCGGTGTGCCGCCGTAAAGCGTGTCGCCGAGAATCGGGAATCTGCTCTCCGCCGCGTGGACGCGAATCTGGTGCGTCCGACCAGTAAATGGCTCGGCCTCGACACATTGGTAGGGCGCGGTGTCCTCACCGCGCCGCGGCGGGCTGGGGACAGCCCGCCCCACCTGAAGCATTTCGTTAAACAGCTTAAACTTTGTTTCCGCGATTTCCGCGCCCGCGTGCGGCGGACGGCTCGCGTATTTTTCGCCGACACGCACCAGCGCGGTTTTGACGGTGAACCCGCTTTGCGGCACGGGCCGGTCGGTGAGCAGAAGATATTTTTTACGGACGCGGCGTTCCGTGAATTGCTCCGTGAGCGAGCGGTTGGCAGCCGGCGTTTTGCCGAAGACCATCACGCCGCTGGTTTCCTTGTCGAGCCGGTGCAGGATGGCGAGCTTGGCCCAGCGCGGCTCGCGATGCCGCAGCCAGTCGTAAATGCCCTCGCCCGCATGCGGACCGGGCGCGTGCGTGTTCCAGCCGGCGGGCTTGTGAACCACCAGCAGATGCTCATCCTCAAAAATCACGCACGGCGCCATGCGCAGATGAAATCATTTTCCGGCACCAAAATGAAAGCGTGGAATCAGCGCAGAAAGAATCTCACGCAAAGACGCCAAGGCGCGGCTTGAAAGAAACAAGAAATGGTGTTGGCGGTTTGATTGGTTGGATCATTTAACGACCATGCGGGAAATGATGTCGGCAATTTCATCTGTTGCTCGGCGACAACACACAGGGCAAGACGAATGTCTTTGAAGCTATTTCCAATCGTTATTTGCCTTGGCCAGCCAGGTTATGTTACATTTGACGCACGATGAGCACGGTCAAGGAAATCGAAGCGGCGATACGCGCTTTGCCGCCGCAGGAAAGGAAAAAGTTGGTGGAGGATTTGCCCGCCATTCTGCCGGAGATGAACGGCGATGCCGCGTGGGAGCGCATCATCACCGACCCGCGTCCGCGTCCTGCGCTCACTGCGCTGGGTGATGAAATCGAAGCGCAGTTGAAAACGAATCCCCATCGCTTTTCGGAGATTCGAGACAGCGACTTTGATCAACACCCGTGAAGTCGCTGGGAACGCCAGATTTCTGGAAAGCTTATCGCGCGCTTCCCGACGGCGCCAAAGAGGCCGCGCGCGCCGCTTACAAAAAGTTTCTGCAAAATCCGGCCCACCCTTCGCTGCAACTGGAACGGCTGCGTTCTGACCCGCGCTTTTGGTCGGTGCGCGTAACCCGGGATTATCGCGCCGTTACCCAAAGATTGGACGGCGATCTGTGGGTGTGGATTTGGATTGGCCATCACAAGGATTTCGACCGGCAATTTCCGGCGTGAATCGCGTTGCAGAGTTTGCCCTTGCCGAAAAAACTCGCCGCGATTTCTTTTCCAATTCATTTTACCGGCGTGCATCTGGCCCATTTGCGACTCCGGGACTTCCGCAATTACACGCGGTTGGACGCCGACTTTGCCCCGGGCTTCCATCTGCTGCTCGGCGACAACGCGCAGGGCAAGACGAACATCCTCGAAGCGGTTTATCTCATGGCCACGCTGCGCTCATTCCGTGGCGTCGGCGGCGCGCAGATGATCCGGCACGGGCAGAAGGGCTATTTCGTCGGTGGCAACGTCACCGGCCAGGGCGAACACGAAGTCAAAATCTACTGGTCGGCGCGCGAACGCAAACTCACGCTGGATGGCCAGCCGGTCAAACGCCTTGGCGATTATCTCGGCACGCTGCGCGCGGTGGTGTTTTGCACGGAGGATTTGCATCTGGTCAAGGGCGCCGCGCGCGCGCGCCGCCGTTTTCTCGATTTGCTGCTCGCGCAAACCCAGCCGGCTTATCTGCCCCTGCTCCAGCGTTACATGCGCGCCGTCCGCGCCCGCAACGCGCTGCTCAAGCACTCCCGCCCGGGCGGGACCGACGAGGCCACGCTGGACAGTTTTTCGCGCGAGCTTGTTGAGCTGGGCAATCAACTCATCCGCATGCGGACCGAACTCGCGCCGAAATTTTCGCCGCTCGCGCGGCTCGCGTATCGCCGCATTTCCAATGACGCCGAGGAACTGCGCATCGAATATCAGCCGAGCATCAAAAAAGATTTCGCTGTCGAACTCGCGCAATCGCGCAACCGTGAACGGACATATCGTTCCACGCTCGTCGGGCCGCATCGCGATGATTTGCAATTGTTGCTCAACGACAAATCCGCCGCGCAGTTCGGCAGCGAAGGCCAGAAGCGCACGCTGGCCATCGCGCTGAAAATGGCGCAGGCGGAATATCTCACCGGCATCCACGGCTCCGCGCCGGTGCTGTTGATTGACGACGTGATGGGCGAACTGGACGTAAAGCGCCGCAGCGGTTTTTTGCCGTTGCTGGAGCAGGCGCGCAAAACCAGCGGCCAGGTCTTCATGACCGCCACCGAGGAAAACTGGCCGAGCGAACTGGGCAAGGATTTGCAGCGGTGGGAAGTTAAAACTGGAAATCTGCACAGACACTGATTTCACGGATTAACACGGATGGGAATTTGAATCTGTGAAAATCAGTGCAATCCGTGTCTTTTTTTTTTATCTTTTGCCCCATGCGAATTTTATCGGGCATCCAACCCAGCGGCACGCTGCATCTCGGGAATTATTTCGGGATGATGAAACCCGCCATCGAGCTGCAGCAAAAGGGCGAGGCGTTTTATTTCATTGCCAACTATCATTCGATGACGTCGCTGTCCGACCCCGCCGAGCGCCGCAAGAACACGCTCGACGTGGCGCTGGATTTTCTGGCGTGCGGCCTCGACCCGAAACGGACCGTTTTTTTTCGCCAATCCGATGTGCCGGAGGTGACCGAACTGAGCTGGTTGCTTTCCACCGTCACGCCGATGGGTATGCTCGAACGGGCTACGAGCTATAAAGACAAAATTGCCAGAGGCATCGCGGCCATGCACGGCCTGTTTGCCTATCCGGTGTTGATGGCGGCGGACATTTTGATTTACGACTCGAACGTGGTGCCGGTGGGGCGCGACCAGAAGCAGCACCTCGAAATGACGCGCGACATCGCCATCAAGTTCAACGAGCAATACGGCCAGACGTTTGTGATTCCCGAGCCGCAAATCCGCGACGAGGTCGCCGTGGTGCCCGGCACGGACGGCCAGAAGATGAGCAAAAGCTACGGCAACACGATTGAAATATTCGGCGACGAAAAGGCGACGCGCAAAAAAATCATGGGCATCGTCATGGACAGCCGCACTCCGGCCGAGCCGAAACCGGATGCGGACAAAAATCTCGCCATTCAACTGCTCAAGCTCGTTGCCCCGCCAGACGTGGCCAAAGATTTTGAAAACCGCCTGCGCGCCGGCGGGCTGGGCTACGGCGATTTGAAGAAGGCTTTGTTCGAAAATTACTGGAATTACTTTGCCGATGCGCGGAAGAAACGGACGGAATTGGCTGCCAACGCTGATTACGTGAACAAGGTTTTGAGCGATGGCGCAGCCAAAGCCCGGGCGAAAGCGCGGGAAGTTTTGAAGCGCGCGCGGAAGGCCAGCGGGTTGGAATAAACCCAATAATTTTTTACGGAAGACGGCAATCAAAAGAATTCAGTTAAAACCTACCGACCGTGGGTAGGAGTTGTTTTGTCGCTGATTGTATCTGGAACCTCACAGTTTCTAGCAGGACAAAAACGGATTGGTATTGCTTGGTTTTTAGTCTTTCCTTTTTGCGGTTTATTTATTTTTTGGTGCTTGGCATCCCCTCTGGTGCCGGGAGATTTGCCAGGCTTGATTCTTTGGTTTCTCTCAATGGTCCTGTGGATAATGATGTTGGTTAAGTCTTACCGGCCAATTCCTCGGCTTCGTTTTCCCGGTTGGACGGTTTTCATTGCGTTGGCCATTTTTGTTCATGTTTACCTGCTTGATGGGGTTCGTGTTTTTTTTTCACCCGTTTGATATGCCGACAGCTTCAATGTCACCGACGATCCATGGAAAATCGAGGCAACCGGATGGAACAACAAAAGGTGGAGATCATTTTATTGTTGAGCGGTATGCCTACTGGTTCAAGAAGCCTTCTCGTGGTGATGTGATTACTTTCAAAGCCGAAGGTATTTCACTTTTACAGAACGACCACATTTACCTGAAGCGCATCGTTGGGATTCCGGGCGACGTTTTATCGGTTCGTAATGGACATCTGTTCAATGGAGACAAACCAATTACCGAGCCAGCAGTTTTGGCAAAGCTTGTCATCATTAACCCGCCAGTTAATCAGCCATATCTGGCATCCTCCAATGACATTTTCAAAGTAACTGATGGTCAATATTTTGTCATCGGAGATAATACAACGAACAGTTTTGATAGCCGTTTCTGGGGAACGGTTCCAGAAATTAACATCATCGGTAAAGTTTCAAAAATTTGGTGGCCGTTGGACCACGCCGGAAACATCCAATGATTCCAAAAGCTTTGCGCCTCCGCATCACGGCGACAGCCGAAACCATCGTGCGCTCCGGCCATCCGTGGGTCTTTTCCGACAGCATCCGGGAGTCGAATCGCACCGGGCAAGCCGGCGAACTGGCGGTGATTTACGACCGCAAGGACCGTTTTCTCGCCGTAGGATTGTTCGATCCCGATTCGCCGATTCGTGTGCGGATTTTGCACGCGGGCAAACCGCAGACTATTGATCGCGCGTGGTGGCAGGCGCGGCTGGAGCAAACCCTCGCCCGCCGACGCGATCTTTTCGATGCGCGGACCACCGGCTACCGCCTCATCCACGGCGAAAGCGACGGCTGGCCCGGCCTCGTGCTGGACCGCTACGACACGACACTCGTGCTAAAGCTTTACACGGTGGCGTGGTTGCCGCGGTTGGACGAAACGCTTGCGCTGCTCAAGGAAAATGTGCCAAGCGAACGCATCGTCCTCCGCCTGAGCCGCAACATCCAGGCGGTTGCGGAACGCCGAGCACCGCCTCGGCGCGATGGGGAAATCATTTTTTCAAAACAGGCCGAGACGGTGCTCGGCGCTCCAATTATTTTTCTGGAAAGCGGTCTGCGCTTTGAGGCCGATGTTTTGCGCGGACAGAAGACCGGATTTTTTCTCGACCAGCGCGAGAACCGCCGCGAGGTGGAAACACTGGCGCGGGGCCGCCGCGTGCTGAATGCGTTCAGTTTTTCCGGCGGTTTCTCGGTTTACGCGGCGCGCGGCGGGGCCACGGCGGTGACGGACCTCGACATCAGCGCGCACGCGCTGGCCGCCGCCCAACGCAACTTCGCGCTGAACCAAAACTTTCCCGGCGTGGTCGCGTGTCATCACGACACCGTGCAGGGTGATGCGTTTGAATGGCTCGCGACGAGTGCGGCGAAATTCGATTTGGTGGTGCTCGATCCGCCATCACTGGCCAGGCGCGCCACGGAACGCGAGGGCGCTCTGCGCGCTTATGAACGGCTGGCGACGCTGGGACTGAAGCGGTTGGCGCGCGAAGGAATTTTGGTGGCCGGTTCGTGTTCCGCGCACGTTCCGGCGGAGGAATTCTTTGAAGTCGTCCGGCGCGCGGCGGCGAAGTCGGGAAGAACATTCACCGAACTGAAAACTTTGCGGCATCCGCCGGATCACCCGGCCAACTTCAAGGAAGCGGAATATCTGAAGGTGATTTACCTGAAATTTGCGACGTGATGAAATCTCACGCAAAGACGCAAAGGCGTGTCTTCAAAACCGGTATGCCGTGTCAGCGCCGGAGGCGCGCAAGCCAGTAGCCCACGGTGAAACCGTGGGTTTCAATGTCCAAATCGAAAAAGCCCCGGATGGGGCGAAAGAAATTTCTATTGGCAATTTTCTGCCGCCCCTGCCGGGGCTTGAACTGTTTTGGACGACCAACCCACGGTTTCACCGTGGGCTACTATCGGCCGCCGCTCCGCAGCTGCAAATGGATTTTGAAAACACGCATTACATAATTTTCAGTTTCGGCAGGTCCTGCGAGTCCACCAGGCCCACCGGCTCGCGTTTCGCGTTCACGACGATGAGATCATCAATGTTCCGTTCGTTGAACATTTTCAGCGCCTCGGCGGCCAGCGCATCATTGCGAATGCAAATGGGATGGCGCGTCATCACTTTTTTCAGCGGCTGGGACAGAAGATTTTCGCTCACGGCCATGTGCCGGCGGAAGTCACCGTCGGTGAACACGCCCACGAGCTTGCCGCGCGCGTTGACGATGCTCAGGCTGCCGGATTTGGCGCGCGTCATCACGAGCAGCGCTTCCTTCACGACCAGATCCTCGCGCGCGATGGCGTTGCGCCCGCCGGTGCGCATGATGTCGCCGACCCGCAGCAGCATGGCGCGGCCAATCGCGCCGGACGGATGATATTTGGCGAAATCACTTTGCTTGAACCCGCGTGCCTGCAACACGGCCATTGCCAGCGCGTCGCCCATGGCGAGCATCGCCGTGGTGCTGGCCGTGGGCGCCAGATTGAAAGGACAGGCTTCCCGGGGTACGCGGACGTTCAACACCACGTCGCTGTGCCGCGCGAGCGACGACTTGACGCCGCCGGTGACGGAAATGATTTTGACCGAAAACCGCTTCAGTGCGGGCAGCAGGTTCAATAATTCCTCCGACTCGCCGGAATAACTCAACGCCAGGATCACGTCGCCGTCGTTGACGATACCCACGTCGCCGTGCAAGGCGTCCACGCTGTTGAGCACGACGCTCGTCGAACCGGTGCTGGTGAGCGTGGCGGAAATTTTTTGTCCGACGTTGCCGGATTTGCCGATGCCGACAATGATGATCTTGCTTCGTCGCTTCACCGCCTCAACAATCATCTCGACCGCGCGCGCGAACGAGTTGTCGAG
>Ga0116134_1001264_pt1 | contig 12810 bp, 11 predicted proteins | sample June2015DPH_19_5_FD_89737 | JGI IMG/M metagenome (GOLD analysis project Ga0116134, IMG submission 89737) | Peatland microbial communities from SPRUCE experiment site at the Marcell Experimental Forest, Minnesota, USA - June2015DPH_19_40 | ecosystem: Environmental > Terrestrial > Soil > Wetlands...
GAACCCGATCCGAGCTATCACGGCCTGGTTTATTGGGATGCATTGAGCAACGTGCCCGGTATGGGCAACGTGGCCTTCATCCTCAAGGTGCGCGTCACCCTGTTGCGCGACATCGGCGCGGCGCTCAGTCCGTTTAACTCGTTTCTTTTTTTGCAGGGACTGGAAACGCTGCCGCTCCGCCAGAAACAACATTCCGCCAACGCGCTCGAAATCGCCAAATGGCTCAAGACGCATCCGCTCGTCAAATGGGTCACCTATTCCGGTCTGCCGGACGATCCCAGCCACAAGGTTGCCGCGAAGTATCTGAAACACGGCTTCGGCGGTCTGGTTGGCTTTGGCGTCAAGGGCGGACTGGAAGCGGGTAAGAAATTCATCAACTCGGTGAAGCTGCTCTCGCACCTGGCCAACATCGGCGATGCCAAGAGCCTGGTGATTCATCCGGCTTCGACCACACACTCGCAGTTGACGCCGGCCGAATTGGAAGAAACCGGCGCCACGTCGGATTATGTCCGCCTCTCCGTTGGTTTGGAAGACGTGGAGGACATCAAGGCGGACATTGATCAGGCGCTCCAAGCGTCTCAAAGTTAAGCCTGAAACATCATGTCCGACAAACTTTTTGACAGCAGCGACAACGCCCGGCACGCCAATCCGTTGCGGCATGTGCAATCAGTCGTGCTGGACGGCGTGTTGAAGCTGGAGCTGGGTGGCGAATTGTCGGGCGTGACGGTGGCGTACGAGACCTACGGTCAACTGAACTCGGCCCAAGACAACGCCGTGCTTGTCTGCCACGCCATCAGCGGCGATTCGCACGTTGCCCGGCACAATGATGAAGACGATCCCGGCTGGTGGGACATTGTGGTTGGTCCCGGCAAGCCGATTGACACGAACCGCTTCTTCGTCATCTGCCCGAATCTGCTGGGCGGCTGCCGGGGCACGACCGGCCCTGGCAGCATCAATCCCGCAACGGGAAAACCCTATGGCCGGAGTTTTCCCACGGTCACCATCGGCGACATGGTCGAAGTGCAGCGCCGGCTGCTGGAACACCTGGGCATCCGCCGGTTGCTGGCCATTGTCGGCGGCTCGGTTGGCGGACATCAGGCGTTAACCTGGGCCACGCGCCATCCCGATTGGGTCCGCGGCGTCATCCCCATTGCCACCTCGCCGAGACTGACCAGCCAGTCGCTCGCGTTTGACGTGGTGGGCCGCAATGCCATCCTGCATGATCCGCATTTTCACGGAGGGCAGTACTACGACAAACCGCACGGTCCCGACGTCGGCCTGGCCATCGCGCGGATGATCGGCCACATCACCTATCTCTCGCGCGAGGCGATGACCGAGAAATTCGACGCCAATCGCCTCCACCCGCGCGACGTCGCGATCCAGTTTGAAAAGAAATTCTCCGTCGGCTCGTACCTGGGTTATCAAGGCACGAAATTTGTGGAGCGTTTCGACGCCAACAGCTACCTGACGCTTTCGCTGGCCATGGATCTGTTTGACCTGGGCGGCATGCCCGAACAACTGGCCGCCGCGTTTCGCAGCGCCCGCTGCCGCTGGCTTGTGATCAGCTTTTCCGGCGACTGGCTGTTTCCGCCCGACCAGTCCCGCGACATCGCCCAGGCGCTCCTTGCCAACAATGCCGAGGTCAGCTACTGCAACGTCCAAAGCAACTGCGGCCACGACGCCTTCCTGCTGCCGGATGACCTGGCCGCCTATGGCGAAATTATCCGGGCTTTTTTGGACAACCTCTCCGCGGTCCCCAACGCGGCCGCCGCCGCACAAGACGAGCCGCACGCCCCGACCAGCATATTTCATCAACGCCGTCTCGACTACGACCGCATCGTTGAACTGATTCCGGGCGGCGCGAGCGTGCTCGACCTCGGCTGCGGCTCGGGAAGATTGCTGGCGCGCCTCAAGGAGAAAAATCACCGGCGGTTGGTCGGGGTGGAACTGGATGAACAAAAAATTCTCGCTTCCCTCCGCCGCAACCTCGACGTCGTCCAGGCCGATTTGAACCAGGGCCTGCGTTCTTTCGCCGATCAACAATTTGACTGCGTTGTGCTTTCCCAGACCCTGCAGGCGGTGCATGACGTGGAGGCCGTCATCAACGAAATGCTCCGCGTCGGGCGCACCGGCATCGTCAGTTTCCCGAATTTCGCCTACCACAAACTGCGCCGCATGCTCGCCGAGGACGGCCGCGCTCCCAAGTCCGCCGGCGTGTTGCATTATGAATGGCACAATACGCCCAACATCCGTTTTCTTACCATTGCCGACTTCGACGACTTCTGCCGCAGCAAGAACGTCCGGGTGTACCGTCGGATTGCCCTGGATACGGAGGCCGGGGTTGAAGTCTCGAATGATCCGAATCTCAACGCCGATCTGGCCATCTTCGTGATCAGCCGCGAGAGCCGGACAATGTCATCATCGGAACAGCGTCCGCCCGCCGGGGAGGCCCGCAGACAAGTTCAATTTTAAATGTTGAAGAACAAAAAGATCGTATGAACGAAACCCCCGCCACCAAGGTCACCGCCAACGAATTGCTCAAGGAAAACGGGCCTACCCTCGCCGGGACCGTCGCGTCCACGCTGGCGGACCCGCAGGCGAACCATTTTTCGGAGGATGACGTGCAACTCCTCAAATTTCACGGCGTTTACCAGCAGGACGACCGCGATTTGCGCAAGCAGGGCAAAAAATACATCATGATGATCCGCGGACGCATTCCCGGCGGCGTGATGACGCCGAAGCAGTGGTGCGTGTTCGACGACCTCGCCTCGCAATACGGCAACAACACGCTCCGCATCACCACGCGCCAGAGCATCCAATTTCACGGCGTCGTGAAATCCGGGCTGCGGGCACTCATCAAAAAAATCAACGAGTCACTGCTCTCCACGCTCGCCGCGTGCGGCGACGTGAACCGGAACGTGCTCGCGCCGCCCACGCCCGCCTACACCAGCGCACGCCAGCAGGTGTTCGAGGATTGCGTCCGCGTGGCCGGGGCACTGCGTCCGCAGACCAGGGCATATCACGCCATCTGGATTGACGGCGTGCAGCTCAACCTTGACGACCCGGCGAACAAGGATTTCACGGACCCGCTCTACGGCAAAACTTATCTGCCGCGCAAACTCAAAATCGCCTTCGTAATTCCACCGGTGAACGACCTGGATGTTTTCACGAACTGCCTTGGGTTCATCGCCATCGTCGAGAACAACCAGCGTATTGGTTACAACCTCGCCGTCGGTGGAGGCATGGGCCGCAGCCACGGCAATGAGCAAACTTATCCGCGCCTTGCGGATGTCATCGGCTTTTTCACGCCGGACAAACTCATCGAGGTTGCAAAGGCCGTGCTGACGATTCACCGCGATTTCGGCAACCGCGCCGACCGCAAGCGCGCGCGCCTCAAATACGTTGTGGCCGAGCGCGGCGTGGAATTCATGCGCGACGAAGTGAACAAACGCGCCGGCATCATGCTTGAGCCGGCGAAGCCTTACAAATTCACGACCACCAGCGACCTCTATGGCTGGTACAAGGCCGTGGATGAGAAATGGTTTCTCACGCTGTTCGTCGGGATGGGCCGGGTGAAGGACGCGCAGAAAACCGCGTTGCGCCAGATTGCGGAGAAATTTTCCGGCATCGAGTTCCGCTTGTCCGCGAACCAAAACGTGATTCTTGCGAACGTGTCCGATGCCGACAAGACCGGCATCAATGCGGTTCTTGCACAGCATGGCGTGAAGACCGAAAATCAGGCGAGCGTGTTGCACGCGGCTTCGATGGCCTGCCCCGCGCTGCCCACCTGCGGTCTCGCGCTGGCGGAATCCGAGCGCATGTTGCCCGGATTGATTGATCGCATTGAAAAGCTTTGTGCCGAAGCCGGGCTTGCCGGACAGGAAATCATCATCCGTTCCACCGGCTGCCCGAACGGCTGTTCGCGGCCTTACATGGCGGAGATCGCATTCGTCGGCAAAGCTCCGGGACGCTATCAGGTCTGGCTTGGCGGCGACACGTCCGGCACACGCCTCAACCGCGTTTGGAAAGACATGGTCAAGGACGCCGACATCGAAAACGAATTGCGCCCCGTCCTCGCGCGCTATGCGAAAGAGCGCAACAACGGCGAACGTTTTGGCGACTGGGTCGAGCGAGTGTTGTGGAAAGAGCAACCCGCCGCTGCGAACTGATTTTTCATGACTCCCGACCAAATCGCCAAAGCCAACGCCGAGTTGCGTTCCCAATCGCCGCTCGAAATCGTCCGCTGGGCCATCGTACAGGCCCGGGGGCGTGCGATTATTTCGACGAATTTTCGTCCTTACGAGGCAGTCATTCTGCATCTCTGCGTGCAGGTGCAGCCGGACATTCCGGTGCTGTGGGTGGATCACGGGTACAATCGTCCGGCGACTTACACGCACGCCGAGCAGTTAAAAAAAATCCTCAAGTTGAATCTCAAGCTTTGCCTGCCGAAAATTTCCGCCGCGCATCGCGATGCGGTTTTCGGACCGATTCCGACCACCGACGACGAGGCTGGACTGAAGACGTTCAGCGCCGTGATGAAGCTCGAACCATTTCAACGCGGCATGAAGGAATTGTCGCCGGACGTCTGGATTACTGCGCTACGTAAAGTGCAAAATCCAAGCCGGGCGGGCCTCGACATCGTTTCCGAGGACAAGAATTACAATACGCTCAAGGTCAACCCCGTGTTTTACTGGAGCGACACGGACATGGAGAATTATTTGAAGCAGTATAACCTTCCGAGCGAGTGGGATTACTTCGATCCCGCAAAAGCCGACGAGAAGCGTGAATGCGGTCTGCACGCAAGTTGGGGCGCGGACGCCGTGGTTTCATCCGGTGCTGGCATTTGACGGCTGAATCGGGAATCATCCGCGTAACCGAAAATGAATTCGTATCATCTCGACCATCTTCAATATCTCGAAGCGGAAGCGATTCACGTCATGCGCGAGGTCGCAGCGGAATTTGACCGGCCCGCGCTCCTGTTCTCCGGCGGCAAGGATTCCATTTGCCTCCTGCGTCTCGCGGAAAAGGCGTTCCGCCCGTCCGACATCCCGATGCCGTTCCTCAACGTGGACACAGGGCATCACTTTCCGGAGCTGAACGAGTTTCGCGACCGCCGCGCGCAGCAACTCGGCGCGAAACTCATTGTGCGCAAAGTCGAAGACGCAATCAGTAAAGGCATCGCCATTCCCTCGCCGGGTGAAATCAGCCGCAATCGTTTGCAGATTCCCACGCTGCTGGCCGCCATCGAGGAATTCCGTTTCGACTGCTGCATCGGCGGCGCGCGGCGCGACGAGGAAAAAGCCCGCGCCAAGGAGCGATTCTTCAGTTTCCGTGACGGCTTTGGCCAGTGGGATCCGAAAAATCAGCGCCCGGAAATCTGGAATCTCTACAACGCCCGCGTCAATCCGGGTGAAAACATGCGCGTGTTCCCGCTCTCGAATTGGACCGAGATGGATGTGTGGGAATACATCCGCAAAGAGAATCTGGAAGTCCCGATGATTTATTTCAGTCATCGTCGGAAATGTGTCCGCCGTCACGGCCAGTGGTTACCGGTAAATGACCTCGTGCCGCCACGGAACGGCGAGCGCGTGGAAGAACTCGTCGTTCGCGTCCGAACCATCGGCGACATCATCAGCACCGGCATGGTCGAGAGCCGGGCCGACAGCGTGGACGACATCATTGCCGAAATTGCCGCCGCGCGTGTGACCGAACGCGGTTCGCGGGCCGATGACAAGGCCGGCGATGCCGCGATGGAAGACCGGAAGAAAGCCGGGTATTTTTGAGTTCCGATTCCCCATCTCTGACCATGCATCCGATTGAAATCCTCCGGTTCAACACCTGCGGCAGCGTGGACGACGGCAAGTCCACGCTCATCGGCCGGCTGCTTTACGATTCCAAGAACCTCATGGAGGACCAGCTTGAGGCGCTCGAACGCTCCGCCGACATCACGGGCGGCGGCCAGATCAATCTTGCGAATCTCACCGATGGCCTGCGCGCCGAGCGCGAGCAGGGCATAACGATTGACGTGGCGTATCGTTATTTTGCCACGCCGCGCCGCAAGTTCATCGTCGCCGACACGCCGGGCCACGTGCAATACACGCGCAACATGGTCACGGGCGCATCCACCGCGAACCTGTCCATCGTGCTGGTGGACGCGCGTCAGGGAGTCATCGAGCAGAGCCGGCGACACACCTACATTTCAGCGCTGCTCGGCATCCCGCACCTGGTGATCGCCGTGAACAAAATGGATTTGGTGGATTGGAGCCGGGAGCGTTTTCGGGAAATCCGCGATCAATTTGAAGATTTTCTGCCGCGGCTCGATGTGTTCCGGGACGTGAAGTTCATTCCCATCAGCGCGCTCAATGGCGATAACGTCATCGAATTCTCGAAACACACACCATGGTACGAAGGCCCGACGCTGCTCGGTCATTTGGAGAACGTCCACATCGCCAGCGATTGGAATTTAAGTGCATTCCGTTTTCCCGTGCAATGGGTCAATCGTCCCAACAACCCGCGCGATCCGAAGCTTCACGACTTCCGCGGGTTCAGCGGGCAAATCGCCGGTGGCATCGTGAAGATCGGGCAGAAAGTGATGGTGCTGCCTGGCGGATTGAGGAGCACCGTGAAGGACATCTGGATTTACGACGGTTCACTCCAGGAAGCCTTCTGCCCGCAACCTGTCACCTTGGTGCTCGAACACGACATTGACGTCAGCCGTGGCGACATGATCATCGGCCGGGAAAACCTTCCCGGCATGAGCACCGACCTGCACGCCAGAGTTTGTTGGATGCATACGCATCCGCTTCAGCGCGGCAAAAAATATTTCCTGAAGCACACCACGCAAACCGTCCAGGCCGTCATCACGGACATTGAAGATCGCATCAACGTCTCCACCTTCGAGCCGGAACCTGATGCTCCGGAACTCGCGTTGAACGACATCGGCGAAATCCGTCTGAAGACTTCCAAGCCGCTCATCTTCGACGGTTACGCGACGAACCGTCTGACCGGCTCGTTCATTCTGATTGAACCGGGCGCAAACGCGACCGCCGGTGCTGGCATGCTTTTCCCGCCCATGGAAATCGTGAAACCCGAGTACAACGACTTTGCGATTTGAAAAAGATCCGTCTATGGCAAACCAAGGCATTGTCTATCTGGTAGGAGCTGGTCCTGGTGACACTGGATTGTTCACCGTGCGCGGCGTTGAGTTGCTCGCCCGCGCCGAAGTGGTGATTTACGACGGCTTGGTCAACCGCGAACTGCTTCGCCTCGCGCCGGCCTCGGCGGAAATCATTTACGGCGGCAAACATGACCGTACCCGCTGCGTGTCACAGGATGAGCTGAACGCGCTCCTTCTTGCCAAAGCGCGTGAAGGCAAACGCGTGGTGCGACTCAAGGGCGGAGATCCTTGCCTGTTTGGCCGGGGCGGTGAGGAGGCGGAGTTGCTCGCCGAGGCGGGCATTTCATTCGAGGTGGTTCCCGGCGTTTCTTCGATCCAATCTGTGCCGTGCTACGCTGGCATTCCGCTGACGCATCGGAATCACAACTCCAGTGTCATCATCGTCACCGGCCACGAAGGACCGTCGTCACCGGCGAACAAAGTGGACTGGGCACAACTCGCCAACATTCCCGGCACGATTGTGGTGCTGATGGGATTGAGAAACATCCGCCAGATTGCGGCGACGCTGATTGCCCACGGGCGTTTGGCGGAAACGCCCGCCGCCATCGTCAGCCGGGGCACGACGAGCCGGCAAAGGACCGTTGCTGGCACGCTCTCCACCATCGCAGACCTGGCCGATCAGGCAAACCTTCCTCCGCCAGCGGTGACGGTGATTGGCAATGTGGTAAACCTGCGGGAAAAGCTAAACTGGTTTGAACAACGTCCACTGTTTGGCCGGCGCGTGGTTGTCGCGCAGCGGGCTGATTTAGCGCGTTCCTTGGTGGCCTTGCTCCACGAACGCGGCGCACAAGTGCTGGAAGTTCCTGCCACCCGCTGGAGGCCGCCTGCGGACGGCGTGAGGCTGAATCAGGCGCTGGCTGAATTGAAATCCTACGACTGGATCCTCTTCAGCAGCCCTGTTTGCATCGAATTTTTCTTCGCGCGTTTTTTCCAGACTTACGACGACCTGCGCGAACTCGGCAACGTGCGGTTATGCACGTACGGGCCGATGACGGCGCAGAAACTGCGCGAGTGGCGCTTGCACCCGGCGGCTGTTGCCGCCGATCACAAGACGCGGCTGATCATGGAGGCCATCAAGAAGTGCGGCGATATGCGCGGGCAAAGATTCCTGGTGCTTCGCGGCGAATCGGCGTGGGAAAAAGTTCCGGAAGCGCTTGCGGAATCAGGGGCCATCGTTGACGCGGTGGAGTGCTACGCCGCCAAACCGGAAATGAGCGACCCAACCGGCGATGTCGCCAGGCTGGTTGAAGAAGGCGCGGACTGGATTGTCTTCGCCAGCGGCCTGGCCATCGAACACTTCCATGCCCGGTTTGACCTGCCAAAGTTAATGGCGCGCTTCCCGGGCACACGACTGGCAATTGCCAATGTCAGCATCAAGTGGGCATTGGATAACCTGGGCTTGGAACCCGCGGTGATTGCCAGGTCCAACGATGTCGAGAGTCTGGTGAATGCGATCACCAAAGCCATACACTCCGACGATTTCTCCACGATCAGCAGCGGATCCCGCATGAACGAAACTGACCGGGTTACCGGGGGTTTGTACAATTACGTAAAATGAGAAAATGAAAACTGACCTGTTTGTCCGAGTAAACAAATACACCGAACACCAGTCCATCCGTTCTCCAGAACTGCAAACACTGTGTGCCGGCACATTTTCGCATCGCGGTTTCCCGCGATCCCCAATTACCTTCGGCCACTTCCGCAATATCATAAACCATCGCTAACAAACCATACGCATCATGAGCATTCAAACAAAAGGTTCCAACACGCTGGCGCTTCATGCCGGCCAGGTCCCCGATCCCACCGCCGGCCTGGTGCCCGTTACTGGGTGAAGAATTGCTTTCGCTGCGTTTTAACAACGATTATACCGCTGACAGACATTCGCATGGCAAAGAAAACAACCAGCGTGCTGCCCGGCTTCAAGCTGACGCTTGGCTACACCCTGCTTTATCTCAGCCTCATCGTCCTGATTCCGCTGGCCTGCACGGTTTGGAAAACCAGCACGCTGACGTGGGACCAGTTCTGGCATACCGTCACCGCTCCGCGCGTGATGGCATCGTATCGCCTGAGTTTCGGCGCGTCGTTTCTGGCGGCGCTGACGAATCTGTTTTTCGGCCTGCTCGTCGCGTGGGTGTTGGTTCGCTACCAGTTTTGGGGCAAACGGTTCGTGGATGCGCTGGTGGACCTGCCGTTTGCGCTACCGACGGCGGTGGCCGGCATCGCGTTGACGGCGGTCTATGCGCCGCACGGCTGGATCGGCCGATGGCTCGCACCGCTCGGAATCCAGGTTGCCTTCACCCGGCTCGGCGTATTCGTTGCGCTCACGTTCATCGGGCTGCCGTTCATTGTTCGCACCGTGCAGCCGGTACTGGAAGATTTCGATCTCGAAATTGAAGAATCCGCCGCCAGTCTCGGCGCGAACCGCTGGCAGACGTTCTGGCGCGTCACTTTGCCCATGTTACGGCCGGCGTTGTTGACCGGCTTCACGCTTGCGTTTGCCCGCGCGCTCGGCGAATACGGCTCGGTCGTTTTCATTTCCGGCAACATGCCGATGAAAACCGAAATCACGCCGCTGCTCATCATCACCAAGCTCGAGGAATTTGATTATCCCGGCGCCACGGCCATTGCGGTTACGATGCTGGTCGCATCCTTCGTGTTGTTGCTGACCATTAATTTTCTCCAATGGTGGAGCCATCGCCATCACCGGCCCGTTTGATCTATGACTCCTGCTTCAACCCTCACCGCTCCGCGCCGCGCTGCTCCCCGCCGCGTGACGGCCGAGCCGCCGTTCGTGCGCTGGCTGCTCATCGGTACCGCGTTGTTGTTTCTCGGTTTGTTTCTGTTCGTGCCCTTGGCGGCGGTTTTCGCGGAAGCATTTGCCAAAGGTATCGGTTTCTATCTTCACACGTTCGACGATGTGGACACCGTGGCGGCCATCAAACGGACTTTCATCGTCGCCGGCATCGCCGTGCCGCTAAATTGCGTCTTTGGCGTCGCGGCGGCCTGGGCGATCGCCAAATTCGATTTCCGAGGGAAGACCGTGCTGATTACACTGATCGACCTGCCGTTCACGGTTTCACCCGTGGTTGCGGGCATGGTTTACGTGTTGCTGTTTGGCGCGCAGGGGTTGCTCGGGCCGTGGCTGTTGGCGCACGATATCAAAATTATTTTCGCCGTGCCGGGTATTGTGCTGGCGACGATGTTTGTGACCTTCCCGTTCGTGGCGCGCGAATTGATACCGCTCATGCAAGCGCAGGGTCGCATCGAGGAAGAAGCGGCGCGGGTGCTCGGCGCCAGCGGCTGGCAAACATTCCGGCGGGTGACCCTGCCGAACATCAAGTGGGGTCTGCTTTACGGCGTCATCCTGTGCAACGCCCGCGCGATGGGCGAGTTCGGCGCGGTGTCGGTCGTCAGCGAGCACATCCGTGGCCAGACAAATACCATTCCGCTGCACGTGGAAATTCTGTATAACGATTACAATTTTGCGGGTGCCTTTGCGGTGGCGTCGCTGCTGACGCTCCTGTTAGTCGTCACGCTGGCGCTGAAAACGTGGGTGGAGCACAAAAACGCCGCGCTGCGCGGAACGGGAAGCTGATATAAACGCATGAGTGTCGAAGTCCTCAATGTCACCAAGAAATTCGGGCAGTTCACCGCGCTCGATGGCGTGAACCTGAAGATCGAGTCCGGCGAACTCGTTGCCTTGCTCGGCCCGTCCGGTTCGGGCAAGACGACGCTGCTCCGCATCATCGCCGGGCTGGAGTTCCCCGATCCCGGCGACGCGCAGGTTTTGTTTTATGGCGAGGACGTGACCATGATTCCCGCGAGCCAGCGCAAGGCCGGTTTCGCCTTTCAGCATTATGCGCTGTTCCGGCACCTGAACGTCTTTGAAAACATCGCGTTCGGCCTGCGGGTCCGTCCGCGCGCGACCCGTCCGGGCGAAGCTGAAATCCGCGCGCGCGTGGAAAAACTGTTGAAACTCGTCCAGCTTGAACCGCTCGCCAAACGGTTTCCGTCGCAACTCTCCGGCGGCCAGCGCCAGCGCATTTCCCTGGCCCGCGCGCTGGCGGTCGAACCCAGGGTTCTGCTGCTGGACGAACCGTTTGGCGCGCTCGACGCGAAGGTGCGGAAGGAACTGCGCCGCTGGTTGCGCAAATTGCACGAGGAAATCCACATCACCACGCTGTTTGTGACGCACGATCAGGAGGAGGCGCTGGAAGTAGCCGACCGTGTGGCCATTCTGCGCGTTGGGCGTGTCGAGCAAATCGGGACGCCGGAGGAAATTTACGACAATCCGGCCTCGCCGTTCGTTTATGATTTTCTCGGCAATGTGAATCTGTTCAGCGGCCGGATGCGCGACGGCACCGTGGTCATTGGCAACACCCGGTTTGCCGCGCCGGAAACCGCCGGCGAGTCCGACTCGGACGCCATCGCCTTCGTGCGCCCGCACGACATTCGCATCACCCGCGAACCGGGCGGCCCGGCGACGCTGGCGGCGCGTGTCATTCGCAGCAACGCCGCGGGCCCGCTGGCGAATCTTGAGCTGGTGAGGCTCGACACCGGCGGACAATTCACCGTGCAGTTGAGCAAGGAACAATTCCAGCAATTGCAGCTGAAAACGGGCGAACCGGTGTTCGTGGAATTGCGGAACGTGAAGGTTTTCTCCGACGATTATTCGATTTGAACCCGGCTGCAAACCCTGAGAGGCTGGTGCCAATGCACGAATTTTTGGAGAAATTATTATTTCCACGCCTGCTGCCCGATTTGCAAAGGCGCAAGATTAACATCCTTCTGGCGGTTCTGTTGGTTGGCCTGTTCCTGGGCGGCCTGATTGTGTTGATGATGGTCTTAAGAAACAAAATTGGCGTTCATTGAACCCTCTCTTCGTGCCGACCTGGCCATAATCCTGCCGCTGGCTGAACGAATTCCCTGCCGGATTCCGTGGTGCTGGGCAATTCCTTCGATTACGGAATCCGAATTGCGGCTTTTCGCTGGTTTAAAGGCATAATATTGCCTACTTGCATTTCGTCCAGTTGCCATTCACCTCGTATCCTTGCCAAATTGTGGCAAGCAATTCATTGAATGAACAATTCCCGGCAGAGATATGGCCCCTTAAACCGGGCCACGCCCTCGCGGGCACAGAATTCTCGGTCGCCGGTTCGATTCCGACCTCCGCCTCCAGCCTTTTTGTGGGGATTTGCGAGGAAAATGGCGAGAAAATGGCCGAGTTTCAGTGAAAGTTTCAGTAGCGAGATTACTCCGCTACAACTCTAAACGAACTCGCCCACAACTCGCTAACGGTGGCAAGTCGAGTTGGTTCATAGTCATAACATGAAAAATGACATGAAACAACGATACAGCGTATTCCTTCGCCCGTGGGGTGTTTATTACTATCAGGATAACACCAACGGCAAACAGGAAACCCTCAAGACCCGCGACAAGGACGAAGCCTTTCGGCTCGTCGCGGCCAAGAACGAACACCAAGAAGCCCCGGCTTTCAGCCGCCATCTGGCGCGTGTGTATTGGAAAGCGGGCGACCCCACCGGAGCCACGCGGACATGGCAGCACGTCATGGACGAAATCCCCAAGCTCAAGACCGGCGAAACCCGCCACCGCTGGCTTACCGCCATCAAAGA
>Ga0116134_1001265_pt1 | contig 12809 bp, 11 predicted proteins | sample June2015DPH_19_5_FD_89737 | JGI IMG/M metagenome (GOLD analysis project Ga0116134, IMG submission 89737) | Peatland microbial communities from SPRUCE experiment site at the Marcell Experimental Forest, Minnesota, USA - June2015DPH_19_40 | ecosystem: Environmental > Terrestrial > Soil > Wetlands...
CCACGCGCAGGCAATTAAGGGAGGTACGGTAATGATGCTGACTCGAAAGGGCTTTCTCAAGTCAATGGCCGGAGCGACCGTCGCGACTGGCCTGTTCAACAGCTTCACCGCGCCGCTGGCGCACGCGCAAGAGACCAGCGGGGCTAACCCGCGCCAACGGAGAATCACCGAAATCGAGATCTTTCCTTTCTTCATGGAGGGCAAGGAGGTCATTCGCATTGCCCTGGGCACTATGGTCGCCGAAGAGGTACTGGTTCGGCTGCGCACCAATGACGGTGTGGTCGGCTGGGGAGAGGCCTCCCCGTTCTCACCGGTTACAGGCGAGACGCAGGGGACTGACGTCGCCATGGCCAAAAGTCTGGCCGGGATCGTCAAGGGTCGTGATCCCTTTGACCTGGCTCGAATCGTATCCGAAATGGACAGCCTCACGCCCTATCACCCCAGCATCAAAGCGGCGTTCGAAATGGCGATCTGGGACATATGCGGCAAGATCGCCGGCCAGCCTGTCGTCCACCTGTTGGGGCAGTATCGCAGTTCCTTCGACACCGATCGCACTGTCTATCTCGACAAGGCCGATGTCATGGCGCAGAAGGCAAAGGAAATTGCCGGCGAGGGGTTCAAGGTGGTCAAAGTCAAGCTGGGCGAGTCTCCGGAGGCCGACATCGAACGCATGCGAACGATTCGCCAGGTCGTCGGTCCAAACATCAGAATTCGCACTGACGCCAATCAGGGCTGGACGCCGAACGAAGCGGTGCGTGCGCTGCGCGGCCTCGATCAATTCAAGATCGAGTTCTGCGAACAACCCGTGCTCTACTCAGACTGGGAGGGCATGAGTTTTGTCCGCCAGCACGTTGAAATTCCCATCATGGCCGACGAAAGTGTGCACTCGCCCGCCGATGCCATCGAAGCCGTGCGGCGCGATGCCGTCGACATGATCAACATCAAGCTCATGAAATCGGGCGGCATCCTCGGGGCCGTGCGCATCGCCCACATTGCGGATGGCGCGAACATGAAATGCATGCTCGGCTGTATGAGCGAAACTCGCGTTGCCCTGACCGCCGCTGCTCATGTGGTCATGTCGCAAAAAAACGTGCTCTATGCCGACTTGGACGCCTTCACGGAACATAAGATAGATCCGGTGATCGGCGGAATGGCATTGAAGGACGGCACTCTCACGCTGCCGGATAAGCCCGGGCTCGGCCTGGACATCGATCCGAGCTGGCTCAAGACATTGAAACCAGTGTAAGACCGCGGCGCAAGTTGGTCGAGTTCGACATGGGACGGCAATCCCCCCGCGCTCTTCGAAAACTCGGTCCAGAGCCGGGCCTGTTATCCGGCCTGCACCGTCAGCGTAATCCCAATACTTTGTGGAGGCACTAATGTTCAATCGTAGAAATTTCCTCAGTGGAATGGCAGCAGGACTGGTCGGCATCAAGTGGGGCGTGCGCGGCTTCTTTGACCAGGTACGTTACGTGATGCAAAGTGCGCCCGGAGCTGAAACCGTTATCAATGGCAAACGCTATCTTTATTTTGGAGGAACCGGCTACTACGGCTTGATTCACAATCCCGCTATGCTCAAGGCGGCGGACGAGGCGCTCGACAAATACGGCATGCACTCGTCCACCAGTCGTGGAGCCACGGGATACGGAAACACGCCGCTTTACGCCGACGTGGAGAAGAAGGCCGCGGAATATTACGGCGTCGAAGACTGCTTCTACATCCCTTCCGGTTACCTGTCGAACGTTGCCGGATACCAGGCTTTGGACAGTGTCTACAAAATCGACGCGGTCTTCGTGGACGAGGACGCACACTACAGCGTGATTGACTTCGCCCCGGTGATCGGCAAGCCCGTCTACACCTTTGCCCACCGCGATGCGGGAGACTTGAAAAGGAAACTGCAGCAGTACCTGAAACCTGGGCAGAAGCCGCTAGTTGCCAGCGATGGAGTGTTTCCCCTGTTTGGCCATCTCGCGCCTTTGCCGGCCTATCTCGAGGTCACAGAACCCTACGGAGGATATATCTGGCTGGACGATGCCCACTCGGTCGGCGTGCTCGGTCCTAATGGCCGTGGCACCGCGGATCACTTCGGGGTGAAATCGGACCGAGTGTTTTTCGGCGGCACATTCAGCAAGGCCTTCGGTTCGCACGGGGCGCACATACCCGGCAACGGCAAGTTTATTGAAACAGTCCGCGACGGCCACGTTGCACACGGGGCAACTCCTTCGCCCTCTCCCGCGGCCGCATCGGCTCTTGTTGCTATGGACATTTTGAGGAATCATCCCGAAATGAAGGCCCAGCTCTGGAAGAACGCCAAGATGATGAAGAGCGGTCTCCGTCAACTTGGATTTAACTTTGAAAACAGCCCGCACCCGATCACCGCGTGGGTCCTGAAGACCGGAGAGGACATGGATCGGATCCATCAGGAACTGCTCAACCGCGGAATTGCGATCCAGCGGTTGAACTATCCAGGTGGTGGAACCCTCGGGGCGTTGCGCGTGGTTGCATTTTCCACGCACACACCCGAACAGATCAACCGCCTGCTCGATGAATTGAAGACGATCGTCTAGACCTGCTGCTGAAATGAGTAACATGCGATCAAACATAATAGGGGACAAATAACTATGAAGCTTACACGTAGCGGTTTCCTGAAGAGCCTGGCTGGCCTTACGTTCGCAAGCCTGCCGTGGTCAAAGACTGGTTTCCTTCTCTCCGCACAGGCGGTAGCAGGACAGCCTGCACGGACCATGCAGATTGAAGACGTTGAAATTTATCCCTTCAACGTACCCTACAAAGAACCATTTCGCATTGCCCTAGGCACGATCACAGCCGCGGAAAACGTTCTGGTGCGGTTGAGAACCCGCGAGGGAGTCGTGGGCTGGGGGGAGTCATGCCCCTATTGGGCCGTTACCAGCGAAACGCAAGCCACGAACTTGGCGATAGGGAAGGATCTCGCCACTTTTATTCGCGGACGCGATCCTTTTACTCTCGGCGCGATCATGGCGGAGATGGACGGATTCACTCCGGCCAATACCAGCATGAAGGCGGCGCTGGAAATGGCGATCTGGGATATCTGCGGCAAACTTGCGGGGCAGCCGGTGTACAAACTGCTCGGAGGCTATCGTGACTCTTTCGAGACCGACATCACCATCGGAATGGGTTCACCGGCTGAGATGGCGAGCAAAGCGGCCAAGCACGTACAGGAGGAGGGGTTTAAGACGCTGAAGATCAAACTCGGAGAAGGCCCCGGTCCGGACACGCTGCGCATGAAAGCAATCCGCGAGGCCGTCGGCGACAATATTAAACTTCGCACCGACGCCAACCAGGGATGGACCGCTGCGGAGACTGTCCACGCGCTGCGGATGATGGAAAAATACCAGATGCAAATATGCGAGCAGCCGGTTCCCTACTGGGATGTGGACGGCCTGAAATTCGCCCGGGATAACTCGCCAACGCCGATTATGGCGGATGAGTCCGTGCACTCGCCGCACGACGCATTTGCAGTTGCCCGTGAAGACGCAGTGGATTGCATCAACATAAAACTGATGAAGTCGGGAGGCATACTACGGGGCGCGCAAATCGCTACGGTGGCCGCCAGTGCCGGAGTCACCTGCATGGTTGGCTGCATGTTTGAGACCCGTGTGGGCTTGACGGCAGGCGCTCATCTGGTCGCCTCGCAGAAGAATGTCGTTTACGCCGACTTGGACGCGTTCTTTGAGCTTTCGGTCGATCCCGTGATGGGCGGGATGCAGGTGCAGGATGGAATCGTGACCCTGCCCAAGACGCCCGGACTGGGAGTGGACATCGATCCTGCATTTCTCAGCAAGCTTCACCGGATTTGAAAGGATTAAAGCACGCGACTTTTGCTGGCTGTGCGCGTTTGGCGCTGTTCTGGCCTGCGTCAACGCATTTTGAAGCTGTAGCGCGCCCAACCGATGGACCTGGACCAAATTGCACGATACGGCGCTGGCGCTGACCTGTTTGAGCTTGGCCTGGTTCGCGATCACTTGGAATCTCATGAACTTCAACCTGCACTACTGAGTGGATTGGGAGCCCGAGCTAAGTCGGTAATGCGCGGATCTCCTACTTCGTGCTGAATGGGATAATGGTGCGTCTGAGCCTGAACTACTTACGCGAATGCATAGAGTCACGACGATTGACGCCTTGAACCGGAACCCGGAGACAGGCAGGAGGATTTCAATGAAGCTAGACCGCACACTGGCCACGCTTACACTGGGCATTATTTTCACCGCTGCGTCGCTTGCACAGATTGCTCCCCCGGCTGATCTCGATGTGTGGGTTGCTCGCTCCATGCAGGTCTTCGAGGTACCCGGCGTCTCGGTGGCGATCGTGAAGGACGGCAAGGTGGTGGTTGCGAAAGGCTACGGGGTGCGCAAATTGGGCGACGCTACTCCGGTGGACGAGAACACGTTGTTCGGCATTGGCTCCAACACCAAAGCGTTTACCGTGGCGTGTCTGGCCATGCTGGTGGATGAGGGAAAGATCGCGTGGGATGATCCCGTGTACCAGCGTCTGCCCGCTTTCCAGATGTTAGACCCTTACGTCTCGCATGAAATAACCATCCGCGACCTGCTCATGGGACTGGGGGAAGGTGATTTGCTGTTCTGGCCCCACACAACCTATACGCGCGAGGATATTATTCACCAACTGCGCTACATGAAGCCGGCGTCGAGTTTCCGCAGCCGGTATGCCTATGACAACCTTCTCTACATGACAGCTGGTCAGATCATCCCGGCAATGACCGGCACATCATGGGACGACTTCGTGCGCCAGCGCATCTTCACACCGCTGGGCATGAGCAACAGCAACGTCAGCACTGCCCCATTTCGGCCGGGCGACAATGTAGCCTATCCACACTCGAAGTTGAATGACAAGTTGCAGGTGATCCCGTTCGAGAACCTCGACAACGCGGGGCCGGCAGGGGCGATCAATTCATCGGCGGCAGACATGGCAAGGTGGCTGCTGTTGCAGCTCAACCGGGGTAAGCTGCTCGACCGCGAAGGACGCCTGTTCAGTGAAGCGCGGTCGCAGGAAATGTGGACGCCGCAGACCATCCTTCCGATTGCCGATCCTCCTCCGCCACTGGCGGCCCTGAAGCCGGATTTCGCGGACTATGCGCTAGGCTGGATGGTGCGCGACTATCGTGGGCGCAAGCTGGTCGCTCACACCGGAGGAGTTGCTGGATTCGTGTCGCGTGTCATTTTGGTGCCGCGGGAGAATCTCGGCGTCGTCATTCTGACCAACGCGGAACAGCTTGGCGCGTTCGATTCGATTCTCTACCACGTGCTCGACCATTACTTCCAATTGCCGCCCACCGACTGGATAGCCGCGTTCAAAGCGGCGAAAGACCTGCAAGAGAAAAGCGCTGCCGCGGTCGAGGAACGACAGAACACGGCACGCAACGCCGGTTCGCACCCTGCGCTCCTACTGGAAAAATATGCGGGCATCTACGAGGACGCCTGGTACGGCACGGCCACGATTCGCATGGAAAATGGACGCCTCGTACTCAGCTTTGACCACACGCCGGAAATGGTGGGCGAGTTGGAGCACTGGCAATACGACACCTTCCAGGCGCACTGGCGTGTACGCACTATCGAAGATGCTTTTGTGACCTTTTCCCTGAAACCGGACGGCGCGATTGATCGATTCACCATGGCGCCGGTATCGCCGCTTGCCGACTTCAGCTTCGACTACCAGGATCTGGAATTCCATCCGGTGCACCAGCCGGAAGCACCCACAACAAAGTTACCCTCACACTAGGCCGGTTTCTGGGCCCGCTGATAAGTCCGGCCACCGCAGCCTCATGATGATCGAACAGCCACTGGCATGGGATGACACTTACGAGCAGCCGACGCCGATTGTGGCGGATGAGTCCGTGCACTCGCCGCACGACGCACTTGCAGTTGTCCGCGAAAACGCCGTGGTCTGCATCAACTCGCAGAAAAATATCGTGTATTCCGACTTGGATGCGTACACAGTACTTTCGGTTGATCCCGTGATTGGCGGGATGCAAGTGAAGAATGGAGTCGTGATCCTGCCCAACGCGCCTGGACTGGGAGTGGACATCGATCCTGCATTCTTCAACAAGCTTCACCGTGTTTGAGAGGAGTGAAGCAGGAGGAAATTAGGTGCGCTCATTTGCGATCTGTTTGATTCTGACTGGGGTGCTCGCGCTGTCTGCCTTCGCCCAGGTGGCTGCCGCGGCCAAGCGACTGTTCAATTTCCAAGAAGTCATGATCCCGGTGCGCGACGGTGTACGCCTCCAGACCGTGATCCTCGCCCCGGTGGACCAGCAGGGCCCACTGCCGATCCTGCTCCGCCGCACGCCTTACGGCGTGCCCGATAAAGCCCCGGAGCAGATGCTGCCGCAGCTCAAGGAACTCGCACAAGATGGCTACATCTTCGTCATTCAGAATCTGCGCGGGCGATTCAAGTCCGAAGGCGTGTTCCAACTATCGTCCTGGGTGGATCTAAACAACCCGAAGGCCACCAACGAGACCACCGACGCCTACGATTCGATCGAGTGGCTGGTAAAGAATGTGCCCAACAATAACGGAAAGGTCGGCATGTACGGAGTCTCCTATGGCGGCCTAACGACTGCGCTTGCGCTGCTGCATCCGCACCCGGCGCTGAAAGCGATCAGCGAGCAGGCGTCGCCGGTCGATGAGTGGATGAACGATGACGATCACCACTACGGCGCACTGCGCGAGAGCTACAGCTTTGAGTATGCCGTAATGGAACAGGCGGACAAGAACAAAAATACCAATTTCGAGTTTGAAACCTATGATGCCTATTCCTGGTATCTCGATCTCGGCCCGCTTTCAAATATCAACGCGAAGTATCTGCACGGCAGCATTCCTTCCTGGAATTCGACTGTCGAGCACCCGGATTACGATGATTACTGGAAAAAAGAAGCGTGGGTAGAACAGCTCCATGCATCGACCGTCCCCAACCTTAATGTTGCCGGTTTTTGGGATCAGGAGGATCCGTGGGGTCCGTGGCAGATTTTCCGCCACGCCGAAGAGCATGATCCTGGCCGCACGAATTTCATTGTCGCAGGGCCGTGGTTTCACGGCCAATGGCAGGCCCCCAAGGGCGAAAGCATCGGCATGATTCCTTTGGGAGGACACGAGACTGCCCGAGAGTTCCGCGAGAATATAGAAGCTCCTTTCTTTCGCTATTATCTGCACGGCAAGGGCGAGAAGCCGAATTGGCATGCGAGTACTTTCCAGAGCGGTTCAAATACCTGGCATACCTACGCGGTTTGGCCGCCGAAAGAAGCGCACTTGACGAAACTGTATCTGGGCGCGGATGGCACGCTGTCCTTCGTCGCGCCTTCGGCGGCGGGAGGCTCTCCTCTGTACCGCGAATACATTTCGGATCCTGCCAATCCAGTGCCTTATCGTCAGCGGCCCATTTCGCCGACCTATCCGGGCGGCGACTGGCAGACGTGGGAAGTGGCCGACCAGCGTTTCGTCGAGCACCGGCCCGATGTTCTGACATTTGTTAGCGCCCCTCTGGACCATGACATCACGGTCACAGGCCCGCTGGCGGCTGATCTCTTTGCCTCCACTTCCGGAAGCGACAGCGATTTCGTGGTGAAGTTGATTGACGTTTATCCGGAGATTGCCACGAAAAATGAATGGGATCCCGAAGCCGGTCCGAAGACCGGTCAGTATGCTCAATCTCTGAACGGATACGAATTGCCGATTGCCATGGAAATCCGGCGTGGCCGCTATCTGCTGAGCTATGAGCATCCTCAGCCGCTGACACCCAATAATCCGGCCGAATGGTACGTCCCTCTGCGCGACCACGATCATGTCTTTCTGAAGGGCCATCGCTTCATGGTTCAGATTCAGTCAACGTGGTTCCCGCTGATCGACCGAAACCCGCAGAAGTTTGTGCCGAGCATCTACCGCGCGGATGCGTCTGATTATGTGCACGCGACGCAGCGTATCTATTGTTCGCCGGCAATGCCTTCGAGTATCACCTTGCCGATTGTGCCTTAACACTGCTTAGGATCGAAGTCGAGACACCGATCACTGACGCTGACGAAACGGAGGTGACCGATGGCCAATAATAGAGAAGGCTATCGAAAGGAGTGAACCACAGCTTTTTGTTGGCTTCGGCAAGACGGAGCCGACAAGGCTGTTCCCTGTGTTTTGCCCACGCTCGACAAACGGTATTGGAAGCGGCAACGGCAAATCGAAAGTGCGCACGCTGTCTCATTAGCATGTAGCGTTGAATCATTCCGGGCCGCCAGGTGTAATGAAGGTAAATGGACTCAGCGCACTGGTGGGCGTGTAGCCGGCCACGGCTGCAATTGCAACCAGCAAGCACGCGATCCGTTTCATCGTGTGCCTCAAATTTGCCATGTTCTATCCTCCTATGCGGTTACCTGAATTGAAGCCTGACTTGCTGAGGCCAGGCGGTGGATCAGCCAAAGGTGAACGAAAAAGCCTCCACGCCAGAATCAGGAAACTCAATCTCGAACTGTCGATCAACGATGGGGCCCGGTTGTCGGATCAACTGATACATCCGCGGCTCCGTAACCGTACCTTTGCCTTGTTCGTCCGTGTCAACTCCGCGAGCGGCGCCCGGCGGTTGCCCATCGATGAGAACGCGAAATCGCACGGACGTTCCCGGCGCTGCCGGTCCCATGACGAGATGAAGATCGCGCCCGTGAAAGCTGTAGACGATGTGCCCATTAGCCTTGTTCAGCACGATGGCTTCTTTACCCATCGTCCAATCGCCCGAGAGAGCCCAGTGATTGAGCTTCAGTTGCGCGGGCAAGGCGTAGTCGTGACTCTGGTCCGGCATTGCACCGCCAGAAGACGCAAAGTTTTCAGTGCGCTCATAGCCGACATAGTTTTCCGCGGACTTCAGGTCGCTCCAATCGGCGCTGACTTCAGCACCCTGAGGACGGACCAACACCAGTTCGTGACTGACGTTCCCGATTCCGGCTTCGGTCAGCAATTGTTGAATAATCAACTCCGACTGTTCGTATTCGCCCTCGCCGAATTGATGATGTCGGATCCGTCCCTGCGCATCGACGAAATAAAGAGCCGGCCAATATTCGTTGTTGAAGTCGCGCCAGATCGCATGGTCGTTATCGATCGCGATCGGATAATCGATACGCATCTCCTTCGCTGCTTGGCGGACGTTATCGGCACGTTTTTCAAATGAGAACTCGGGCGCGTGAACACCGATCACCACCAATCCTTGATCTTTGTATTTCTCGGCCCACGCGCGGACATATGGAAGTTGGCGCCGCCAGTTGATGCAGGAATAAGTCCAGAACTCCACTAGGACGACTTTGCCACGCAGGCCGGTCGCAGTTAATGGGTCCGAATTTAGCCACGTGGTGGCGTTGCGGAGAGAAGGCAACTTACCTTCTACAGGTAATCGAATCGCTGTGGACGGCATCGCTTGCACTTTGATGGCTCGCGGGTCTACCGGTGCTGTCTGACCTGCCTGCGCTCTCGCAGAGCCGATTACGCCGAACAGCGCAAAAGCGAGGGTTATGGCCGCAATCCCGAGAAAGCGATGCCGCTTGCGGCAATGATGGTTGAACTTATCGAACATTGCTCTCTCAATTGGCAAACAGTCTTTCCCGCAAATGCGATCACGCCGCATTTGTGGCGGAGTTGGTCTGGAAGGTCGTCACAACGTTGATGTTGCCGTGCGTGGCTTTGGAATACGGACACTCTTGATGCGCCCCGTCCACCAGTGCTTGAGCGATTTCGCCCTCGATACCGGGGAGGTTGACGTTGAGACGAGCTTGCAGGAGGTACCCGCCGCCAGTTGTGCCCAAGTCTACTTCAAGATCGATGGCGAGATCCGCTGGTAGCCTGACTTTCATTCTGGCGGCCACGATCTTGATTGCGGACAGGAAGCAGGCCGACCAACCTACGGCGAACAACTGCTCGGGGTTGGTACCGGTGCCGGGATGGCCCGGGACAGAAAGCTTAACGTCGAGGCGGCCATCGGAGGTGTGGGATGCTCCTCCGTCGCGGCCACCAGTGGTGTGCGCTTTGGCCGTATAGATCACTTTTTCGATTGGGGTGATGCTCATGATGAGTTCTCCTTGATCAGAATTCCCGGTTGAGGTTGTTGTTGCGGGCCCAACTCGTCGTTGCGATTAAGCCAGAACTGTAGGGACGAAACAATTGGACGATAGTATCGATCGAATCTGTTGGTATAACTTGGTGCCAAAGCCGTGTTCATGGCGCAGACAAATCCTAACGTCGCTCAAAAACCGTCCACATCGACAACAGCCTTTGCGAAAGCCTCCGGAGCTTCCTGTGGCAGATTGTGCCCGACGCCGCCTGTAATCGTCCGGTGCGCATATTTGCCGGAGAATTTCTTGGTATAAGCACTAGGGTCCAGATGTGGTGCCCCATTGGCATCCCCTTCCATGGTAATGGTGGGTACGGTGATAACCGAGGCTGCGGCAAGCCGCTTTTCCAAGTCGTCATATTTCGGCTCGCCTTCAGCCACGCCGAGCCGCCAGCGGTAATTGTGGATCACGATGGCGACGTGATCCGGGTTGTCAAACGACGCTGCGCTGCGATCGAACATGGCGTCATCGAAGTTCCACTTCGGCGATGCCAGCTGCCAAATGAGCTTCGCAAAATCGTGCCGGTATTTCTCGTAGCCGTCGCGGCCATGATCGGTAGCAAAATAAAACTGGTACCACCAGGGGTATTCAGCCTTTGGCGGCAACGGCACCTTGCCGGATGCCTGGCTGCCGATCAGATAACCGCTCACGGAGACGAGCGCCTTGCAGCGCTCAGGCCAGAGCACGGCGATGTCATCAGCTGTCCGAGCTCCCCAATCGAAACCAGCGAGAATCGCCTTGTCGATCTTGAGCGCATCCATCAAAGCAATGGCGTCGAGAGCAACGACCGATGGCTGGCCATTGCGGAACGTTTCGCTGGAAAGAAAGCGCGTTGTGCCGTACCCGCGCAGATACGGGACGATCACCCGGTAGCCCGCCGCTGCCAGCAAAGGGGCTACGTCGACAAAGCTGTAAATGTCGTAGGGCCAGCCGTGCAGAAGAATTACCGCGCGACCACTGGCAGGGCCAGCTTCGGCGTAGCCGACGTTCAGAAGGCCGGCGTCGATCTGCTTCAGTGAGGCGAACGATGTATTCTTAGGGTTGGCTTTCGCATTGGCGGCTGCTGGTGCAACTCCGCCCCGATCGGCGAAGAGTGGGCGTGGGGCAAGCAGTGCCCCTCCCGCAGAAACGCTCGCCATTGCCAAGAGACGACGACGTGATATTCCAGTTGATTCTGTGTGCTTCATGTGTAACCTCTCCTGCTGAATCTTTGCCGCTAGAGTTTCATTCTCGTAAGTTCCCACTGCCCTTCGTGTGTAATTGAATCGAGTGCCCTCATGCCATCAAACCAGACGCGTAGAGGCGAAACAATTGGACGATGGTATCGGCGATACTTTGGTATTAATGGACAAGGCGAACGGAATCGGCACTGCGGAAGAGCTAAAACGCCCCAGGATGTGGCATTACCGCTACAGGCTCGACGACACTTCACTCGATCCGCGACTTGTTGATTTCCATCGGATTGGCGTTCTACAATTCCCTCAACGGTGGGGCGTCATCAGTAAAGTGTGCACAGTGAGGCATGAGTTTAGGTGCACACACCTGGCCATGAAATGGGGTGACCGCAAATGTTGCAAGTCACACCAATCGTCTTCGTTGTCGACGATGACGTCTCCGTGCGCGAGTCGCTGGAATTGTTGATCCGCTTTGAGGGCTGGCTGCCTGCGACATTCGCGTCCGCGCAAGAATTCCTCGCCTGCCCACGAGCCCTTGTTCCGAGCTGCCTGGTACTTGATGTTTCTCTTCCGGGCCTCAATGGTCTCGATCTGCAGAAGCGCGTCGCCGTCGAACGGACGGACATGCCGATCATCTTCATCACGGGCTACGGCGATGTGCCCATGACGGTCCAAGCCATGAAGGCGGGGGCTGTCGAATTCTTGACAAAGCCATTCAATGATGACGTGCTGTTGACCGCCATCCGGGCAGCCCTCGAACGTAGCCGAGTTGCTCTTAACCTGGAGGCGGAGATGCGAGTACTCCGGGACCGTTACGCGTCACTATCGCAGCGCGAACGGCAGGTTATGGTGTTGGTGGTCTCCGGCCTGTTGAATAAACAAGTCGGTGGGGAGCTTGGTATCAGTGAGATCACGGTGAAGGCACACCGAGGCAAGGTGATGCAGAAGATGAAGGCCGATTCTCTTGCCGACTTGGTGAAAATGGCCGCGAGGCTCCGACCCGCACCCGCAGCGATTACGGCGGCGTAACGGCCATATTCAGCGTCGTAATTATTCGTGAAGACGCAGAATTCGCAGACGCCGTCCTTCAAGTATTTGCCGGAGTAGTGGGCGAACTGGTCCTGAAACCGGGCGGATAAGATGAACGGGCTGGTGAGCCACGCCGGCATAGAAACCTGCGTTGCGGCGCCCCCCACCGGACTTACTAAGGGGACTTCGGCTTCGCTTCGCGCGTTCGCGTCTCTCAAGAGTTTCACCTCCGATTGCGGCAAACCAATACTAAAGTGCAATAGACAGCGCCTCCTGGAGTAACGCACCCTCGTGTTGTGGAGTACCGTCAGGGAAAGGTCCTTTCGAAGACGAGTTCAGCCTCGTCGTCAATGTGCTGCCCGGATTGGTATCGACGGCCCTCCCTGACGGGCACATCGACCTTCCCGACCAACGCCAGTGCGAATGCACCAGTTTCAGCGTTGCCGAAGCCTGTGGCTGTGGGCGCG
>Ga0116134_1001267_pt1 | contig 12805 bp, 13 predicted proteins | sample June2015DPH_19_5_FD_89737 | JGI IMG/M metagenome (GOLD analysis project Ga0116134, IMG submission 89737) | Peatland microbial communities from SPRUCE experiment site at the Marcell Experimental Forest, Minnesota, USA - June2015DPH_19_40 | ecosystem: Environmental > Terrestrial > Soil > Wetlands...
AAAGTTGAAGCCGCGACGATTCCCGATGCCACGCACAAGCCGGTCTTCACGACGAACACCGTGGCCATCGCCGGCCGGCGCGTGACTTACGTTGCGGAAACCGGAATGTTGCCCATTCTCAAAACCGACGGCACTTCCCGCGCGTCGGTTTTTTACGTCGCTTACACGCGCACCGGCCAGACCAACCCGGCCACGCGGCCCGTCACGTTTTGCTTCAATGGCGGGCCCGGCTCGTCGTCCGTGTGGCTGCACCTCGGCGCGCTCGGCCCGCGCCGCGTGAAAATGAACGAGGACGGCACCTTGCCGCCGCTGCCATTCGGCCTCGTGGACAACGAGTATTCCATTTTGGACGGCAGCGATCTGGTGTTCATTGATCCGGTCGCCACCGGTTTCAGCCGCCCGGGGAAAGACGAAAAGCCCGATCAATTTTTCGGTGATTCCGCCGATCTCGATTCCGTCGGCGAATTCATCCGGCTCTGGACGACGCGGCACGAGCGCTGGCTCTCGCCGAAATATCTCTGCGGCGAAAGCTACGGCGTCTTTCGCGCGGCGGGGCTGGCCGACCACTTGCGCTCGCGTTGCGGGATGTATTTAAGCGGCCTGATTTTGGTCTCCGGCGTTTTGGATTTTGGCACCATCATTGACCAGCCGGGCAACGATTTGCCGTTCCCGCTCTTTTTGCCCGCCTACACGGCGGCGGCGCAGTTCCACAAAAAATTGCCGCCCCAGTTGCAATCCGATTTGCCCAGGGCGCTCGCCGAAGCGCGCGAATTTGCCCGGGGCGAATACGCTTCCGCCTTGCAACAAGGCAAATCGCTGCCCGCCGACGAACGCAAAAAAGTCGTTGCCGAACTCGCGCGGCTCACCGGCCTTTCGCCGCAAGTCATCGAAGACAACCATCTGCGGGTTGGCAGCGGCGTGTTCCGCAAGCAATTGCTGCACGATCAGGGTTTGATCCTCGGCGCTTATGACGCGCGCATCACCGGGCGCGACGACGACCCCGCGGCGCCGCAACCCGACTTTGACCCGTCCAGCGCGGCGACCCTCGGGCCGTTTTCCGCGGCGATGAACAGCTATGCGCGCGGGGAATTAAAATTTGAGGACGATTTGCCTTATGAAATTCTGGCCGGCGTGCAGCCGTGGAATTACGGCGTTCGTAACAATTATGCCAGCGCGGGTGACAAACTGGCCTCCACAATGAATCAAAATCCATATATGCGAATACTCGTGCTGGGCGGGCGGCGCGACCTGGTCTGCCCGATTGACACAATGCGCTACGCGCTCGAACACATGCACCTTGACGCCGCCTACCGCAAGAACATCACTTACGCCGAGTTCGACGCCGGCCACATGATGTATGTCAACCTGCCCGACCTGCAGAAATTGCAGGGGGACCTGGAGGATTTTTTGAAGCCGTGATTTAAAATCCGAAGCTCGAAATCCGAATTCCGAAGGAAGCCCGAACCTCGAAACCCGAAGGCCGAAAGTTGGGCTGGCAATTGGGTTGTTTGGAACCTCGGAGTTCGTCCCGCTTTGCGGGATTTCGGATTTCGGCATTCGGAATTCCGTCAAGGCCCGCAGGTCTTTGCTCCGGGGCGGCAAGCATCGCTCCGCAATTTTCACTCATGCACGCGGATCAATGTTTTGATGACACGATTGCCCGCGGCCATGGATTTGAACAACTCCGGCAACTGCGAGAGCGGACATTCGCCATCCACAAAATCCGCCGCGCGAATCACGCCCGTTTCGATGAATTTCAACGCCCGCCGGATCGTGCGCGGCGTGTGATGGAAACTCGCGAGCAGAGTGAGGTTGGAATAATGGATGAGCGTCGTGTCGAGCGTGATGGTGGTGCCGGACGGGCAGCCGCCAAAAAAATTCACCGTGCCGCCTTTGCGCACCAGGTGCGCGGCGGCTTCCCAAACCACCGGCTGGCCAACGGCCTCAATCACTGCGTCAAAATGCGTCTTCGTTGCTTCGCGAACCTTGGTGACCAATCCGCTGCCGTCGCCGATGTCCACGACCTGATTTGCGCCGAGCCGTTGCGCGGCTTCCAGTCGTGGTGCGCGCCGGCCGGCGACGGTGACGTGGCCGCCGAGATTTTTGGCCAGCACGACGAACATCAAACCAATCGGCCCGGCGCCGATGACCAGCACGTTTTGTCCGGCGCGCAGTTGCGTGTCCTCGACGCCTTGCACGACGCAGGCCAGCGGTTCGACGAGCGCGGCGTCGCGGAAATGGGTTTCCGGCTTGAGTCGCAGGAGATTTTTTTGGACGAGCCGCGCGGGAACGGCGATGGATTCAGCGTAAGCGCCGTTGAGAAATAACAGGTCTTCGCAAAGATTTTCCTGACTGGCGCGGCAATGAAAACAGCCGCCGCACGGCGCGGAATTGGCCACGACCACCCGGTCGCCGATTTTCCATCCGGCAGGGCGCGCCACTTCCGCCTTCGCAAGGCTATGGCGGGACAAGCCGTGCGCGCCGTCTTTGGCATCTGGACGTGCGGCGGGCAGAGGACTGCCCGCCCCACCATCCGCGACTTCCGAAACCACGCCGGCGAGTTCATGGCCGAAGACGGCGGGGGGCACGATCATTTTGGCGTGATAACCGCGTTTGAAAACCTTCAAATCCGTGCCGCAGGTAAGCGCGGCTTCGATGCGGATGCGGACTTCGCCCGGTTTGAGCGCGGGCGGCGCGACGTCCTCAATTTGAATTTTTTCCTTGCCGTGCAGAATGGCGGCTTTCACGCGCACAGCTTATGCGCAGGAAAGGACAAAGCGAAGCAGAGTTTTTAATCAGGCAAAGCTGGCTGAAGCTATGGCACGGAGCGGATGCGCCAGAAATTGTTGGCGGTTGGATCGGGCGTGTTGGTGAACACCAGCACCCCGCCCGTGCCGGTGGCATTGGTCAACTGCGGCACCCAGTTGGGCGGTGCCAGGCCGAAGGAACGATCCAGCGCGTAATTCGCTCCGGTGCTGCCCACAAAGGACAACTGGATGTCGCCCGTCCCCAAAAGCTGGCCAGAGATTTGATTGTAGCCCGGTGGCACGCTTGAACCGGCCACAATCTGTTCGGGAAGGTTGGTGTTGTAGTTGTCGTTATCAGTGGTGCCGTCGCCCAACTGGCCATAGGTGTTGTCGCCCATGGCCCACAGGCTGCCGTCGCTTTGGAGAAACAGGCTGTATTCGCTTCCTCCGGCAATCGCCGTGACGTTGGTGGCCACAATCTGCTCGGGAAGGGTGGCCTGATTGTAAGTGCCGTCGCCCAACTGGCCATCGCCGTTGTAACCCATGGCCCACAGACTGCCATCGCTCTTGAGAAACAGGCTGTGGTCGTATCCTGCGGCAATCGCCGTGACGTTGCTGGCCACAATCTGCTCGGGAAGGTTGGTCTGGTTGTAAGTGCCGTCGCCCAACTGGCCATCGTTGTTGTTGCCCATGGCCCACAAGCTGCCGTCGCTCTTGAGAAACAGGCTGTGGGTCCATCCGGCGGCAATCGCCGTGACGTTGCTGGCCACAATCTGCTCGGGTCGGTTGGTGGTGCTGGTGGTGCCGTCGCCCAACTGGCCATTGTAATTGTAGCCCATGGCCCACAGGCTGCCGTCGCTCTTGAGAAACAGGCTGTGGAACCTTCCGGCGGCAATCGCCGTGACATTGCTGGCCACAATCTGTTCGGGAAGGTTGGTGTTGTAATTGCCGCCATCAATGGAGCCGTCGCCCAACTGGCCGTAACCGTTGTTGCCCATGGCCCACAGACTGCCGCCACTCTTGAGAAACAGGCTGTGGACCACTCCGGCGGCAATCGCCGTGACGTTGCTGGCCACAATCTGCTCGGGCAGGTTGGTCTGGTTGTAAGTGCCGTCGCCCAACTGGCCAGCGCCGTTGTCGCCCATGGCCCACAGACTGCCGTCGCTTTGGAGAAACAGGCTATTGTAGCCTCCCGCGGCAATCGCGGTGACGTTGCTGGCCACAATTTGTTCGGGAAGGTTGGCCTGGTTGTAAGTGCCGTCGCCCAACTGGCCGTCGTCGTTGTTGCCCATGGCCCACAGACTGCCATCGCTCTTGAGAAACAGGCTGTGGTAGCCTCCGGCGGCAACCTTGGTCACAGTTTGCCCTCCGCTGGTGACCGCTTGCAGCGCCATCACACACAGCAGACAGGCAATCTTCAAAGTTTGCGTCGTTTTCATTTTACGTTAGTAATCCATCCAGTTGGCGCGGATGACGCCCTTGGCTTGCGGCGTCATTGGCGGCAGCCCGGCTTGCGCCTCAAAATTCGTGTCGAAAGCCCACTTGCGGTTGGGTGCGGTGTAATAGTTGCCGGTTTGCTGCCAGAAATTTGTCGCATATTGGCTGGGGAACATGACCACAATGGAGCCGTTATACCACATGGTGGCACTGCTCCAATTCTCCAGCGTACGGAGAAAATTTTCCACCCCGCCGCTATAGCTTGAGTTGGTTGATTGGACAATGCCTGCGAGGATTGCTGCGTTAACAGTGGTTGAGCCTGAGCCGGCTGACGGACCGCCCTGAGTATCAGTTGACTGATTGGCAGCAGTGCTATTGGCATCATTCCAACTGGTCGAAAGAATGGTGACGCCGTCGCACATCAGCCCGGCAGGCCAGGTGTAAGAGGTGCTGTTTTGGCCGAGAGACGAGCCGGAGGTGTTTGATGCGTTGTAGTTGCCCCACACATACAACGCCATCGCCGTGGCAACAGTGAAGCCATAGGGTGCTGTTTGCGACGGCAACATTCCTCCATTGACGACGCGCACCGCCGGGAGGGTCGTGCTGGTCAAAGGAACGGCGTTATAAATGTAAATGGAATCCATCGGATGGGATTTGTGACTGGGTAAGTCGCATTCGGTGTTGTAGGAGATGCCGTTATTGGTGGCCGCACTGTTGGTGAGCCAGATGTTGAATTTTGCGATGTCAAGCTGGACGGCTTGAACCGCCTTCGGCGGGCCGGAGCCTCCATTCCAACCTTCGCGCCAGTCGTAGAAGAGAACATTCGTCAAAAACGAATAGCCGGCGTATTGGACGTTCGAAATACAATTAAAATGGTTGGTGTTTAGGCTGCCATAAGTTCCGTTTGTGACGACATAGTTGGTGAAATAGGTGGCGACGTTGCCGCCGATATTGGTCTTCAACAGGTAAAAATCATACGGTATCTGGGTCAGATAGGGGGGGGCTCCGGCTGTATTCACATCCTGATAATACAGAATCATGCATGCATTACTCTGAAAATACACAGTGTTGGTGCAATTGGGCCTGAGCGTGCCCCAATTGGTGCCGTTGGGAAAGTTGGTGAGGTAGAGATCGGCGGCGTTGGCGAGATAAATCTGGCCGTTGGTCGTAAAGGCCGCCGCCGAGTTCATGGCATAGGCGGGAGGCGGCAGGTTGATGATCGCTTCGACGGCGGCAGGATTATTGTTGGTGCCGATCGGCATGGTTATATGATCGTTGCCGGAGGTCGGCTGGCCTGCCATTGAGTAAGTGGATTTGCCGCTGCCAGTATAACCAGTGCAAAAAGGATCACCGGCGCCATTTGTGGCTATGCCGACGGCGGAAACCGAATTTGCGAAGGTGACGGTGGTTGACCCCGACCAAAGGCCAGCATTGGACCACACTGGACCAACGATGTTCAAAGTCTGGGCAGCGGCAATTTCCAAATTCATATTATAGAATATGGCGAATTGAAAGAGGGGGATGGAGGCGAATTGAATTGACTCGGTGACGCTGGCCGGCACGGCGTAAGACACGTTGGAGGAGATCGGCGTGGCGGTGGCGGTGATGGTGCAAGGCTGCACCAAACCATACAAATTCGTGTATTGCGAGTTCAGAGGCACCGTGTTGGTGGTCCATGGACCCATCCAGACGCTGATCTGGTTCGGGTTGCCGTTGGTGGCGGTATAGGCATATTGGATGGGCCAGCTCGCCTGATCGTTGATGGGATAGTGCGCCTGCTGATTTATGTTCGTAGTGGGAATAATGCTGCCGTAATAGGCCCCGCTGTTCGAGAGACTTTGGGCGACGAAGTCGTAATTCATTTGGGAAAGGACTTTTTCGGCGGCGGCTTCCGCGGCGGCTTCGCTCATGTTGAACTGGTTGTTCTGCGCGGTCACCCTGGAATTGCTGGTGATCCAATACATGACGCTGCCAAAGACGACCAGACAGGCAGCCAAAAAACAGATGATGATGATCAATGCGTAACCCCGGCGGTTCCGCCGTATGGGTCTGGATAAAGTTTGCATAAACCTCCTTTGTGCTTTCAGTTCCACTCGCGACGGAAGACCCGCGTGCGCAGTTGGTAATAATCGTAAGCGTTGGCACCGACCCCGCCAACAAAAGCGACCGGGTATTCCCATTGCGAAAATTGCATCGTCACCTCTATGAGCAAACGATTATCCAAACTTTGGTCGTTCGTCACAATATTGTTCCGCCAGTCCCTGGCATCGAAAACGATTTGGTTGGTAAGGTAAACGGCCAGCGTGTTGGTGTAGGTGGTGGCGCTATTGGATACGTTAAATTGCAGCAAGCGATTGGTCGTGGTGCTGGTGTCCAGATAGAAAATCGAGCACCAGGCCGTGTTCGTGGTGGGATAAACTATCAGCGCGTTGCCCTGCTGCGAGTTTGTCGTCCCAATGAGCGCGAAGGAAGAGTAGCTGGGAGAGGAACAGTTCCCGACATAAACCATTTTTCCCTCCCGGATTTGGTCCCGGATTTGATTCAGCGCCTTGCGGCCACCGGCGGTGGCCACCAGCTTGGTTGCCGCCAGCGTATAAATGCGCAACCCGAAAATTTGAACGGCGACCATCACGCCGGTGAAGATAAACAGGAAGACCCCAACCGTGATCACCATTTCCGCCAGTGTGAACCCGCGGACGTTTCTCCGCCGCGCCCGGTTTTGGATGTTTTTGAAAAGTTTCATTGGAGTTGGTCGGGGGCGCGCAGGGAAACCATGGTGTTGGTGAACAATTGACCGGTCAGCGTGAAGGTCCACACAACTTGAGAAACGATTTGCCTCAGCGGTGGGCTGGTTGAAATCGACGTGACGTAGATGTAGTTCGTAACATTGATCAGGCTTCCAGTTGTCGGAATGTCCAGTGTGTCAATCTGATTGGTCCAATAACCCCAGGTCCCATCAGGCTGATTCGTCATTGGCAACACGTCAGTGGTTCCCTGCCCGTTGGCTGTGGAGTACTCCTCTGCACACCACTGCGCCGAGCGCATCTGCTCCATCCCCTGCGACGCATACGACATGGCCGCCAGCGACTGCGAACTCCATTCCGCCAGCCGGTTGGCCTGCACGTATCCGTAAATCATCCCCGTAGTCACCAGTCCGAAAATGACGAACCCAATCATGACTTCCAGCAACGTGAACGCGCTGACGGCATTCCGCTTGCCGGCTTGTTTAAAATGAACCACCATAATGGATTGGATGAATTTGAGTTTTCGCTAATGGCGTTTCTTGCGCACCAGATAATGGTTTTAGCATGGCACGTGCCATTATGAGGGGGAATGTCCTTATTTTATAGCCCTTGTCTGTTGTGTCGCGTGTCCCTGCGTGCCGGTGCGCTGAAGATTGCCAACGCCACGCCAAATTAACTTTTGAAGCACCGTCTGCCGGACGGTTGCCCTTCGTCACGCCAACCCTCCCTGTCCTGAAATTTGACAGTGGTCGCAGCGCGACAAGTGCTTCAAACAGAACCAAAAACTCTCAGGGTCAAGGCGCGGTTCGCCGGCTGGGCGGCGCCTTCACAAAATTCGTTTCCCGCAAATAAATCGGCTCCAGCTTGTCGCCCGCGGCAAAATCGTTTCGGTTCAAGGCGAGTTGTCCCAACCTCGCCGCGCGTGGGAAAACCATCCGGCCATTTGTAAACCATCGCGTCACCTCCGGCCCGATCAAGATTTCTTTCGCGCCGGCCCGTGATTCAACCTCCGCCCGCGTCAAAATCCGCAGCGGCTCGATTTCCCGCCGGCCGTCCGCCGAAATTTCGTACGCCGCCAGATAAAATTCATTCCGTTGCGCGTCAATCACCACGTTCACGCGGCCGGAAAATTTTTCCGCCTGCGCCTGCGCCGCCACACAGTCCACGCTGCTGAGGCCGAGCAATTTCATCCCGCCATGGCGGGACGCCAGTTGCCAGCCTTGCGCCAGTGAAAGCGCGACGCGGATGCCGGTGTAGGAACCGGGGCCAAGACCAATGGCAATCACGTCAATTTGTTCGCGCTCGATTTTGGCTTCGGCCAGAACTTTTTCAATCATGCTGAAAGCCCGCGTGCTTTGACCGCCGGTTTCGATGGCTTCACAAATCACGCCTTCGGAGGAACGAGTCATACGAGTCCCCATATTCCCGGGGACCGAAGAGGAATGGGACTCGCATGGCTCATCCCTCCGGCTTGAGGAAAGCACGGCCACACTTCGTTGCGGCGAAGAAAATTCAAGCGCCAAAATCGTCATAAATAATCCGCCGTTCCGTTTCGCCGACAATGTCAATGTTCGCCTGCTTGAACAATCCGCAATCTGCAATCCGCAATCCACAATTTATCCACCGCTCCGCCCATTCAATCACCGTCACGCCCTCCGGTTGCAGGAATTCCTCCAGCCCGGCGGACACAATTTGCCCGCGCGTTTCGAGCCGGTACAAATCCAGATGAAACAGCCGCAGCCGCCCGCCGCCGTATTCGTTCACGAGCGTGAACGTCGGCGAATGCACCCGCGCCGTGATGCCGAGTCCGCGCGCGATGCCCTTCACGAGCCGCGTTTTGCCCGCGCCCAAATCGCCGGACAGGCCGATGACCAGTCCGCGTTGCGCCGCGCGCCCCCAGCGCTCGCCGAGAGATTCAGTCTCGGCCGGATTATGTGAAATGAACGTAGCCATGAATAATGTAGCGCAGGCGTCTCGCCTGCCCGGCTGATGCCTTCGCTGTTCCATGCAGGCGGGACGCCCGCGCCGTTTTAAGATGCAAAATGAACGTAGCCATGGGCTGTAAGCGGTTGGGCGCCGGTTTGGTCGCGAATCGTGACGCCTTCCCCCGCCGTGATTTTGCCGATGCAACTCAATTTCAGTTCCGGGAATTGTTTTTTCCACGCGTCGAGCAAGTTCACCGCGTCGGCGCCCGCCACCGTGAACAACAGTTCAAAATCCTCGCCCTCGGTCAGCGCCGCAGCAACTGCTGGTTTGTAGCCGCCGATGTCAATCGGCGGATTGTCCGCGCTTTGACCGGCGCGGCTACGCGCCCTTTCCTTCGCCGCGCGGGAAACCGGAATTGCGTCTTTCAACAATTCCGCGCCGGCGCGGCTCGCTTTCAAAATGTGCCGCAAATCGCCCGCCAGTCCGTCGCTCAAATCAATCATGGCGTGAATGGAAAAGTTTTCCGCGAGCCAGCGCGCCTCGGCCAGGCGCGGCTCGAATTCCAGGTGTTTGCCCGCCAGCGAGCCGCCGAGTTCACCCGTCACAAAAATTGCATCGCCGGTTTTTGCGCCGGAACGCAGCACGGCCTTCCCGCGCGGCACAAAACCGAGCAGGGCAATGGAGATCAAAATGCGCTCCGGGTTCGCCGTCGTTTCGCCGCCGACGATGGCCACGCCGTGTTTTTGGGCCAATACATTCATGCCGTCGTAAATGGCTTCGATAAATTTCACGTCGAACTTTTGCGGCAGGGCGATGGTCACCAGCGCGGCGGTGGGCGTGCCGGCCATCGCGGCGATGTCACTGAGGGCGCGGGCCAGGGCTTTGCGGCCGATTTTTTCCGGCGGCGTGTCTTTGGTAAAATGAACGCCTTCGACGATTGCATCCGTTTTGAACAGCAGCCATTTGTCCGGCAGCCCGAAATCGAGCACGGCGCAATCATCGCCCGCGCCGGTCACGACATTTTGGTTCGTCGGCGGCGATTTTGTCAGGCGCGCGATGAGTTCAAATTCGTTCATGTCAGATGAAGGACGTGTTCAAACTTTTGTAAAAACTGGTTCACCGGCTCTTCAAAATGCAGCAACACGAGGTTCGCCGTATTGAACAGGCTGTGCGCGGCAATGGGCGCGAGCAGGTTGTCCGTTTTTTCGTAAAGCCACGTCAGCGCGAGTGCCAGCACAAACAGCGGCACGAACGTCGCGGCATCGTCATGGATCAACGCAAACGCAAAACTGACGCCGACCCACGCCAGCCGCGGCCAGCCGAGTTGTTTGACGAACGGATACAACATGCCCCGAAAAATGAATTCCTCGGCCACCGGCGCGAGCACGACGGCGAACGCGCCAAGATAAACCCGCATCCACCACGATTTCGTGTTGGCCAGCAGCATCACGGCGGTCTGCTCTTCCGGCGGCCAGCCAAGTTTTGTCAGCACGGCCGCCGAAACCTGCTGCAATCCCAACGCAACGGGCAAAAGGAGGATGACGGCCGGCACGGCCAGGAGCAGCGCGCGCGGCAATTGCGGCCCGCGAAAACCCAGGGCCTCGCGCCAGCCAACTTGATGTTGCCGTAAAAAAAATAAAGTGAGCAGCCAGGCCACCCCCTGAAAACCCAGCGTGCCCAGCAGCACCACACCAAAACCGTCCGGCGGCTGGAACGCGGCCAGCCCGGCCTTTTGCAGCAAGCCGGCAATCATCAGGCCGAGACAAAAGCAGAGAAGCTGCGCCCCGCAAAACTGGAGCACGGCTTCGCCTCGCCAGGGTTTTTCCGACAACATGGTGGAAAAGGTATTAAAACCCCCGGCCATCTGACATGAAAAAGTGGGATGCATCGTTTATGACCTGGCCGCCGGTGATGGTTCAACCGGGGATGGCGCAGCCCCGCAATTTTTGGTTGGATTAGGTTGGATTGAGTCGGATTTAGTTTGACTGGGTTTGGTTTCATCCGGTGAATCCGGCCCGCGATTATCCGTCCTCCACCAATCGGGCATGGACAAGTCGTGCTGAACTCGAACGAGTCAATCGGCCCATTTTTTGCCATACTCGCCGCCGCCAAGCGATTCCGCCAATGCGGTTTTGCCATGCATGGCGAAGAAAAGGTTAACGCGTTGATTCTTTCTTTTCTTCTCGAAACGTTCCTCAATTTCCGCATCCTCACGTTCCGTTTGCCGGTTCCAACGGTCACGCTTGATCATCGTTCGCACGGCGCGGTGGTCGTCACGCCGCAATTGGGACAATTCCCGATGCACTTCGCGAAGGCGCTGCCAGCGTTTTTCCGGGTCGGTTTCCTTTTCCAGCAAAGCAGCCGCCAGTTGAGTGGTGTATCAATTCGGAGGCAGGGGCAGCGCGGCGCGGCTCCCATGTCACTTTTTGGGGTGCCATTTCTTTAACGCTGATTCAATCTGCTGGCGCGTGGTCGCACTCGCGTTATCCAAAGCAAAAGGATGCCCGTCCATTGCATTCACTAAACACAGAAGATCTGCAAAATAATCGGAAATCGCCGGATTCACACGCGATAGATTCCCAGTTTTACGAGCGCGCCGAACCTCTTCTATCATGCGTGAAACGGTGGCATATTCGGCCTGAACATCGTCTTCGGCTTCATCAAACGGTTTGCCCTTTATGCTCTCAAGGAATTCCGGGAGGGAAGAACGTTGCCATGATTCGCTCATCGTTATTTAAGTTTGGTCAAATTTTAGAAGCCTGTCAATTCACGGTAGTGGGCTGCTTTGAATTTGGATTTCCGTTTTCCACAGCAATCTGGGTCTGCGCCATCCCATTTTTCACAACTCCAACGCCGGTTGTTCGCCGTGCTTTTTCTTTGATTCCGGCGCTTTCTTGAAGGTGTCGTCCCAGCTCGAGCACCACGTCGCCGGGTTTGCTGCTGGCTTGGATGATGCGCTCCAGCAACGCGACAGGTTTTTGCGTTGGGCTAAATTCAACCATGTTTGCGCAAAACAAGTATGCGGTCTTTCATCGTTGTCCGAGTTTTGCGACGTGCCCTGCGCTCATCTGGGATAGGGTCGTCTATAATTTGCTCGGCCACGAATTTTTCCGGCAGAAGACGATGTGCTATCTCTGCAATCGTATCGGCGGAGTCCGCAACATTCCCGTTCCGTTTATAATCGCCTAGCACCAATACGGCCGCTTTGCCAGGTTTAAGCAAACGATAGATTTCTTTAACGACCTCGGTCATCTGCGGCACGTAAACCCGGTCATTCGAGGTGAGCTGTTTCTCAACTTCTTTGTAATTCTCCACGCCTGGAAACCAAAGACGCAACCGATTGTCCCGTCCGTAATCCAAAGTTCCGAAATAGGGCGGACTGGAGACGACCACATCTACCGAGTCATCGGGAAGGCTCAAACGCATCGCGTTTTCCTGAAGCATGACTCAACTCTGATGGTTCGTGGTTACTCGCTGAGGATTAAATTGGCGCAATCCTCGTGTTTGGCGTGGTTGATGATGAGGCGCATGCACTCAATGCACGGACTGTCCTCGTCCAGCATCGCCGCCAATTCGCTTTCAAGTTGGTCGGCTACCCGCTTATTATCTTGATGAGTTGCATGAAGTCCGCCGTTCACCAGCACACCAACCGCCTGGCGCGTGAAAAATCGCCTTACCTGCTCCAGCACGCGCACAATCCCGTGGATTGGTTCGCCTGGGGCGATGAGGCGTTTGAAAAGGCGCGGGTGGAAAACCGGCCGATTTTTCTCAGCATCGGCTATTCGACCTGCCATTGGTGCCACGTGATGGAACGCGAATCGTTCGAGGACGAAAAGATCGCGGCGTTTTTGAACCCACACTTCGTCAGCATCAAGGTGGATCGCGAGGAGCGGCCCGACGTGGACAAGATTTACATGACCTTCGTGCAGGCCGCGACCGGCTCCGGCGGCT
>Ga0116134_1001270_pt1 | contig 12800 bp, 11 predicted proteins | sample June2015DPH_19_5_FD_89737 | JGI IMG/M metagenome (GOLD analysis project Ga0116134, IMG submission 89737) | Peatland microbial communities from SPRUCE experiment site at the Marcell Experimental Forest, Minnesota, USA - June2015DPH_19_40 | ecosystem: Environmental > Terrestrial > Soil > Wetlands...
CAGCGGGACGGCGTCCTGGATGTGGCCTACCGGACCATCGACAGCCCGGTCGGCCCGCTGCTGCTGGCCGCGACCGAGCAGGGCCTGATCCGCGTCGCCTACGCCAGCGAGGGCCACGAGGCCGTGCTGCAGGCCCTGGCGATACGGATCAGCCCGCGCATCCTGCACGCCCCCGGCCGCCTGGAAGCGGCCGCCCGTGAGCTCGGCGAGTACTTCGCCGGTCACCGCCGCCGCTTCGACCTGCCGCTGGACCTGAGGCTTTCGGCCGGATTCCGGCGCACCGTGCTGAGCCACCTGCCCGAGATCGGTTACGGCCGCACCGCGAGCTACGCCTCCGTCGCCGAGCTGGCCGGCCGCCCGAAGGCGGTCCGCGCGGTCGGCACTGCCTGCGCGACGAACCCGCTGCCGGTCGTCGTGCCCTGTCACCGCGTCGTCCGGTCCGACGGCCGGATGGGCGGCTATCTGGGCGGCCCGGACGCCAAGCGGATCCTGCTCAGCCTGGAGGCCGCGGCATGACCCCGGCCGGCCGCTGGCAGGACCGCGTGAGCGCCGTCCGCTGGGAGGCTGTCCGGGAGGACCTGGACGCCTACGGCTGCGCCCTGACCGGGCCGCTGCTCACTGCGGGCGAAGCGGCCGGGATCGCAGCGCTCTACCCCGACGGCGCCCGGTTCCGGGCCACGGTCGACATGAGCCGGTACCGCTTCGGTGAGGGTGAATACCGCTACTTCAGGGAGCCGTTCCCGGCGGCGGTCACCGCGCTCAAGGAGGCGCTCTACCCCCGGCTTGTGCCGATCGCCCGCGACTGGTGGACCCGTCTGGGCCGGGAGGCCCCCTGGCCGGACCGGCTGGAGGACTGGCTGGAGATGTGCCAGGCCGCCGGTCAGACCAAGCCGACGCCGATCCTGCTCCGGTACGGCACCGGCGGGTGGAACGCCCTGCATCGTGACCTGTACGGCGAGTTGGTGTTCCCGCTCCAGGTCGTGATCAACCTCAGCGCGCCCGGGGGCGATCACACCGGCGGCGAGTTCCTGCTGTACGAGCAGCGGCCCCGGGCCCAGTCCCGCGGCACCGCCACCCTGATCCCGCAGGGCCACGGACTGGTGTTTACCACCCGCGATCGCCCGGTGAAGTCCCGGAACGGCTGGTCGGCCGCGCCGGTCCGGCACGGCGTGTCCGTCGTCCGTTCCGGCCAGCGTTTCACGCTCGGCCTCGTCTTCCACGACGCGGCCTGACGCGCCGCGCAACCGGCCGTCGCGAGGGCGGGCGGTCGGCCCAGGTAGCGGCCGGGCGTGGATCCAGGGCGCGGCGCGGGTAGCGTGGTGAGCGGCCCCGCACGAGCGAGCCCCCCCGAGGAGACAGATGCCCAACCAGCTGGCCAGCACCATGACGGTGCGGGAGATCGCCCGCCAGGCGGCCGAAACCATCCGCGCGCTGAACCACCTGACGCACGGCGGCGGAGAGCTGACCAGCCCCGGCGAGGTCCGCGACGTCATCGCCAGCCTGGGGCTGATGGGCCAGGGCCTGCCGCAGCTCTGCGAGCAGCTGGCCCGTTTCCTGGTCACCCATCACGAGGACGGACAGGTCGCGCACGACTCCGGCCAGGACCCCGACCTGTCCGTCACCGAGGTGACCGAGGCCCTCGCGGCCGCGGGGCAGGCGGCGGACATGATGACCGCGGCCCTGGACGAGGCGCACAGCGCGTCGGCCGAGCTGAGAACCGCGCGCTGATCCCCCGCTCGCCGAGCCCCCCGCGCGCCGAGCCCCCGCTCGCCGAGCCCCTTCCCTCCGGCGATCTTGACCGCCGCCCCGCGGCCCGGGCCGTCTTCGGCGCGATGGTCGACCGAACGGGCGGCTGGGCAAGGTCGAGGCCCGGTGGTCCGCCGCGGTCCCCGGCGCCTAGCTAGCCCGGGGGGCGACCCCCCGGAACCCCCCGCATGCGTTCCGCGCCCCGCTGGGGTAACTCGCCGACACACCGGCCACTCGCCGGGCCGGAGGCCCGGACTCGCCGGGCCGGTAACGATCGCCTCGCCGTCACACCGCGCGGCCCCGAAGCCGGTAGCCGTCCCAGCCAGGTACGTTCAGCCGTCTGGATCGTCGCTAGTCGCCGTAGATGGCCGGCCAGATGGCACCGGTCCCGGCCGCGGGCGTCACGGTGATCGTGTTGCCGGTGGTGCTGGTGTTGCTGGTTGAGCTGGACGTACCGGACGACACGCCGTTGCCGTCACCGTAGATCGCCGGGACGCTCGTGCTGTCGCCGTAGATAATCGACGCCAGGGACGCCTCGACCGGCGCGCTCTGGGCCGTCCCGCCATGGGCGGCCGAGTGGCTGACGGTGCTGGCCCCGGTGCCCGCACTGCTGTGACCCGCGAGATAGCCGACGCCCAGTGAAACCACCAGTGCAACCACGAGAATGAGTGTCCCCAGGACACCTGCGGCGGCGGCTACGGCTCTTTTCACGTTCACGTCTTCTCCTCGCTGTCTCCTAAGTGACGCGGAGCCAGTGCCAGTGGTGTACCGATCAGCAGGCCGACTTACGGAGAACCGCTGCATTTCGGGCGTTTTGTCCCGATTTTTCCAGAAAAAGACGACCACGACCAGAACCGGCCGAGCGTTGCACTCTCCGGAGACCCCTTGATCGCGCGGCCCGGGCGCCACAACCCAGCGAGCGGGTAGCAGACAGAAGCGTACGTCTGGGCCGGGGTCGCGACAAGATCACGCGGGTACCGGGTTTTCGCGCGAATAACCCAGAAGGGCAGCCAGGGGCGCACAGTGGGACGACCGGACGGCACTTTCGGTGAATTTCGGTCCGAGCGGTGGTGAAAGGGCGGCCGGGGGGTAAAGGGCGGCCATGAACATAGCCGCCGGCCTGACCGCCGGAGCGGATCGGCCGTGAACGCTTTCGTCCGCGCCGCGCTCGCCGGCGCCGCGACCGGAGCGCGATCGTTCACCGGACTCGCCGCGCTCACCCTCGCCACCCCACCGGGATCGGCCGCGCAGCCCGACCGGGCCCTCAGCCTTCCATGGGTGAAGGGCCTGGTCACGCTGGCGGCGGCCCAGGAACTGGTGATGGACAAGCTGCCGCAGGCCCCCAGCCGGCTCGGTGTGATGGGGCTCGGCGCGCGCGTCGCGGCGGGAGCCGCGGTCGGGGCCGTCGCCGCCCGCCACGAGCCGGAACCGTCCAGCGGCGCGACGGTGGCGGCGGTGGCGGTCGCCGTGGGAACGACCGTGACGGCCGCATGGCTGGGGCAACCTGGCGCCGGTTGGCGGCGCGGCGCTTCGGCACCGACTACGTCGGCGCGGGCGCCGAAGACCTGTTCGCCACGTCGCTGGCCTGGACCGCCACCCGGATCTAACCGGAGCGCCCGCGGCAACAGCGGCGCGTCCCGGAAACCGGCGGCCGGGCAGATGCGACGATGGTGGACGTGACCGCCGACGCCGGGCCGGACCTGGCTGACCTTCCGGGTGCCGTCAGCCGGACCAGCGCGTTCCCCCGGCTGCGCTACATGGGCTCCAAGTACCGCCTCGTCCCGCACCTCGCCGGGGTATTCGCTGAGGTGGGCGGGACGTCCGCGCTTGACGCGTTCTCCGGCAGCGGGGTCGTCTCCTACCTGCTGAAGGCGCTCGGTTACCAGGTCACCGCCAACGACTTCCTGCACTTCCCCGCGGCAATCACCGAGGCCACCGTAGTCAACCAGGGCGTCACGCTGACCGCGGAGGACATCGCCGCGATCTGCGGCCCGGCCGCCGACGACCGGGACTTCATCCAGCGCACGTTCGAGGGCTTGTACTTCACCGCCGAGGACCGCCGGTTTCTCGACTCCGCGTGGTCCCACGTCGACCAGATGACCGGCGCGAAGCGGGCGATGGCGATCTCGGCGCTGGTCCTCGCGGCAGCGCGCAAACAGCCCCGCGGTGTCTTCACCGTCACCGGGCTGCGTTACGACGACGGCCGCCGTGACCTGAGGCTGCCACTGCGCGACCACTTCCGGGAGCGGGCCGCCGGGTACAACCGGGTGGTCTTCGACAGCGGGCAGCCCTGCGCCGCCCTGACCGGGGACGTTTTCGACGTCGGCCCGCAGGCATTCGACGTGGTGTACCTCGACCCGCCGTATGCGCCGCCGAGGGACGACAACTGCTACATCAAGCGGTACCACTTCCTCGAAGGACTGAGCACGTACTGGCGCGGTCAGCAGATCATGCCGCAGACCCGCACGAAGAAACTGGCCAAGCGGTATACGCCGTTCTCCTACACCCGCACCGTTACCGGCGCACTGCGCCGCACCCTGGCGCAGTTCCGCGGTTCCGTCATCGTGCTGTCCTACTCCTCCAACGCGGTGCCGGACGTGGCCACCATCGAGACCCTGCTGCACGAGGTCAAGGACGACGTGCAGATCCGGCCGGTCGAGCACACCTACTCGTTCGGCACCCACGCCGCCGCACGCCGCCGCACCGCACGCGAGTACCTGTTCATCGCCCGGTTACGGACCCAGAGGTCGCATTGCCCCCTCCCGCCGGGCACAAAGCCAATATGCTGGCCCGGATTGGGGCGATCGAGGTCTTCCCGGTCGTTCCGTGCGCACATCCGACGTACCCGTGAGCGAATCAGGAGACGCATGGGGGGATACCGGCGGTTTTGCGTTCAATGCGGCAGCGAAATGAAGCCGGACACGCGATTCTGCGCGGACTGCGGACAGGCCGCCGTAACGGACAACCCGCAGCCTGCCGCGACCGGTGGGCACGATGGTGCTACCCGCAGCCTCCGCGCCCCCCCTCCCTCCCCGGCCTGGGACGCTTCCGCGGTCCCGCCCGGCGGGGCCCTGTTCCCGCCGCCCGGTTCCGCCCTTCCGCCGCCGGACGCCGCGTTCCCCCCGGAGGGCTCCCGCTTCCCGGCGGAAGCTTCACCGGCTTCCCGCGTCCCGCCCGAGGCTTCCCGCTTCCTCCCGGAGGCCGCACGGTTCCCGCCGGATGACGAGGGGTCAGGTCTGCTGCCCGGCCGTCCCCCCGCGCCTCCGGACAGCTTCGGCTTCCCGGGTAACGACACCAGCGGCCCCCGGACCGGTCCGGGTCCAACGTCCAGGGAGCTGGCGGTGCCGCCGGCCTATCCCGCGGCCGCGTCCGCGCTTCCGGCCCCGGGTGCGCCCACCGCGGCCGGACCGGCCTACCCAGCACCGGAGGCCGCGAACACGGCTCAGTTCTCGCAGAACTGGGTGAACGATGTGGGCTTCAGCCCGCAGTGGGGGCCTCCGGCGGCGGGGGCCGCCGACGGCGCGGAGCAGGCTGAGGGCGGCCCCGGCCGGCGTCCCTTGCTGCTGGCCGGCCTGATTGCCCTGGTGGCCGCGGTCATCGTCGTGCCTGCCCTGCTCATCGCGCACTCCCTGCACGGCATCACGGGCGGCGGCGCGACCGCGGCCCAGCCCACCGCGAAGCAGCCCACGGACGGCGGCACGGCCGCGCCGTCACAACGGTCCGCAGCGGCCGGCCTGGCCGCCCTGCTGGCGCAGACGGCCACCGACCGTAGCTCGATCGTCGGCGCGGTGGGCGCCGTCGAGCAATGCACGGCAGCCCTGGGCCAGGCCCCGCAGGTATTCCAGAATGGGGCCGCTTCGCGTCAGCGTCTGCTCCAGCAGCTTGCGAGCCTGCCCGGGCGTTCCGCGCTGCCGGCGCCGATGCTCCAGCTACTGACCGGCGCGTGGCAGGCGTCGGCCGCGGTGGATACGGATCTTGGCCGGTGGGCGCAGGACGAGGCGACCAGGGGCTGCAAGCCGGACGACCACGCCGACGCTAACTTTCGGGCGTCCAGCGCTCCCGACAGCCAGGCGACCAACGACAAGACGGCCTTCGTGGCCATGTGGAATGCGATCGCCGCGAAGTACGGGCTGACCCGGTACGCGACCAGCCAGCTCTGACGGGTGAGGCCCCTGGCCACGTCCGTTCGGGCCGATGATCCTGTGTGTACGGGATCACCGCAGGCTGACCCAGACCATGGCGGACAGCTGGTTGATCGTGTCGATACCATACTGCTCGGTCGGGTTGCCGGTCGTCAGCACGGCCATCAGGTAATCGCGCCCGCTGCCCTTGACCCACCCGATGCTGTTGATCTGCCAGTCGGTTCTCGCGCTGTCCAGCGGCAGCCAGCCGTTTTTCAGGGCGATGGTCGCCTGCAGCGGCACCCCGCCGGTTATCCCCCAGCGCTGTACGGGCGTCACGTTCTCCATGAGTTCCAGCACGTTCTTGCGCTGCGCGTCGGTCAGCAGGGCGCTGGGCTCGACAACCTCGCGGAGCAGGGTTATCTGGTCGGCGGGGGTCGTGGTCGTCAGACCCCATCCGGGCCAGGCGAATCCCGGGCAGTCCACGCAGGCCGAGGGGAGCGTGTGCGTGAGGCCCGCGGCCGCGTTGAACGACTGGATCCGCCCGGGGCCGCCGACGGCGTTCCACAGGCTGGTGGCGGCGGAATTGTCACTGTCCTCCATCATCCGCTGGGCGAGCGACTGATCTGGGTCCGTCAGTGCCGCCTGGCCGTTCCGCTGCTGCGCATAGAGCGTCTCGAGGATGTCGAGCTTGACGATGCTCGCCTCCGCCTGCGGGTGCTGTGGCCCGAGATTCCAGGTCTGCCCGGTACTGACGTCGTACACAGCGGCCACGACGGTGCCGCTGCGGGAAGCGACGTAGGACGCGGCCGGCGCGGCGAGCGGGTTCTGCCGCCGGCTGGGCGCCGGCGAGGCGGAGTGAGGGTGGCCGGCACCCTGCTCAGCCGGGTCATCCCCGGGCGATGAGGCCGCCGGCGCGGGGCTGGTACGCGTCAGGGCACGCGGCGCCGGCGCGTGGGCGTCACATCCCTGCAGCGTCCCCAGCAGCAGGAGCGCCGCCGCCGCGGCCACGCAGGCCCCCGCGGTACCCGAGACCTTCGCACGCCGGGCGGGCGTCCCGTTCACGTGCCAGCCTCCCGTCGCGAACACGCGCGCCTGCGCGAGGCGGACGCCCAGATGGAGCACGGTACCCCGCGGAACCGGGTGGCAGGCAGGGCGAGGACCCGGATGGAGCGCAACGCGCACCAGAACCTTATTCGCTCGCGTCCTGGTGGGTGCGCCAGATTGCACCGCCCGGTTCACCGGATTTTTCGAGACGATCCAGGGGCGGCTGATCAACGAGCCGCCCGTCGACTATGGCTTCCGGGCCACGCCACCGTAGGTGTTGACCTCGTTTGGCTGGGGGCGGATGCCCTCCCCCTCGGGACGCCACTCCGACACGAGCACCACCCCCGGGTCGACGAGCTCCAGGCCGCCGAAAACGAGGTCGGTGAACTCCTCCGAGGTCCGGATCGCGCCGCGCATCCCGCCCTCTTCGTACGCACGCCCGGCCCCGGACAGGCCCTCCGGGTTGTGCTCGGCGGTCGCGTGCGAGGCCACCACGTAACTGCCCGGCGGCAGCGCATCCACCAGGGTCCGCACGATGTGCCGTGGCCCATCCTCGTCCGGGACGAAATGCAGCACCGCCACCAGCATCAGCGCGATCGGCCGGGTGAAATCGAGGGTGGACCGGGTGACGGGATCAGAGAGAATCTTCTCCGGCTCCCGGATGTCTGCATCCAGGTAGGCGGTGGCGCCGTTCGGGCCGCTCGCCAGCAGTGCCCGCGCGTGCGCGAGCACGATCGGGTCGTTGTCCGCGTACACCACACGGGTTTCGGGGTTGATCCGCTGGGCGACGTCGTGCACGTTGTTCGCGCTGGGCAGGCCGGTGCCGATGTCGAGGAATTGGGAGACCTGCGCCTCACCCGCCAGGTACCGGACGGCCCGGCCCAGAAAGGCCCGGTTCTCCCGCACCGCGGTACGTACCGCGCCCCAGCTTTCCAGGACCTTGCTGGCGGTGGCCCGGTCGGCGGCGAAGTTGTCCTTGCCGCCGAGGAAGTAGTCGTACATGCGCGCCGGGTGCGGTCGGCTCACATCGATCTCGGGCGTCGCCCCGATGTCAGCGAACGATTCATCCGGAACCCCTGAAGTCCCCGCCATCACGCCCTTCTCTCGCCCGCCCGCCGTCCTTCTGGTGGTGGCCAACAGCGTACTGGCTGGCGACGCCTAGGCTGATGGGGATGAGCGGCTGGGTGATGTGCGCGGTGCACGGGCGGCACTGGGGTGTCCAGGGCGCGGCGGGCCTGCTGCCGTTCGCCGTCACGTCCGGCCGCGTGCAGGTGCTGCTCGCCCTGCGCAGTCACGGCACCCATCAGGGCGGCACCTGGGGGACGGTCGGCGGGGCGATCGAGCCTGGTGAGACGCCCTGGCAAGCGGCGGTCCGGGAAGCGAACGAGGAGGCCGCCGGGCTGGAGGTGGCCGAAGCGCAGGCGGCGGAGAGCCACCGGTACGGCTGCGTGAGCGGATGGGCCTACGTCACGTTCCCCGTTCGGGTGCCGCCGGCCTCGCTCGTCCCGATCCGGTCCAACTGGGAGACCGCCGACCTGCGCTGGATCGCCATCGACGAGGTGGACGGCTACCCCCTGCACCCCGCCCTGGCCGAGTCGTGGCCCGAACTGAGGAAGCTGATCGAAGACCGAATAGCCTCCTGACTCCTGGCACCGGCGTGGGCATTTTGTGCTAGCCCAGCGCGCACCGCCGGGGCTGGTTCGCCGGTAACTGCCCTCCCGCGCGCCCAGCAGCCTGGCAAGTGCTGAGCACACGGCGGGGCAGTTGCCGAAAATCGCAGGGACTGGGTAAACAATCGTCCGGCGGTGCCGGGTTTATGATCTTCATCCAGGCCTGCTGGGTGGTTTCCTTCACATGAACGTTAATTCGAACGTAGCCAGCTGAGTCGATTGGACCGCCGGACTGTCCAATCGCCGTGTCATAAACGAAACCCGAGGCCACGATACCCAGGTCGGCGCGGTCACGCACCATAGCCCTCTTCAGGGCCGACGCTTCAAGCAACCGGGCGGCGCGGATGATTGCCTCGCCGTGGACCCCCAGATCGTCGCTGGTCACGGGACCAACATCGCCAGCGAGACGCAGCTGAATCTGGACACATGGCCCATACGTGCGGTTATGACGCTTCAGCGCGTTAGGCAGCGCGTCGAAGAGAGTGCGCAGGATCCCGACGGTGGGGATATCGGCGGGCGCAATGAGCAAGATCCCATCACCGCGATCTTCGCAATAACACCTTTCCCTCAGTTCACCCAGAGCCGTCCACGTCATCTCTAGCAGCGATTTCCGGATGATCAGACGGTCGTCGTCGTTGCGGCTGCGTGAACCGAACCCCACCACATCGGTCAGCACGACCGTGCAGTTTTCTCCGTGGAATGCATGTGGTTGCCCGATGAGCGGCCGCGCAGCCGATGGTCGTGCCGGATAACTCGCCGTCCGTCCCAAGGCCACCTCACCTGGCGCGGTCCGGTCTACTGGCGTGGGGCTGGCGCCGCTGGGCGTGCGCGGCGCCGATTCTTCGGTCAGGCGCTCGTAGACCTGTCCCTCGACAATGCTGAGCACATCGGAGTGAGCGCCGAGGAAGGCCGCGAAGTCATCCGTCCTCATGACGAGGCCCTTGACTGTCTCGAGCGCGACCACCGAGGCGGATCGGACGCTTACCTGCAGGGCAGCGCGCTCACCCACCAGCTGGCCCGGCCCGCGCTCAGCGATGACGCGTTCCCTGCCGTGGTCCTGGACAGAAATCCTTGTCCACCCGCTGAGGATCACGATCACGTGGTCGGCAGGTTCCCCTTCACGCATAAGCGTCGCACCGCCAGCGAACGTTCGCTCTCGCGCCAGCGACATGAACGTCTGCCGCTCGGCGCGGTTGAGGGCGTCCCAGAAACTTTCCGGTGCTGTCCTTGGTGACCGTGGCGGCAGAGGACCTCTTGAATTTCCCATGGAAGTTCCCTCCTGGAGGAGGTGGAGCGCCGTTGATTCTTTTAGGTACTGGGATAGGGGAAGGCTGAACTTATCCCTGAGAATTTGGTGACCAATCGAGAGCAGCCGGCCACTGGAGAAGCCGCTCATGACGAATGCCGACGAGACGCGGGCACAGGGCGGGGGGCACGTGCTTCACGGGTTGCGGGGAAGACCGCAGCCAATAGCTGGCTCTCCCGCTAGGCCACTTGCTGGGACATTGATGATCGTTTGGCGACGCAAGTGCGTGGGCAGCAATTACGCCGGGCGCGCTGATACGGCGCTGAGCACGAACTGATCCGCGCGGCTGTTATGAAGACACATCGTCGCTCGTACCTGACGTGCGTCCGACCGACCTGATTTGACCAGGACAAACTCCTGTGCTGGGCGGGTTGGCCAAGACACCTGGGGTAGGAGAATGTCAGAGAGCCGCGAACTATGCCAACCGGGGGATTAGCCGATGCCGCCAGACAGCGAACCGCCCGTGGTCGTCATCGGAGCGGGGGTCGCGGGCCTGGCCTGCGCGCTCGACCTGACGGCCGCCGGCGTGCCGGTCCAGATTCTGGACGCCTCCGACGGCGTCGGGGGCCGGATGCGCACCGACCGGCAGAGGGGATTCCTGCTGGACCGCGGCTTCCAGGTGTTCAACACGTCCTACCCGCAGGTCAAGCGGCGGATCAACCTGCGGGCCCTGCAGTTGAGGCCGTTCACGCCGGGTGTCCTGCTGCATACCGGGGATCGCCGGCTGCGGTTCGCCGACCCGACGCGCCAGCTCACCAGCGCGGCGGACCTGCTGCGCGGGCGCCTCGCCGGGCCGTCCGACGCGATCGCGCTGGCGCGGCTCTGCGCGGCGGACATGCTCCTGCCGGTCAGCCTGATCAAGCGGCAGCCGGACCGGGCCACGTTCGCCGCGCTGACCGAGGCCGGCATCTCACCCGCGCTGTGTGAACTGCTCTTCCGGCCATTCCTGGCCGGGGTCTTCCTCGAGGACGAACTCGAGACGTCGGGGCGTTTCTTCCACCTGATCTGGCGGAGCATGCTGCGCGGCACCCTCTGCCTGCCCCGGCGGGGCATCCAGGCGGTGCCGGAGCAGCTCGCGGGCGCACTCCCGGCCGGGACCGTTCGGCTGGAAACGCCCGTCCGCACGCTCACCGAGGACGGTGCCGCACTGGAGGACGGAACCGAAATCCCCGCGCGAGCGGTCATCGTGGCGACCGGCGCCGCCGAGGCCGCCGTCTTGCTCCCGGGCCTGAGCGTCCCGGCGACCCGGACGGTCACCACCTTTTACCACGCGGCACCGTCGTCCCCGCTGGCCGAGCCGACCCTGCTCGTCGACACCGAGCGCAAGATCCTCAATACGGTCGTGCTTACTGAGGTCACGCCGTCGTATGCGGCCGACCGCCGGGCGCTCGTCGCCGCCTCGGTACTTGGCGACGCCAGCGGGCGCGAACCCGAGGTACGGGCGCGGATCGGGGAGATGTACGGCACCGATACGTCCGGCTGGGAGCACCTGGGCACCTATCCGGTGCACGGCGCGCTGCCGGCGATGCCGGCGCCGCATCCGCTCGGCCGCCCGGCCCGGATCGCGCCCCGCCGGTACGTCTGCGGTGACCACCGGGCGACCGGCTCGGTGCAGGGCGCCATGGCGTCCGGGACCAGGGCCGCACGTGCGTTCCTGGCCGGGGCGGCCCGCGATTCCTAGCGGGCAGGGCCGCCCCCCTGACGCGCCGCTGCCGGCGGCCCCCCTCAGGCCGCCGGCAGCGCTTGGTGCCCCCTTGTGCGTCAGTGCAGGACGTTCAGGGTGTTGGCGTCGTCGTTGACGAAGTAGACCCGGTTCGGGTTGGCCGTGGTGGCCAGGCCGAACAGGGCGCCGCCGGGCGGGTCGGCGGAGTCGACGTCCTTGGTGGCGACGAACTTGCCGCCCTGGGTGAGCTCGACGAGGTTGTTGTCACCGCCGTTGGCGGCCAGCAGGTCACCGTTCGGCGTGAGGGCCAGGCCCAGCGGGCCGTTGAGGGGGGTGCCGGCGGCAACCGTCGCCGAGGCAGCGCCCGCATTGACCGCACTGTTCCGGTCGATCGCGTCCGGGACCCTGGCGATGCGGGAGTTGACGGTGTCGGCGACGAAGAGGGTCCCGCTGGGGCTCAGCGCGACCCCGGTGGGGCCGACGATCAGGGCCGCCGGGTCGGTGTGCACCGAGATCCCGTTGGCGATCACCGTGCTCGACACGACGCGGGGGATCGCGCCGGTCAGGTTCAGCGCCAGCCGGACGACGTTGCCTTTCGTGGTGGTGGCCGGCTGGCCCTTGGTGATGCCGTTCAGCACGTTGGAGACGAACAGGTCGGCCGTCGAGCCGCGATCCAGCGCGGTCGCGTCCCACGGGCCATCGATCCCGGCACCCCTGATGACCTCACGCACGTGGCCGGAAGGGTCAAGGACGAACAGCTCACCGGGCGTCGCGGTCGCAGACGTCCCGTCGGCGGTGGGCAGGCTGCCGACGATCACCCATCCCGAGCGCAGCGCCACCAGCGCGGTGGTCAGCCCCACCCCGCCCGGCACGGACGTGGCCGGGATCGTTGCGAAGAGCTTCTGCTGGCCGCCCGGTGAAACCTCGACGATCGTGGTGCCCGTGCCCTGCTTATTGGCGGCGTTGTTGAAGTTGCTGACCAGGATGTCCCCGGCGGTGAGGTGACCGTGCGACTGCGGGACGATCGCCACCCCGTACGGGTTGACGTCCCCGTTAGCCGGGATGGTGCTGGACACCGTCGCGACGTTGTTCAGGCCACCGATGAAGGAGCCGCCCGCGCCGGTGCTGGCCGCGGCCGGGAGCACCCCGGCCACTGCGGCCGCGGCGGCGACTGAAAGCAGCCCCACGGCCCGTTTCCTCACAAATCCCCTGTCCATTCGCGTGTCTCCTTGGCTCGCGATGACGCA
>Ga0116134_1001272_pt1 | contig 12783 bp, 13 predicted proteins | sample June2015DPH_19_5_FD_89737 | JGI IMG/M metagenome (GOLD analysis project Ga0116134, IMG submission 89737) | Peatland microbial communities from SPRUCE experiment site at the Marcell Experimental Forest, Minnesota, USA - June2015DPH_19_40 | ecosystem: Environmental > Terrestrial > Soil > Wetlands...
GGTCGAAAAAACTTTGCGCTAGGATGCCCTATAAACGACCTTCTCGGTTCGGGTAGACATTTTCTATCCCCCAAATTTCGGCTGTTTTGAGAAAAATGGACTTTTTCAACAGCCACGCCTGTTCTCGCCAGCTAACATACCAACTGCTCGAATCGCTGGCTATCTTGCTATGTCCGTTGACGGTCTTGCCCCCGAGAGGTTCAATGGTGTTCATGTCTCTACTCCAGATTCCTGATTCGATTTACATCGGCGTTACTGACGCCGTTGCTGCATCCTTGTGGTACAAAGAGAAACTTGGCCTTCAACAGGTGGTGGCCCCGACAAGCGATGCGGGAGATTGTGTTTCGCTGGCGTTCTCAGAGCGAGATGAAACGGCGATTGTCCTTGGCCCCCGCGATTCGACTACGGATCAAAGACCGATCCTGTACGCTACCAACATCGGAAAGGCAAAAGATCAGTTATCTTCTCGCGGAATAAGCGTCACGCCGATTGAATCGGATCGGCAAGGAACGCGCTACTTCGTAATGCGAGACTTGGAGGGCAATGAAATAGAGGTCACGGAGGAACGGTAAAAAGGAGACGCAGTGTTGCACATACGGCGACTTCCGCTATTTCTGTTCTTTTTTCCACGCGCTGCGATCCAACCGGCTAACGCTGGGATCATCTGGACGGTATCTGACGGCAACCTGCTGACGCCGGTGAAATCTTCGAGCGGCGTTTTGTACTCGCCTCTTTGCGAAAAATGCGGGTCGCCAAAATGATTCGCCTGTATAAGGCCCATCCGCGCCGAGTGAAAACTCATAGGCTACCGCCAACCGGAAAGTCTTGTTTCGCCCTTCTCCGATCCGTTCAATATCGACGGCAGTGACCTCCCCATTTGCTACAGGCCATCGCCATGACCATAAATATGAGAGCGCATCAAACAGGTCGTTGAACATAGGGCGCCAACAAAGTCCCGTCAGGACATCTCAGCGACGTACTGACGGACTGCCACGTGCAGCGGCACGACCCAGTGGCCCTTTTGATTCACCAATGCTGCCCACGATTGATGTTCACAGATCAGGGGAAAGGGGCAATCGTATGAGCAGCGAACTGAAAGACGTATAAGCCAATGCAGTGGCGAGCGCCACCAAGCTCTTTGCGCGTGCAAAGCGCCGCGCCGCTGCCGCCAGTGAGAGTGACTATCTCTCGGATCGGCAGATCGAACGCTTGCACCGCCGGCACGAGCGAGACGACATCATAAAGCCTGCGGCTTACAAGGTAATGCCCCAAGCTTACAATCTGGCCTCTGCTAACGGCAGACTCCCCGCCAACGCGCGGCAGCTCATGTACACAGCGCGTCCCTTGGTACTTGCCGAGACCCGCGGTAGGTGCTGGAAAGACTCTGATTACTTCACACAAACATTGCTGCCGGATTACATTTTCGATCACCCGGCTGAAACTGCAAACTGGGACGTCGTCTACGACGCTCGTGGTCATTTGGTCGAGCCGCACGTTCGGAGGCGCTTAGGACTGGGAACACTGGACGTCCGCAAGTACGTTGCTTCTTGGCGCGATCGCAATGCTGCTAAGGACCTACGAGTTGATATTGATGAGATGTACCCGACCAAGGGACCGACAAACCGCTATCAATTTGCGCTGTTTATCGAGAAAGAGGGTTTCGACGCACTACTGGAGCGCAGCCAGATAGCTGAACGTTACGACTTGGCCATCTTCAGCTCCAAAGGCATGTCGAACATCGCAACCAGACAGTTGGTGGACGAGTTGGGGTGACAATCCTGATCATGCACGACTTCGACGTCTCTGGGCTCAGCATCGCGCATACCCTTGGTCACGACACGCGACGCTATAAGTTTCGGGTTGAGCCGAACGTGATCTACCTCGGGTTACGGCTGGCGGACATTGAGAGAATGAAGCTTCAAAGTGAACCAGTTGAGTTCGACCAAATAAAGCACCCCGGCCAAAAGCTTCTCGATTACGGCGACGTGACTCGCGACGAGATCGACTTCTTAGTCGAGAGCCAGGTCGACTACAAGAAGTGGCGTGGGAAGCGGGTGGAATTGAACGCCATGAGATCGGACCAGTTCGTCCGCTGGCTTGAGGGCAAGCTTGATGAGCACTGTGTAACGAAAGTCATTCCGGACAAAAAGACGCTTGAGGACGCATGGCGGAGGGCGCAAGTGCTGGCCAAGGTCAAGGCTGCAGTTGCGAAAATCAAGACGGAGCCAGACACAAAACCAATGCCTGCAGATTTAGGCAAGCGTTTGCGCAAGATGCTAGATGACGAACCACCACTCTCTTGGGATCAGGCCCTTGTCCGCATTGCTGGGAGGCGCGCATGACGCAGAAATCGTCCCCAGACCCAGAGAACCGATACGTACGGGCGAGCGAATCCTGCGCGCTGCTGAAAAAGGCTTACTGGGTAATGGTTTCGCGGTGCCCTTGTCTGAAATATGACCAGAGTGGAAACCAACGCGCGGCGGCTGATGCGGCTGAAGCAAGGGAGCCAATATTTGTCGCTGTCGTGCTGGAGCGCCGGATTACCCAAGCCTCGGTTTGCTCGTGGGGAGTGCAAATGCAGGGCAATGAGCGCAGCACAGTGCCCGGGCTACAAAGAATCCGAATGGGCTGATTGCGGCCGCGGCAACAGGATGAAACTCCGCGAGCCAATTTGCCCGCAAGAGGAAACGCACGGCATCGAAGCGGACGACGTGACGAAGTAGGGAATCCATGCGGAAGACGGTAGCCATGCCGAAGCGAGCGCTGCGAATCCGAGACGCAGCCAACTATCTAAGTGTCTCGCCGCGGCGTGTCCGTTCGCTCGTGCAAAAGGGAGCACTTCAACTCATCAAACTTGATGAGGAGTCTCAGCATAGTCCGTGGTTAATTGACATTCGCGACTTGGACAACCTAGTCGAAAGATCGAAGGTGACGCTGTCATGAACCTTGGACTGCAGATCCAGTGCTCGGCTCTGGAAGCCGCGTTATCAGCGGAGAAGCTGGGATGCCGTATCTGCATCATGTTCGTAATTGATTTTCTGCTGGGAACGAAGGTGCGACCGGGCGTACACTGAAAGCGTGTCGGGCCGGTGCTTCTAACACCAACCCGACACTGACCACAGCTTCCTGAACAGGAGGAAAACCGTGGCTCCCACCATTATCGCCAGTCCGGTGATCGCCGCAAATTCCCTTCTTGGCTCAGGCTTCTGTGTTCAATCTTCCGAATGGAGAGAACAGCATGAACGAACCAACAACGAAGCGAGAACGCGGCCGAGGCTCGATTTTCCACAACGGTAAGACTGCCGTGTGGACGATCAAGTTCTATTTTCGCGGGATTCCACGCTGCGAGAGCAGTCACAGCACCGATCGTACTGTCGCAGAGAAGCTACTCAAACGACGCTTAGCCGAAGTGGAAACGAAAACCTTTACTCCACGCACCAACGTCAAAGTCGACGAACTGATCGCCGATGTGCTCCACGAATATCGGCGAGAAGGGAGAAAGACGAGCACCGATGTTGAATCGCGCTGGAAAAACCACCTAGAACCGTTCTTCACTAGGCTGAAGGCGGACGATCTGAATACCGATCTAGTGCAGAGGTACTGCAAGAAACGAGAAGACGAAGGCGCGGCCGGGCCCACCATAAACCGGGAGTTGGCGATTTTGAAGCATGCCTTCAACCTAGCGACAGAGTGCTCGCCGCCGAAAGTCAGAACTGTTCCGTTTTTCCCGATGTACAAGGAGAACCCAGCCCGCAAGGGTTTTCTCAGTGATGAGCAATACACGCTGCTGGCACGCCGATGCAATCAGGAAGGCTTGTGGTTCCGGGCATTGCTGACTACGGCGTATACGTTCGCTTTTCGGAAGGGCGAACTGCTCAACCTGAGGGTCCGCCAGGTCGATCTCGCTTCGCGCGAGATCAATCTAGAGGCTGGCACGACCAAGAACGGTGAAGCGCGGATAGCGCCACTGACGGACGAAGCCGCAACGCTGCTCACGGCATGCATTGTCGGGAAGCAGAAAAACGACTACGTATTCACGCGGCCGCCGGCCAAACCTGGATTACCTGCAGAGCCAGTACGAGGTTTCCGCCGACGTTGGCGGAAGGTGTGCTGTGAAGTGGGACTCGGCGAACTCGTCTGCCGTGACTGCTACCCAGAATTACAGGAACAGACGGTGGACGCGAAGGGTCGATGCTCGGCTTGCGGTAAGAAGTGGAGACGTCATCAACTCAAGTACGTGGGCCTTCTGTTCCACGATTTACGGCGCAGCGGAGTGCGGAACCTGATCCGAGTTGGCGTCCAGCAAAAAGTGGCGATGGAGATCAGCGGGCATAAAACCGCGGCTGTTTTTCAGCGGTACAACATCACCGACAAGCGGGATATCCTCGACGCTGGCCGGAAGTTGAACGAGAAGCAGAACTCCAATGCTCTACTGGCAGTTTCTGTTAGCGGGCTCGACGGACATGATTCAGACATGATTGCACCGAAAACAGCACGAAAAACGGTGCAAACGGACCATTTGGAAGCGGTGACCCTGCCTGCACCGCTGCCTAACTAATTGATTTGAAATGGTAGGCCCGGCAGGAATCGAACCTGCAACCCTCGGATTAGAAATCCGATGCTCTATCCGCTTGAGCTACGGGCCCTCAAATATCTAGTTTCAGACAGTTAGGCGCTCTCCATCCCCCCGGAGCGCCGTATCAGTAATCCTCTTCTCCGCTCGCTTGAAGCTATGGGCTTTCTTTTTCAGCCTCTTGCACAACACACATTTGATGTTGACCTTATAAGCATAGGACATAAATCCCATGCTTGCAAAAAATGCTTGCAAAAAAGAGCAGTACGATGCTTTCCGCTCCTATGCCTCAGTCTACACACTTCACAAAGATGCCCAATCAGGACATGGCTGAGCCCTGATCGCTCTTTCCTTCATCCCCTCACCGGAGCGGCCTCAATCGGAGAACGGTAGGATCAAATGAAGTTGATGCAGAAATCTCTCTCTGCTTCCGCGTGGTGAGGAAGACGCTCCTCCCGTGCGTCCTCCCGCACGTTTTGCGGGAGGAGCCGGGGAAGAAACAAGTTGCGCAGCTAGAAAGTGAACTTGACGGCCAGTTGAATGCCGCGCGGGCCGCCGCCGCCGATGAACGGGTTGCCGATGCCGACGTCGCCGGTGGCGGCGATCTTGTATGGGCCGTTGCTAACTTCCCGCCCGCTCCCGTTAACCGCATAGTTGCAGTTGCAAACGGGATTGGGGACAGTGCCTCCGGCATCGGCGATGAAAGCTGGCAGAAAGGGGTTGGAGAAGTTGGGGTGATTCGGGAGGTTGAAGAAGTCGGCGCGGAATTGCATGTTGACCCTCTCGGTAATCGCAGTGGTCTTATAGATGGCGAAGTTGAATTCCTTAAATGAGGGCCCATGCAACGAGTCGCGGCCCTCATTGCCGTAGTGACGGGTGCCAGGCACGCAGTCTTGAGCAAAACCGGTGGGCGCGGCCTGTGCAGTGGTCGTAATCGTGCATGGGATGGCGAACGAGCTTAGGTCGAGGTAATTGAACGGATCCCTGGCGTCGTACTTGATGGGCCCGACTACGTCGGGGCGGTCAATAAGGTTGCCGCCGCCGCTATAGTCATCTTCGAAATTGTAGTTGAGCTGGAAGGGCTGCCCGTCCTGCAAAGTCAGCACGCTATTAATGCCCCAGCCATTTTTCAAGCGTTGCCAGTTGCCGCCCATGTTGGGAAGCTGATAGGCGAAGTTCCAGGTAAAGCGGTGCGGAATGTTGAAATTTGACGGACCGTACTCGAGCTGCGGATTGTTGCTGTCGTTGGGTTGGGCGGCGTTGGGCTCGAAGTCTTCGCCGTCGCTTGAGTTATCCATGGAGCGCGACCAAACATAGTTCGCGATGGATGTGATGCCGTGCCATCCATTGATACGCAGGCTCAACTGCAGCGCGTTGTAATTGGATTTGCCGGTTGAATTCTCCTGCAGGAGATAGACCGTGCCATAGGGATTGTTCAGAATGTAGTTGCGCGGCACTGTGGAGTCGTGAATCATGGGAGGGCCGTCGCAACCTGCCAGCAAGGGCAGATTGTTCGGATTGCCTAGATCGCAGGCGGTCACTGTCGCGTTGCTGGGCTGGCTGAGGTCAAAAAACCGCCACAGGCGATGCCCCTGGGATCCGACGTAGCTCGCCTGGATCACGGCCTTGCTCGTAATCTGCCGCTGGATGTTGAGGTTGTAGTTCTCCATGTAGGGCGTCTTGATGTTGCGGTCGAAGCCGAAGGTATCGCACTCGGAGCAGGGGTTGGTGGGCACAAACAGGGGGCTACCGTAGACGATCTGTCCGCCCACCGCCGCATTGAACAGGATCGGATCAGGGCCAATGTTGTTATAGGCTGGGCCGGGGTCGAAGGCGGGCGAATAAGGCAGATGGCCCATCACCATGTCTTGCGACAAAGCATCGTAGAACATGCCGAAGCCGGTGCGGATCACGGTCTTGCCTTTACCGGCAACGTCCCAAGCGAGGCTGACGCGCGGGGCGAAGTCCTTTTTGTCCGGGTTGTAAAGGCCGCTGAGGCCGGGCTGACCGACTTGCGTCAGGGTGAAAGTACCGCCAGCGGCATCGAGATTGGTGATGTTGCTGAGGAGGTTGTTCTTTTCCTGGACTACGCCGAAGTAGTCCCAACGCAAGCCGTAATTGAAAGTCAACTGCGGTGTCAGACGGTAATTGTCCTGGGCATAGAAACCGAAGTTGTCCTCAAACGTGCGGCGGGTAGAGTTGCCGGAATACTGGGAGCCGCCATCGACATAGCCAGAGAGGAAGTCGGTCAATGAGAATTCCAGCTCTCCGCGGAAGTCCTTATCATTAAATTGCTGCACGGAAGTACGGTGGAAATCGAAGCCAAACTTCACGCTGTGCTTGTTGATCTTCCAGGAAAAGTTGTCGAGGACCTGGTCGTTGCTATCGATACGATGACGCGGAACGCTGCCGGTCGCGCCGAGCTGCGCCACGCCACTCACCTCGATAATGGGCAGGCCAGAAGCGGACGGGCCGCCGCCTTCGCACAGGGCGGTTGACGTGGCTGCGCAAAGACCAATCGAACTGGGGCTGAAACCCTCGTCGGCTGGGAAGAACCCTTCCGCAAACCGGTTCCAGCCGTAGCGGAGCTCGTTGACCTTGGACGCCCCAATCGTGCGCGTGTAAGAGAGCGAGACCAACTGCACGCGAGTCGGTGTGAACGTGTTAAAACCCGGCAACTGTCCGCCGCTGGCGGAGAGCTCCAGCGGGAACGACTGGATGCTGTCACCGAAGAAATAACGGCCGGTGAGGGTATTGTTGGTGTTGATACTGTGATCGATCTTGGCGATGAAGCTGGTCAGGTCATTGTAGGAGGGGGAAACGACGGAAGCCGTGCCATCATTATTGACCTGACCGGGGTTCGGGTTCGCCAAGTTCGGCGCCGGCCAGGGGTGGCGTGCCAGAAGTTTTTGGATTACGCCTGACGGGTCAGTAGAGTCGCTCGGTTGCAGTGATCCGTCAGCAGCGGTGCCAGTAGGTACGCTGGAGATGGTCACCACCCCCACAGGCTCCTTCTGGCCCTCATAGTCGACATAAAAGAACGTCTTGCCTTTGATGATCGGGCCACCCAATGAGGCGCCGTACTGATTATTATGGAATGGAGCTTTGGGGTTGGCGACTGGCTGTCCGGTGAGTGGATTGGCGATAGTGGTCGGGTTGAAGTAATTGCGCGCATCCAGTGCGTTGTTGCGGAAGTATTCTCCCGCAGATCCGTGGATGGTATTGGCGCCGCTCTTGGTCACAATATTAACGACCGCACCTGCGTTGCGCCCGTACTCTGGCTCGAAGTTCGAAAGCACGTTGACTTCGGCCACGGCATCAATGGGAAGTATTGTCGAAGGAGTACCGAATACGCCGGCCTGATTGATGGCCGGGTCGTTGCGGTAGCCATCGTTCATGTCGGTGCCGTCGAGTAGGTAGTTGTTCGAGCGTCCGCGGGCGCCGTTCATCGAAAACTCACCGAAGGAGCCGGGGGAATCGGAAATCTGGTCAGGAGAACCGGCTACGCCCGGATTGAGATAGATCAGCTTGGTGTAGTCGCGGCCGTTGACGGGCATGTCCTCGACGGTCTGGGCGGTGATGACGCCGCCAAGGTCATTCGTCGTCGTCTCGACCGTTGCCAAATCTTCAGCGGAAACTTCGACGCGGGTGGTTACCGCTCCGGTCTTGAGGGCGGCATCCACACGATGTTCGGTGGCCACGTCGACTGCCACTCCGGTAGCCACAAAAGTCTGGAAGCCAGTTTGCGTTACGGTGACGGAGTATTTGCCGATGGGCAATTCGGGCACTGAGTAGCTGCCATTCGCGCTTGTGGTCGTCGTGCGCTCCAGCCCAGTGGCCTCGTTGCGCACCTTGACTGTCGCTCCGGCCACGAATGCTCCGGAGGGGTCGGTCACGGAGCCCAGGATTGTGCCACGAAACGTCTGGCCCACGAGCATCGCCGTCGAAAGCAGAACGAACAGAACCAATAAATGCAGTTTCATCCCCATCCTCCTCAGTCGCGGGCACTGGAACGGAGCCACGCTCCGCGAGCAGCAAATACAGCTTCAACTTTGAGAACCGGGGATTATAGACCAGTTTGCCCCCAAGATCGGTGTCGAACCTCACAAGAGGATGTTCGAGGCCAGCAGCATGCCGCCTCATAGCGTCGCATGGCGGTCTCCAGCAGTTCTTCGGCGGCGGCCAGGGGCAGCTTGCGCATCCCGGGATCATCGATGGGGATCATCGATGATGAGCAACGGCGCCGTTTCCATGAACCCAATGCATTCGCGAACGCTCCACCTTCCCGACAAGAATTGTGCAAACAGATGACACCGCGTTGACAACCTGCTGACGCTGCGGAACTAGCATTCGGCTGCGCGCCGGATCGGAGAAAATCTCGTTCAAGCTTCGTGCGCTCCGCGACTCGCTTGCTCTCTGCTCCGGCTCCCACAATTCAAGGAGGATTCTATGCAGCGTCGCAAGATTGCGTTCACAATTTGCCTCGGGCTCTCGGTAATGCTCGTTTCGAGCGCGGCCCTGGCGCAGTACAACGTCACAAATCTGGATTCGAATCAAGCGAAAACGGCTAGGTTTATGGATCCGCTGCAAGTGAACGGCTGGGGACTCGCTCGCAGCTCGGGCGGACCCTTCTGGGTCAGCGATCAAGGCTCAGGCTGGTCGACACTCTACAACGGTCAGGGAGTTAAGCAGGGCTTGGAGGTCTTGATTCCCTCGGCAACCGGCGCAGGCCCCGGTCAGCCCACTGGAATTGTCTTCAACGGATCGTCAGATTTTCAGATAGGGGGAAAGAGCTCGTTCTTCCTGTTCGCGACCTTGGACGGGAGCATCAGCGGGTGGGCTCCGGGGACCAATGCCAACGACGCTATCATCGTGGTGAATAACTCGGCGGCCGGCGCGAATTACACCGGTCTCGCTGTCACCAACCGGCCTTCGGGGAATCTTCTTTATGCCGCCAACCTTGCCAACAACGTGGTCGAGGTGTACGACGGAAGCTTCAACCTCGTCAATTCGTTTAGCGACCCCACGTTGCCGGCGGGCTATGGGCCGTTCAACATTGCGGATATCAACGGATTGCTCTATGTAACGTTCGCGCTCATATCGACAGCCCCGAGCGGCCAAATCGACATCTTCCAGGAGGACGGGACATTCGTAAAAGTGCTGGCGCACGGCGAGCCCTTGAACCAGCCTTATGGCCTCGCCGTGGCGCCCAGTAATTTTGGACCGCTGAGCAACACTCTTCTGGTCGGGAACAATCTGAACCATCCGGGCACTATCAGCGGCTTCAATCTCGAAACCGGCCAGTTCGTGGGCACCCTCAAGGACTCGAGCGGCAAGGATATCGCCATCGACCAACTCTGGGGACTTGAGTTCGGCGGGGGCACCGCAAACAACGGCAGGACCAACCAACTCTTCTTCGCCGCGGGTCCATACAACAATCTGGCTGGAACGTTCGGTGTGATCGCTTTCAAGTAGCCGCAAGCGCTCAAAACGAAAACACTAGCTAGAAGAAATGGGAAACGGAAATGTCGCGAAGGCCGCCTGAGAACAGGCGGCCCTTTGCGCTCTCTTCAATAAGAATCCTAGCGTTGCTGCTCGTAAACAGAGTTGTTGGGGGTAGGCTCGTCGTACTCGCGTCCATACTTGTTCTTATGCGCAATGCCTTGTCCATTAGCTTCCGGAACTCGAATCACTCCCAAAGACGAAGCATTCTCCGCGACCGTGATCTCCCGCGCAAGCGGCTGCGCATTTTCAGGCCCCATGCCCTCGCTCCAGATATGCAACAGGTAACGCCCGGAGGGAACGCCCGCCAGGCTGAGTTGCCCGTCCGCATTTGAAACGGCATACAGCGGCGTCGCCAGCGTAATGACCACCGCACTCATCTCGGGGTGAATATTGCAGAAAATGTAACTGATTCCGGGCCGGTCGAATCGCACCATCCGCGAAGCACCCGCCTCGTACAGACCGAGATCAAACCGCTTTCCTTCGAAAAGTGAAAAGACGTTGTGGAAGAAAGGATCGCGATTGGGGAACTCCACCATCGCCCCCGCCGGAACCACCAGGATGTGCGGCTCAAAACTCTTGTTCTTCTGCACCAGGCGCGGGGTTTGCGCCGGACTTGCCGGCGGACCGGCCGAGGAATTTGGCGCCGCAGCAGCGGCTTCGCCTGCCGCTCCCATTGTTACTGGCGTCAGCCACACCACTGTCCCGGGAATCGTTCCGTGCCGCCTCTTGCCCGCGCCGACTGCACCGATGACCTCGACGCGCCCGCGCACGGTCGTTGTCGTTATCTGCGTTGTTATCTGCGTCGTCATCTGCGTCGGGGGCTGGGCGTGCAATCCGGCCGCGCTCGACCACAACATCGCGACCCAGATCAGGATTTTTCCATGGCTCATCGTCGCCGGCCTATCTTAAAGTTCAGTGCGTTCTTTGCTGCCGCTTCTTACCGTGTCCGCTTCCATCCATACGCTCAAAAAAGAACTCCCATCATCAAATTGAGATGCCCTGCGCTGTTTCCGCCGTCGGTAAGCGAGTACGTCGTCAGGTGTCGATACTCAGCGGAAAACAACAAGTCCGAGCGGGGACGGTAAATCATGTTCACAAAGCTCCCCTGATTTTTCGCCAGTGTCGGATCCCCGTAGGACTGCGGATACTCGAAGTATTTCAGATCGCTGGCATACGGATTATCCACCCCAAACGCCGCATTGAACTCCCATTTATTCGCGGGACGGTATTTCAATTGCGCCCAGCCACCAATCGAGTCCAAGGCTTGCACTTCCGTGCTGGCCAACGTCGGATCGCCGCTGAACAACACGCTGCGACCAATGCCGCCATACAGTCCGCCGAGGGCCCTTCCGCGATAAAACTTCCCGCTCAAAGAAAACTGGTGATTAAGCGGCAGGTCGAAGTCTGTCATTCCGGCCCAGCCGTCAACGTTCCGATTGAAACCATAATCCTGCCGTGTGTAGTACCCGCCGACGCCCACCCGCAACGGCTGCCCGAAAACATTCCGCGTCCATGCGATCCGTGTACCGTATGCTGGTTGGCGCGATGCTTCCCCAGGCCCCGCCTGCCGGTAATAAGTTGTGCCTGGCTCTGCGCCCGGCACTGTGCCCGGTACTTCCCCGCTCACCGGATCGAGAATCCCTCCCTGGAATATCAGGCTCGACTCTTCCCCCAGCGCCACCCTGTGTTCCACTCTTATCTGTGGCACCCAGCTCCACAAATTCCCCGCATAGGTCAGCGCTGGAATCGCCAGCGTCGCAAATGATGTCGGCGAGTTCGGTGAGAAGAAAATCGCATCTTGGCCGGCCACAACCGAGGTATTTGTCCAATCCATTCGCATTGTGGCCGTCCGCAAGCGCACGAGTCCGGAGTTGATTCCGTTCGGAACCGACGGGAACCCACCCGCCAGATCGATTTGCAGGTCCGCCGTCGTCTTCGCACCCGCCACGGTCGGCCCGAAGGCCTCGAGCCCGATCTCCGATTGTCGCAGCGTCGCACCGAAACTTCCTCCTGAGCCCCCTGGTGGCCGCGCATACGCGAGGGTGGGGAGATCAATGCTATCCACGACACCCTGATTGCTCACCAGATTCATCAAGACAATACCCGACAGCCGCACCCGGTACTTCGATGCGCTTTCCACTTTCGTCTGATACTGATCGTCCACTTTTCCGCTCAGCAGCTGGTATTCCTCCTCCAGTCGGGCCGCACGCGCGCCTTTTTTCTGATCTTCTTTCTGATCTTCCGTTGCTTGATCCTGCGTTGCTTGATCCTGCGGCACGCCTTTCTGCAATACACTCTGCAAGCGCTCCGCCGCCTCGGAGTCGCCCGGCTCCGACTTCGCCACCGCGTTCCTTAACACGGCATTCCGCAGTCCCATTTCTGCGCGGACTTCCTCGAGCTCCCGGCGCAGTTCCGCCGTTTCCGCGCGAACTCGCCGCCCCTCGGAGCGCATCCCGGCAACCGCCGCCTGCAACTCGCGAACCTGCTCCCGCAACTCGCGAACCGAGTCACTCACCGACTCATGTAACGATCCTGGCAAAGGTGGCTGCATCCGATCCGCAGGTACCTGTGCGACGCCGAATACACTCCAAGCCGTCACACCTGCCAGCATCCCCCATCGCAACCATTCGAACCAGCGCGTCTCGCTCATACTCATGTCGCCTCCTGCCACTCTCCGCACTTCATTCTGAATTTCAGGTGTGCAC
>Ga0116134_1001273_pt1 | contig 12783 bp, 11 predicted proteins | sample June2015DPH_19_5_FD_89737 | JGI IMG/M metagenome (GOLD analysis project Ga0116134, IMG submission 89737) | Peatland microbial communities from SPRUCE experiment site at the Marcell Experimental Forest, Minnesota, USA - June2015DPH_19_40 | ecosystem: Environmental > Terrestrial > Soil > Wetlands...
CCTGCCGACCCACGGCTACCTGGTCGCGACCGATTCGAAGTTGGTGGATGCCCAGGCCGGCGCAGAGAGTGCCCGCTCGGCGACGCTGGGAGCGCTCGCCGGCATCAACATGATCTCGGGAGCGGGCATGCTCGAATCTCTCGCCTGTTTCAGCGTCGAAAAGCTGGTCATTGATGCCGAGTCGATTGCCTCGGCGTACCGGCTGGCAAGGGGCATTGAAGTCGGTAGTGACGAAGTTCGTAGTGACGAAGTACGCGGCGACCGCATTCGCAACGATGAAGCTCGCGACCAGAAAGCTGGCGACGAGAAAGCTCGCGGCGAGAAAGTTCCCCGTGAAACCCTGGCCACCGCCACGTTCGCGCAAATCGGCCTCACCGGAGAATTTCTCAAGCTCAAGGAAACGCGCGCTCTTTTTCGGCAGGAGCAGCATCTCCCCTCCCCGGTCATTGATCGCAGCGCGCGCGGCTCGGAACGAGCGACCGACGTTTTAACGCGAGTTCGCACCCGAGTCGACGAACTGGTCGGCAAGTATCGAAAGCCATCTCTTTCCGAAGACGTGCTGAGAAAGTTTCAGGCAATCGTCGATCGTGAAGCAGTCAGAGCAGGCGTTGAGGGTATCGAGTCGGGGAAGAACGTCGGGGTGGCCCAAGCCACAAAGTGAGAACTTGGCCGTTCCTCCGAGACTTGACTCATTGCTCCGACTTTTCGGTAGTGGTGCAGTTTGAAGCGGCTTTGAAAGGGCACGGCTTCAGCCGTGCCGTAAGCATCGCATTTTCATTGCGGCTTTAGCCGCTGAGGGACGGCAATTTTCAAAACTGCACCACCCACTTTTCGCAGCGCTGAAGCGCAGGGCTAAGCTTGGTTCGTCCCCCCGTTCGTGCTCTTGGCGGCAAGCGAGGTTCGCGCTTATGCTGAAAGTAGATTCGAAAGGCTCAGGTTTCGTTTGCCGATGATTTCGCTTCGCCTCTACACCCTGGCGCTGGGCACGATTGCCCTGGCCGCCGCGAGCTATGCCCTGCTGCGCCGCAAACCCAAATCCGCGAACGAGGTCGAACTCGAACGCCGCACTTGGTTGAATACGGTCGGGCGCATCACCGATGGCACGGTGATCGATGTCCAGGAAATCACGACTGCCGCGGACCGTCCGGCCACCATGCTGATTTACCAGTATGACGTGGCCGGCGTTTCCTATGAGGCCTCACAGGATGTCACGTATCTGCGGCAGTGGATCAATCTACATTCCTGCCGGCTCGGCCTGCCGACCTCAGTGAAATACGATTCTCGCAATCCGGGAAATTCCATGGTGATTTCCGAAGGCTGGATGGGGCTACGGCAGTAAACGGCTGCGGAAAGGTCAGAGGTTAGAGGTCAGATTGCAGAAATGAACAGATCTAACCTCTGCAATCTGACCTCTGACCTCTAACCTCGCACTCACACTTTCCCGAACGCCATTGCGACCATGTAAAGAACTTGTGCGGCCGCCAGCCCGATCCAGATTCGCTGACGAATGCGCGAGCGGCGTATGTCGCGCAGCAGGTCGCCGGCAGTAGGTACGATGGCCAGAGCCTCCAGCTTTTCCGCCGGCAACGCCACCGGTTGCAGATTGACTGGCCTCACCGCATCGGCCGGCTTCGGCTTGTCGGGATAAAACACTTTCGGCGTGTCCACGACTTCCGACCACAACGGCAGCAGGATCCAGGATTTCGGAATGATATCCAGAATCGGCTTGGCAGTCAGATGGAGGGCCGGCTGCGTTTCCGGCGCCACGCGATCGGCCAAATTCCGTAGCAGCGAGCCCCACCAGAAGTGGCTGAGTTGATCGGTGATGAGTTCGCCGACATCGACGGGCCGCGATTCAAGTTCGAGCGGCGGCAGGGTTTCAGGCGAAATCACGTCTCCAATGTTGGTGAACACGGTGCGAAACCAAGGCAGACGCAGACGCTCCCCCAGCAGTAGGCCGACGTCCAAAGGGCGTGAAGTGAGTTCGAGCGGCGGCAGTTTCGCCGACGCGAAGGTATCGCGAAGATTGCCAACCAGCGACCTCCAGAGCGGCTGCGTCAGGCTCGGCGGAGGCAGCAAATCCAGCGGAATATCCGGCTGTGCCACCGTAGACTGCGGATTGGGAACCCAGGCTTCAGCGGCATTTGAGCGGTAAGACATAAAGAATTCAGGATACTCCAGCGCGGCTCCATCAGCGCTCGCTTCAGCGCGTGCCCCAGAAGCTCACCAGCATGGCGTCCCGCAAGATCGTGGCATAAATCCACGCTGTCATCTTGAGCGAAGCGAAGGACCTATGTAATTGACCGCGCAAATGCATAGGTCTTTCGCTTCGCTCAAGATGACAGATCATACTTATGTCGCGAAGTTACGGGACACGACACTAGCGATCTTAGATGCTGCGCTGGAGTCTGTCACGCGTCTTTTCGCAGCTTTACGAGCTGCGAAGAAGTCGGCTTTCACCCCAGCCCCTAAGAGCGGCGCCCGCTCCCCTCGCCCGAACGCTCACTACCCTTGGTACATGCACTTTGATGCCGTTGAGGACCGGTCCGCACTGAAGCACAATCCAAAAAGCAGCATTTGAGAGGGATCTGCAATGGAGAAGCTGGCTTGAGCACCGACGCACAAGCGACTGCCAAAGCTCACCGGCAGGTACGGCGTTTCTCCCGCTATGGCTTCGACGCGCGCGTCCACGTGTCGGTGTTTCGCGAAGGCCGGATGACCACTTGCTGGGGCCGAACCAGCGAACTCGGCGAAGACGGCATCGGCGCGACTCTTTGCGCTGAGTTGCAGATCGGCGAAGTGGTTTCCCTGGAGTTTCCCATCCCAGTCGCGCCTCACGTCATAAAGGTGCGAGCCGCGGTGCGTTATAGCGAAGGACTGCACTGCGGCTTCGAGTTTCTGGTCGTGACCGGCGAGCAGAAACTGATGCTGCACCAGGTCTGCGTCGTTTTGGCGAACGCCTCCTGAGTCTTTCTGCCTTGGCCCATTGACCTTCATTACTGGCGTAACTATCAGCGGATAGCCCAGCCCGCTTACCATCTCACTATCCCTCCGTGCATACTGGGAAAGGACTGTATGGGTGAGAAAATCGTCCCGGCGGAAGCTTCGACCGAACTGCCGCCGGCGAAGGCGCTAGACGATGTTCTTGAGCACAGTGCGCCGCCGATCTCCCTTCAGACCTCCGATCCAGTCCCGGCCCACTCACCCACCAACGGCAACGCCGCCGAAGTCCCGTTCACGGCGGAGAAAGCCTACTACGAACAGATCATCGAGAACGCGCCGGAAGCGGTCAGTATCATCGACCTGGAGTCACGCATTCTGCGCATCAACGGGGAGTTCACCCGCTTGTTCGGCTTTACCGCGGATGAGGCCGCAGGAAAACGGCTCGAAGTGCTCATCGTGCCGCCCGATCGCTACGCGGAAACCGCGTGGATACAGGAGAGCATCGATACGGAACGCAAACTCGCGCTGGAGACGCGGCGCCAGCGAAAAGATGGCTCATTGGTCGAGGTGCTGCTCTCCACCTCGCGCGTGACGGTGAACGGCAAAGCACTTGGAGCGTACGTCTCCTACCGCGACATCACCGAGCAGAAGCGCGCCGAGGACTTGAATGCGGCCTTGTACGCCATCGCGGCGCGCAGCCAGTCGGCCGAGGATCTGCAACAATTTTTCGCCGCCCTTCACAACATCGTCGGCCAACTCATGAACGCGCGCAACCTTTACATCGCGCTCTACGATCCGCAGTCTCAGTTGTTGAGCTTTCCCTACTTCGTCGACGAACAAGACGAGATCCCCGCTCCCAAACCTCTGGGTCGCGGCCTGACGGAATACGTACTGCGCACCGGCGAAACTCTGCTGGCGACACCGGAAATCTTCGAGGAACTGATACGGCGCGGCGAAGCGGAGTTGATCGGTGCTCCGTCGGTGGATTGGCTGGGCGTTCCCCTGAAGAGCGGCACGACCTGCTTTGGCGCCCTGGTCGTTCAGAACTACAGCGAAAACGCCCGCTTCGGAGAGCGCGACCGTGAAATTCTGAAATTTGTTTCGCAGCAACTGGCCGCGGCCATCGAGCACAAGCGCTATGAAGAAGCGCTCCGCCGCTCCGAGGCCCGTTCCCGTTCTCTGATTTTGAGCGCCGCCTTCGGCATTTGCCGCTGCACACTCGGCGGAAGATTCCTGGACGTGAATCCGGCGCTCATCACCATGCTGGGGCATGAATCGGTCGAAGATCTTCTCCAGATCAACGCGCGCCGCGAAGTCTTCGTCAATCCCGAGGAGTTGGACCGGCTGGCCGAGGACTATCGCAGCACCGGAAGCCGGAATGGGGTGGAAGTGCACTGGAAACGCAAAGACGGGCGCGTCATCGTCGTGCGCCTCAGCGGCTGCGCCGCCACCATCAGCGATGAACCCGAGGAAGTATTGGAGTTGATCGCCGAAGATATCACCGACCGGCGTCAGCTCGAAGAGCAGCTTCGCCAGGCGCAAAAAATGGATGCCGTGGGCCGCCTCGCCGGCGGCGTCGCCCACGACTTCAACAACCTGTTGATGGTGATTAACGGATACACCGAGGTCTTGCTGGAGCAGTTGGAAAAGGGCAGCGCCATGCACCAGAAGGTCCAGTCCATCCAGCAGGCAGCCGACCGCGCCGCCACCCTCACCCGCCAGTTGCTGGCCTTCAGCCGCAAGCAACACCTCGAGCTCAAGGTGGTCGACATCAATACCGTCGTCGGCGACATGGAACGCCTGCTGCGCCCCTTGATCGGCGAAAACATCGAATTGGTTACCCGGCTCTCCACCCAAACCGGACACACCCGCGCCGACACCAGCCAGCTCGAGCAGGTCATCATGAACCTGGTCGTCAATGCCAAAGATGCCATGCCCGAAGGCGGCAAGCTCACTTTGCAGAGTTCCGACGTCACCGTGCGGCAAAACTTCAGCGAACAACGTTTTATCCAGCCCGGACGCTATGCCGTGATCTCGGTTACCGATACCGGCCAAGGCATGGACAAGGAAACCCAGTCCCGCATCTTCGAGCCGTTCTTTACCACCAAGGAAAAAGGCAAAGGCACCGGCCTCGGCCTTTCGACTGTCTACGGCATCGTCAAGCAGAGCAATGGATACGTGTTCGCCCAAAGCGAGGTCGGAGCCGGCACAACTTTCTACGTTTACCTGCCGCGCGTGGAAGATCCCGCCCTGGAGGTGAGCCCGGCCAAATCCCAGCAGAACGAAGCCGGCGGCTGCGAGACCGTTTTGCTGGTGGAAGACGAGGAATCCGTGCGCGAACTCGTGCGTCTAACCCTCGCCTCTCGCGGCTATAAGGTCCTCGAAGCCGAGAATGGCGAGGCTGGTCTGCGCATCGCCGAGACCTGCAAAGAACCCATCGATATCCTTATCACCGATGTCGTCATGCCCGGTATCGGCGGGCGTGAACTGGCAAAGAAGCTGCTCGCGCTGCGTCCCGGCACCAGCGTGCTCTATCTTTCAGGCTACACAGAAGATACCGTCATCACCCATGGCGCGCTCGGCCCCAACACCGCGTTTCTGCAGAAACCGTTCACGCTTCAGAGTCTCGCCGAGAAAGTCCGCGAGGTCCTGCGCTCCCGATCCGCACCCACGTCCGCCCCCAAATCAATCGCGAAATCGGCTTCGAACTAACACTCGCCGACGAACGAAACTTCCTCACTCATCACGCGACGGCACCAGCCTCGTGAGCAGGAAATTCATGCCATGTATCTGATTTAAAAAGAGTTAGAGATAGAGCCTTTAAGAACCAACTCTTCTTTCGGTAGAGACGGGGCTAGCCCCGTCTCCGCGTGCACACTTCCGGCCTCTATCAGTCGCGGAAACACTCCCGCCATTTTTTTTGCTGAAACTTAATTCTAAAATACGGGTTAGCGCATCCTAAGAAATAAAAGACAGGAGTGTCTTATGAATCCCCTGGCCTACACCAAGTGTGCCGGACGCCTGCTCATGGCTCTGGCGGCGATCGCAAGCATTCTATTGCTAGCCAGCTGCGGCTCCAGCAGCAGCAGCGGCCCGCCCGCGCCCAACAACCAAGGCTTCAACAACAGCAATCTGAAAGGCACCTACGTTTTCTCCATATCGGGCACGGACATTCGTTCGGGCAATGAGTCTTTTTTTGCATTCGTGGGGACCATAGCGGCCGATGGCAACGGCAATATCACGGGAGGCACCGTTGACATCAACGACGCGAACCTCCCTAGCCCTGGCGTGTTTCTCGCACAACCCGTCGGCAAGACCACATACTCAGTCAGCTCAGACGGTCGTGGCACCGCGCACCTTCCGACTGCTTATGGAAATTTTGGCCTTGATTTTGTTCTGACCTCAAGCACTCACGGGCTGATCACCCGTTTCGACCCCTTCGGGAGCGGCAGCGGCACCCTTGACCTGCAGGTCGGTGCCTCCCCAGGCTCGCTAGGGCCTCTTGCCTTCTCTCTTGCTGGTTCCGACCCGAGCGGAAATCCCTTGGGTACAATAGGAGCGTTCACGTTCAATACCTCCACCGGGGCCATTACCTCTGGCACTGAGGATTTCAACGACAACGGCAGTTCCACCGGGAGTACCATCGGGCCTGCGGATCTCGTCTCCCCATCCTCCCTGGTCTTGACAAGCAGCACCAACGGGACGGCACAGCTTGACAGCAGCTTCGCCTCGCTCGGCTTTGACGTCTGGGTGATCGACCAAAACCACCTGAAGTTCATCGAGACCGATACCACTTCGGGGTATGCCGTCTCCGGCGACGCTTTCCCGCAACTGACCTCCTTCACCCCCGGTCAGCTGGTCTTCACGCTTGCCGGCCTCGACTCTAGCAAGGGTCCCTTCGTCGCCGGTGGTTACGCAACCGCAGCCGCCAACGGAGGAATCAGCAACGGCACTGAAGATTACAACGCCGGTGGCACCATCGGCACACAGACCGCCGTTGCCGGGAGCTGCACTACGTTTACCGCGGGACGGTGCCAACTGGCCTTAACCGGTTTCAGCAACGGCGCCGCACAGTTGCTGTTCCAGTTGGCCGCCTATCCCTCCAGCGGTGGCGTTCTGTTGCTGGAAAACGACAGTCTCGGGCTAGCCCAGGGTGCGGCTTTCGCCCAAACCGAAACGTCATTCGCTGCCTCAACCGGCTACGGGCTAAATCTTTCCGGCGTAAACGAGAACCCCTGTTTAAATTCCGCGGCCGAGGTCGACGACATTGCCCAGTTCCTTGCCGGCAGTCCCGACACCAGTTCTACCGGCCCCGCGAACATGAGCGGCATAGTGGACGAAAATGACGTTGCTTGCCAGCTGAATTTCAATAGCGGCTTGAAGGGCATCTACATTCCGGATTCAGCCGCGGACGGCCGCGGCTCGATCGGCGTCTTGACCTCCGACACGCTCATCGGCGGATTAACCCTGCAGTACTACGTGGTTGACGGCTCAACCATGCTCTTTATCGAGGTTGACAGCAATCAGGTCGCGGTGGGGACATTCCAGGCGCAGAGTGCAACCAGCTCCGCAGCAGCGGCCCAGTCGCGCATGGCCATCGTGCACCCGGCAATCCGAGCACAGGGAGCCCTGCCGAGCAAGTAAACTTTGGACGGATCGGTAAAAGAGCAAGGGCGCGGCTCCCAGGCCGCGCCCTTTTTCTCGCAGTACCGTCCCTTCATCGCCTTTTGGGGAAAATCTTGTCAAGCCCCCGTTTTGACGATTTTCCGCGTAAGCCATTGAGTCGGCTAGGAAAATAAACGGAATTATCACCTTCACAAACCAAGAGTATAATTGCTGCGCCTTGAGGGGGGGCTGCATCAGTGTCTTTGGGCATTGAAAGGATGCCCCCTCTATGGCAGAGCGGAAGATTCTTTACGTACCGATCCTGAAATCCAAGGCTGGGGAACGATGGGCGTTGTCGCACCTGACTCCAGCGAGAAAAGCTAAGGTTCGCCCTCTATTGGAGTTCCACCCACCGGGAGCAAAGAGTCTCGGTGAGCATGTAGAAAGCATCTGCGAGTCCTTGCAAGCCGCATGGGGAGTAGATAGACTTGATCTCCTGCTTGATTATCGTCAACATGCGATGACGCTGGCCAATCACGTGCCAAACATTCCACATCTTGCCGATTGGCGTTTATTCATCGCCGCATCTGGCGTTTTCCCTGTGAGTCTCGCAAGTTTGCCGCTTCATCAATGGACCGAGATTCCAAGATATGATTGGGCATCTTGGCAAAATGCCGTTGAACATGGCTTACAGAGAGACCCGATCTTTTCGGATTACACGATGCGACCACCGGGTGCTCCAGCCGACTTTGGAGCACCGAGTGTTAATCTCCGTTACACGTTGGAAGATCATTGGCGCGTTCAGATGGGAGGAAGGTTTAGCGAGGGAGCGTCTCCACAGATACATGCAATGTGCGCTCAATTGGTGGCGTCCCCGGAGTATTCAGGCGTAGAGTTCAGTACTGGAGATGAAGAAATCGACCGCGTTTCGGACGATGATGAAGGACCGGGAGGGCCTACTCAGTGGCTACAGTGGTGCGTAAGCCATCATATAGAGTTCGTTGTAGAGCAGCTCGAACATGACGGTGCTTGAGAGCTTTTCTCACTTGCATTAGTCTCGACTTGATCTGACATTTGCTAAACTCTCGCGATAGCGGGGAAGGAGAATGTCAGATCAAGTCGAGACTAATGCACCTGATCTAGTAAACACTGGGTTGGCTGTGAGGGTTGCATGACACACGCCTCCATTATATGATCTGGGCATTGCCCAGACCGCGCCGTGCGTGTGCCATTATCGACCTTTCGCCACAAGGCCCGACCGTGAATCGGGCCTTGTGGCTTTTATAGCATCTTTCTTGGGAACTCAGTCAGAAAAGTTTCGATTACCAGTGATATTTGCCTGAGTCTACGCCGAAGCGCTCCTTGGTTGGCGTAGTGTCAGCCGCTTTCCTTCCGTTGCCCTCAGCGCCAGTAGCGTGCGCTCCGAATCATTCACTTTCCGGTGGTTGTACCGAAAATCGAATTCGTTGAGGTATTGCTGCAAGTAGCCGCGTCCCCAGTGATGGTAGGTGCCGTACACGCCGCGTCGCACTAGACCAAAGAACCCTTCGACAGTATTTGTCGTAACGTGCTGCCCGTTTTCATAGCGGGAATACTCTTTCTTGGCGTGCGTCACTACATCATGGTTCGGGAAGTCATCATGCATCCAGTGATAGACCACGTTTTCATCGGTCTGGATTCGCGTTCCTACCTCAACGTGTTCTTTCATGATCGGCTTGATGTTTTTCAGCGTCACACGCTCAACGTGGAACGAACGCACGCGGCTGCCATTGGTGCTTCGCTCCATCAGTGATACGACCGGACGTTTCTTGCTCTCCGCATGTCCAGTGCCGCGCAAACCGGTGCCAATTTCCTTCGGGCCAAGCCAAACTTCGTCGATCTCCACGATACCGCGCAGCTTTTCAATCATGCCGTGCTGCGTCATAGCGAAGCGGAGACGGTGACACATGAACCAAACCGTCTTGTAGCTGATACCTGTCATGCGGTGGATCTGATGTGCCGACATTCCTTTTTTGCTGGCGCACATTAGGTAGGCGATCAGCAGCCAGCGATGTAAGGGAATATGCGAGTCTTCAAAAACCGTTCCGACCGTCGCACTGAATTGCTCGCAGCATCCGTAGCACTCCCACACGCCCTTGCGAACTGGTTTCTTCGAGTCGGAACGCGCTTCTAGTTTGCGTGCATTCCCGATCTCGCCGCAGTGCGGACAGACAGGCCCATCGGGCCAGCGCAGTTTTTCAAAGAATTCGCGGGCGGTTTCTTCATCGTGGAAATGCTCATGGATTCGAGAGAGGGTGAAGGAACTATCTGTGTTCATTGGGCTTTCTCCGCTTGCGTTTTGCGGGAAAAAGCCCCAAAATGTGCTTGGGTCTAGTTCGTGGGGCTCATCCCCGCGTCCTGGATTAGCCCCGACTCCTGCTGAAACAGAAGCCGGGGCGCTTACTCAGCGGATTAAATTGGTGGTGGCGGCATCGTCACCTCCTGGTTGCGACGGCTCAACGTTTAGGCCACGTTGGGCCGTTCGTATTTGATCCCGTTTCATATTTAACTTATATCAGAGATAGCGGCGTTAGCGCAAGTGGAAAATGCGATTGTCTTAACTTTTTCCCTTGCATTAGAGCCTAATGCTGTGTATCCTCTGAATCGTGGAGGTACTCAATGGCTACTAATACAGTGACGAAGAAACCCGCGCAGCCTGAAAAGAAAGCTCGGCAAAGAAGCCCGAATTACCCCCAGGTTGGGTTGGAAGAGGCTTTGGTACGCGTTGGGAACCTATTCAGAGAGGACGGTAGGGCTGCCGTCTCGCCTGAGGTTGCGGCTAGACACATTGGCTATGCGACCGCCCACGGTCAAGCGTACAGCGTTCTATCGGCGCTAAAGAAGTTCGGATTGCTCGATGAAGACAAGGGGAAGGTGTCCTTATCTCAGAGAGCTATCGAACTCTTGAATCTCCCCGCCCATGATCCTAGGCGAATACAAGCCCTAAAAGATGCAGCTCTTTCTCCCGCAATCTACAGGGAGCTAGTCGAAGAACATGCAAATACTGGACTTCCGGGCGATGATGCTCTTGAAGCCGAACTTGTGACGTACAAGAGCTTCAATCCCAAGGCAGTAGAAAGCTTCGTAAAGGACTTTAGATCCACCTTGGAATTTGCTGGTTTATCTGATTTAGCTGTGTTAGGATCAGAACCGAAGGTGGACGAAGGGAAGAAAATACCTAAAATTGGCGATTTTGTCCAATGGGAACACAATGGAATCTTGGGTTTACCTCAATCTAAGAAACTAGTGCGATTCTCAGAGGACGGCCAATTTGGATTTGTCGAAGGCTCTACTACCGGCCTTCCGGCTGCCGAAATCATCCCTGCTGATCCGCCCGAACAGGGTTCTCCCTTCGCTCCACTGAGTTCTTTGCTGAGAATGCCGGACCTAGGGAGAAAGCCGGGAGGAGCCAAAATGCGGCAGGACGTATTCTCTCTCACGGAAGGCGAAGCGGTCATTCACTGGCCTACCCCACTCAGCGCCGATAGCATCAGCGAGTTAGAGGATTGGCTTGACCTCGTGAAGCGCAAAATCAAACGGTCAGCGGCAGAACCCGCAGACACAAGCAAGACAGAATGAGCCGCTTGGCAAAATGGTTCCCTTCATTTCTAGTCGTCTGGTTGTTCGTGTATGTGTCCGCCCAGCCACCACACATAAATGCTTGGTTCATTTTCGGCTCATTCGTCTTGGCTGTCATCGAGTACGTGCTTATCCTTTGGCTGCTGCCCGGTGACCCTAGATCGAAACCATGAAGGTTAGCCTAATTGAGGGAGCGTTACTCCTGTCGCGGCGCTCCCACTGCCTTGCCCCGCGTTGCCCCATCGGTTTTAGTGTCAGCAGAACAGAGCGTCGCAAACTCGAAGAAATCCCGTTTCTTCTGGTCTCCCACCTGCCACACGCACCACGCACCATTCGTGAAACCATGCCTTTGTCGGCCAATGTTTTCGATAATCATGTCGGGGCCGCCGGTTTCCAATCGAACAACGTCTCCGACCTTAAACTCATGGTTCATTTTTGAATTTTCTCGTGGTTCGGGTCGTGTCTGAAATTTCAGAGACTACCGTGGTTTGCCCCGATAGCAATCAAGAGAGTTAATCCTGTTACGATTTCAGGAATGGCTGGCAGATGCTACCACTTGGTTTGTGAAGGTGATAATTCCGAAAATAAAGTCGGAAAAGTTGGCGGGCCGGCAGCTTCGAATTGATATAATAGAACTATAGAGTAAGAAAAGGGTGCGGCATCTCCCGCACCCTTTTTCATTTGGTGTCTTGAAGGCCTCGTCCCAGCCGGTCGGTAGCCAGATTTTACTGATGGCTGATGGCTGACGGCTGAAAGCTGACGGCTGCCCCTAAGTCCTTATTCCTTAATATTTTCCATATTACCCCTTTAAACTCAAAGATTTTGAGCGTTTTAGCCTGTAACTCTATGATTCCAATAGCAGGGGGAGGGGTAGGGGTACCCCCAACGAACAGTCAGTAACCCAAAAGCAAACAGAAACAAGCCAACTATCAGGGTCAACTGAGAGCTGAGAGCTGACAGCTGAAAGCTGACAACTGAGAGCTGAGTTCCCAGGAGCTGCAAAATGTCATCCTATCCAGCAACTATTCGCCGATGTCAGCATATTAAAGTCAACGGCACGCAGTGCGGATCGCCGGCCGTGCGCGAGCACAACTATTGTTACTTTCACGTGCGCTGGCATCGTAAAGGCAGGGAGGTTAACGCCTACTTCCAGGAACACAAAATTTTAGCCATGCCGTCGCTCGAAGACGCGAACTCCATCCAGGTGGGACTGGCCGAGGTCATGCGCCAGCTCGGGGCGCAGATGATCGATCACAAAACCGCAGCCCTCTTCCTCTATGCGCTGCAAATCGCCTCCGCCAACGTGAAGTTCACCAACTTCGAGCCGGAGCAGAAGACCCAGGTGGTAATTGATCGCGAGTGCGTGTCCAAGCGCCCGCTCGGAGCGTCCGCCTGGTCGATGCTGGAGGGGAAAGAGTACGACGATCCAGAAGAAAGCAAAATCAATGGAGCGCCGGGCGTCCCCGCCCGGCAACTGGCAACTGAGACTGAGAGCTGAGAACTGAGAGCTGTACTACTTGATCGCTTCCGCCGCGATCCGCTCCGTCACAAACGCTTCGATCACGTCGCCAGCCTTGATATCGCCGTAGTTGGAGATGGAGATCCCGCACTCCATAC
>Ga0116134_1001274_pt1 | contig 12781 bp, 11 predicted proteins | sample June2015DPH_19_5_FD_89737 | JGI IMG/M metagenome (GOLD analysis project Ga0116134, IMG submission 89737) | Peatland microbial communities from SPRUCE experiment site at the Marcell Experimental Forest, Minnesota, USA - June2015DPH_19_40 | ecosystem: Environmental > Terrestrial > Soil > Wetlands...
CACTCGTGGTTCGGCACGCACTTTTTTAATCCGCCGCGCTACATGCGGCTGCTGGAGCTGATCCCCACCCCGGAAGCGGACCCTGCCCTGATCGCGGCCGTCACCCACTTCTGCGACGCGCAACTGGGCAAGGGCGTCGTGCTGGCGAAAGATACTCCCAACTTCATCGCCAATCGCATCGGCACATTTTCCGTGCTCAACGTGATGCGGCTCATGCAGGAAATGGACCTGACCGTCGAAGAGATCGACGCGCTCACCGGCCAAGCCGTGGGCTGGCCGCGTTCGGCCACCTTCCGGACCATCGATCTGGTCGGGCTCGACGTCCTCGGGCACGTGGTCTCGAACATGACGCAAAACGTGCACGACGAGCGCAGCGAATTGCAGATTCCAGCTTTCTTTCGCCAGATGCTCGAACATAAATGGCTGGGCGACAAAGCCCACGGCGGATTCTACAAGAAGCACAAAAGCGAGCACGGAAAACATGGCGATGGCAAGCACAAAGAGGACGAGCGCCTCGCGCTCGACTGGAAAACGCTGGAATATCATCCCCGGCATAAGCCGAAATTCGCCGCGCTCGAGATGGCGAAAAACGTCGAAGAGACGGGGGCGCGACTTCGCATGTTGCTCGGCATAGGCGCCGACGGCGGCGGCGGCGCGCCGCATAAGGGCGACAAGGCAGGCGCTTTCCTTTGGGCGGCGCTCTCCGAATTGTGGACGTATTCCGCCAATCGCATTCCCGAAATTTCCGATTCAGTTGTGGAGATTGATCGCGCCATGCACCTCGGCTTCAACTGGGAACTCGGCCCCTTCCAACTCTGGGACGCGGCCGGCGTCGAAGCGACTGTCGCTCGCATGAAAAAAGAAGGGCATCCGGTCGCGGCCAATGCGGAGAAGCTGCTCGCCTCCGGAAAGAAGTCCTGGTATGAGGATGATCCAAAGACGCCATCGGGCCGCAAGTACTGGGATCTGGCAACCGGCAACTGGCAACCGGTAGCTGTTCCCGAAGGCGTCTGGTCCGTCGAAGTCGCCAAAAAGTCCAACGGTGTGGTCAAGAAAAATTCTGGCGCCTCGCTGGTCGACCTGGGCGATGGCGTCGGCTGCATCGAGTTCCACTCCAAAATGAACGCCCTCGGCGCCGACATTATTTCGCTGATCCTCCAGACGCTGAAGCCGGGCGGACCGGGCGATGCCTTCGACGCTTTCGTCATCACCAACGACGCGCACAATTTTTCCGTCGGCGCGAACCTGATGCTGCTGCTCATGTCCGTCCAGGAAGAAGAGTGGGACGACGTAGACCTCGCCATCCGTCAGTTTCAGGGCATGACGCAGGCCATCAAATTTTCACCCAAACCGGTGGTAATCGCGCCCTTCGGACTCGCGCTCGGCGGCGGCTGCGAAATCTCGCTGCACGCGGCCGCTCGCCAACCCCACGCCGAGCTCTACATGGGGCTGGTCGAAGTCGGAGTCGGCCTGCTTCCCGGTGGCGGTGGCTGTAAAGAAATGCTGTTGCGCGCGGTGGATAGCGCCGCGTCCATTCGCCCCGAGGGCCGAGGCGAATCGGTCGAACTTATGGAGGCGATGAAGAAAATTTTCGAAACCATCGCCACCGCAAAAGTCGCCACCTCGGCGGATGAAGCCCGCGGACTAGGGTTCCTGTCGAGTTCCGATCGCATCACCATGAATCGCGAGCGCGTTCTCTCCGACGCCAAGGCGCGAGCGCAAGCCTTGCTACGCGCGGGTTATGAGCCTCCGGTGATGCGGACGCACATTCCCGCTCCGGGCGAGAACATCCTCGCCGCTCTAAAAATGGGCGCATACATGATGCGGCAGGGTGACTTCATCAGCGATCACGAGCAGAAGTTAGCCACGAAAATCGCCGAAGTAATTTGCGGCGGGAATGTCACGCCCGGCACGCCGATCAGCGAACAGTACCTGCTCGACCTGGAGCGCGAGGCCTTCAAGTCCCTGTGCGGCGAAAAGAAAACGCAGGAGAGAATTCAGTTCACGCTGAAGACAGGTAAGACGCTGAGAAATTGACGATGAGTTGGGAGAGGCGAGATCTTGAACAGGATTGACCATTTCGCGATGAATAACACTGGCGAATTGATCGAAGGGTATTTGGCAATGGCCAGGGATGCGGCTCGCGAGCGCGAGGCGGAGGAGTGGGCAGAAGGGCTGATCGGCGATTCATTCGCCGTCGCCCCGGGTCCCACTTCGCCAGCGCCCAGCGAGTAGACGCGCGATTTACTCCGAAAGCGCCCGGTCCAGCGAGAACGCGCCGGCCCCGCGCAGCAACAGCGCAGCGGCCATGGCCAGCGCCAGCAGATGATACTCAATTCCTTCGCCCTTCTGCGTGCCCATCCAATTCATGAAGAAGCCGTTCGCCAGGTGAACCATGAAGATCGCTCCAATCATCAGTCCGGCAATACCCAGAGAGGCGATGCGAGTCAGCAATCCGACAATCAGCCCCAATCCGCCAAAGAATTCGGTGCAGATGATCAGAAGGGCGACGGGAGCCGGCATTCCCATGTGAGTGAATGCTCCCATGGTGCCGTGAAAACCAAAGCCTCCAAACCACCCCAGCATTTTTTGCGCCCCATGCGCAAAGAAAACCACTCCCAGAACCACTCGCAAAATGGTAAAGCTCACGTCGTTGCTCGTACCCATCAGCCGCTTCATCATCGCTTCCTCCAGCGGGATTCTGTCTTTACTAAAACTGCCCCGCGATTAATCGTTATAACGACATTCTAGTTCGATTCCGTTCACTGGCACAAGGATTCATTTCTCCCCGGTGGCGCAACTCACCAGCCTTCCCCACGGACTCCCCGGGAAAATAATCTGCGTCCCGGAAGCAGGGTATAATTTCAAAGTTAGACTTCGTGAAGGATGGTACAACCAAAATGTCCGCAGACAATGGTAAAAACGGCGCTAACGGCGATGGGTTAGATGCGGTTCTCAAACCGAGAGCAGAGTGGCTGGCGAAGCGGAAGGCCGAAAACACCGACGGCAACTTCTCGCAGATGCATTACGCGCGCCGCGGCGTGATCACCGACGAGATGCAATACATCGCTCACCGCGAGAAGATCACGCCGGAATTAGTGCGCGATGAAGTCGCTCGCGGCCGCATGATCATCCCGGCGAACATCAACCATCCCGAACTGGAGCCGATGGCGATCGGCGTGGCGTCGCTCTGCAAGATCAACGCCAACATCGGCAACTCCGCCGTCACGTCAAACGTCGAAGAGGAGCTCAAGAAGCTTCACACCTCCGTTCACTACGGCGCCGATACGGTGATGGATCTCTCGACCGGCGGCGACATTCATACCATTCGCGAAGCCATCATCCGGCACTCACCCGTTCCCATCGGCACGGTTCCGATTTATGAGGCGATCTCGCGCGTCAAGCGCGTCGAAGATCTTACCGCCAGCGTGATGCTCGAAGTGATAGAAGAGCAGGCGCAGCAGGGCGTGGATTACATGACCATTCACGCGGGCGTCCTCATTCAATATGTGCCCATGGTTGCGAAGCGCATCACCGGTATCGTGAGCCGCGGCGGCGCGATTCTTGCGCAATGGATGACTCACCACCACAAGCAGAATTTTCTTTACGATTGCTTCGAAGACATCTGCAAGATTTTCGCGAAGTACGATGTGTGCTTTTCGCTGGGAGACGGCCTGCGTCCCGGCTGCCTCGCCGACGCCAGCGACGAAGCCCAGTTCGCCGAACTAAAAACCCTGGGCGAACTAACTCGCGTCGCCTGGAAGCACGACGTACAAGTAATGATCGAAGGCCCCGGCCACATTCCGCTTCACAAGATCAAGGAGCAGGTGGACAAAGAGAACGAGTGGTGCGACGAGGCGCCATTCTACACGCTGGGCCCGCTAGTCACCGACATTGCTCCCGGCTACGACCACATCACCTCCGCCATTGGAGCGGCAATGATTGGATGGTACGGCGCGTCGATGCTTTGTTACGTCACGCCGAAAGAACATCTCGGCCTGCCCAATGAAAAAGATGTGAAAGACGGAATCATAGCCTACAAGATCGCCGCCCACGCCGCCGACATAGCCCGCGAGCGTCCCGGAGCCCGCGACCGCGACGACGCCTTGAGTTATGCCCGCTATAAGTTCGATTGGGAAAAGCAGTTCGAACTTTCACTCGATCCCGAGACGGCACGCTCCATGCACGATGAAACTCTGCCGCAGGAGCAGTATAAGTCAGCCGCCTTCTGCTCCATGTGCGGGCCCAAGTTCTGCTCCATGAATTACTCCAGCAAAGTGGACGAATACAACAAGCAGGTGCATGGGCTGGAAAAGAAAGACTACTCGGGGCTGGTGGAGAAGCTAGTTACGATCAAGTAACTCGGGGCCCATTTTTTCGACAACCGAGATATGTTCCACGTGGAACACTTTTGTACTTCATTCGCTCTGTTGTATGTACAACTGTATATGTACATAAGCCGCATACGGAAGCATGTAATAAATTCTAGCTGAGCGCGACAGCTCTTAACTTGTTGATAATGCTCAGGGGTCGGGTGTGGTTAAATCGCCACTCGCGGGTACTTGTTACACTGTAATTATTACAGGGATCGTTATTCCGGCAGTCATCCCGGTGCTCATATAGTCATTGGTACGGAACTTCCCTGGATATTCCGAGTATGTTAGCTGTGGTACGCGTTTGGAGGACCCGCCATGACCCTAGGTGGATGTTGTGTTTTGCGCGAGTTCTTCCGGGCCCACAATTACATTCTTTGCCTTTTGGCGCTACTGCCACCCCTGTTGACCGTTCAGTCTGCGGCGCAAACGGTCGTTGGACCTGGACTTGGACTTGCCTCCTCCCAGGATATGGGCGATTTTTCGGACGATTTGTTTCAAAACACGGGATTTGCGGCTAAGCAAGGCGACTCTTCTCCGACGCAATGCGAGGTGCGGATCGTCGAGAACAAAGTGGTTGCCTCCAATCGCGAGAGACGCGAGGTTAGTTACCACGTTCAGCCACCGGGTATCATTCCTGATCCCAAGGTGTGGCCATGGTTCGCGTGGAGCGACACCTCGCTAGGCGTGGTGCGAACTCGCGATGGATCGGGCTATCTCTTCTTTGGAAGCGACGGCGGCTGCCACGAAAACTGCAATGACCAAACGAAATGGCGGTGGGGCTCCATCACCGTGTCGCAGGGGACGTTGGATCATCCTTTGGGCGAACCGCTCGGTGATCCCAACCCGGCAGTGCACGAGTTCGCATTTCCCATCAGCGCCAATTTACCGGCGAATATCGATTACGCGGGAGGGGGCCCGGTTTACCGCGTGCCCAAGGGAGAGCCGGGGGCAGGCAGTCTCATCATGGTCTACCACATAGAGCGTAACGCCAATCCGCTCTGGTCCTGGACCGGCCTTGCCAAGTCGACGGATGAGGGGCTGACGTGGCAAGATCTCGGATTAATTCTCAGCGTTCCTCATGCTTACAAACCCCACGGCGCCAGCGATGTTGGAGAGAACCCGCTGGTGCCATACACTGACCCGACGACGGGGCAGAAATACTTCTACATTTTTTTCCCTCAACATTGTTGGACCGCTACGGCCCAGTGCAGCGACTTTACCTGGATATCAGTGGCCAGGGCACCCTATGAAGAGGTTCTGGCTGCCGCATCTGCTGGTAACTCAGTGTCGACATTGTTCAACAAATACTATCAAGGGGAGTGGGATCAGCCCGGCCTGGGAGGGCTGGCAAGCGAAACCTTTGCCGGCGTAGCCGGTGAGACCGAGGGAGATTTTCAGATCGTCTGGAGCGCATATCGAAATCGCTTTGTTGCGATCATGGACAACGCCCAATACATCGCGTATGGCGAATCTGTAGACGGGCTTGATTGGCCTCCCATGCAAGTACTATTGGCAGACCCTCGGTATCCAGTTACCGTATATGGTTATGCCAATGCGGTTGGCTTAGGGGCGGACCCGGGTGTTCTTGGGGACACTTTTTATAGTTACTATACCGATAGCTTGAATTGGCAGCCGGCTAGTGTAAGGCGGCTCACCATTACCACGGCGGCAAGCGCGACGAGCATTGTTCCATTTTCCGCGAAGGCCGGCGGCGCGGCCTTCACGCTGACTTTGAATGGCGACCACTTTGTAAGAACTTCGACTGTGATGTGGAACGGTTCGCCCCGCGCCACCACTTATATCGGCTCGTCCCGGATTACGGCGCAAATTTTGGCTTCCGACATCGGCGGCGCGGGCGAAGCGATTGTGGCGGTGTCGAACCCGGCACCGTGCGGGGGAATTTCTAATGCCGAGTCATTCACTATTGATTGAATTAATCGGGCGTAGACGGACCTTTCCAAATGTGAGAACCTCTCATGGCCAACGTTGCGCTCCGTGAAGCACTCGCGCAATTTCTACGGCGTCATGTTTAACGCGGTAGACAACGATAAATGGAAGCGGAGCCAAGACTAACTCACGAGTATCATCAATCCTGCCTGGACGGCCACGATTAGGGAACGATTGGAGTGAATTCACAGAGTCGTACATGCTCTGGCCGACTCGTATGGCGGCGGAAGGATCGTGCTGTTGGATGTACTCGACAATTCCCACAAAGTCAGCCGCTGCTTCGGGCGACCAGCGGACGTTCATTGCAAGCCGAGTTTCCGCTCCATCTGGCGGCGCACTTCGTCGTGGGAAATAAATTTGCCGTTGTCGAGGGAGGCGAGGCCCTTTGCGACCTCTTGCCGAAACCACTCATCATGGTCAAGGTAGTTTGCCACGAGTTCTCGCACGACCTGATCCGGCCCTTTGCCGCTTTGGGAGGCGATCCGAGCTAGCCTAGCTTCAAGTTCGGGAGCGAACGAAATTTCCATAGATTCATTGTAGCCAGATTCGCCTAAACCACCGACGGGGATTACCAGATAGTCCGCAGTACTTTCGCTCCGCGGATGCGCTCATCCGCCGTGATCAGGGGCGCGCCTTCCACCATGGCGGTAGCCGCGATCAGCCGGTCGGCTGGGTCTTTCGGAAAGCTGGACGGTAGTTGGACGGCAAAGGCGGCAATCTCCGGAGTGATGGGCGCAACCATGACCCGCGACGCGGTTTCACGCACGAACGACTCTACGCTACCCGCAACCTGAATGCGACCATTCTCGGCCAGCCAAGCTAACTCCCAAAGGGTGATTGCGGCGATGGCCACACCTGTTTTCTCGCGCGCTTCTTTTTCTCGCTCACTGCGTATGGCCTCACGCGCCTTCTTCGACAGCCGCTTCGGGTCGCTGGCCATCCAGATCAGAACATGAGTGTCGAGAAAGATCACTTGCACTCCCAATTTCTTAGCGGAGTAACTGGCCCCACGATATCGCTCACGATCTTGACCTTGCCCGCCATGTAGCCAAAAATGTCGTCGGCCGGTTGTTCCGCCGGAACCAGTTTGGCCACCGGCTTACCGTGTTTCGTGATCAGGACCGGCTCCCCGCTTTGGAGCACCTGATCCATAATTGCCAGGCATTGCGCCTTGAACGTGCCCGCTGCCATTTCCTTCACGGCATCACCTCCACATCAAAACCATAGTCATAATATCATGACCATGCAGACATGGGTTGATACTTTCTGAGTTAATAGGCAGCCCCAGACGCAAGGCGGGTGGCTCAGCCTAGCGCGTCCATCCGCACCTGCGAGGGTATCCCGCTAAAACTCCGCTTGGGCAGGGTGTTCGCCGGTTGCCGACTCGACTGCTTGATTGGTAACTCAGCGGTAGGCTTCGCCGCGATGACGGACGCGGCGAATCTCGATGGTCTCAGGATCGGGGCAGACGAAGAAGAGACGGTAGTTGCCAATGCGCAGCCGAAGCTCTTCCCTCCCTTGGAGAGCCTTCACGTCGCCCGCGCCCGATTCCGCAAAGCGATGCAACGCGGAGAGAATGTGCATGGCGGCAGGCTTGCTCAGGCTGCGGACATCGATCATGGCTGGATCGGTCCAAACGATCCGCTTCACTTCGGTTCCTGAAAGTGGTCGATCTCTTCCTGGGTAATCCCTAGTTCAGCCAGGACCTGCTTGTGCGGAATGGCCTGGTTGCGCTTCGACCATTCGCGCGCTTCCGCGAGCGCCTTTTCCTCTTCCGCCGTTACCGCCTCATCGTCGAAAGGCGCGTTAGCGATGGCGCGGGAGACGGGATCGAGCATGGCTTCGAGCAGGCCGACGACGGCGGAAAGTTGCGTTGGCGGAAGACGCTCGATCAGATCGTGGGCCTGCTTTTTCTCGTTGGTGGAACTGTGTGCCATGAGACAGAGTTTAGCGAAATCGGCTGCGCTGCGCTAGGGATGGCGGGATAGGCACGAAGAAATGCAAGGAACCACCCTCTGAGGTAACGTGGCGAACCGCCGAAATGAGCATAGAATGGCGGGTTGTCTGCGAAGCCAAGAAGGAGATTCCGGTTCCGATGTCACGGTATGAAGAACTGCTGGAGGAATTTGAGGCGTACGGGCGCTCCGCCGATGGGGCGAAATCTACCATTGTTATGCTTATGCAGCACATCTCGCAGCGTCTCCATGAAGAGATGACACGCTACAACTGGGTTGGTTTTTATTGGATGGAAGTTTCTCCTTCCGAAGCTCTGGCGCTGGGACCGTACGTTGGCAGCTTTATGCCCACAATGCGTATCCCGCTCGACAAAGGATTGTGTGGAGCTGCGGCCACTTCCGGGGAGACCGTGGTGGTCAACAATGTTGGGGCCGATCCTCGCTACCTTGGGTCGGATCTGGTGAAATCCAACATTGTAGTGCCGATGTTCGTGAAGAACCGCGTGGTGGCAGAGCTGTGCATCGAGAGCTACTTTGCGGACACCTTCACTCCGCCAGAGCAGAAGTTCATCGAGTCCTGCGCCGCCCTGGTCAGCCGGCGTATGGAAAAAGAGGCGTTAGCAGCGGCGGAAAACGCGGGTATGTAGCATTAGTGGGTATTGCCGGTCGCTCGTCTTGTCCGGGGCGTGAACACCCACCTTGGGAATTGCTAATTCGAGTTCGAGGGTTGCTTGGCGCCGGAGTCCTGCTTTGCGCCTTTCGGAGCTGGATGCTTGTTGAGATAGGTAACGGTATTCGCTGCGACCACGCCATGCTTGCGGGAACTCGGATGGCGGCCAGCAAATTGATTCGCCGGTTTGGCTTTCGGCGCAGGCCTGTAGCGCTCGTCCAGATAGGTGACGGTATCGCGCGCGATCAAATCTTCAGCGTGCCTGCGCGAAAGCGTGGCCCCAGTGCTGGCGGTCGAAGTTCGCGGGACGGCAGCGTCGGCCTTCGCGACTGGCGATTCCGTCGGCGCGTGGTCGGAATTCACTTCCGATTTTATAGCAGGCGGCGACACGGCCAAGGCCGCGACCTGGCCCGGATTTCTTCCAGAATCTTTTTCGGGATCCGGGACGCTCAATAAGTCCACATCGGTCGATGCTGCCTCGATGTTCTCCGGCGGCGCTGTTGCAGAACTCGGAGCGGAAGCCTTACTGGTCCGGCGCAGGCCGAACCCGAGAACCAGAGCCAGCAGCACCACGCTGGCAAAAGTCAGAGCCGCGCGCCAGCGCCATCGCGCGGAGCGATGCCGATCTTTCGCTGGCTCGACGATTGTCGGCCGGGCACTCGGCGAGGCCTCTACCGTGAAATGGGGTGGCGGCTCGAGCGGTAGCGATGGCAAGGGATCCATTGGTGAGATCAGACCCGCACCATCTTCGGGATGGGATCCAAGATCGAGTTCCGGAACGAGCAGAATTTCGGCTGCCGGGGAAACGGCTCTGAGCGCCAGTTGCGGAGCTTCCGCAGGCAACTCCACATCTTCGATGCCCGGCTCGGCAGTGAAGCGGACAATCTCTTCCGGAACGTGCGCCGCTTCACCCGGCTCCGGCGGCCTGCGAATGAAGTTCGCCATCGGCGGTTTCAAATGATACACGAATTCAAGCGAAGCGGAATGCTCGCCGTTGTGTGCTTCCACGCTCGCAATCAATTGATCCCCGGGACCGGTATCGACCCGCAATTCGAGATCGGCAATGTCGTCGGGGATTGAGTCGGGAGAAACAATTTCGACGGCGTAGCCGCGGGCGAGCAGATCCAGCGCCAGCTCTCGCGAGCACGGATAAGAGCGCGTAATGATCCTTGCCAGTGCCATAACTCGTATCCTCGGCGTTTCCCTCGCCGCACGGTTGAGGCGGAAATCCGCAACCCCTAAAGGGGCGTTGGAATCCGAAGAACTTTGGCATCGCTGAAAGCGATGCCCTGATACGAACCCAGTTGCACTGCAAACTTCGAGGCCCGGTTAGCGGTATTGCTCCAGAACCAGAACAGCTCGGTTCAAAGCAGCCGCCAGCGCTGCGATTTGTTGTTCGGTCCGGCGAAGATCACCCCGATCGATCGCCTCGTTCACCCCAGGAATAACAACTACTGCATATCCTGTGTACTGTCCCGGAGCGTAAATAGCATGGTGAAACCAGGGACGGTTGGGCAGCCCTTCTGGAATCATCAGCGCCCGCTCTGCTTCCCGCAGTTTAACATTCATGCGATCTGGCGCAGTAGGCATTTTCCGCTGCTTTTGCAGCATCTTCGCGCCCGCTTCCTGCAGGTGGCGTGCGCCTTCGAGTGCTGCCGCGAAGTCCGGCGCCTTGTCTCCGAAGCGCTCTTTACCCTTGTTTCTGGCAGCGTCGAGGTAGACCAGAATTTCTTTCCCATAGTTCTCGTAATCGTAAGGAAGCACGTCGGCGCTCGACATTCGCAGCACCTCCAAGCCGTAAATGCGGGCCATCTGCTGCTCGTAGCGAAAGTCGGGATCGCCGAATCTCTTGAACCAGGCGAAGTTATCGAACACCGAGTGATACACGCCATAATCGCCGCTCGAACTGATATCGGTGGAAGGCACGCCCAGATGCTGCAGGAACACCGTGTAGTCGGAACCGCTGCCAAGATCGCCCACCGGCACATCGTTCTGCATGGCCACCGGCGGCGGGCGGGTGCCGCTTTCCTGGGGATGGTTTTTTTCGGCAGTCGGCTCGCTGGCTTTTTTCCACGCGTCGTACACAGTCCCGCCTTGCGGAGAAGGCACCGCCTTTGCGATCTCGCGGATGAACTCTTTCAGCGTGGGCACGCCTGAAGCTCCGAACTTCTTGCCGGATACGGCCACATCCATGTTGAAATAGGCGGCAGCATTCGCGAGTTCCTGCGCATGATCTTCGCCCCACTCGGTGGAACCGATCAGTCCTTCCTCTTCCGCGTCCCAACTTCCGACCACGATCGTGCGCTTGGGTCTCCAGCCCGATTTCAGAAGCCCACCCAACCCGTGCACCGCCTCCAGCATTGCCGCCGTGCCGCTGTTCGGATCGACCGCTCCATACACCCAGGCATCGCGATGATTGCCCGCGACCACCCACTCGTTGGGCGAAGAGGTTCCGCGAACTTTGCCGATGACATCCCAAATCGTCCGGAACTGGTAGTCCTGCTTGAGGTGCATCTTCACTTTCGCGGGGCCGGAACCAACGTGGTAAGTAAACGGCAGCGCTCCCTGCCACTCGCGCGGCGAAGTCGGCCCGCCGAGGTGCTCGAGAATTGGCGAGGCATCGGCGTAGGAAAGCGGAGTCACGGGAATCTTCGGCAACTGCTCGGAGGCGGCGGGAGACACGCGCTTCGAGTCGGGCAGCGCAGGAGTGGACGCCACGCCCGGCGAAGTCGGGTCTCCAGCAAACTGAAACATGTATCCGACCGATCCGCGCTGCACGCCGCTTGCCGGGCGCCACGGCCCTTTCGGATAGGCGTCGCCGCGGTAATAGCCATCGTCTTTGGGATCCGAATAGATGATGACTCCGGCCGCACCGCGTTCCTGCGCCACGAACGCTTTCACACCGCGAAAATTCTCACCGTAACGAACGATGACGATCTTGCCGCGCACATCGATGTTCATCTGCTTCAGCTTGTCAAAGTCCGCCGGCGAGCCGTAGTTCGCATAGATAACTTCCGCCTCGGCGTCGCCCGAGGGCGACATGCCGTTGTAAGGGGTCACAACGCGTGGGTCGTCCTGATATGGATCGTCATCGACGTGCTCGCGCCGCGGCCCATGCATCTCCACTCCGGCCGGCGCGGTCATGTCGACGCGGATCTCCGCCGGATAGTTCAGCCACACTTTGTATTCGACGATTTCGGTGTCCAGTCCGGCCTCGCGAAATTTCTTCGCCACGTACTCGGCGGTCGCTTCGTCCTCGGGAGATCCGGCGATGTGCGGCGCTTGCGTCAGAATGCGCAAATGCTCTTCTGCCAGCTTGGGGTCGGGCACGGCCATGAACTTCTCCTCGACTTTCCGCTCGCCGGCCGCGTCACGGAAACCGCTGATGGACCAATTGTCCGGCTGTTCTTTGTTACTGTCTTTGTCTTTCTCTCTGCCAGTATGATCAAACGCTTGCAGGTTCGAACCAATCAGCACGAAGAACAGAACAGCACCCGAGAGAAATCTCATGAAGCTCCTTGTCGGAATTACTGCATTCAGCCGGCATAAACCCGGCGCCGGGCCCCCAGGACAGAAAATCGCCGCGAAATGAAGATTGTACCGTGCCGAGGGAGCCGCCCCTTGATCGCGTTACACTAAAGAGCAATGACCAAGTCGCCAACGGCTCGTTTTTCCGATCGGGTGGAGAACTACGTCCGCTATCGTCCGGGATATCCACCTGAAGTTCTGGAACTTCTCCGCGCCGAATGCGGACTGCAGCCGGGTCACGTCGTCGCCGACATCGCTTCCGGCACCGGCGTGTTTACTCGCCTTCTTTTGGAAAACGGGAATTC
>Ga0116134_1001276_pt1 | contig 12778 bp, 12 predicted proteins | sample June2015DPH_19_5_FD_89737 | JGI IMG/M metagenome (GOLD analysis project Ga0116134, IMG submission 89737) | Peatland microbial communities from SPRUCE experiment site at the Marcell Experimental Forest, Minnesota, USA - June2015DPH_19_40 | ecosystem: Environmental > Terrestrial > Soil > Wetlands...
CCGCACGCGCACATCGTGACTTCGACCACGCACAAGACGCTGCGCGGGCCGCGCTCGGGCATGATCCTCAGCAAGCAGGAATTCGCCAAGGAAATCGATAAGACGGTCTTCCCCGGAATGCAGGGAGGGCCGCTGGTGCACATTATTGCCGCCAAGGCCGTGTGTTTCCTCGAGGCATCGCAACCGAACTTCCGCGACTATGCGCGGCAGATCGTGGCCAACGCCAAGGTGATGGCCGCGACGCTGGCAGCCGATGGCTATCGCATCGTCTCCGGTGGAACGGACACGCACCTCATGCTGGTCGACGTGTTCGCGAAGGGCATGCTGGGCAGCGAGGCGGAGAAAGCTCTAGGCGAGGCCGGCATTACGGTCAACAAGAATGCGATTCCGTTTGATACGAATCCTCCGATGAAACCGAGCGGCATTCGCATTGGCACTCCAGCAGTAACTACGCGCGGCATGAAAGAAGCGGAGATGCGGCAGATCTCGCACTGGATCGCGGAGGCGCTCGATCATCGGACCGACGCCGCGGTGCTCGCGAAAATCCGCAAGCAGGTGCTGGGCATGGCGGAGGAGTTTCCCTTGTACGCCGAGCGGCGGGCCAAGGTACATGCGGAAGTCAGGGCCTAGCTTTCAGGAATTGTCATTGGGGATTCCGCCGCCTCTCGGCTTTCCAGATTATCAGTTACAAATTGCCAATCACAGATCTTGCCGGAGACACTGTTCGTCCAAATGCCGCAACCGGCGCGCGAAGTCGCGGGAAACAGACTCCCTGGATCGATAAAAACGCGCTTGACGCGCTGATGGCGCCAGACTAGAATTCGCCAAATTGATTTTTGACAGAAAAGCGGCTAGAAAATGGATTTTGTTGCGCTTCGAGTTCGTTCCCTCCGCAAGCTGATTTATCGGACGATTCCGCGTCCGATGAGTCGAGTCTGATTCCGTCCACATTTCCGTGACACAGGAGGGCTGCGCTTTCAGACGCGCAACCCGAACCAGTCACACGGGAGGCGAATCCATTCTAGTGTTCTGAAACTTTGCTCTCTCTGCTGTAAGGCGTGTCTTGATCCCCCGCGAGGCACTATTGTCATCTTCTTCCGGCGATCAAAACTTCATCGGCCCGCGATGGCTGGCGAAGCCGATTGCGAAACGCCAACCAGAGACGGGAGCAGAACCCATGCTCCGGAAAGGTGGTTCACCAATGCACTCCCAGGAAAATCGAAACACTATAAAAGCTGCTGCAATCATTCTCGTGGCTGTTCTATCGACGGTTGGCGCGTGGGCGCAAACCGGCACTGTGCTGTACAGCTTCACCGGCCAGCCGGACGGAGCCTATCCCCATTCCAGTCTGCTGCTCGATCCCAAAGGCAATCTATTCGGCACCACCAACGACGGCGGAGCTTATGGACTGGGCTCGGTTTATGAACTTACGCCCAATCCAAACGGCGGCTGGACGGAGAGCGTGATTTATAGCTTTAACTACGGCGCGGGCGGTTATCTGCCCGCAGCCAACGTGATTCGCGACGCCAAAGGCAATCTCTACTCAACGGTCTTCTACGGCGGGGCCTACGGGGCCGGTGCGGTTTTCGAGCTGACTCGTAACAAGAAGACCGGTGTCTGGACGGAACAAGTGATCTATAGCTTCCAAGCGTACCCCGCCGACGGCGGACAACCATCGAGCGGCCTGACCTTCGACAAAGCCGGCAATCTCTACGGAGTCACCGGGGTGGATGGAGCCTATGGACAGGGCGTGGTCTACGAGTTGAGTCCCAACGGAAGCGGCGGCTGGACGGAGACCGTGTTGCATAATTTCATCAGTGAAGATCCCCAAGACGGGGACGGCCCCTCCGGTTCGCTGGTCATGGATAAGGAAGGCAACCTTTACGGTATGACCGTTTCGGGCGGCTCTGCCGGGATGGGTACCGTCTTTGAGGTCTCGCCGAATGGAAATGGCGGCTGGACCGAAAGCTTGCTGTACAGCTTCCTGGGTGGCAACGATGGAACAAACCCCGTGAATTCCACCTTACTTTTGAAAGGCACGACTCTCTATGGCACTACCAATAGCGGCGGATCCGCCAACGATGGCACCATCTTCGAGCTGACCTATTCGAAGACAAAAGCCCAGTGGCTGGAAACTGTGCTCTACACCTTTCCGGGAGGAGCGAACGGCGCAGCTCCGTACGCCGGTCTGGTGGCCGATCCTAAGGGAAATCTGTACGGCACGACGACCCTCGGCGTCTATGGTGAGGGGGGGCCCGTTTTCGAATTGGTAAAGGGTCCCAAGAAGACCTGGACCGAACAAGTGCTCTATACGGATTTTAGAGGATCGTACGCTGGCCTGGTGCGCGACAAGGCAGGCACTTTGTACGGGACGTCCGAGTTTTACGGCCCTGACTACGATGGAGCCGTCTTCGAAGTCACGCCTTAGGGAAGCCAAGTCGCGAAACTGCGGCGTGACCGGCGGCCCTGAAAATCAAATTGGGCGTGAAACAAGGCCGCGTTCAGAAATGAGCGTGGCCTTTTCTTTTCTCGAGTTGTCAACACCCGCCTGGTTTCACGTACTCCGCCGCTGATTGCCAGTTGCAAATGCCTGCCTGATCCGTTCCCAGGTCACATCCAGCGCCTCGGGCAGCACTCTGGCTTCGCCGATGACGCTGAGGAAATTGGCGTCCGCGATCCAGCGCGGCAGAATGTGCATATGGATGTGCCCCGCCACACCGGCGCCCGCGGCCTTTCCGATATTCATGCCGAGATTGATGCCATCGGGCCGATAGAGAGAGCGCAGAACCACCTCCATCCGCTGAGTCAGAACCATCATCTCGTGGGCGGCATCGGCGGGGAGATTGTGCAACTCGTCCAGGTGAGCGTAGGGCACCACCATGACATGTCCATTGGTGTATGGATAGGTATTGAGTATGACGTAGCAATGCGCCCCTCGGTGGACAATGCGGGCCTGTTGGTCGCTTTCTTTGGGGGCATTGCAGAAGATGCAGCCCGGCTTCTGGTCGGCGCCAGTGACATAGGCGTAACGCCACGGAGTCCAGAGATAATCCATGGGGCGAGGGTAGCAGAAATACGCTCCGAGCTGTGAGCCACGAGCTAAGAACCGCGGGGGCAGCGGTTCTCCCGTAGCTCGCGGCTCGAAGCTAGTAGCTCACCGCCAGTGTGACAAGTCTGTAAATTCTTAGGCCATAGGCCAGAATCGCGTTTGACACTGTTCCAAAGCGGTTGTTATAGTCGAAGAGTCCCTATTGGACGCGGTTTCGAACCAGCTGGAATTGTCCCAGGGTCGTCCGCCAGGTCGGCCTCAACGCAACCTAATGACCACGCCAGCAGTCCGCTACACCACGTCCCGCACGAGTTGCGTACAAACGCGCGCGATACAGAGGCTATGAACTTGTTCGACGACAGCACCGCCCGCAACCTTGAATCCAGTCTTGAAACCATGACACCTGCACACGACACCCACACCGGCGGCCCGGCCGTAATAGACGCTCCCGAGCACGCACAACCCTCACCCGCGGAACTAACGTCCGCCCCTGACGCTCCTCAGCCCGACACTCCGGAAAATAACGCTCCTCAGACTGACACTCAGGAAATTTCCGTTCCCGAATTTGCCGCGGCTCCGAGCGACGCTCCGGGAGATAACCCTCCTCAGAATTTCACTCCGGAGAATGTCACCCCGGAAATTTCCGCTCCCGAGACTGCTGCGGCTGCCAGCGATGATTTCGCCGCCGCCCTGCACAACTTCGAGAACCAAACCGAGGAAGCGGTTAGCGATGACCACGTAATCAAAGGCACCGTAGTGAAACTGACCGCGACCCACGTCGTCGTCGACATCGGGGCGAAGTCCGAAGGCATGGCGCCGATTGCGGAAATTCTCGATCACGAGGGCAAGCCCAGGTTCCAGCCCGGCGACGAGATCGACGTGATGCGCGAGAAAGGCGAAACCGAAGAAGGCTACGTCAATCTCTCGCACCTGAAGGCGCAGCGGCTGCGGTCGTGGGACGAGATCGAGCGCGCTTATAACGAGAAGAAGCCAATCAAGGGCGTCGTCGTGGAACGCATCAAGGGCGGCCTGACCATCGACATTCATGGCGCGCGCGCCTTCCTGCCGGGCTCGCAGGTGGACCTGCGTCCGATCCGGAATCTGGATGGCATGAAGGGCCAGACGATGGAAGTCGCCATCATCAAGCTCAACAAGAAGCGCGGCAACATCGTGGTCTCGCGCAAACAGCTTCTGGAAGAAGAGCAGAACCAGAAGCGCGGCAAAACACTGGAGCACCTGGAAGAAGGCAGCGTCCTCACCGGCATCGTCAAGAACCTGACCGAGTATGGGGCGTTTGTCGATATGGGCGGAATTGACGGGCTGCTGCACATCACCGACATGTCATGGGGAAGGCTGACGCACCCGCGCGACTTGGTCAACGTCGGCGACCAGATTCAGGTGAAGGTGCTGAAGTACGACAAAGACAAGCAGCGCGTCTCGCTCGGCTTCAAACAGCTCACGCCCGATCCGTGGCTCGATGCGGAGCACCGCTACCCTGTGGGCGCGCACGTCCACGGACGCGTAATCAGCGTCACCGACTACGGCGCGTTCGTCGAACTCGAGCAGGGCATTGAAGGACTGGTCCACGTGAGCGAAATGACGTGGTCAAAACGGATGAAGCATCCGTCGAAGCTGGTCAACGTGAACGACGAAGTGGATTGTGTGGTCCTCAGCGTGAACCCGACCGAGCGCCGGATTTCGCTGGGCATGCGGCAACTCGCGTCCAACCCCTGGGATACCTTGCACGACAAATATCCGGTGGGAGCGACGGTCGAAGGCCGGGTGCGCAATCTGACGGAGTTTGGCGCCTTCATTGAAATCGAAGACGGAATCGACGGCCTGGTGCACGTCAGCAACCTGAGCTGGACCACCCGTGTGAAGCATCCTTCCGAGGTTTTGAAGAAGGGCGACAAGGTCAAGGCCGTCATCCTGGCCATTGAACCCGACAAGCGCCGCCTTTCACTCGGCGTGAAGCAGATGCAGCCCGACGTTTGGGATTCGTTCTTCGCGCAGCATCGCGTCGGCGACATCGTGCATGGCAAGGTCTTGCGCGTGGCGAACTTCGGCGCATTTGTCGAGATTGCCGAAGGCATCGAAGGTCTGTGTCACAACTCAGAAGCTGTTGATGCGAACGGACAGCCGATGCACCTCGAACCCGGCGGCGAGTTCGAGTTCAAGATCATCAAGATGAATCAGGAAGAGAAGAAAGTCGGCCTGAGCATAAAGGCGGTCGGTGAAGAAGCGTCACGTCAGGAAGTCGAGTCCTACAAACACCCGGCGTCCTCGTCCTCGAACAGCACCACCATCGGCGACTTGATCTCGTGGAAACGGGCTGGCGGAGACAGCAACTAGCTTCTCGACTTACTAACATCGAGTACTTAAGGCCACATTGGGCGGTGGCCTTTTTCTTTGCCGCCTGAGTCCAGAGTGAAACCTGTCTCATCCAAACCAACATGAACTTGGAACTGGATGGAAAGCGCGCCCTGGTTACGGGATCAACGGCCGGAATCGGATACGCGATCGCGGAAGCCCTGGCTCGGGAGGGCGCAGACGTCATTGTGAACGGGCGGACGGAAGAGCGCGTCGAGCAAGCGATTAAGTCGATTCTAACTTCTCATCCCCAGGCCAAGGTCGAAGGTCTCGCCGCCAATCTTGGCAACGCCGACGGAGTCCGTGCCGTTGTTGAACGGCTCCGCGATGTCGATATTCTCGTCAACAATCTCGGCATTTTCGAGCCCAAGCCGTTTGAGCAAATTCCTGACGAAGACTGGTTTCGCTTTTTTGAAGTAAACGTCATGAGCGGTGTTCGCTTGTGCCGGGAATATCTGCCCGGCATGAAGAAGCGGAACTGGGGGCGCATCGTCTTTATTTCGAGTGAATCGGCAGTGCAGATTCCGGCCGAGATGATTCACTATGGCATGACGAAAACTGCGCAGCTCGCGATTTCCCGCGGCTTGGCGGAAACTACTGCGGGTACGGGCGTTACCGTGAATACCGTGCTGGCTGGGCCAACCGCTTCCGAAGGCGTGAATGTATTTGTCGATCGTCTGGCGGCAGCTTCGCACAAGACAAAGGCGGAATTCGAGACAGAGTTCTTTCGCAGCGTGCGCCCCAGTTCCTTGTTACAGCGCTTCGCACGTCCGGACGAAGTGGCAGCCCTGGTGGTGTTCCTCTGCAGTCCACTCTCCTCGGCCACGAACGGCGCTGCCGTTAGAGCCGATGGCGGTGTTGTGCGCTCGATCCTCTGAGTAGCCAACTGGCTAACTATGAAGTTCCTTGTCCCCGAGCCAGTAAGGGTTTCACTTCCACTTGCTGCCGCTCCTGCTCGTTTACCCGGAACATCTGCCGCGGCTGCAGTTTCATCAGCCACGCCAGGAAGACTTCGGGGAGCTGTGCGATACGCGTGTTGTAGGTGTTGACGTCGTCGTTAAAAAACTCGCGCCGGTCGGCGATTCGCTCCTCCAGTTCGGAGATGCGATTCTGCAGCGCCTGAAAATTCTGGTCGGCCTTGAGCTGCGGATACCGCTCCGCCACCACAAAAAAGATCGCAGAGCGCTCGTCAGCAGCGCGTCTGCCTGAGCTTTCTGCGGAATGCTGGCCGCGTTGATCGAAGCCGCGCGCGCCAGCGTCACCGCCTCCAGCGTCTGCCGCTCGTGGTCCATGTAGCCCTTGACGCATGCCACCAGGTTGGGAACCTCGTCGTGGCGTTGCTTGAGCAAAACGTCGATGTTGGCCCAGGCACGGCCGATCTCGTTCTGCAGGCGCACCAGTCCGTTGTACACGATGACCAGGTAGATTGCGGCACCGGTAACCAGCAGAACGATCGCGGCGGCGGTAAGAACCGGCATGACGTTTTCGCGTGAAACAGCTCGAATGTAGCGGAAGGGCCGGTCACAGACAAGTTACGCCCGGGTGGGCGCGGCAGCCCTGCGCCAGCAGTCAGTAATGTCGTGGAGTGAAGCAGGCAGCGCGTGGCCAGACGGAAGTGAAAGGACTCATTTGGTGTTGATTTTCAAACTGATGTAAACCTGTGAGCGATCGTCAAATTGACTGACCGTTTTGGTATGGCTCTTGCGGTTGTCGTACTGCGCATAAACCTCGTAATCGATGCTGGGCTGAAGCGCTGGAAAACGATAGGCGCCGTCTGGCCCAACAATATAGGTTTTCACGGAGCGGGTATGAGTGTTGGTCAGATAGACGACCGCGTTCGGCAGAGGGTTTTCGCCGCTGTCGAGCACCTTGCCGGTAAGCAGGCGGGTCTTGTCTTCCTTCGAAGAGCGGCCAAACTGCGGCGCTGGAGCGGCCAGGACCAATGTCGAGAAGGCCGATGCCGACAACGTGACTAGCAGCAAAGCCGCAATCGCAATCCCAATTCCAGCTCCACTTGCGAAGACCGCTTTCTTCATGAGCATCCCATTGCCGCCGATTGTCCAACCGCGCGGAGGCCACCACTACCAGTCTAAATGAAGACCGATGTCGGAACGCTCGTCGTCGTCGATATGCACCGTTACCTCGGGGCCAGGCTTCAACTGTTTGCCCGAGGGCAGCTTGTAGCCCTTCACGTCCGCCCAAACGATGTAGTCGGCCTTGCCGACGGGCAACCGCTGGGCGAACTCGCCGGTGTGATTGGAATAGAGCTCCCAGCGGACTTTTTTCTCGTCGGCCCGCCGGATCTTCACCTTGACCGCGTAGAGCGGGTGCCCGTCAGGGTCCCAAACCGTTCCGAAGATTAGCGCGTAAGGCTTCGGCTTCGCGCGGTCGCTACCCCGCGCGCCCACAGGGGGAAGCAGACACGCCAAGAACAAGACTGTCGCAGCCATCGCCACAGAGCGCCGGAACATGCGGATATGCGCAGAATTCTTCAGGAATCCTCGTCCTCATCTTCTTCGTCGGCGGCTTCCTCGTCCTCATCTTCGTCGACCTCGTCTTCGCCAACGATCTTCAGTTCAATGGGATTCACTGTAACCACCTCGAAGTCCGTGCCGCACTCCGGGCAGGAGACGACCGCGCCCTCATCGACCTCATCTTCATCGATGTCGAGATCCGTCTCGCATTCAGGACAGTACACCATGTTTTCCTCCACGTTCGGGTACCCTGTTATATTTAGTTTCTTCGAGAGGAAAAGGTCAAGTGGCTTATCAAGAAAATTCTGAAATCGCCAAGTCTTCCAGTTTTGGTTATCCCTCCACAAGCCTTGCGGCAGCCGTGTTGCTTGCCCTGGCGCTGGTGTTTTGCGCTCCTCGGTGCCTGGCACAGGAAATGGAGCAGGAACGTGGACCGGCGCCACGGGTGGCGTCCGACCCACACACCGACTCGCACATTGCCGAAGCCATCCAACAAGTTTCAGCGGACCACATCCGGCAGACGATCGAGAAGCTGGTCAGCTTCCAGAACCGGTCCACGATTTCCGCGCAGGACGAGGAATCCATCAAAGCGGGCAAGGGAATCGGAGCGGCGCGGGAGTGGATCAAAGCGGAGTTTGAGCGCTATTCGAAAGAATGCGGCGGCTGCCTGGAGGTGAAAACCGACACTTTCACCGAGCAGCCCGGCGACCGCATCCCAAAACCGACGGAAATCACCAATGTTTATGCGGTGCTGCGTGGAGCCGACCCGCAGCAGGCGAATCGCATCGTGCTGGTGACCGGCCATTACGACTCGCGCAACAGCGATACTTTTAACGGGACCGACCCGGCGCCGGGAGCGAACGACGATGGCAGCGGCACGGCCGTGAGCCTGGAGTGCGCCCGCGTTTTGAGCAAGGCTTCGAGCACCGCCAAATTCCCGGCAAAGTTCCCAGCCACCATCATTTTTCTGACGGTCGCGGGAGAAGAGCAGGGTCTGAACGGCAGCAAGCACTTCGCCCAGATGGCCAAGCAGCAGGCATGGAAGCTCGAAGCCGTCTTGAACAACGACATTGTAGGAGGCAACCTCGGTCCGGAACAGGATGCGAGCGTGGTGCGCGTGTTTTCCGAAGGGTTGCCGGCGGCGGCGAGCGAGGCCGAAATCAAGCGAATTCGAATGCTCGGCGGAGAGAGTGACTCGACTTCGCGAGAACTTGCCCGCTACATCGTCGACGTCGGGCGCTCGTATCATGCCGGAGTGAAGCCGCTTCTGATCTTCCGGCTGGATCGCTTCCTGCGCGGAGGCGACCATTACGCTTTCAATCAGCAAGGCTTCGCCGCCGTGCGCTTCACCGAATTCCGCGAAGATTTTAATCATCAACACCAGAACGTCCGCACGGAGAAGGGCATCGAATATGGGGACTTGCCGAAATTTGTGAACTTCGACTACGTGGCGCACGTGGCGCGTCTGAACGCGGCGACCCTGGCCTCGCTGGCCTCGGCTCCAGCCCCGCCGGCAGGCGTGAAAATGCTGACCAAGAACCTGGAGAACGATACGACTTTGACCTGGGAACCCTCGGCCGGCGCGGCCGCCTACGAGGTGGTCTGGCGCTCGACGAACGCGGCCGATTGGGAGTACGCCCAAACGATCAGCAGCGGCACGCGTGCAACCCTGAACGTTTCGAAGGATAATGAGATATTCGCCGTGCGGGCAGTAGACGCGGCGGGACATCGCAGTTTGCCGGTTGTACCGGAGCCAGAAAAATGAGGACAAGGTTTTCGGAGTTTCAAAGTTTCACGGCTTCAGAGCTAAGACCTGATCGGCATTCGGTTGAAACCTCGAAACCCTGAAACTTTGAAACTTGGCACTTAAATGAGTCGCGGACAAACCATCTCGTTCAGTTTTCCCCCATTTGCAGGATGGGTGAAGCGCATCATTCTGACTTGCACCGGTATCTACGTGTTTCAGGTGGTGATGGGCAGGTTCGCCCCGTCCGTTGTCTTTGAGATGCGGGAGTGGCTGGCGCTGATTCCTGTAGACGTGATGCACGGCAGAGTGTGGCAACTAGTCACCTACTCATTGCTGCATGCCGGTTTAGGTCACGTGTTTTTCAACATGCTCACGCTCTGGTTCATCGGCGCGTATTTGGAGCGCGACTGGGGGCCGCGACGATTCATCGAGTGCTACACGTTCTGCGTCGTGGGCGCCGCCTTGGTAACCATTGCGGTCTCCTATACCCGCTTTCTGGGGATGGACCCGCGAACCGGAACGGTGGGCGCGTCGGGCGGAATTTTCGGATTGCTGATGGCCTTTGGGATTCTTTACGCCGATCAGGAGATGTTTCTGTTTCCGCTTCCGTTCTCGATCAAAGCCAAGTACCTGGTCGGCATATGGGTCATCGTCGCAATAGTTGCGGTCTTTGAGCCATCGGGTGGAATCGCGGTTTTTGCACATCTCGGCGGATTGCTCTTCGGCTTCCTGTGGGTGAAGTTCCTGCCTTCTCGCGGCATCAGCTACGCGGCGTCCGAACGTTATTTCGGAGTGCGGAACGGTTATTACCGATGGAAGCGGCGGCGCGCGGCTAGAAAATTCGAAGTCTACATGAAGGATCACGACCGCAAAGTCACCTTCGACGAGCACGGAAACTACGTGCCCCCCGACGATAACGACAAAACGAATGGCGGATCGAAATCGGGCTGGGTAAATTAGGGGGTCGCTCGTGTGGCGCGGACACTCTTGTCCGCGTGCTTGCAGCGAAACGCCGACTGCGCGGACAGGAGTCCGGGGCAACGTGTAGGGCGGACACTCCTGTCGCCCTTGACCTTGGCTTGATTTTGATCTTGATTCTCCAATGCCGCCAAACCAGGGCCAGAGGCAGCGGACAAGAGTGTCCGCGCCACACGGTCTAGGTAAACATGCCCTGAAATTTGGCAAGGATGCTCGCCGGGAGTTCCGCTGCACGCGCCTTCCCTTTGAAACCCAAATCATGACCCACGCCTTCCACTGTTATTAACTCGGTTTTGGCCGGGATTAGCCGCAAGGCGTTCGTGATCTCTTCAACGCTTCCGAAGGGGTCGCGTGTTCCCTGCACGAACAGGCTGGGAGTCCGCAGATTGGGCAGGTGCTGGACGCGGAGCTGCTCCGGTTTGCGCGGCGGGTGCAAGGGATAGGAGAGCAACAGCAGGCCCGCGACCAGTTCTGATTTGTCAGGCGCTGCTTTGACTAACTCTGACTCAGCAGCGCAAAGCATCGTCGCTTGGCGTCCACCGTAGGAGTGGCCGCCGAGAAAGATCCGGCCCGCGACACTCTTGCGCAGGACTGCAACCGCATTCCGCAGGCCGGCGCGATCGCGTTCCGCATTGCCCGGAAACGGCGGGCCGGTTCGCCGCTCCTGGCGGAAGGGCAGATCACAGCGCAGAACCACGTAGCCGTGTTCGCCAAAAGTTTCGCCGAGCGCCACCAGCAGAGGGGCAGTGCAATCCGAGCCCGCGCCGTGAGTGAGGATCAGCGCGTCGCCGTTGGGCGCACGTGGAGTGTGCAGCCAACCTCGTACTGCGGGGTCGAGCGAGTCATCGGAAAATGTGATCGCCGGCGGCATCGCGTCACTCATTCACTGATCTTCGGTGTCTACCTGCGGAGGCGGAACCTTCGTGAGACATCGAGGAAAAAGCATGGCGTTGAATTCGGCGCCAATCAGCACCACCAGCGAGATGATGTACATCCAGAGCAGCAGGGCAATGCCCACACCGAGCGAACCGTAGATGACGCTGTAGTCAACATAGTGCTGCAAATACCATCCAAATAGTGCGGTGGAGATCAGCCACATGGCGGTTGCCAGAACCGCGCCCGGCAAAACGCTGTGCCAGGGTTGCGTGCGAGGCACCGCGTTGTGATAGATAAGCTGGATCACCGCGATGCTCGTCATGATCGCGATGGCCCAGCGGATCGCGCCCCATGCCAGCAGAATCAGAGGTCCGAACTCATGCCCGAGGTGAAACAGGATACGCGTTTCAATGCGGCTGCCGAATGCAACCAGAATGGTGGAGAAAGTCATCGGTATACCCGCCATCAAAACCAGCGAAATCGCAATCGCGCGCTCCTGGACTAGCCCCCAGGTCTTAGGAAGTTGGTAGGCGCGGCGAAAACCATCCATCCAGGAGATGATGACGCCGGAAGCGCTCCACACCGTCAACAGCGAAGTGGAGATGAGCAGGCCAACCGGCCGGTCCGTGCTGCCTCTGAGGTAGGAGAGTGCGGCTGAGGTACCCGCCGGCAAAATGGTGCCGAGGGCATAGGAGATCTCGCGAGCGTAGACTTTGCCACGATTCAGGGTGGCGAGAACCGAGCCCAGCACCAGTAAGGCCGGGAAAAAAGTGAAGATGGAGGAATAGGCCGAGGCCTTGGCGGTCCCGAAAGCGTCGTGCTCGAAGGCGCGCCAGATCGACAGGCGGAACAACCGCCAGAAGCGCCCCAAGGCCGGGGCCAACACCAGTCCACCAGGAACGGGCTCCGGCGTGGTGTTCGGATCCTTAGGCTGCCCGGTCAGGCCCTGTGGTTCCAGTGCTAAAGACATTGGTTTCAAGAAAACGTCATTCAAGTGCGCGCCATTCAAAGAACGTCGCTTAAAAAACGCCCTCCCAGAAAACGCCGCCAAGAAAATGAGGGGCGACTCGCGTCGCCCCTGTTTTGCATTCGTCCCGTCTTACTCCGCGGCGAGTTCTTCGGTCTCGCCTTCATGCCGCATGAGTTCAAGCGCGCGCTCGGCATCTTCGTAGGCTTGCGAGACTTCCTCCTGCACCTTGCTCGCGGCCTCTTCCATTTCCGGAGAGAGACGCACGTTCCGGTAATATTCCATGCCGGTGCCGGCGGGAATCAAGCGGCCCACGA
>Ga0116134_1001277_pt1 | contig 12774 bp, 10 predicted proteins | sample June2015DPH_19_5_FD_89737 | JGI IMG/M metagenome (GOLD analysis project Ga0116134, IMG submission 89737) | Peatland microbial communities from SPRUCE experiment site at the Marcell Experimental Forest, Minnesota, USA - June2015DPH_19_40 | ecosystem: Environmental > Terrestrial > Soil > Wetlands...
AGAAAAGGCTGGAGCAGCAGATTATTCAGAGCGAACGTCTTGCGGCCATGGGGCAAATGATCGGCGGCTTTGCCCACGAGCTCAATAATCCGTTGACCAGCATACTGGGCATGGCGGAACTGCTGCAGGAAGGCGATGCCAGCGAAGGCGCCCACAAACAAATTGCGATTCTGCACCAGCAGGCACGGCGCGCTGCTGAAATCGTGCAGAACTTGCAATACTTCGCCCGGCCGCCGGTTCCGGGACGCAGCCAGGTCGATCTGAATGAACTCGTGCAGCGTACCGTGCAGATGCAAGCGTATCCCTTGCGCAAGAGTAACATCACGGTGGACTTTCTGCCCGAACCGGCGATGCCTCCGGTCGAGGCGGACCCCAACCAGTTGATGCAGGTGTTCTTGAACCTTCTGCTGAATGCGGAGCAGGCCATCCGCGAAAGCCGGGAGAAAGGCACGATTCGTGTGCGCATCGGCCGGCAGCCCGACTCCGTATGGATCGTGTTTCAGGATGATGGCCCCGGAATCGCACCCGAAAACCTGGCGCACATCTTTGATCCATTCTTCACCACCAAGCGGCCCGGCCGCGGAACCGGTCTGGGCCTGAGCATCTGCAAGACCGTGCTGCGCGAGCATGGAGGAAACATCGAAGCGGCCTCAGCTCCAGGTGGAGGCGCGGCGTTCACCATCACGCTGCCGTTGACAGCGGCGGCGGGATCGGCCCCGGCGGCGAATTAGAGGATGAAGTGTCGCTTCTTCCAGCCCAACGTCCTATTGAAACCTGCAAGTGGCAAACACAATGGAATGGAGAACACGCGAGCGTGGATTGTGATGCCATGCAAACTTTTTTCCGCATGCGACACGCACAGGTGACCTTGGTGCATCGTTGCGTGCGCTCGTCACGATCATTTTTCTCTTGACTTCGTTCTGCGTTGACTCTATACATTCAAACAGTTGCAACAAATTACCGTTGCGAAATTCCATGAAGAATGGAAAGGGAGAATAGATCCATGGCAACCAAAAAGAAAGCAGCAAAAAAGAAGAAACACTAAACACCCGCAACAGGCAACGACAAAGGGGACGCGATGAGCGTCCCCAAAGTTTTTTGCGGCATCATTACGCTGGAGAGACGGGCGCCTCGCCCGTCCGCTGCGCTAATTCACCCGAGACGCCGATTTCCTCTGCGGAGCCGCAACCACCTTCTCCGTAGCCGGACAAAGATTCCGATAGGGACAAAACGCGCAGTGATACTTGGGATTTGGCGGGAACTCTCCCTGCGCGATTCCATCGGCCACCTTCTGAACGCGCGCCTTTGCCGCTTCCAACTCGCCGTCGGTTCGGGTGGTACAGACAGGCGTGTTGCTTTCGAGGTTATGAAAAATCAAACGGTCGGCGCGTTTTCCCAGCGTTTCCCGGGCCGCCAACGCATACAACGAAAGTTGCAGGCTCTCATCTGCATCCTCTTGTGATTTCGGCTTGCCCGTCTTGTAGTCCACGATGGCGATCGTGTCCGGGCCCGTGCGATCCATGCGATCCACCCGTCCGGTCAATTTCGCCGTGCCCACTTGCAGTTCAAATCTGTGTTCCGTCTCCATGACTTCGGGGGCAGCCGTTGCGCGAGCGGCTTCGAAGAACTGCCGCAACTGCTCATTCCCCTGACGCAAATACAACTCATACTGATAGCGGTCGGCGATGCCGGCCAATGCCAGGACAGACCGGAACTGCTCGAGCAAATCATCGTCGCTGATTTCACGCTGATAGCGCTGCACGTCATAGAAAGTGCGCAGCACACCGTGCATCGCCGCTCCGTAGTGCAGTGACGCAGACACCTCGCGCGGCAGGTTCCACTCTCTTTCGAGTTTGAAACGCAGCGGACACTCTTCATAGATCTCGATGGCCGAAGCGCTCAGGCCCGTCACGAAGCTGGCCGACGGCGGCATCATCAGCCACGCGGCGACATTGGATTGCGGCAAAGCGATTCGCTGCGCTTCCTCGGCAAACAAGCTGTCCTGCACGGCCGCCGCTGCGTGCGTGGACCATAACTTCTTGTACGCCTGGTGAATCATGAATTCCCGCAGAAACTTGGTCGGCTTTGGATCCTTCTGGCCCTTGCCTCGGTTCGCATAGATGGCCAGAGTGTCCTTAGCCCGTGTCATCGCAACATAAAAAAGCCGGCGCTCTTCCTCTTCGTGCAAAGTTTTGTCGTCAGTGGCATGCCCGCCCGAGGAAGACGCGTCTGACCGGCGCAGTTCTGCCGGAAAAGCAATCAGCGGCTCCCGATAAGCGATTGGGAACGAGGTCGACGAGCCGCGAATGATGGCCACGTGCTGAAACTCAAGTCCCTTGGCGGCGTGGGCGGTCAGCAGGCGCACAGCATCCTCATCTTCCTCGACGCGCGGAAGTGGAATCGTCCCGCGTGCCTGTACAAAATAATCGAGGTATTCGAGGTATTCGGAAGGGCTCCCAGTTTCGGTAATGGCTTTCTTCTGCCAACCCTCCACAAATTTCACAAATGCGGCCGCCAAAGCCGACCTCTCCAAGCCAAAGTGCCGGATCACTATGTTCGCCGCATCGTACGCGCCAATTCCGTCCTTCTTCACTTCGCGGTGCACCTTCTCCACGCTATCGAGCACCGACGAACCGTTCGGCAAATTTCCTAACACCGTGCGGAGATCGAGGTCCTGCCGCCGTATCGCCCTCATCGCCGCCCGTAGTTCCATGGGGTTGGTGCCGAATTGCGGCAGCGCCGCCACCCGGAACAGACTGGCCGCATCGTTCGGAGACACAGCTGCGGTGAGGCAAGCCACTACGTCGCGCACCTCAGGCGTATCGAGGACGTCCAGACCTTCGATGGAAAACGGAATGCCTCGTTCGGCGAATTCATGGACCAGTTCGTCGCGATGGTTGTGCTGCCTATAGAGCACGGCAAACTCGCTCCACCGGCAGCGCCGTTCTTTGCGAGTCTTCTGGGTCCGATGGGCAAGGTCGGCGGCCTCGACTTCTTTATCCCTCCAGGTAATGATCTTGACGAGGGGCGCCGCCAAGCTCTTCCCTTCTTGCTTCGCCGCTTCTTCTCGCAGCGATTCAAGGGGCGCCCGCTTGTAGGAAATTGAAGTTCCTTCTTGCGAGAGCGTTTGCGCGAACACCGGCGGGTTCTCGTTCACAATGCTAAAGGCGCAACCCAGAATCGGCGGAAGCGAACGGCGATTCTTTCCCAGCACAACCATTCGCGCCGCAGGAAAATTCTTCAAGAACAATGTGAACGCTTCACTCGAAGCCCCGCGGAACTGGTAGATCGCCTGGTCCGGATCGCCCACGGCAAACACGTTCGCTGCCGGCCCCGCGAGCAGCGAGAGTATTTCGACCTGGGCAAAGTTCGCGTCCTGGAATTCATCCACCAGCAGAAAGCGCGTGCGGCGCCGTTCCTCTTCGAGCAACCTGGAATCGTCCTTCAGCAACTGGTAGGCCTTGGTGATCATATGGCCGAAGGTGCCCAGGTTTTTTTCTCGGAGCATGTCTTCAACTCTGGCAAAAACGCGCGAGATTTCCTGGCAGCGTTCCAAAATCTCCGCGTCTTCCAATTCCGTTTGCTTCTTCGAGCGCGCAACTCGAGGCAGCGGAACTTCGCCTCGCTCCAGGCGCTCCACATAGCGCGCATATTCCTCGGGGCCAACCAGTTCGTCCTGGCAGCGACGCATAAAATCGAGCAGGCTGTCGAGAAACTGGCCAACGTTGGCGGCGCGCACGAAGTGCTTGAGACGCAGGTCGCGGATGCGGCGGCGCAAGAACACCCAGAGATCCTTGTCGTCGAGCACACCAAAATCTGCGCCGCGGCGCTGGAGCAGCCCATTGCACCAGGCATGGAAGGTGCAGGCCTGCAGGCCGTCGCTGGCCGCGCCCTTCAGTTCCTCGCGGACACGAGTCATCATTTCCGCAGCGGAATTGTCGGTATAGGTGAGCGCAAGAATTTCGTCAGGGCGAGCATGGCCTTCGCGGATAAGGCTGGCCACGCGCTGCGTGAGCACGGTGGTCTTTCCGGTGCCAGCGCCGGCGATCACCAGCATCGGGCCATGAATGTGTCCGATGGCTTGCTGCTGCAGGTCGTCGGGAGCAATCTTCGTCGCAGGTAAGACAGTTGCAATCAACGTGAGAGTCTCTAGCCGGAGAATATCAGAGCCCGCTATGGAAGACTCTGGCCCCGGAAGTTCAATAGATTGACACTGTCATCTTGAGGAATCAGCGCAGCGCTTCCAGCGCCAGTGCAGTGGCAACAATCGCCGCGGTTTCCGCGCGCAGGATTGTGTCGCCGAGCGATGCCGCGACCCACCCTGTTTCGTAAAACCACGCCAGCTCACCATCCGCCCACCCGCCTTCGGGGCCCACCGCGAGCACGACTTCGCCGTTCGAAAACGGGGATTGCAAAATGTGTCCCAGCCGAGCGTCTTCTTCCGATTCGGCAAGAGATTCAGCAAGAAAGACGCGGGTCAGTGCGCCAGCCGGCAGTACACCATCGTCGGCAAGATTCTTCAGCTTGATCGGAGCCGCGATCTCAGCCGTCCCCGGCCTCCGCGACTGTTCGGACGCCTGACGAACGATGCGCTGCCAGCGTTCGTGGCGCTTCACTGCGGCAGCAGCCAAATGAGCATCGCTGCGCCGGGCGATGACGGGAATGATGCGAGCGACCCCGAGCTCGGTACACTTCTCGATCGCCCACTCCATGCGGTCGAACTTGAAAATAGCAAGGGCCAGCGTGATCTTCGGAGCGGTCTTCGGTGACGTGCCCTTCAGCACCCGGTGCTTCTTCTCGAGTGCGAACTCAATCCGATCGTAAGCAATCGTAGTGATCGTTCCGCGGCGAACTTCGTCTCCGGTTGCGATGTCGAACTCCTGGCCGACTTCGGCACGCAGCACGCGAGCAAGATGAGCGGCATGTTCGCCCACCAGAGCAGCGGTGTCTCCAGCAACCTCGTCGGCGATCCAGCGGCGGCGTGTCATGGTTTGAGTTCAGTTCCCAGTTCTCGGTTCTCAGTAAAGGCTCATTTATCGAAAATAAAGGCAAGGCGCTGGACTCTGAGAACTGAGAACCGGGAACTGAGAACTTTCCTATGAAAACATCTCTTTCACCCGTCCCAACAGCGACCGGTGCTGCGGCTTATTCTCCACCGGAGACAGTTCTGCCAGTTCGGCCAACAGCTCGCGCTGGCGTTTATTCAGTTTCCCGGGTGTCTGGATTCGCACCTCGACGTAAAGATCGCCTTTGCCGTGGCCATTGAGCACCGGCACGCCTTTGCTCCGTATGCGAAACGCGGTTCCCGACTGCGTGCCTTCTGGAATCTTCAGCTTGTGCTCTCCCTCCAGCGTCGGAACCATAATCTCGATGCCGAGGGCGGCTTGCGGAAACGAAATCGGGACCACGCAGTGCAGGTCGTTGCCTTCGCGCTCAAAAAAGGCGTGCTCTTTAACGTGCAAGACAACATACAAGTCGCCGGCGGGCCCGCCGAACGCGCCCGCCTCACCGAGGCCGGTGAAACGAATTCGCGTGCCGTCCTCCACTCCCGCAGGCACCTTGGCTTCGACCACGCGCTCGCGCAGCAAGCGGCCCTCGCCTTTGCACTTCGGGCAGGGATCGGTGATTACGCTGCCCGCGCCCTGGCAGGCAGGGCAGGTTCGCGCGATGCTGAAGAAGCCTTGCTGATACCGCACCTGGCCTCGACCGGCACACGACTTGCAGGTCACCGGTGCTTTTCCCGGCGCCGCGCCGGCGCCGCGGCAAGCGTCGCAGGTCTCATGCCGACGGACGTTCACATGCTTCTCGGTACCGAAGACCGCTTCATCAAACTCGAGATGCAAGTCTTCGCGAAGGTCGGCTCCACGCTGGGCGCGGCTGCGACGACGGCTGCCCTGTCCGAACATGTCGCCGAAGCCGAAGATGTCACCGAAAATATCGCCGAAATCCTGAAAGATGGCGGGATCGAATCCGGCTGGACCTCCGCCGCTGCCGCCCACGCCTGCGTGCCCGAAGCGATCGTACAAAGATCGCTTCTCGCTATCGGCGAGGATTGCGTACGCCTCCGTGATCTCCTTGAACTTGTCTTCCGCGTCCGGATTGTTGGGATTGCGGTCCGGATGGTACGTCATCGCGAGCTTGCGGTAAGCGCTCTTGATCTCAACGTCGGTGGCCGCACGGGTGACACCGAGGACCTCGTAATAATCACGTTTTGTGTTGGCGGCCAGAAACTCCCCCCACTCTTTAGAAAAACTCACGCTTCGTATCAGGGCATCGCTTTAGCGACGACGCAAGTGCCTCGGAATAAATTGCCCCTTTAGGGCTGGGCGTCGAACAGCGGATTTTGTTCAGCCAACTGCTAAACGCCTGAGCTGCCCCGGCGCTACCCGCGGCTATTGCGAGCGACCCGCACCATCGCGGGACGCAGCAGCCGGTCCTTGTATTTGTAACCCCGCTGCAGTTCCTGGAAAACATGGTGGTCCGGAACCTCGGTCGTATCCACCATTTCGATGGCCTCGTGAACCCGGGGATCGAAAGCCTGCCCCATCGCAACAATCGGCTGCACTCCAATTTTCTGCAACGCATCCTGAAACTGACGATAGATGAGCTCAACGCCGTTGCGGAAGTCGGTAGAGTCGGCGTTCGCCTTCAATGCACGCTCAAGACTGTCGAGGATCGGCAGAAGGTTCCTGATGACGTCCGCTGCGGCGAACTCGCGGAATTCCTGCTGTTCACGCACCGCGCGCTTGCGGGCATTATCGAACTCCGCCTGCAGACGGGCCAGTCGATCCAGCAGCGCCTCACGCTCAGCCTTGAGCTTTTCTACTTCCGATGCCGCACCAGCTTCCTCAGCCTTGGCCACGACCGCAACCGGGTCAGATTCTTCCCCACCTTCCGCGGCCGGAAGCTCGTGTTCCAGGTCCTCGGGCTCTAGATCAAAGCGCGCTTCAGTTTTTCCGTTTCCCTTACCCATACTGCTTCCTTACTCCGATTCGTTCAAAAGTTTATCGAACAGCCGCGCGATGTACGACACCGCCGACATGGTGTGTTGATAATCCAGTCGCGTAGGCCCAATCACCGCCAGCGACCCCATCACTTCACCGCCGACCCGGGCGGGCGCTCCAATCAGCACGAAATTCTGCAATGAAGAAGACGGAAGCGCCTCATCCAGCCCGATGACCACGCGCACCGCTTCCTGCCGCGTGTCGAGATAAGCGCTGAGCAGCTTCACAACCTTTTCTTTTTCTTCGAGTGTCCGCAGCATATCCTGCAGGCGCTCGCGATCTTCCTGGCCGGCCACCTGGTTCGTAATCAGGTTCGCCGCGCCTTCCACGAACACTGCCTGCGTGTCGTCGCTCGAAGCGAGCGCCCCCTGCTGATAAAGCTGCTCAATCGACTTCATCAGCCGGTCATACTCGCTGCGTTCCTGTTCCAGGCGGCGTGCCAGTTCGGCGTGCATGTCGGCCATCGTCCAACCGCGAAAATTGTCGTTGATGTAGCGCGCCGCCAAATCGAGATCGGATTGCGGAATATCCAGCCGCAGCACCCGGTCGCGCACCACTCCCGAACGCGTGACCACGACCGCCAGCACCTTCTGATCGCCCAGGCGCGAGAAGTAAACGTGCTCAAGCGCGTTCCGCGGCCCGGCGGTCGCCACCGTGACTCCAACACTATGCGAAATCAGGGAGAGCACATGCGAAGTCCGCTCCATGAACTCCGCCACGTCGGTCACGCCGGTCAATGTGTCCTGAATGATGCTCTGGTTCTCGTGCGAGAGATGCGCTTCTCCACTAAGCTGCTCGACGTAATAACGATAAGCCTCCGCCGTGGGAACGCGCCCCGCCGAAGCGTGCGGTTGCTCCAGAAATCCAGCATCGGCAAGATCAGCCATCACGTTGCGAATCGTAGCCGCACTCAGCCCTTCGCGGCTGGACCGCGCAAGCGTGCGCGACCCCACCGGCTCTCCGCTGGCAATGAATGTCTCGACGATCGCGGTCAGGATTTCCCGTTCCCGTCCGCCCGCTGGCCCTGCTGGCATATCTACCTGAGTCTCGGAGCTGAACAGCTCCTCTAAATTCTTTAGATGCAGTGGCTTAGATTAAGATTCCACCACGCCTAATTGGAATTCTAGGGAGCGTCGACGAGGGTGTCAAGGATTGCCCACGCGATAGCCATACGAGGGAAACGTGACACATCCCGGCCCGGGCGGGGCCGCTAAGGCGAAACGTCAGGCACCTTCGTCTTATAACAGACGTAACTGCTGGTGCTCTTGGCAAGCGGATATCATGGAGGTGCGGAAATAGTTGTCTCCTCCCATCTTCTCCCCGCATCGAGGCCTTATGCGTTGGAAGTGCTTCCTTATGATGATTCTCATCCTACCGTTCACCGGGCAGACATTTGGCCAGAATAGCGACGACGGCACTGCGCCGCCGCTCGGCGACGTGGCCAAGAAGAATAAAGACACCTCGAAGAGCAAGGCGAAGCGGGTCTTCTCGGACGACGATGTGCCGGTCCGCAACAGTCCCATTCCGGCGATCGCATTGCAGGGCGTGGAGAATGTCGAGGACGTACTGAACGCGATCCACGACTTCAGGAGCAAGCACGATGCGGCCGAAACCGAGCGCGTCGTTCATGCCTGGTTCGACGAGCAAACTGATGTCCTTTCCGCGGCCATCGATGCCAATACCAAACTCGTCCAGCACAATCAGCTGCGCATGGAAGCGGCACAAGATCGTGCCCCGGTTGTGTACGACGGCGACTACTCGCAGATGCAGCAGCGGCAGATGACCGAGCGCTGGTCGCAACGCGTGGACGCTCGCAGCAACCGGGATAACATGCAAACCATCATGCGGATTCAGCAGACGTTCGCGCGAGTGCGCATCGATGCCATCCTGAACCGCGGCAAGACTCCTTACGATTGGTTTAAGATCCGTTGTGCGAACGGCGTGGGGACGTACTAGAGCATTCGCCGGCGCGCTGGTTTGCGCCCAAGCCCGACCCACAACGTCGCCGCCTAACCATGCTTGCAAAAGAGTTTGCTTCCCCGGATCGCAGTGCGGTTCCCAAGCTTTCCCGCCGCACCGTCTGTAAGCTCGGAATCGCCACGGCGTTGCTGGCAGCGGAACGCAAGCTGGCAGGCGCAGTCTTGCCGTTGTCCGCGCATCGTGGTGCTCCGGGGACTGCAAATCTCATGGACAACCAGCCTCATGTCGCGGTCGTGGGCGCAGGCGCATTCGGCGGATGGACCGCCCTCTATCTTCTTCGCAACGGCGCACGAGTCACGTTGCTAGATGCCTGGGGCCCGGGAAATTCGCGAGCCTCATCGGGCGGCGAGACTCGAGTCATCCGCGGCGCATACGGGCCCGATCAGCCTTATACGAAACTGGCGGCGCGCGCCCTCGACCTTTGGAAGCAGCACGAAGCCCAGTGGAAGCGGAAGTTCTTTTTCCCCATTGGAGTGCTGTGGATGGTCGAAGCCGAGGACACATTCGAGCGTGGCTCGCTTCCCTTATTGAAAGACGCCGGCATCCCCTTCGAGCAGCTCACCGTAAGCGAGCTCAGGCGTCGCTGGCCGCAGATAAGTTCCGAGAACGTCAAGTGGGCCATCTACGAACCACAAAGCGGATATCTCCTCGCGCGTGTTTCGACGCAAGCGGTGGTTGATCAGTTCGTGTCCGAAGGCGGCGAGTATCGCCAGGCAACGGTCGCAGCACAGGATCTTGAAAGTGGAAAGTGGAAAGGCCTCAGACTATCGGACGGCTCAACATCGGACGACTCAACGTTACTAGCCGACCGCTACGTCTTCGCCTGTGGTCCGTGGCTTGGAAAGCTGTTTCCGCGAACCGTAGGTCCGCATTTCATTTCGACCAGGCAGGAAGTGTTTTTCTTTGGCACTCCCGCGAGCGACGCGCGTTATAACGAGGGCAACATGCCAGTGTGGGCCGATCACAGCGACCACTTCATGTACGGAATCCCTGGCAATCAAGGACGCGGCTTCAAAGTTGCCGATGACACGCGCGGGCCGGAGTTCGATCCCACCTCAGGCCAGCGGCTGGTAAGCGAAGATGGACTGGCTGCGGCGCGCCGTTATCTTGCTTACCGTTTTCCGGGGATGAAAGATGCGCCGTTGCTCGAAACGCGCGTCTGTCAGTATGAAAATACGACCGACCACAATTTCATCGTCGATCGCCATCCGGGCAATGCCAACGTGTGGATTGTTGGCGGCGGGTCAGGCCACGGATTCAAGCATGGTCCCGCGCTGGGTGAGATGGTGGCAAAGCTCGTACTCAAGGACGAAACCGCCGACCCGGTGTTTCGCCTGGCGCGATTCGACGACAAGAAGGGGTAGCCATCGTGAAGCCCGGTGCGATTATCCACTGTTGGATTCATCACCAATTGACTGTACTGCGGTCACCGACTTCGATCCCACTTTCTGCCAAGATGATTCCATCGCCTGACTCTTGAGTGAACCGGCGTGAGGGTAGATCGATGAACCGACTATTCACAGCTTTAATGGTTCTGGGCTGCCTGAGTTTGGGTTTTGCCCAGGGACTTCAGGGCAAAGCAACGCTTAGCGGCAATGCCAACATGGTTACGGGGCATTCCGTCACTCTGACCTGGAACGCAAGCGCGAATGCGACGAGTTACAACCTCTATCGCGGCACCGCGTCGGGCGGACCCTACGTGCAAGTGGCCTCGGGAATTACGGTTACGACTTATACCGATACTCAAGTCGGTCATAGCCAAAAGCTCTACTACGTCGCCACCGCGGTTCAGGGCAAGAGCGAAAGCGGATACAGTAACGAAGCCGCCGCGGTAATTCCGTGACGATAGGAGAAGGAATGAAATCTCATTGGTGGTTGATCGCCACCCTGGGCCTGGCGTCCGGAATCTCGTGGGCGCAATGCGCGACTGGCAGTCCAGGCACGAATTGCAGCGGACCGCTGAGTGTGCAGCCGCCGGCCGGGAACACGCGGCAATCTGCGATTACTCTAGTTGATCTCGGATTGCCAGTCCCCGCGGCGGCAGTGGGGCAATACACACTGTCGATCGCCACCGGCATACTTGTGGAATCGGACAACGGCAACAGCTATCACTCGCTGGTCGGACCACCCGGAACACAAGGAGCACAAGGGGCCTCTGGGCCTTCAGGTCCCACCGGGGCGCGCGGCGCTCTCGGTCCGACTGGGGCCCAAGGATCACAGGGATCACAGGGATCGCAAGGATCACAGGGACCGCAAGGACCGCCCGGAACCGTACCTGCTCCCGCCGACTATAGCTTCTCTGGTTGGGGGTCGTTCAGCGCGGACGCGGGTTGGAACGAAATTGGAAATGCGCTCTATCGCAATCAAGTTGACATGTTGAGCGCGGTCTCCGTCCGTCTGGTGCTGACCCTTGGAATGTACGCCTTGCCCAGCGGGAGTTTTGCTGAGGCAGAGTACACACCCGACGGAACGAACTGGTTTGCGCTGTCGGGAAGAGTGCCGGTGACTACGCCGTTCGGGCTCTACACAAGCGGCTGGCAGGGGATACCAACCGGTGCCAACGGCGATTACGTGGTTCGCATCGTCACGTTCAACTCCGCTGCCAGCACCACCCAAGTGAGCCTCTACCAGTTACATTTGCAGTTCAAGTAGAGCGTGTAACCAGTAGAACGTGCAACCAATCCAATTGCCACCTGCGCGCCACGCCCTCTACTGAATCTGAATCACGCTTTCCGAACTGCCGGCTTTGATTTCCTCCACCCGTGCCACCACATTGCGGGCAAATGCGAACAGCGACTTCGCATGAGACGAGTCTTCTCCCTTGAGTACGGCGGGAGTGCCGCCATCGCCTGATTTGCGAATCTCCGGATCGAGTTCGACGTTTCCGAGGAAGGCGATGCCAAACTGTTTCGCCGTCTTTTCCGCGCCCCCACGCGAAAAAATGTCGATTTCGTGCTGGCAGTGCGGACAGACGAAGTAACTCATGTTTTCCACCATGCCAACAATATCCACCTTCATCTGGCGGAACATTTCGATCGCCTTGCGCGCATCCTGCAACGCAACGTCGGAGGGCGTAGAGACCACGATGGCGCCCGTCAATGGGACAGTCTGAATCAGCGAGAGCGCGACGTCGCCAGTTCCCGGAGGCAGGTCGATGACCAGATAATCGAGCAGCCCCCACTGCACCGATCCCAGAAACTGCTTGATGATCGAATGCAGCATGGGACCGCGCCAGATGAGAGGCTTGTCTCCAGGATTGAGGAAGCCGACCGAGATCACTTTGAGCCCATGGGAATTGATGGGCGCGATCTGATTCTCGCCCATAACTTTGGGCTGCTCGTTGGTGCCAAGCATGAGCGGGACATTGGGACCGTAGACGTCGCCGTCAAGCAATCCGACTTTGTGGCCCATCTTGCTAAGGGCGATTGCCAGATTGACCGAGAGTGTGGTCTTGCCGACTCCGCCCTTGCCGGAACCGACGGCGATGATGGCGTTGACGCCAGGCAAAGGTTGCGGAGTGGGCTGTTGCTGGCCGGGATGATGGGAATGTGCGCTCATCTCTAGATTATACGGGAGCAACCATGGCAGAGGTCAGATTGCAGAGGTAAGAAACCCGAGGGCTCACGACGCCGTTTGCGTCGGAAGTTGTACACTTCTGCAATCTGACCTCTAACCTCTGACCTCAGTAGTGTCCTTCTCCCAGCTGCACCTTGCCGCGAAACTTCCGGTAGACGAATACAAAATAGGCCACCGCGAGCACTGCGCCCAACGTCCACCAAACGAAGCCAAC
>Ga0116134_1001278_pt1 | contig 12769 bp, 10 predicted proteins | sample June2015DPH_19_5_FD_89737 | JGI IMG/M metagenome (GOLD analysis project Ga0116134, IMG submission 89737) | Peatland microbial communities from SPRUCE experiment site at the Marcell Experimental Forest, Minnesota, USA - June2015DPH_19_40 | ecosystem: Environmental > Terrestrial > Soil > Wetlands...
AGGACATATGGGTTTCAATCCACGCCCCCGCGTGAGGGGCGACCGGGGATTCAACCGCGCCGTTTTCCGCAACGGCATGTTTCAATCCACGCCCCCGCGTGAGGGGCGACCCTCTTCGAAAACTTCCGCCAGCCATGAGTTCTTGTTTCAATCCACGCCCCCGCGTGAGGGGCGACGCCGAACCTCGCCGGGGCGAGCATCGCGCTCAGCGGGTTTCAATCCACGCCCCCGCGTGAGGGGCGACTTGGCCGCGATCTGCCCCGGCGTCTGGCCGTGCTTGTTTCAATCCACGCCCCCGCGTGAGGGGCGACACCGATGGAGTCTATCCCATGACAGACACGATGCAGTTTCAATCCACGCCCCCGCGTGAGGGGCGACTAGTGGTGGCCAGGTGGTCATGACGCGGAGGTGGTTTCAATCCACGCCCCCGCGTGAGGGGCGACCACAACCGCCCAGACGGGCGCCCACAGCACCGCCGGTTTCAATCCACGCCCCCGCGTGAGGGGCGACCACCGTCGATGCGGATGTCTCGCCAGATGTGGGCGTTTCAATCCACGCCCCCGCGTGAGGGGCGACCCGGATGACAGGTTGCAGGACCGGCGAAATGCCGGTTTCAATCCACGCCCCCGCGTGAGGGGCGACATCGCCCTGTTTTACCGAGCGATCCCACAAACCGTTTCAATCCACGCCCCCGCGTGAGGGGCGACATGGTCACGGTCCCGGCCCCGATGTTCGCCAGGACGTTTCAATCCACGCCCCCGCGTGAGGGGCGACCCGCTCGCGGGCAATCTCGGAGTTGATGGCGTCGGCGTTTCAATCCACGCCCCCGCGTGAGGGGCGACAGGTCCACCCCCCGGCTCGCCGCGGTCAGCATCGGGGTTTCAATCCACGCCCCCGCGTGAGGGGCGACCTGGTCAACTATTCCACCGCAGGGAAAAATTGGTTTCAATCCACGCCCCCGCGTGAGGGGCGACTAACAGTAGGTACAACCATCGAGCGTGCCGTACTCGTTTCAATCCACGCCCCCGCGTGAGGGGCGACCTCGACGCGGTGACCGCACTCAGCGATTACGTCAAGGTTTCAATCCACGCCCCCGCGTGAGGGGCGACTTGGGCGTCGCTGCGGTGTCATGCAAAAGAAGCGTTTCAATCCACGCCCCCGCGTGAGGGGCGACAGTAGTCATGTCGCCGCAGGGCGGATTTTATCCGTTTCAATCCACGCCCCCGCGTGAGGGGCGACTTTCGTGGTTGGCCATGGTGGCCAGCCCGACATTTGTTTCAATCCACGCCCCCGCGTGAGGGGCGACTTCGGAGTTTGTTTCGGGCGTGCAGGATCCCAGGGTTTCAATCCACGCCCCCGCGTGAGGGGCGACCGAGCGCTGGGCGGCCCGCTGCGTCGTCGATGGGTTTCAATCCACGCCCCCGCGTGAGGGGCGACTCGCGCAATTCGCCCGGTGTTTTGTCCGAGTCCGGTTTCAATCCACGCCCCCGCGTGAGGGGCGACCGCTTCCCGCTGATCGTATCCTCGATCATCGCGCGTTTCAATCCACGCCCCCGCGTGAGGGGCGACTACCACGATACGCCGTTTGACTTCGGCACGACCAGTTTCAATCCACGCCCCCGCGTGAGGGGCGACGGGCGTTCGGGGCGGGGAGGTTAAGTAAATCATCTGGTTTCAATCCACGCCCCCGCGTGAGGGGCGACGACCGCTGTCCCGGTAGTGCCGTCCGTGCAGGTGTTTCAATCCACGCCCCCGCGTGAGGGGCGACAACCGCCTGGCCAGGCATGGCCCCAGGTACAAGGGTTTCAATCCACGCCCCCGCGTGAGGGGCGACAGCAAATCCGGCACATCACCTGTTCCGAATCCGGTTTCAATCCACGCCCCCGCGTGAGGGGCGACGCGAGAGTGTGCCGGTGAGGGCACGGTGAGAGTCCCGTTTCAATCCACGCCCCCGCGTGAGGGGCGACTCGCGCGGCGGCGGTTCCCACGGAATTCGGCAATTGTTTCAATCCACGCCCCCGCGTGAGGGGCGACCTCGACTCTTCGAGCAGGTCCGATGCGGGAAGCTGTTTCAATCCACGCCCCCGCGTGAGGGGCGACCAGCCGCGGCCGAACCCGCCACAATCCCAACAGCACGTTTCAATCCACGCCCCCGCGTGAGGGGCGACAACGGACGGATTCTGGACAACTATGGGGCCTTTGTTTCAATCCACGCCCCCGCGTGAGGGGCGACATGAACCCGGCCTGTCCCACGGAATTCGGCCTCCGTTTCAATCCACGCCCCCGCGTGAGGGGCGACATTTTTAACACCACGCGGGCCGGAAACTCCAACTCGTTTCAATCCACGCCCCCGCGTGAGGGGCGACGGTTACTACATATCTCACTGCCACGACTCAGGCAAGAAGCGATGTGCCGCGAACTGTGGGCTCTCGCTGGACTGAGGCAGTGAAGAAGAGAAAAAACATTCTCTATTCGCTTGTCAAAGAGCAGCTTACAACCGCCGCGAAACTCATGAACGAAGTATGCGCGCTTAAGGTTCGCGGTAGCGAGCTGGCCTAAACAATCAACGGACCCCCCAAATCGGTCGCGGTCTTAGTTCCATGATGCTCAACGCGCCGACGCCAATTCGATCCCAGAAAATAAAACCGCAAGCTGTCCTCTTTGGGATTGTACAAGTCTAGTAGCCGTAGTTTCAATGTCGCCCACTGAGTTGGGTCGATTTGGCATTCGAATACCGAGTCTTGGACGCGCTGGCCAAAGTCGAGGCAGGCCTTGGCTACCTGGGATAGACGTTTACGGCCCAGCTGGGTGGTGGTGGCAACGTCGTAAGTCACAAGCACAAACACGCGGACGCTCCTTAATCCTTATTTTACTTCCAAATAAATGGGGGATAGGCATCGAGGTCGCCGCGAAGATACCGGGCCATCAACCGAGCCTGCAGATGTACAAGCAGTCCGATGCTGACTTTCTCGTTTAGAAACGGATGGACGATTTCCTCCTGCTTGCGCTTTTGATAGGCAATCAAGACAGTCTTGCGCGTTGCATCATCCATGGAGACGGCGCCGTTCTCGGCGATCTTGAAGCCGCTTGCAGCGACCTGGCGACGATTGATCAGCGACAACGCCAGACGATCAGCCAAGAACGGGCGAAATTCCTCCATCAGATCCAGCGCCAATCCCGGCCGGCCAGGGCGATCGCGATGAAGGAAGCCGACCTGCGGATCGAGTCCGGCGGCCTCACATGCGCCGCGAACATCGTGGGCCAGCATCGCATAAAGGAAAGACAACAGCGCGTTCACGGCATCAAGCGGTGGCCGGCGGCTGCGAAGCTTGAACGCGAACGCTTCTTTCTGGGCAACGATGAGGTGATCAAAGACGCCGAAGTAGCAACCGGCCGCATCCCCCTCCACGCCTCTGATAGAATCGCAATTCATGGAAGCCAACCGCAATTGATCGAGGCTCTGGGCGAGATAAACGATGGCTTTTTCGATCTCTGGTTTACCCTGTGTTTCCGGATAATCGCGCAAGTGACGAAGTAGCACGGAGCGGGCGTTGGCAATCTTGGAAATTACAATGGCGCGGGAAATCGCAGCAGTGGCGTCGGAAGAATCTGCCCGGCGATATTGTTCGCGGCGAAGCAAGACATTGCCGCTGGTGTATCCATTGATGCGGGCAAGAAACCGCCCATTGACGCTGAGCATTGAGATGCACACGCCTTTTTCGCCGCAAAGGCCCATCAGCGACGGGCTGAGACCGACGCGGCCGAAGCAGACGATTCCACCCAGCGTGTGAATGGGGACGCGGAGCTTGGTCTGTTTCTGCACTTTGACGAGAACGGCCTCGCCTTCGCGGGCGAGATATGTCCCATCGGTCGTGATAAAGAGCGTGTTGAGGTGTTGTTTCAAGACAGCCCTATATGCAATTCGAGCATCAATCGGACGCGGCCCCATTGGCGATAGTGCGAGTCAGCGCATAATCCAGGTAACTGTCCGCGCCTGATGAGCAAGAACGCGCCTTGGGCATGCACAAATTTATCAGTGAACAGCGCTCGCATTTGGCCTTTTCATAAATAGCCGGAGGCGTAATACGGGAGGCGATCAAATCATGGAGGCGGGTGATCGTCTGCTCCGTCAGATTCCGCAGCGATTCGTCGAACGCCACATCCAGGCGCCGACGTGTCTTGCCATAAAACAGCGCACCGGCGGATACCATGACACCGAGCATTTCTTCCAGGCAAATCGCCTGGGCGCAGAGTTGGACACGATCGGCATCGTGCGCCTTGGGCTTTCCGCGCTTGTATTCGACGGGAAAGCATCGCTCGCCGACGGATTCGGCGCGGAACTCTACGATATCAGCCTTCCCGATCAGACCCCATTTCAGCGACCGCAGGGGCAAGGACCGAACCGTGCGCACGCCATCGCGCAATTCGCTTTTCCCCGAGTCGGCCCGCTCGTGCAGGTGCTTACCATGAATGGTGAGACTGTTCTCGGCCCAAAGTTGCTCCAGATGAATGAGCGCACATTGCCGGGGGCAGTACAGCAAATGCTGCAGGGCGGAGATAGGGAGGAGATCGTCTTCGGAGAACATAAGGTACTCTCATGCCACAAAAATGGCATCGCGCAGACCTTTGAGCAGTGGGAGAGCCCCTGCCATGTAGCCAAGAAAATCTGGGTCGTATTCAGCCCTCCAAACGAAGAGGCCGACATCGGAATCCTGTTCCGGCCAAACTGGATCAACCGCGAACTGGCGAAGCTTGTTAGTCCACATTTGCACGCTGTGGCGCAACAAAGTGATCCGGTCGACTGGTTTTCCTTGCTGAAGTCTCTTGGCAAGAATTGGATCGATGATAACAATGCGCGTGTCGGTGTCGATGACCTTGCAGAGCTTGGACACTGTGGGATATTCCATGTCATCCTCGGCTTTCAGGATATTCTGCGCTTTTTGGTAACCTCCTTCAGTGCATTCTCGGCGCATTGCTTCCTTGGCAAGTGAAGCTGGTGGAAGCCGTTCGAACCACTTTTCTTGAAGCATTGCATCAAGCACTCGTTGCGCAACTTGAAACCCCGGATGAGGTGGCAGTTCGGGATCATTCACACGAAAGTGCCATACGTTGCCGTCGTCGTGTTCATTTTCGCGGCTGACCCGTCCACCGACTTGGATCAGCGAAGAAACGCTGCATGATTCGCGAAATCCCGACCGGAATGAAAAATCCAAGCCCGCTTCAACGCAACTCGTGGCAACAAGTGTCCAATCGGTTATCCCCTGATGTTTGAACCGTAACTGGTTTTTAACCCGCTGAACTATGACCTGCCGATGAATCGGAGCGAGAGCGGTTGAAAGATGAAGAACCTCATGATTTGCTTGACGCATCGCGTTGGCGATTACCGCGGCGGACTGGACCGTATTAAGAATTACCAGTCGTGGGCCCGGTTGTTCTTGAACGAAATCGATCAGTTCGTCACATGACATTGCGCGCTGAATAGGGTGAACCATGATCCGATGTGCTTCGGCAGATTCCAATTCATTTCGCAAGGTATCCGGCAATAGATCGGGTACGTCACAATATGCTTTAGACGGGTTAACGAACTCGCACAATTCCCAGAATCGCGGCAGAGAGCCGCTGGCGAAGACGATATGCCCACCCCAATCACGGGTCCATGTCTCCAGCCAACGCCACATTTGCGGCCAGAGGTGTGAAGGCATCGCGGCGTGAGTCTCATCGACGAAGACCGCCGAGCCGGGCAATTCGTGCATCTTGCGTAGGTGTGCCGGATGATGGTTCGCTATCGTTTCAAAAAACTGTACAGCCGTCGTAACGATAATCGGCGCCTTCCATAGCGTGGCCAGATGGCGAGTGTTCGGGCCGCTGAAGTCGGCTTGGTGGTGGTGCTCGGCAACGATCTCTTCGGCCCGTTCACCATCAAGGACCAAAGCCTTGCGATAGGTGTCCACGGATTGTTGGATGATGTTGGTATAGGGCAAAACGACGATGACGTGACGCAAACCCTTCTCAGCCGCAACTTTGAGCAGATGAGCCATGACCGCGGTAGTCTTGCCACAACCAACAGGAGCATCGCAGGCACGAATTGCCGGATCAATGGGAGCATTTAGGCATGCCTCAAACGCCTTTCGCCGCAATTGGTTCCTTTGTCGCTGGCGCGGGTTATCGCCCGGGGGCAACGCTGTGACATATTCTTTAAGCTTAACAATCCGTTCGGCCCACCGTGGGGCAGGCGGCTCCGCGTCCGGCTCCTCCTGATAGTGCCGCGCGGTATCGCCATAATCAGCATCCACTAAGCAGGACAACGCGAGGCGACGTTTAAAGCCGCATTTGCCGATTGGCTCGTTTGCGGCGAGCGGATTGAGAGTATGAAGCAAGGCCTTAGCATGAATGTCGATATAAGAGGCCAAAGACCCGTCAACATGCTCGGCGACAGTCATGTTGCGGAAAGCGCGGCTGTTCTTTCCCTGCTCTTTCTCACGGCTGAACAGCCCCGCGTGGTGCGCCGCCACCAATACGGCTGATTCCATCCGCTTCAAACGCAACAACTGTTCCACACCGGCGTCCTCGTGCGCTATTGGAAGAGGTTTGTGTGAGATCATGCGCAGCACCGCCTGATTCTTTTCATCCAGCTTACCGAGGTCATGATAGAGGGCTGCGGCATTGACCACATCGACGAACACTTCGCGGTCGCCCCGAAAATATTCCGTGGCGCAATGGGCGTTCTTCACAGCCCGGCAACGCACGGATTCCACGTGGTCGTTGTAAAGCTGAGGAGGGATGGGCGGATCTCGCCGCTCGCTATGGGCTAGTAGTTTTGGGCTCACCGACACCAATTTGGCAATTCCTCACAAAGATCGCAAAAGTTCTCGGTCTTATCTTTAAGAACCGTTGCCGCCGACTTGGTTGGCACGTTGTAGTCATCCCACGATGTTGAAGGCTCTATCGGGTCGCTTTTCTTCTTTGGCGTCATTGTTTCGACAAAGCCGAACTCTGAGAAAGAACCTAGCGGTTCTTTATGTTCCGCATACCAGGCGTGACGCACCTCAACGAATGGGCGAATGGCGGATCGCGTGTGCGGGTAACGGCTTCACCTTTCTTCGAAGTCGGAATTGGAATCACGATCTCCGGTAGGTTGTTTGCTATCGCTTGCGACCATCTGTTTGCCGCGGCGATGACCTCCGCGACCGTGAGCGACTCAGCAAGAGCGATTTGGGCTTGACCCTCGGAGACTTTACGAATCACCAACAACCGAAGTCTGGAGGCTGGCGCACTTTTGGCGATGGCATCCAACGCCTCGCACACCGTTTTCGTATCTGCATCGAACTGCCGTTCAATCGTCTGCTCATCATTGCCAAAGATGTCTGCCACGCGCTCGGCGATGTCCGGCTTGGTTTCAAGGTAAACGATGAGCAAGTCGGACTTCTCCAAGGTACGACCGTTCTTGCGCTCGAACTTGCCGCTGGCCACTGCACGCCAGGTATACCCCCTGCGATCTTTGTGGGTAATGTATGTCAGTGCATCCGCCAAGCGCGAGGCGGTAGACTCGGCGACGGGAACGGCCATCGAATCGGTCAACCTATATCGTGTGTTGCAGGCCGCCTCACTGAACATTGAAAACAGAGGAAAATCCTTGTTCAATACCGGCAAGCGAACCTTTGGGAATGGTCCATTATGTCGCAATAATTTCTCGCCGCACAAACTACAATCCGCCGCAGTAGACAATGATTGTTCCGACGTCGCTTTCTGGGGCAGTACACCGATCAAGTGCTGTCGTACCTTTGAGGAGTACAACCGAACAGGTAATTCATGTTCGTTGTGCAGGTCGAACGCGAGTTGCACTTTTGTTTCGGCACCTACATTGTCTTTTTGGGGCGGCTTCATACCAATCAATAAGGCTTCTACCGCATCCTGAGCTTTGCCTTGAATCTGGCCATTCTTCCAAGCTTCAAGACTGACCGTGCCGATCTGCCGAACTAACTCCGGCGCGTTCTGCATAGCCAGAACGAACCTGCGGCCAAATTCTCGTAGAACCTGACTGCCCTGTGGATCGTGTCCGGCATTAAGCCGGTCTAGCTTGACGCGGCTCGGGGCGTGTACATCTCCGAGGTGACGCCCGTTGTGAACAATTCTGCTTGATCCGTTGACATGGCCAGCCGAGTGTCCAGTAGAAGCAATCATCGTGCAGCTTCGATCGGCTACGTGGCGAAGTATAACCGGACAAGGGCAAAATACCAAACAAAATACGAACAATTTGCGCCGCCTAGCAACCGGCGGTCCCGTCCGCTACAATCGCCGATTCACAAATGCCGGGGATCGTCTCCGCGTTTGTCTTTTTTCGCGAGGAAGAGCTGAGGTTTGCCATGGCTGATGAACAAGCCGGAGAGGCTTTGCCCGCCGCCGGAGAGACTTTACCTGCCCCTACCGGGGCTTCGCCTGCCGCTACGGAGACTTTGCCTCCTGCCGCGGGCGCCGCTGTCGAGGAACCGAGCCCGTATCAGATCAATATCGAGGACTCCGGCCCCGCCACCAAGAAGGTGTTCGTCGAAGTTCCCCAGGAATTGATCGCCAGCAAGCTGGAGGAGCAGTTCAAGCAGCTTCGGCGCGAGGCGGCGTTGCCGGGCTTCCGGCCGGGCCATGCCCCGCAGAAGCTCGTTGAAAAACGATTCCACAACGACGTGCGCGACCAGGTGCGGCGAAACGTCATCAGCGAAAGCTACGAGCAGGCGGTTTCGATGCATTCGCTGAACGTGATCGGCGAGCCGCAGTTTGACAATCCCGACGACATCAAGCTGCCGGAGACGGGGAGCCTGACCTATTCGTTCGAGGTTGAGGTCCAGCCGGACTTTCAGTTGCCCACGCTGGAGGGTCTTGCGGTAAAGAAGCCGAAGGTGGAGGTGACGGAGGAGCACCTGGATCAGGCGATGCTCAATCTGCGCCAGCAGCAGGGCGCGCTGGTGCCCGTGGAGGATCGGGGCGTGGAAGCGGGCGACTATCTCGTGGCCGACGTTCACTTCAACGTCGATGGCGCGGAAGTGGTGCATCAGCACGATGCCCAGGTGATCGTCAAGCCCGGCCGATTCGCCGGGATTCAGATCGACGATTTGGATGTGTTGCTCCAGGGCCAGAAGCCGGGAGAGAAGCGCGAATTCGTGGTGACGGGTCCGGAAACGCATCCGGATGAAAAGCTGCGCGGCAAGCAGGTGACGGTCGAGGTCGCGCTGAAGGACATCAAGAAAATGGAGCTGGCTGAGATCAATCAGCCGTTCCTCGACGGGCTGGGCTTTGAGAACGAGGCGGAGCTGCGGGAAGCCCTTCGCGAGCAGATGCTGCAGCGGGTGGCATACGACGTGCAGCAATCGATGCGCGACCAGATCAACAGTTTTCTGCTTCAGAACGTTTACATCGATCTGCCGACCAAGCTGTCGGATAAACAGGGGGAGCGGGTGCTGCAGCGGCGGCGGATCGAACTGCTGATGCGCGGTGTGCCGGAGGACCAGGCCGATGCGCAGATCGAACAGCTTCGCCCTCGCGTGAAAGAGGAAGCGATCCGCGACTTGAAGCTGTTTTTCATTCTGCAGAAGATCGCGACCCAGCAGAACGTGGAGGTGGGCGAGGCCGAATTGAACGGCCGCGTCGCGACCCTGGCGGCGCAATCCGGTCACCGCCCGGAAAAGCTCAAACAGGAAATGACCGCCGATGGTTCGCTGATGAGCCTGTACGTCCAGATGCGCGAGCAGAAGGCGCTGGACAAGATCCTGGAAACGGCCAAGATCGAGGAAGTCGACGTTCCGTTGCCCAAATCGACGCCGGACCAACCGTAATCGGCGGCGGTGGTTTAGCCGCTGTTTTTGAGCCATGTCGAAGATCAACGCCCCGCGCGGCACCGCCGATACGCTTCCCGCCGAGAGCTGGAAATGGCAGGCGGTTGAGGCCATCGCCCGGGAGGTTGCCGGGCTTTACCATTACGCGGAAATCCGCACGCCGATTTACGAATACAGCGAATTGTTCCATCGCGGCGTGGGCGAGACGACGGATATTGTCAGCAAGGAAACGTTCACGTTCGCGGACCGGGGCGGGGATTCGATCACGCTCCGGCCGGAGGGAACGGCCGGGGTCGTGCGAGCGATGATCGAAAACAACCTGATCGCGCAGGAGGGTTCGCGGCAAAAGGTCTTTTACATCGGCCCGAATTTTCGCTACGAGCGCCCGCAAAAAGGCCGGCTCCGCCAGCATCACCAGTTCGGCGTGGAAGCGTTTGGCATCGCCGAGCCCCAGCAGGATGTCGAGTGCATCCTGCTGCAACTGGACTTTTATCGCCGCTGCGGATTGAAGGATGTTGAACTGCACCTTAACAGTCTGGGGGATGCCGAAAGCAAACAGGAATTGTCTGCGCTCCTCGTTGCCTCGCTCACACCCAATAAATCGTTTCTGAGCGAGGAATCCCAGCGTAGGCTCTCTACAAATCCACTGCGCATCCTCGACAGCAAGGACCCGCGCGACTTGGAGTTGGTTCACGGGCTTATGGGCCTTGAGTTCCTTTCGCCACAAAGTTTGGCTCACTTTGATCGCGTTCGAAAACTTTTGGACGACGCGAAAGTCCAATACGAATTCGATAGCAAACTCGTCCGCGGCTTCGATTATTACACGGGTACGCTGTGGGAAGTCACCACGTCGGGCCTCGGCTCGCAAAACGCGATCGGCGGGGGCGGACGGTATGACAATCTTGTTGAAAGACTCGGCGGCCGGCCGACGCCGGGCGTGGGGTTCGGCGTCGGGCTGGAACGATTGCTGATCGCGCTGGAGGCGCAGCAGGTGGCCGTGCCCGATCCGCGCCGGCCGCTGGTCTGGCTCGTCGCCAATGGCCATGCGGCGAAGGACGCGGCGTGGAGTCTTCTGGCCGATTTACGGGCCACGGGAATCTCGGCTGATATGGATTTGGCGAATCGTTCCATGAAGGCGCAATTCAAGATCGCCGATCGCGAATCGGCGAAATTCTGCCTCATCCTCGGCGACGACGAATTGGCCCGCGGCGAGGCCACATTGAAAAACCTCTCCACCGGCGAGCAATCGGCGATACCCAGGACAGAAATTATTTCGCGTGTAAAATCACTTTGTTAGAGCATTTTCACATATGCCGTAGCGGCTTGCCGACTTCAGTCGGCAAGAATTTGGCGGTACCCGTGATCACAGCCCGCTGCAGGCCGATCGAAAGCGCCCTAGCGACGTATGGATCGGACAACCGAATGGACTCGGTAAAGCACCTCAACTACGCTCCCAAGCCGCCGCCCGCTGAGAAATTCCTGCGGAGAGCATATCGCCTGGTCATCGCCGCCGGCCTCGCCGCCGCGGTGCTTCTTTGGGGGAAGGGAATCACTCGCTGGGCCACGGTGTTGTACTGGCAACACCGATGTCTGACATACGACGCGCCGCAAAACCATCTCATCTATGACTGCGATCTGACGAGCGGGCATGAGTTCTATCGGGAGGTCAACCCAATTCAGGCGGCGTACGAATCGCTGTTCTCTCCCGGGGTCGGAATCGGCTGGACGATGCCCGCGATATTCCTGCATGAAATGCGTCAGCCGGATGGCAAGGTTCGCCTGGTCATCATCGACGTGCCGCGGTTTCCTATCCCCGCAGCGGCTCACGCCGAGGTTTACAATTTGCGAGCCGAGACGCTGGTCCCAACCGCTTTTCTCTCACAGCCGAAATCGTCCGGGCTTCTGGTCCTGCCGCTGGATATTCCCGCCGATGGCCGGCGAATCAAGTTCTTTGCGGGACATATCGATGTTCACAATCCATCGCATCTGACGTTTGATTTCGAGATCGACGGAGTGCGGCATACCTGCGATTGCTGGTTGAATAATGGCGGGCAATTGATCGTTGCGCGGCGGCCGTAAGATTCTCCCCCGAAATGATCGAAACGAATCGCGTCCTCTTTGATTCCTCCGGCGGAAAACCGCTCAAACACCGATTCAGATCCGCAGGGAAAATGGCGCGGCCCCGGTTGCGAACCTTGGAGGAAATGGCTTATTCGTGAGGCCGCGCGAGGGCGTGCGGTCGTGGTAGCGCGGTAGAATCAACAATTGAATCAGGGCTCTAACTCTAACGGAGATTCGACAATGCCAGAACCAATAATCGCCAGTACCCGGTATGGAGATTTCAAAGGCACGTTTTCTTACAACGGCCACGCCGGTATGGGCTTTCCTGATTTGGCCGACCTGCTGAATGACATGGTCGATTTAGGTGACCACACGCTTGTCGGCTTTGAGTTCAACATTTTGGGGGACAACCAAGGCCACCACTGCTATTTGACGGTGTTTGCGACCGATGTTGCCAGAACGCCCGGCGAGGTTGAGAAATACGCGCGCGAGCACAGTTCTGTACCAGTAAAAAAATTCAGAGCCGAGGAACACTTGCAGCCAGCCGATCTACTTAAGCTGCTGAATGCGGTGAAGGAATTCTGCATTGTGGGGGCGATCCGAGGCAGCGACATGCATCTCCTGCAGGACTAAAAACCAAATGGAAGGGCGGAAATCATCGAAGGTGCGCCGATGATCCTGGTGGAAGATTAAGTGAACTGAGCGCACAATGAGCAACGGAACGCAGAGCCAGCTACTCCGCGAAAGCCCGGCCGGCGATGGACGCCTGATCGACGGCCTGTATCCCGGCCTAGCCGATGCGGGGCAAGGTTTAGTGCGGCAAGGGCTGGCACTGACCGCCGCGCGAATTTGCGGATCATTGGCGTCGCGCGATAATGCCGCGA
>Ga0116134_1001279_pt1 | contig 12756 bp, 11 predicted proteins | sample June2015DPH_19_5_FD_89737 | JGI IMG/M metagenome (GOLD analysis project Ga0116134, IMG submission 89737) | Peatland microbial communities from SPRUCE experiment site at the Marcell Experimental Forest, Minnesota, USA - June2015DPH_19_40 | ecosystem: Environmental > Terrestrial > Soil > Wetlands...
ACGGAAGCGGCTCAAAATCAACCTCAATTTTCTCGATCGCTTCCGCAGCGGTGAGTTCGTCGACTGCGGCCACAGAGAGAATCGGTTCGCCCTGATACACCGGCTCATTGGTAAGGCCGCGTTCGCCCCACTTGCTGGCCTTGATCACGGTTCCGTTGTCCGTAAGGGTATCGGCCGGGGCGGGAAGATCGTCCGCCGTGAGAATGCCTTTCACGCCGGGCATTGCGAGCGCGGCGTTCATATGGATGCGCTTCACCCTCGCATGCGGCATAGGGCTGAGCAGCAACTTGCAGAACAGCATGCCTTCCGCGCGAAAGTCCTCGGCATATTTCGCCTGGCCAGTTACCTTTGCATATAGATCCGGCGTCGCATAGTTCTTGCCAATTAGCTTGTAACCGGTTCCGTACTGGCGCTCAGTAGTCTTCGTGGTCCTGACAGCCTTTTCGTTGTCCAAGCTAAGCCCTCCGCAGATTCTCCGCACCGCGCATCATCGCAGTCAGAATCTTGTCGTAGTCCTGGCATCGGCACAAGCATCCCGAGATGCCCTGCGCCAACTCCTGCCGGGTGGGATTGGGATTGGTTTTGAGATATCCTACAGTCGTCATAATGAAGCCGGACATGCAGAACGCGCACTGGAAGCCCTGTTCGTCGATCACGCCCTGCTGCACCGGATGCAAGGTTCCATCTGGTTTAGCGAGGCCTTCGATGGTCAGAACTTTCCGGCCACGCACGGTGTGGGTGAGCACCGAACAGGAATAGAGTGGGATATCGTCGATGAGAACAGTGCAAGAGCCACATTCGGCGCGGTCGCATCCGAGTTTGGTGCCGGTAAGACCCAGCTTGTAACGGAGCGTTGAAGCCAACGTTTCTTGCTTCATCACATCGACGCGACGTTGCTGGCCGTTGACGTTGAGCGTAATCAGTCGCTCGCCTACGCCAGTAATCAACTGCTGGCTGTGCAGTAGGGTTGAGGCGCGAAACAAATAACCTGCGGAGGAGACAGCCACGCCACTGGTGATGACCCCTTTAATGAAGTTGCGCCGAGAGACAGCTTTCGGCGTGTCTTCGCTTATCTTGGAGTCTGCCTTGTCTGCCATGTTGAGTTACCTCTCAACCAGTGCGCGTGTTTCTAGCACTTTTGCGAGAAGAAATCCATAGGGGATTCGACGTATAGGGTCTTGGATTACCCGAAATAATTCTCGGATTCGGAAATTTCCGAGGAGGGGGATGCCCCATGGCTTGAAAGTTCCCCCGGAAGCCGTCAGCTAAGATTTGTCTTTGTGAGGTCCGTATTTTCTGCCCGCAGAACGACACATCAATAACGGCGTCATCCGTCGATCTGCCCGAGTCACAGGTAAGCAGGAAGTTATCGTTCGCCCCTCGAATTAGTACCGAGCAACTCGCCTGTGGCCACCGAACTATCAACGTCTATTGATTGGCAAGAAACGGGCTTCTGGGAAGCTCGCCAGATTAATGCCGGGGAGTCGGCCTTAAGAGGTCACAGAAGAGCAGCGTCACAACGATCATGATCGAGACTGCGATGAGGCCGCCTGCGATATTCAACCTGCCGCGAACGAAGAGCTCGGTGAATGATGCCGTCAGTACGCTGAAAAAATAAAGGAGGCCGGCCATCCTGGCCTTGAAACGCGGTGACGCTTCTGCCATCCGTTTCATCATTACCGCTGCGCTCATACTCTTTCCTCCCGTGCGAATCAAATCCGTTCACGATAGCGCCGTAGCCGCACCGCTGCGGCGATAGACCGCGGCCTTCAGGCCGCGCTTGCCTGCTCCTTCCAGCGTTGAACGTTCACACCCATCACGAGAAGCCATAACATCAGCGCTAGTTCCGCGAGGAAACCGAGGACCAGAACGTAGGGAGACAGATGGGTTGCGAACGGCGGCGACAGAAAGGTCAGCCAACCCAAACCCGCAAACGCCATCAGCACGCCCAGAATTCGAGGCAGGAAGGTCGACCTGAAAATCAGGTACCCGATCAGGAGGCAATAGAGTCCGAAAAAAACCACGCAGATGTTGCCGGCCTGAGCATTCAGTTCGAGAAACATCAGCGCCAGCACCCGCAACTGTTCCACCTTAAATACGCTCAAGTACTGGCCGCCTCCCAGGACGACCAAGGGGGCGAGCTGAAAGGCGCTACCGAAGGCCAGAATGGCGCATCCCACGAGGCTGAAGAACGCCGCGAGTAAAGAGAGGCTTCTGTTCACAGGCTTGAACAAGTCATAGAAGAGAGCCGTCAAAGCGATATAGCACGCGGTCGAGATTAGGCCGGTTGCGAAACCCAACCGAAATAAAGACTCGTGCGCCAAGATGTTGGTTGCTGTAGCCGCGGCGTCGCCAGATACAACAAGCCCTCTGAGGAAGAGTTCGCCTAAGACTGCCGTCAGAAAGTAAAGCAAATAAACGACACCGGTAATCCTGGCCCGGGGACGCGGCGACGCTTCTGCAATCCGTTCCATCATTACAGGTGTGTTCATTTTCGTTTTCTCCCCACGCGAAAAACGGAATTCAATCCTGTCAAGCGGATCAGATCGGCTCCCGATAGCGGCGCAGCCGTACCGCGGCGGCGAGGAATGCCGCAGCGATTGCCAGGCCGATCCACAGACCCGGGCTGCTCAGGAACTCACCCGGAGTGATATGTGTCATCGGACCCGTCGGCAACATATCGGGCCCTGTGAACGCGGCAGCGGGTGCGTCGCCGATGATGTGGGAGCCCACCAGGCGGGCGAAACGCGAAGTGTGGAACACCATCTTCTCCACGCCTGCGATCGCAAGCAGCGGTAAGGCAGCCCACAGAAACGCCGCGCGCCGCGCCCAGCCGGACACCAGCAGCAGCCAGCAATAGACTGGCGCAGGCCAGAGCGCATGGGATGTCAGAAGGTGGTAGAGCAGCAGCAACGACATCTGCAAAAACGACAACCGTGTCCATAACGCCGAAGCGCTCAGACCACTGGCTGCGAGGACTGCGCTGCCCAGCAGCGCCATGATCAGCTGCGTGGAAACCGTAATCACGAACGTGAGCAGTGGCAGAATGATGAGCGGAATGCTTGCCTTCGAGAGCACCGTGGTGAGATCGGAAACCGGCAGCGACTTCCAGAACAGTATGCTGCGATCGCGGCGCTCGCCGTGCAGCGCGTCAAGACAATAGAACACACTCACGAGAATGGCGGTCGCCATGAGCAGAGCCGCTGCGAAGTCATACGGCATGGCGATCGCTGCATGCTGCTTCTCCGGGTCGAGCGCCAGCGCGGCACGCATTTTGTGCGGCAGACCAATCGTGCTGATTAAGAAGCCAAATAGGATGACGCCCGCGACCGCCAGCGGCGCGACATAGATCGAACGGTTCTCCCACAATTCGCGTCGCACCGACCAGTACATGCGCCGGGTTGCCGGGATGACCGCGGGCGCGATTACCTGCGCTTCAAACGACTCGGGCATGGCGTTGGATTGAGTACTCATCTAGCTCCTCCTTGTGCCTGGCTGGCCTGATTGCCCATCACGGCAACGAACAAGTCGACGATGCTGGGCGTGCGCACGTCGCCAAACGCGGCGAGTTGCTGACGGTCAACCTTATCGAGTGTCATCAGATCGAAAAGTAAAATGCTCCGCCCGAGCACCTGGCGCTCGTGAATCGGCTTGAGCGCCCGTGCGGCGGCGACCTGCTCGGGATGCACCATCACTTCCAGATAGCGCGACTCGACTTCTTCCATGCTGCACGCGAATACGATGCGCCCGCGGTTGATGAACATGACATCGGTGAGCACGTCCTGGATCTCTTCCACCTGATGTGTGGTCACGACGATGGTGCGGCTGCGATCGAAGTAATCGTTCAGCAGGCAATCGTAGAACTGCTTCCGATACAGGATGTCCAGGCCAAGGGTCGGCTCGTCCAGCACCAGTAATTTCGCGTCAATGGCCATGACCAGAGCGAGGTGCAGCTGGACCACCATGCCCTTCGACAATTCCCGAACCTTGTTGCCGTGCCTGATGGTAGTCTTGGCGAGAAACCCTTCCGCCTTCGCGCGATCGAATCGCGGATGCACGCCGGCGACGTAGTCGAGCACCTGCGAAACCTTGATCCACCGTGGCAGGACCGCAACATCGGAAATGAACGAGACATCGCGCATGAGCTGATCGCGTTCGATCCAGGGATCGCGTCCCAGCACTCTCAGTTCTCCCTGATACGGGGTGAGGCCGAGAATCGCGTTGAGCGCCGTGCTCTTGCCCGCCCCGTTGGGACCGATAAGTCCGAGGATGCGGCCCTCCTCAACTTGCAGATCGAGGCCGTCGAGCGCGATGGTCGGGCCGAAGGCCTTGCGCAGACCGCGTGCTTCTATGATTGTCCGAGCTGGGACAGTCATGACTTCGGCTCCTTCTCTGCATCCTCCGACGGCGACCGCCGGGCTGTGGCGCCATCGCCATTCAGCAATTCTTCCGCTTTCAGGCCCAGCCGCCGAATGGTGGCGTGGACCCTGGGCCATTCTTCCGCGAGAAATTTCTGGCGTTCGCCCTGCAGCAGCAGACTGCGCGCGCCGGCGTTGATGAACATGCCGCGACCTCGCTTGCTCTCGACCAGTTGCTCGTCGACCAATTGTTGATAGCCCTTCAGGACGGTGAGCGGATTGACCCGGTATTCGGCCGCAACGTTGCGCACTGAGGGCAGCGGATCGCCTTCCTTGAGCACGCCGTCGAGTATCATGGCGACGACGCGGTCGCGAAGCTGGCGATAAATCGGCTGACTGTCGTTCCACTCACGGTCCATCATGGGTTCCAAAATAGCCTTTAGCAGACCTTACCAGAGATACCGCGCGCCTCAGTTCGTCTTGTGCAGATCGAAGTGCGCGTGGATCGGCTTGTCCTGCATCATGAATGTCCAATCCTCGGTGTGATGGTTGGCGTCGATGATGGTGAACACCGAATGGTGCATGTGGTACTCCGTGCTCCCGCTGATGTCCTTCAACTCGAACTCGACGGTCTTGCCGTCGGGCGACATCTTGCCGGTCATGCGCGGCCGGTTCCCCGCGTCGCAATAGTGAACCAGTGTGAGCTGGTCTGCGTCCACGTAAAGCATCGTGACCGGATGGTCGTATTTAGTCGCGTCCAACGGCGTTCCCGCTTCCTGCATCTCGTGCACGAGGACGTTTCCCCGCGAGGTCACGCGCAGCGAGAGGTGCATCGGCTTGCCGCCCGACATCTCCGGCATCTCCGGGACGGTAACGGGGCCTTCCCACTCTCCCGCCAGGCTTTTCATGGTTGCGAACGACTTCTGCGCCTCGGACGGCACAGGAGCCACGGACTTTTGCGCGTCAGACTGCGCAAAAGCCAAGGTGCAGAGCGACATCAGACCAACGAACAGCATAAAACGAAGGGATTTCATGTTTCATTCTCCTTGAGAGTTCATTTCTTCTGTGCTCCCGGGCCAGGGTCATTCGCTGGCGTACTCAATTGCGAGCAATCAGCTCTAATTACCACTGCTCATTGTTACTGTTATAGTTAACTATAACACTACTGCACATGTCAAGCTTTTTCTTTTCCCCGTTGCTCGCAGCCACCCGGATAGGACAAAAGCGGCTCTCGTAGGCCGCTGGGCGAAGTTACAAAGTGTCGCCCAAGACGGGGAAGTTGTGAGGCAACTCCCCCAAGCTACCTTCCCGAACCGGAGCCCGCCCTTCATAGCCTGCTAGACTGGCCAACAACTAAGGAGGCACTCTTCTGTGCAGCGACGCAGCGAAAACAAGAAAGATGCCGCCGGTCTTGGAACCCGGGGAGTGTGGGCCGGTGAGCAGGGCAAATATTGGGAACGCGCGACACAAATCCCCGTGGCCCTCAGCGTCTCCTTTGGCTACGACGATGTGGACGAGTGGCTCCGGGTGGCCCAAGGAAAGACACACGGCCATATCTATAGCCGGAACACAAATCCCACCGTAGCCGCTTTCGAAGAAAAGGTAAGAAATCTGGAGACGGCTGAAGCCGCCACCAGTTTTTCGAGCGGCATGGGTGCGATCAGCAACACGCTTTTTGCGCTACTGTCTCCGGATGATCGTATCGTTTCCATTAACGACACCTACGGGGGCACAAATAAGCTGTTTATCGAATTCCTGCCTCGATTCGGTATCAAGGTGTCGCTCTGTGACACGAACGATCACCAGGCAATCGAAGCCGCAATTGGCCAGGGTTGCAAGGCCGTGTACCTGGAAAGTCCGACGAATCCAACGGTCAAAGTTGTCGATCTCGCCCGCCTGGCTACCGTGGCCCATCGTCACGGTGCCGTGGTAATTGTGGACAACACACTGGCCACGCCCATCAATCAACAACCCGTGAAACTCGGCGCCGATCTAGTCATTCACAGTGCAACCAAATATCTCGGCGGGCACGCGGATGCGCTCGGCGGTGTGGTGTGCGGCGCCGCCGATCTCGTTGCTCGGATTTATCATTTTCGTGAGATCACCGGCGCCTGCCTCGATCCCATGTCCGCCTATCTGTTGCTTCGGGGAATGAAAACTCTTCATCTTCGGATCGCTCGGCAGAACGAGAGCGCACTTAAGATTGCGCGGTTCCTGGAATCGCAGCCTCAGGTGATCAGGGTTTTTTATCCCGGGCTGGAGTCCCATGAACATCACGAAACTGCTCGCCGGCAGATGCACGGTTTTGGAGGCGTGCTCAGCTTTGCCATCAAAGGCGGTTTCGATGCAGTGAAATCTTTTCTGCCGCGTCTGCGTTACGCACATTTAGCTGCGAACCTGGGTGCCGTCGAGACGGTCGCTGGTCCACCCTCCACCACCAGCCACGTCGAGTCCACTAAGGAGGAGCGCGCGGCGAGCGGCATCCCGGAGGCCCTCATCCGTTACTCGGTGGGAATCGAAGACACAGAAGACCTGATTGCCGATCTGCGCCAGGCGTTAGGCAATGGTTCCCCAGCAAAGCGGCGGACCAGATCTTGAGAGCCGATTGGGTCAGATCCCCTGAGCCACTACCTCGGCGCTGGTTCGGCTTCTCTGGGCGAGGAGAGCGTTCAATTTCGCCAGCACTTCGAACGCGTCGGCTACGTAAAGCACATCTGCTTTTCCTCGCGCCCATCCGCAGTTCGGGTCCAGATTCACCGCACGGCGCTCATTGATGAACCGCCAGCCGACGACGTGAGGCTCCTCGCCATGGCAACACGTGGAGAGACCCTTGGGATGACGTGGCGTCGATCCGGTCTGGCCCACCTGATTCAGGTGGGTCATGAAGCCGAGCACCGTCTGACTCTCTCCCGTTTGATCGACCAGCGATTTGCTGCCGCCGAGTGATGCGCCCGAGGCACGAAGAAAGTCGAGAATCAGCGTTTCCGCTTGATCGACATGAGGCTTTCCGTCGGCCTGCTTCTTGGTCCAGCCCGCGCCCGCGACAAAGAGCAAGTTGGCGTCGGGCCGGATCGTTTGCGCGTCGCTTTTCGGAGCGCAGACGCCGGTGACGATCGTTCTTGTGGCTGCGGTCGGGAGTGTCACCGGAATCACTTCAATCTTCACCTCACCAGCCGACCCATTAGTCTTGGCGTGGTTAACCCAGGCCGCTTCGCAGCCGGACTCGAGCAATACGATCCACGGCCGCGCATCGCGTCGAATGACTCCTTCGATGCGCTGGCGATAGTACCAGCGCGTAGCCTGCAGTTCGCCAGGGACGACTGCGGCTTCGAGCGAAGTCACATGCGTGTCCACACATCCGTTCAGACGATGTGCCACTGCCGGCAGAATGCGCATGAACCGTGAAGTTGCGGGCGCGAGAATCAGATCGGCTCCGGCTGACCGGCAGATTGCTTCCGCCGCCGCTGCATCGCTCGCGTAGCGGGCGGTCGAGAAGTCCGGCCCTGTAACCGCAAGAATCCGATCGGCTCCGGCCGCCGCAACCGTTTCCGCCGCTGCCGCCACGTCCGCCCCGATCAAACCAATGGTCAAGCGGGCGCCGAACTGCTTGGTCAGCTTCAAAGCAGCGCCCAAAACCTCATACGACACTTTGGGAAGGCTGTCGCCAGCTTCCGAAACGTGAGCCAGGAATAGGATGCTTTGTGACATCAGAGTCTTCGTCTCCGGTACTCGTCGACTATTTGCCAATCCATTCCGCAATCTCTTGCGCGATCTGCTCGGACGACAGGTCTTTAACCACGCGAGTCTGACGCTGTTGTTGCGGCGGACGTGCGCTCAGAAAGTGCAATCCGCCCGCTCCCAGCGGCACGGACTTCGCCCGCTGCAGCGCGGGCATTACCGTACGCATGTTCGCCATGCCAACCTGCGGATTGTTGCGCGGCTCCGGTAGATTGCCGGTCGCCCACCCGAACAAAGCTGGGGGCCCTAGACAGAGTGAAACCTGATGACGGCCACCCTCGATCCGCTCCAGAACCTCGAACGAACCATCCGCTTCAGCGTCGACTGGAATCCTGATCTGATCGACGCCTTGGAACTGGTCGAGAATCTCAAGCCGCTCTCCCACCAACTGCATGGTGGCGCCAGCGCCGCGCGAAGCCGATTCCCAGCCGCCGAACACAAGCAAGCGCTCGCGATCGAGCCCGGTGATACCCTGAATTGTTTCCGCGAGAAGCGCCGCGGTCGAGTGCACATCGGCAAAGCCGCTGGCGCTGGAATCGACCGCAACCAGTTCGAAGCTCACTCTCTGGGCAATCGTCATCATCACTTGCTGGAGCTTTGCTCTTGGCCCCACGCTCACCAGCCAGACCTTGCTGCCCGTAACCTTCGACGCCAGGTTGGCCGCTTCATACAAAGCATGAGCCGCCCAGGGATCGAGTACGGCAGGAAGCATCATTTCGTTTTTCAGCGCGGGTCCGGTTGGAGTCTGGATCGGCTCCAGAGTTTGCAGCGGGTCGGGCACAACGCTGCCGCACACCACTATGTGATATCCGTTTGTCATTTGTATCCTGTCAATAAACTGCAGCTCCCTCCCCGTTGGCTCCGCTTAGGGTCGGGATGACAATTCATACAATATTCAACAAGCTCCCACACCCACTATCAGTTCAGCGCTGAGTGCAATCCCCCGGCGCCGGCCTTGAATTCGATATTTCCTTGCTCCCCGTTAACATCGGCTGCGCAATTCCACAAGCACGCGCCGCAGTAAACACACTTCTCGCGATCAAAGGCAGGCACCCCCTCTTCACCGCGCGTAATCGCCTGTCCCGAGCACATCTCCACGCACAACTTGGTTTCACACGCGCGACAGAGTTCCGGACGACGAAAACACACGTGATTCGCATAGCCCGGCGGAGCCTGTACACTTCCGCCCATCAGCAAAGCGTCCTGGTGTGAGATCAGCAGCTTGCCATCCATCGGAATCGGCGGCCAACCGCAGCGGTCCATGATGCGGTCGTGCAGCGAGGTGCCCTGGGCGGCGCATTCCTTCTGCATCTGTTTCAGCTCAGCCGGCGAAATCCGCGATCCGTAAGCTTCCTCAAGCGAGGGTAGATGGCTGGGTGCTGGACGCGCGGCTGGCGTGATCCGGCCGCCGGTCAAGCCGGCAACGGCCATCCCGATCATTCCCGTGACGACGCCCTGCCGGAATCCATTGCGCGAGTCGGCTGCGATCTTCGATTCGTAATCGACCCAACTTTCGCGGCGCCGGCGCACGTAGGTCGCTTCAAGATTTTCGCGAGTGAACGCGCGCTTTTGCTCCGTCAATTCGATGACCGCTTCCGCCAGTTGCACGCCTGTGGTCCAGGCTTCATCCACTCCCGATCCGGCCAGCACATTCGTGCTTCCCGATCCCTCGCCGATGCGGGCATAGCCGTTGCCCGCAAGAAATGGCTCGCCGTGGCGGCCCGATTCCTGCAGCGACTTTGCTCCCCACGACTTCAGCGTTCCACCCTCGAGATATCGCCACAGATAAGGATGAAGCATGAAGTGCTGCAGGTAGCGATAGGCCGTGCGGACTGGACTACGGAACCAGGACGGAATGAAGATGCCCACCGAAGCCAGCCGATCGGGATGAACGTAGAGAAAGCCGAAAATTTCCGGTTCAGGGAACCCGATGCTGTGCAAAACCGTGCCGGGCTCCAATCCACTATCTTCGCGAAGCTCGACGACCATTTTCATGCCGAGCGCCCATTCGCGGGACTCGTGCCCTCTCGGAATTCCGAGTTGCGCATCAATCTTGCGGCCGACCGCTCCTACTGGGCCGTCTCCCACAACCGTCAGCGCAGCGCGCAGGTCCATGCCGGGCGTGAACCCGGTTTCCGGATGTCCCTGAAGATCGGTTCCCTGATCGGCAAGCCGCACGCCAGCAACGGCGTCTCCTTCAATTAGCGGTTCGGCCACCGGCATGCCCGGCCAGATTTGCACCATGCCCGACGCAGCAACTTGATCGCTGACCCACTGGTTGAACTGGCCAAGCGACAGCACGAGGCCATCGTGTTTTTGCATGAACTGCGGAGTATAGGGGAGCTCGAAGGCGTCATGCTTCAGCCCGAACATGAAACGCAGCGAGCGCAGCACGCGGTCGGCAGTCTTGAACGTGAGAGGTCGGAGATTCGCCCGGCGGCTCGCGTGCAAGGGATCAAGCAGATATACCAGCTTCTCCTTGTTTACGGCCGCCGCCATCGGAATCTCGGTAAGATCCGCGCCGGGAAAACTGCCGCGAATCCCACGCCCCCGCGTAACCGCGCCTGAGACTCCAAAACCCAGCCCGTCGGCACGCTCGTAGCAGATAATCTGTAGAGGCAAGCCAGGGGACGTTGCACTTTCCAAACGCACCGATCCATCCGGATTCAGCAGACTGCGGCTGAGCGTCGTCAGGAAGCCGCCCATCGCGGGACCGAAGCCCACGCAGGCGATGTCGACGGCCATCTGCTGCCGCTCGATCTTTTGTTGCTCGATCGCGGCTCTCGGTTCCTGAGAAGGAGCGCTCATGCCGGGTAGTCCAGCGCCTCGGGAATCATGAGCTTCGAAATCGCTTCGGCGGCCCGATCCTTGGATAGCCGACAACCCGTGAGGCAGGTGGAGAGCTTCGTTTGCAACGAGAGAAACTGGTCGGCTCCATTGCACTTCGCGCAGGGGCCGGCTTTTTTAGGATGCGAGCCATCGCTCCCGATGACATCCAGACCGTAGGAACCAATTCCCGGAATGATGCCTTCAAGAGAATCCAACTCGTCCTGTTGGTAGCAGCCGCGGTACCCCGCTTCGTCCCACGCAGGGTGACGGTTGTATCCGAATACCAACTCAGCGCAGATACGAGCCACTTCCCCACTGGCGCGCGCCGATTGCACATGGCACAGGTCGGTCATAAAATTCACGAGGCCAGCTAGCCCTTCAGCAACCGCTGGGTCGCTCGCTCCACGTCGCTCCAGTTCGATCGCATCGAGAATCTGGCAGCGCGCCGCGAGCAGCCAGCAGAGCGCGTCGGCCAGCGGGAACGTCACACCTTGGCGTGCGCTCTGGTACAGGCGCCCGCCGTCGGCATCAGTCGAGTGCTGCAACCGCTCGAGCGACCACAGCCACATTCCCATGGCGGTTGCCAGCGCGCATGCGCCGGTGCCGGGACGCTCGGACGCGATCCCGCGCATCTCCTTGATCCACGCCTTAAACTGCGCGAGGAAGAGCGGGTTAGTCATGGTGATGGAGAGTTGGCGCCGTTGCACCGCTTCGGGCCCCTCGTAGGTCGCTTCGAGTTGCGCATCCATCCATTTGTTGCCGAGGAACCCTGGGCAGTCTTCCGTGATGCCGTACCCGCCCATCAGACTGACGGCTTCGCGCATCATCTGCGCTCCCCAGCCTGTGTTCCATAGCTTGGTAGCAGGACAAAGGACGTCGGCCAGAGAATCCAAAAGAACGAAGCGCAGAAGCGGATCCGATTCCAGTGATGCTCGCTTGGCGTCGTTGGCTGGCAATCCGGCCGGCAAGCGGAGAAGATCAGCCGCCCGCTCCGATGCTTCGCGTTGCAGTTTGGCGCGCGCTTTGGTATTGGTGACTCCCCTCGCCACCAGCAATTTGTCAGCCTCCCGCTCCAGCGGATCGAGTTCATCAAAAGCCCGCGCCGCCGCAAAGCCCAGCGCTGCGCTGGCCTCTCCGGTCGCCCAAATATCCACCAGCCGATGCAGTGAGTCTTCACGAGCCTGCAGCCCGAGTTCATAGCGTACAGATCCCGGCGCCGCCGTCTCCGCACCGCGGAACCGCCCGCGCTGATACCGGATGACCGGCTCGACCGCAGACAGCAATTTCGCCGCGGTCATCACACCTACGGTCACGCGCGTCCGGCGAAACACGGCTTCAATTACCTCGCTGTGGTTGTAGCGCGGCACGATGACGCCCTCTTTCACGTCGTAGCCGCCGACAATCCGGCTGGCCGGGACACGCAAGCTGAAAATCGGGTCGCCGGTCGAAGAAAGCTGGTGCACGAGCTTTCGTGTGGGCGTGCCGCGATCAAAGGTGCCGGGATCGCCTTCTTCCAGGATCACGATGCAGCTGCCCTTGATCCGATCGTCGCCGGAATCCACCGCCGCGGTCACAAAATTGGCAAACGCAATATTGGTGATGAAGCGTCCGCGCTTTTCCACCTGCAGCGTCGGTTCTTCTCCCTCTTTCCACTCGGCGATGCGGATTTTTCCGTTGAGCATGCCGGTATCCACGCCGACATAAGGGATGGGCTCGGTCAGGCAGAATGCTCCCCGCCAGGGTTTTCGATTTTCTCCTGGTTGAGGCGGTGCGGCCAACTGCATGTACTTCGTTTGTTGCTCGGGCGTGCCGCGCTCGTGAATCGGCGACA
>Ga0116134_1001280_pt1 | contig 12755 bp, 6 predicted proteins | sample June2015DPH_19_5_FD_89737 | JGI IMG/M metagenome (GOLD analysis project Ga0116134, IMG submission 89737) | Peatland microbial communities from SPRUCE experiment site at the Marcell Experimental Forest, Minnesota, USA - June2015DPH_19_40 | ecosystem: Environmental > Terrestrial > Soil > Wetlands >...
CAACATCAATCCGGCCTATCGCCTGTCCGAGCTCGACTACGCGCTCAACAAGGTCGGCTGCAAAGCGCTCATCACCGCGGACTCGTTCAAGACCAGCGACTATGTCGGCATGCTGCGCGAACTGGCCCCCGAGATCGAGGGCGGCGTTCCCGGCAAGCTACAGTCCGAACGCCTGCCGGCGCTGACGACGCTGATCCGCATCGGCGGCGGCGAGGCGAACGGCTTTTTGCGCTTCGACGACGTGCTCGCTCTTGGTACCGCGCCCGACGGCGCGCGCCATCGCGCCCTGCTGGCCGACCTGGCGGCAAAGCTGCAGTTCGACGATGCCATCAACATCCAGTTCACCAGCGGCACCACCGGGCAGCCCAAGGGCGCCACGCTCACGCACCACAACATCCTCAACAACGGCTACTTCATCGGCGAGGCGCAGCGCCTCACCGACCGCGACCGCGTCTGCATCCCGGTGCCGCTCTATCACTGCTTCGGCATGGTGCTCGGCAATCTCGCCTGCATCACCCACGGCGCCGCGATGATTTATCCGTCGGAAGGTTTCGATCCGCTGGCGACGCTCGAAGCGGTCGAGGCCGAACGCTGCACGGCGCTTTACGGCGTGCCGACCATGTTCATCGCCGAACTCGGGCACCCCGAGTTCAAGCACTTCGATCTGTCGTCGCTGCGCACCGGCATCATGGCCGGCTCGCCCTGCCCGATCGAAGTGATGCGGCGCTGCGTCAACGAGATGAACATGGACGAGGTGACGATCGCCTACGGCATGACCGAAACGAGCCCGGTGTCGACGCAGACATCTTACGACGACACGCTCGAGCGGCGCGTCGGCACCGTCGGCCGCGTGCATCCCCACGTCGAGATCAAGATCGTCGACGGCGAGGGCCGCATCGTGCCGCCGGGAACGCCGGGCGAACTCTGCACCCGCGGCTATTCGGTGATGCTCGGCTACTGGAATGACGCGGAGCGCACCGCGGAGGCGATCGATCCCGCCGGCTGGATGCATACCGGCGACCTCGCCACCCTCGACGCGGACGGTTATTGCAACATCGTCGGACGCATCAAGGACATGGTCATTCGCGGCGGCGAGAACGTCTATCCGCGCGAGATCGAGGAGTTTCTGTTCCGGCATCCCAAGATCGAGGCCGTGCAAGTCGTCGGCGTGCCCGATCTTAAATACGGCGAAGAACTCTGCGCCTGGGTCAAGCTCAAGCCCGGCGTCACCGCCGGCGCCGAGGAGATACAAGGCTTCTGCCGCGGGCAGATCGCCCACTACAAGATTCCGCGCTACGTCAGGTTCGTCGAGGAATTCCCGATGACCGTGACCGGCAAAGTGCAGAAATTCGTCATGCGCGACGAAACGATCCGGGAACTGGGGCTCAGCCGGCAGCAGACTGCGTAGAGTACGTCCCACGCTACAGCGTGGCCTCCAGCATGCTCCCCGCGAAGTCACAAAACTTGTTGGCGGCGAACCTCTCTTTGGCGTCGCCCGAAGCAATGATAGCGCAGCTATCGGGCTTCAATCTCTTATCGGTCAGCGGCACGAATACGAGCAGCTTCTGCAAAAGGTCACCCGTTATGCCAATGCGTGTCTGAAACGCCACATGACGGTTTAGACGAGCAAGCCCGATCATGAACCGTGGCGAGCTTGCCGCAACACCCGCGGGACTTGCAGTCAAAAACATATCTGTCACCTCATCCAGTCTAGTTCGGAACGACAGTTTTTCGTCGGGCAGAACTATCGGATATTCAAAACACTCGGAGATTGTCACACCTTTTCTTCGAGCCAGCGCATGCTTCGGCCCAACTACCGCGCCAATCGGCAAATTCATGGTGGAAACGACACGAATTTTCTTTGACGCCAACTTTCCGAACGCAAAACCGACTTCGCTTTCGCCCTTCTCCACCGACGCGATAGCCGCGTCCGAATTCGCGACGGTTACATGGATGCGGATTCCAGGATACTCATCCGCAAATGCGGCGCAGATTTGCGGAACTATTTCCGCAGCGAAGCTTTCTGACGCGGCCACACGCACGATGCCGCTCCGTATATTTCGTAATGAATCGAGCTCGGCGACGGCATGTTCAAAACTGTGCGTCGTCGCCTTGCAATGCTTGAACAGGACTTCGCCGGCGGCCGACAGAGCCATGGCGCGCTGTTGCCGCTCAAACAGCGCGAAGCCAAGCTCTTCCTCGAGAAGCAGCACGTGACGGTTGACCGCCGAAGCGGCGATACCGAGCTTTCGAGCGGCTCCGCGAAACGAGCCTTCCATAGCCACACTCATAAAATAAATGAATGAGGATGAGTGCAGCCTTCGCAATTTACGATCCATCTGCATCTGTCGACGCCCCTACCCTCCGGCTCAATCCTCGGCGACCCTCGATTTATTGTCCGCAAACCGACAACGGTCTAGCCGATTTTTTGCATATTTGCGGACACCGCGGTTTGTGCTGTAACAGCTTTCCAGGTCCACGAGCAAAGCCTTTGTTAACAGCGGAGTGACCCATTGCGATCGGTTGGCACGTCGCAAGAACGCATAGATGCCTTCGCCAAAGTTCGCGGCGAGCAGCAATTTCCGTCGGATCACGTCCTGCCGGGCATGTTGTGGCTGCGGGTGGTGAGAGCGACCAGACCGCACGCCAGGCTTCGGTCCCTCGATACGAGCCTTGCGAAGGCCGTCAACGGAGTGGTTTGCGTTCTGACGGCGGCAGATGTCCCCGGTCAGAATCGATATGGCCTGGCCGTCGCCGACCAACCGGTCTTATGCGACGAACGGGTACGATACGCAGGTGAGCCGTTAGCGATTGTTGCCGCGGAAAGCGATGAGGCCGCCCGTAAGGCCCAGAGCCTCGTGCAGGCGATGTATGAAGACCTCCCGTTCGTCGATGATCCAATTGTCGCCGAAACGGCCATAGCAATTCATCCTGCCGGTAATCTTTGCTGTGAGTTACACCTAGGCCATAACAAGGATGACGCGCTGCCGGCCGCGTGCGACGAATGCATCGAAATCAAATACGTCACGAACAGGCAAGAGCATGCATTCCTTGAGACGGAAGCAGGTACATCCTGGATCGATGACGACGGACGTCTTACGGTATCGGCGGGCGCCCAAAATCCATTTAACGATCGTCGCCAGATTGCCGCAGCGCTCGGAATTCCGCTGGACCAAGTACACGTTCTCAATCCGATGATGGGCGGAGCGTTCGGGGGCAAGGAAGATTGCAACGTGCAAATCTTGCTGGCGCTTGTCACGCATACGACAGGCCGCCCCGCCAGATTGATGTTCGACAGGACCGAATCATTCATCGCCGGCGTAAAGCGGCATTCGTTCAACGTTCGCTACCGTGTCGGAGCGACGAAAGCCGGCTCGCTCAGGACCCTCGACGTCGATATCGTGGCCGATGCCGGTGCTTATACGACCCTTTCACCGGCGGTAATTGCCCAGGCCTCGGAGCACGCGTCCGGCCCGTACCGGTTCGACGCCAGCTCGGTAAGAGCCAAAGCCGTCTTTACCAACAATGGCAACGCCAGTGCCTTCCGCGGCTTCGGCAATCCTCAGGTCGTTATCGGCATCGAGCAGGTCATGGACGAATTAGCCGTTCGAACCGCGCTCACTCCGTTCGACGTCCGCCGAAATAATCTGATCGAGAGGGGCCAAATCGCCGGTGCCGGACACGTTATCATGTCGGATACCGTTCTGCCGCAACTGCTCGACGCGGCCGAACAAGGCCTGATTTGGACCAGCCGGGAACAGTTTCGGTCCGACGCGCCGCGGTGGCGGCGCAGAGGCATCGGCGTTAGTGCGATTTGGCAGGGCTACGGTCTGGGCGTCGGTGTGGAGAACGGCGCCACAGCGCGCCTCGCGCTGACAGCGCTCGGAAGATTTCGTCTCGAAGTCGGCACTCCCGATCTCGGCGAAGGCAACATCACCGCGTTTATCCAGATTGCCGCCGACGAGCTGAATTCCACCGTCGACATTTTCGATTGCGTTGCGGGCGATTCATCCGGCCCGGACTCCGGCTCCACCCACGCGTCGCGCACGATCTTTGTCGTCGGAAACGCGGTGGCGATGTGCGCCAGAGAACTACGAACGAAAATCACCGATGCCGCAAAGTCACTCTTCGGTTTGAAGTCATCGAGGCTCGAACGAGGTCTTGTTCTGGGCGAGAGCGGCAGCGTCTCATTACAAAACCTCTGGACGAGATCCGGTGATTTAGGCGCCGAGGCCACCTATCGGCCGGCGGAGGCCAATCCGATCGCACTCGGTGTACCGCACGCGGGTTACACCTACTGGGTTCAGGTGATGGCCGTGGAAGTCGATACCCTGACGGGCGAAATCGCGGTCGAAAACGTCGAGAATTATCTCGACAGCGGCAAAACCATAAATCCGATTGGCGCGCATGCGCAATGCGAAGGCGCTTTTGCGCAAGGTCTCGGTTACGCCCTTTATGAGAATTCCATCTACGAGGCTTGTCTTCTTAGAAATCCGACGTTTTCCAATTACGCAATTCCTTCAATCAAGGACGTTCCACACAACATCCGAACAACAATATTCGAGACTCCCGATGATACGAGCCCCATGGGCGTCCGCGGCATAGCGGAAATCGGGCTTACTCCGGTGGCCGCAACCGTGGCGAACGCCGTGCGTGATGCAATTGGCGTTCGGTTTTCGCGGTTTCCGATTTTGCCGGAAATGGTCCTCGAAGCGCTTCACTCGACCGGCCCGTCATGCCGCTGACATTAAGCATCAATGGTCGGGCCTGCGAGAGTTCCGCCGATCCGCGTACGCCGCTGCTCGAGACGTTGCGTGATGGGGTCGGTCTTCGCGGGACGAAATACGGCTGCGGCGAAGGAGAATGCGGCGCTTGCACCGTAATCGTAGACGGCGAAACCATCTGCTCGTGTTTGGCAATGACGGGCTCGGTCGTCGGATCGGAGGTAACGACGATCGAGGGCTTGGCGAACGACCCGATCGGGGTGCGACTGTTCAAATCATTCAGTGAGCGGGGTGGAGTCCAATGTGGGTTCTGCACGCCCGGCTTTGTACTTTCCGCATGGAGTCTGCTCGCACGTTCCTCCGAAGTCACCTTAGACCTCATTAAGGATGCACTCGGCGGAAATTTGTGCCGCTGTACCGGCTACACCAAAATCATCGACGCCATCGCCGGCTGCGCGTTCAGCGGTGTCGCCTCCCCTTTGTTGCAAAGGATAGGTGTCGGACCCGACGAGCTTGATGTTCCGGGGAGTTATTGGCGACCGACCTCTTTCGATGATCTTATTGAAAACCTCGAATCGTTTGGGCCGCAGGCGGCCATTATTGCCGGCGGGACCGACTTGATGGTGCAGCATGAGCACCGTCTGCGAGAAATGTCGTTGGTCGATATATCCGCGGTGCGCGCGTTGTCGGGGATCGATGACAAAGGTGAATTTATTTGGATTGGGGCGACGACGCGCTGGACGGAAATTCGACAGTCTGAGCTGCTCCGGAAAAGGGCCCCGCTTCTTTCGATTGCCGCCGCGGAGATTAGCGGAACTCAAATTCAGAACCGGGGAACTATCGGCGGGAATATCGTCAATGCATCGCCTGCCGCAGATGGCCTGCCGGCGCTCTATGTCTACGACGCCGAGGCCGTCGTGACGTCCAGGCGAGCTACGCGCACGGTGCCGATCGGTGATTTTATTGAAGGACCTCGAAGAACGAATCTTCAGCAGGGCGAAATTCTGACTGGAATTCGTTTCCCTAAATTGGAAGAAAACGGTCGGCGAATTTCCTTCTTTGAGAAAGTGGGTTCGCGAAGGGCACAGACGATTACAAAGGGATCATTAGCGTTTGAAGGCTGGTTGCAGGATGGCCGGCTGTCCCGGGTGAGAATTGCACTTGGCGCTGTCGGACCGACGATCATACGGGCGAGAGACGCGGAGCAAGCGCTCGAGGATGATTGCGGCGGAGACGGCCTCAAAAAAGCATCCGCGCTAACGTCCAAGGCCGCGCGACCCGTAGATGATATCCGCTCTACCGCCAACTATCGTCGGGCGCTGGTTGGTGGACTGTTATTGCGCGGTCTCCTCGATGCCGATCCGTTCTTCGCCCGAAACCTCGATCGTGAGCGCCGGGACCCGAAGCACACCCTCGACGGGCATTGTGCTTCGGGCTGAGTCGTCCGCCCGTTTATAACCTCGGAGCTGAATTATGCGCAAATCGAGCATCACTATCGCAGCAATCGCGCTTGCGGCAGGCGTTTGCATCCTCAGTGACATCGGCGTTCAGGCCGCCAACAAGCTGAAAGTGGGATTCATTTATCTTGGGCCAGTCGGCGATTTCGGCTGGACGTATCAGCATGAACTCGGTCGGCAGGCAGTCGTAAAAGCACTAGGCGACCAGGTGGAGACGAGTTACCTGGAAAACGTCGGCGAAGGCCCGGACGCCGAGCGCTCGATAGAGCAATTGGTGCGTTCCGGGCACACGCTGATCTTTACTACTTCATTTGGCTATATGGAACCGACACTAAAGGTCGCCGCCAAGCATCCCGACATCCATTTTGAGCATGCGACCGGATTTAAGCGCGCCGCCAATGTCGCGACCTACTCCGCTCGCTGGTATGAGGGCCGCTACATACAAGGACAGATTGCTGCGCGAATGTCGAAGTCAGGCGTCCTCGGTTACGTCGGCTCGTTCCCTATTCCGGAAGTGATCTCCGGCATGAACGCAACCATGCTCGGCGCACAGTCGATCAATCCGAACATTAAAGTGAAGATCATCTGGATTAATACCTGGTTCGATCCGGGCAAAGAGGCCGATGCCGCCAAAGCACTACTCGATCAAGGTGCCGACATCATCACGCAGCATACAGACAGTCCCGCCGCCTTGCGGGTCGCGGCGGAACGGCATGCCTATGCGTTTGGCCAAGATTCCGACATGATAAAGTTCGGGGAGCAAGCGCAGCTCACTGCGCTGGTTGACAATTGGGGCCCTTACTACATTGAACGGGTTAAACAACAGCTCGCGGGCACTTGGAAGTCAGAAGACGTCTGGGCGGGCCTTAAGGAAAAGATGTTCGTGATGGCGCCCTACACGAATTTGCCGGATGACGTGAAAAAGATGGCGATAGCAACCGAAGCCGCGATTGCCGACGGCAAGAAGCATCCGTTTGCTTGTCCGGTCATTGGCCAGAAGGGCGCCGCTGTCGAATGCAAGGGCGGCACTCATCTCTCCGACGAGCAGATCCTGAGCATGAACTTCTACGTAAAAGGTATTGATGACGAGTTTCCCGCCAAGTAGAGCAGGCGCTGCGCTGAGCAGTCGCCCCGACGCGCCGGTTATTGGTTCGGCTGTTCAAACTCGCCACAGCGTCGCCGCTGGTTTTCGACGAATAGCAAGAACTGCGGGATGCCACGCTTTCGGCGTCCCGCCGATCAACGACCATGATCAAGTGATACGAAAAGAATCCTGAACGCAGAGATCATCTTATCGGCTGCGGCGGTCACGTGCCTTTCTCTCGGCGGCCGAATTTATGGGGCCGCGCTATAGCGTCGTCGCGCTCGCCCGGCGGCACGTCGATCGCCTCGCGCACGACGCGGGCGAGCGCCGAAATGTCGTACGGCTTGCGCAGCACCGGAAAGCCGGGGTCGCTGTCGAGCCGCTTGGCGTAGCCCGTCGTCAACACCACGGGAAGGTCCGGACGCAGCGTGCCAAGGCTCTGCGCCAAAGCGAGGCCGTCGAACGCCCCCGGCAGCACGACGTCGGTAAAGACGAGATCGACACGCGGATCCGAGCCGAGCATGTGCAGCGCCGCGGGTCCGGAATCCGCAGTGACGGTCCGGTAGCCGAGCTGCTCCAGCAGCATCACGGCGACCGCGCGCACGTCGGGATTGTCTTCGACGACCAGGATCGTCCCCTGCTGCCCGCCTATTTGCTGGGCGTTTGGTTGCGCTGCCTGCGCCGGCGCGACGGGGCTGCGCGGCAGGTACATCGTCACCGCGGTGCCGCGCTCGATTTCGCTCGCGATGGCGACGCTGCCGCCCGAACGCCGCGCAAAACCATAAACCTGCGACAGGCCAAGCCCGGTGCCTTTGTGCAGCGCCTTGGTGGTGAAAAACGGTTCGAACACCCGGGGAAGAAGGTCGGCCGGTATGCCGCCGCCGGTGTCGGCGATCTTCAACGCGATATAATCGCCGGAAAGGCCGTCGGGACCGCCGTTCGCGTCCAAGCTGACGTTGACGGACGAAATCGACAGGCTCCCGCCGGCCGGCATGGAATCGCGCGCATTGATCGCGATGTTGACCAGAGCGAGCGCGAACTCCGACCGGTCGACGCAGATCGGCCAGGTGTGTTGCGGGATATCGATGGTGAGATCGATGTTGACGTGCGTCGAGCCGAACAGAACGTCGCGGATCGCCTCGACCGCTTCGGCCGGATGGACGATGACCGGATTGAGCGGCTGGCGCCGCGAGAACGACAACAGCTGCCGGGTCAGGCTCTCGCCGCGCGACACCGCCGACTGGATGGCCTCGATCGCCCGCGCACTGCGGGGCTCGACGGCGTGTTTCTTCAACATCTGCGCATAGCCGCCGACGATCATCAGAAGATTGTTGAAATCGTGCGCAACGCCGCCGGTGAGCTGGCCGAGCGCTTCCATCTTCTGCGCCTCGGCCAATTGCCGCTGCACGCGCTTGAGCGCCTCGGCGGCTTCCTTCTCGACCGTGACGTCGCGGCCGGCGAGGTAGATCAGGCCGTCCTCCGCCGTCAGCGTCCACGCGATCCAGCGCCAGGACCCATCCACGTGGCGAAAGCGGTTTTCCATGCGGACCGTCGGCACGCCGCGCGCCAGTTTTTCCCGCCCGGCTTTCGAATGCGCCGCATCCTCGGGGTGGCGCAGCGCGTCGACGTGCAGCGATTTGATCTCGTCCTCGCGAAAGCCCAGCGTCTTGGTCCACGCCGGGTTGATGCTGATGAAATAGCCCTCGAAATTGGACACGCCGAGCAGATCTTCCGACACATTCCAGATGCGGTCGCGCTCGCGCGTGCGCCGTTCGACCTCCGCCTCCAATTGTTCGTTCAATGCGGCGAGCCGGGCTTCGGCCTGCGCCCGCTGGGTGACGTCGACGAGCGAGCCGAAATAACCTCTGACAATTCCACGTTCGTCCCGCTCCGGCGTGAAGGCGCCACGCATGGTGCGGGTGCCGACCCGCGCAAAGGGGATGGCTCGCTCGTATTGTATCGCCTCGCCGCGCAGAACCCTGTCGAGGTCCGGACGCACCGTGTCGAATGCCGCCGCGCCGATGATGTCGACGAGAGGCTTGCCGATGATGTCGTCACTCGAAAGCCCGAGCATCTGGCCATAGGCGCGGCTGGCGAACAGGACGGTATAGTCGGAAGCGACGCGGATCAGCATGAACGGCGTCTGGTCGATGATGCTTTCGAGCGCCGCTTCGCGGCCGCGCGAGGCGTCTTCGGCGCGGCTGCGCTCGATCGCGAAACCGAGCTGCCGCGCGATCGTCAGGGCAAGCTCGGTCTCTTCCTTGCCGTAGTGGCGGGCCCGATCGTGATAGGTCACGAACTTGCCGATCAGCTTGCCGTGCGCCACCAGCGGGATGAAGGCGAGCGCGCCGATGCGCTCGTGGGCGATGGCGGCCTTCAAAGGTTCGGCCAAATCGGCACCGGCGACATCGTCGATAGAGACCGGCGTCGGCGCGCCGTCGTCGGCGGCCCAAGGCGAGTGGCCCTCGGCGGCGCGCCGATACGCGTCGGACAGGCCGCGCCACGCGACGAAGCGCATGGTACCCGCGTCATCGAACAACAAAATCGAGGCGCGCTCGCAGTTTAGCGCGGTCAGAACGGTATCCAGGCCCGCGTCGTAGACGTCGTTTCGCGACTTGGCGTGAAACAGCTTTTCAGTGAAGCCGTAGAGCGCGTCCAGCTCTTGGACGCGTCTCGCCAGATCTCCCACCGCGCCGTCCCCGACCAGCATCGCTATTCGCTCTGCCCTTGTAAGCTGCGATCTTACCCACCGCGGCTAGGCGCAGAGGGAGTGGCTGGCAAAGTATAGCGCCCCGTTGCGCCGCCGACGATTGAATCTCGAGCCATGGTGGACCGGAACTTTTCGGCAGCTCATGCGTTTGCGCGCAACTTCACCGCATCAGGAGCGCTCGTCGTTTGAGTGAAATATTTTACCGAAAATGAACTTGGCCGAACAAACCAGAAACAAACGGCCGGTGTCGCCTCCCCTGCGGACCCGGATCGCGCTATAATCGTTGATCTTGGATCGTTGGCCTTCCGTGTTGTCGAGGAGTAGACCGTGGCCCCCCGCGCGTATTGGAAAGGCTATCTGCGCCTTTCGCTTGTTTCGTGTCCGATTGCGCTTTATCCGGCGACGTCCGAGCGCGACAAGATCAGCTTCAATCAGATCAACCGCGCCACCGGACATCGTGTCCGCTACCGCAAGGTCGATGCCGAGACCGGCGAAGAGGTCGCCTCGGACCAGATCGTCAAGGGTTTCGAGGTCGCCAAGGGCGAATACGTCGAGATCACGGACGACGAGTTGCAGGCCGTCGCGCTCGAAAGCACCAAGACGATCGATATCGCCGAGTTCGTGCCGCGCAGCGAGATCGACGAGCTTTATCTGATCCGCCCCTATTACATCGCGCCGGACGGCAAGGTCGGGCAGGACGCCTTCGTCGTCATCCGCAACATCATCGAGCAGATGAAGATGGTGGCGATCGGCCGCGTGGTGCTCACGAGCCGCGAGCACGTGATCGCGCTCGAGCCGCGCGGCAAGGGCCTGATGGGCACGCTGTTGCGGTACCCCTACGAAGTGCGCGACGCCGGCGAATATTTCGACGACATCCCGGACGTCAAGCTCACCAAGGACATGATGGATCTGGCCCGTCACATCGTCGAGACGAAGAGCGGGCATTTCAAGCCGGAAGCGTTCGAGGACCATTACGAGCGCGCGCTGCAGGAGCTGATCGAGAAGAAGGCGAAGGGCGAGCGGATCGAGGTGCCGAAGGTCGAGCCGACCGGAAAAGTCATCAATCTGATGGACGCCTTGCGCCGCTCCGTGCAGGCCGAGCAGAAACCGGCCGCGCGTGCCGCCGCCGCCGCTTCAAACGCGCGCCCTGCCGCCGCCAAGAAGGGCCGCAAGCGCGTCGAAGGCCAGAAGGAAATGCTGCTGCCGATTTCGGGCAAAAAACCCGCGGCCGCCGAGGCGGCTGCCGGCAAGGCGCCCACAAAGGCACCGCGCACCGCCGCGCGACACCGCAAGGCGGGGTAGGCCTCCCTCCCCTCTCCCGTCCCCGGGAGAGGACGGCGTGAGCGGAGCGAACCGCCGGGTGAGGACCCGTCACCAGCACGACGCTGCGATCACGGCCCCGCGCCGGGCCCTCACCCGCCTGCGGACCTGCGGTCCTTGGCGACCTCTCCCGGGGACGGGAGGGGGAATGTTGTGTAGCTCGCCGCGTCTTCACCACGACCTCTGTTGCGGTGGATAATAGGACTGGCCGGCGCGCTCACGGGCAGCGCCGTACTGCGCGTTGCGATCGCGGAACGGATTGAAACCGAAAAAGCCGTCGTCCCAGCGGCGCGCGACCTGGGCGGGGTCCGGACGCTTGCGCATCGCGAGGCCGCCCTGCGGCTGGTTGTTGAGCACCACGACGAATTCGGTGCGATAGTTGGTCTCGCGGTTGAGCGGCTCGTCGGAAATGATGATCGAGGACCCCGGCACCGCGGTGGGCGCGACGCGATCGATGATCTCCTGCGGGAAGGTGATGCGGTCGAGCGCGCGCGTGGCCGAGTCTTTGGCCGAATCCTGGGCGTCACCGCCGTTGTCGATCGTGACCGAGGTCCAGCGCAAGCCGCCCCCGGTGCGCGCGACCGCGGTGAAGACGTGCGTGCCGATCGGCGTGTCGGGGTCCCGGATCGTCAGCGGGACTTCGAGGGACGCGTCGAACATCTCGCCCCCGTCCGGCAGCGGCTCATGCGTGGGCCGCCGCACGTAAAGCTTCTGCGTCGCGCGGCTGATAAAGATCGACACCGGCTCGAGCGCGAGTTTGGCCTCCTTCGCAGCCTTGGCGGCGTCGGCCCGTCTGGCCTCGGCCGTCTTGGCAGCCGCTTGCGCGGCCGCGACGGCGTCCTGCTTCGCCTTCTGGTCGGCCGCGGCGGCCTCGAGCTGCGTGCGCAGCGCCTCGAATTTGGCGGAAGCCTTCTGCCTCACGTCATCAGCCATCGCCCGGGCTTGGTCCGTCTTGGCGGCGGCGAGCACCTTCTCGGCACGGGCGAGTTCGGCGTCGGCGCGGCTTTCGAGACGTTCGAGCTTGGGCACCGCCACCGACGCGCTGGCTGCCTCGCGCTTTGCGATCGCGACAGTCGTCTTCGCGGCCGCGGCCGCCTCGGTGGCATCGTCGGCTTGACGGGCGAGCGCGTCCGCGCGCGCCGGCGCCGCGTCGATCTTCTCCTGCTTGGGCACGAACAGCGACGGATGGGAAAACGCGACCGGTTCCGCGTCGCCCGGCGCGATGATCACCCGCATGCCGATGTGCGTCGTGTCGAACAGCTTTTCAGCGAATTCGTAGGGCATGCGGACGCAGCCGTGCGAGGCGGCATAGCCGGGCAGCGGTCCGCCGTGCAGCGCGATGCCGCTCCAGGTGATGCGCTGCATGTTCGGCATCCAGGCATCGTCATAGAGGCTGGAGTGGTGGTCCTTGTCCTTGTCGACGATGGCGAAGACGCCGGCCGGCGTCTCGCGTCCCGTCG
>Ga0116134_1001281_pt1 | contig 12755 bp, 9 predicted proteins | sample June2015DPH_19_5_FD_89737 | JGI IMG/M metagenome (GOLD analysis project Ga0116134, IMG submission 89737) | Peatland microbial communities from SPRUCE experiment site at the Marcell Experimental Forest, Minnesota, USA - June2015DPH_19_40 | ecosystem: Environmental > Terrestrial > Soil > Wetlands >...
CTAGGGCGCAGTCAGATCAGCGAAAGGGCGCCCTGAGTGCATGTTCACCGAGTGTAAATAAGCGGCCGCGACATTCGCATTTGTGGCGCCGATCACGGGAATGTTTGCGTATCTACTCAGATGCCCGTTGCTGCCGGTCGCCACCGTCCGCTTTGAGACCCTCAAATAATAGGCCGGCCCCGAGTAATAAATTTATATCGAGAAGGAAACGCTCTATTGCGGGTGGCCCGCGGCTTATGGAGGGCCATCGTAGTTCCAGGTATCGCGAATGTAGAGCCACTTGCCGTTGACCTTGCGCGAGACCGACAGGAACTTCCAGGTCCCTGTCGTCGCACCATTGGCCGCGGTGTCTTTGGACCTACCCGACGACCAGCCTAGATTACCGGATACCCCCTGTGTCGACTCCAGGATCATTCCCGCTTCGCCCGGTTTCAGACCTGCCATGTCCGCCGCGTAATACTTGCGAATGGCGTCGCGGCCCTTGACCTCCGGCGCGTTCGGCGGCAGCAACACCGCGTCCTCGGCGTAGAACGCGACCACTGTTTCGAGATCGCCCTTCCAGTAAGCTCGTATAAAGGTCTGATCAGCGGCGCGAAGCGCGGCCTCATCTGCGGCGGTGTCGGATGCGGTCGGCGCGGATGCGGAGGCAGCAATGGCAATGAGACCCATTGCGGCCAGTGCGATTCTCCTTGCAATCTGCATGGCAGTTCTCCCTGTTGCTCTTGCCGTGAAGATATGGAACCTCGAAATATTCATGGTACACCGCGGTGACGGCGCCAGGCAGGTCGCATTTGTCCATGTTACAAGCAGACACCCCAGCTCCAATGCAAATATTCTGAGCCGGTCGATGTTCGCATCTGGCCGAACTGAGCCAGGCGGGGCCGAACTTCCAGCGGAATGCTTCCACTGGTCAAAACTGACCCTGACCAGCCACTCAGGGGCGTCCGCTTCGTAGCAGGTCAGTAGTAGGCTGGATTAGGGTACCGGTACTGAACCGCCAAGCTAATTCGCGCAAATCAGCGAGTAGCTCGTTGCTGATGAAAAGGTCCGCGATGTCGGGTGGAATTGGCGCTGCTGCCTACTTGGGAATCACCAGCTCGAAGCTGAATCCGGGCGCGGTGGACACCGTCACGTTGGCTGGCCGCGGGCATGGCATATCCGCGAGGCTGAATCGTGTGACTATCGTGTACTGTTGCTGCTCGGTGTCGTTGAATTGATCGTCGAGGATGTCGGCGTTGACCAGTGGCATGCGACGACCCGAGTCGTCGAACTGGCAGGCCCCCCATTTGAGTGTGAACTTGTGATTCGGATTCGTGCCACCGTACAGCATCGTCACGACGAGTTCGTTCGTCGCGCGGTCATAGTAGCTGGGACCGAAATTGTCGGCGCTCGCAGGGCGAGACATCGTAAGTACGCAGCCCAGCGGCGCGAGCGCGCAGACTACGAGAAGACGACGAACTGTCGTGGACATGGTTACTCGCAGTCCAGGTCTTTGACCGCCCCAGCTTAGCAGTTCGGCCAACCGGCCAGATACGGGAGTCTCAATATCTCAGGCTGGCAAATTGCTCCGGTCGGGCCCCCGCCTCAATCCGAATGTCGGCTTTGAAGAAGCTACTTCGACGCACTGAACTTCCGGTCTTGGCCGGTTAGGTCCGCCGGCCAGGCGCATGCATAGGGCAGTGAACGACAGCCAGGACGGATCGCGCAACAGTAAACCGCCGACCTGCCGGACGTGGCTTCCCAGCATGTATGGTGCTCGGCTGCTGCCCGCACACGGCAACTTCTCTAAATGAATCGGCGGTTTTGCTGAGCTCGGTCTCAGCGAGAAGGCGGCTATGGCGGTGCTGCAGCGGTGCTCGTCGATTCCGAGGAGCGCTGAGAGCGGCGACTGTTGCCACCGTCTTAGTGGAGTGTGACGGCACGGCCCGTGGTCCCGTCGCGACTAAAGTCGAAGCGAATCTGCATCAGGCGTCGGGACTGAGTGTCGATCGGTGGAAACGTCCATTTCCTGGCCGCCTCGATGGCGAGGCGCTGGAAATACCTGCTCGGACCGATTCGATCCGCAGTGGCGGCGAACACCGAACCGTCCTGGTCGACGATGACTCGCACCCACACTTTGATATGTCCTCTGATGGTTCGACGGGCGCCCTGAGGAACTTCAGGGATCACGTCATGCAGTGCCGATGGTGACGTGGCCAGGTCGCTCCGACTCGGCTTCGGAGGCAACACCGTAGAGACGGGTTTCCGAACATCCGCCGCCACTGGTGCGGCGGCGGATGGGGTCTGTGACAGTGAGCCTCCCGGAGCTGGAGGCGGAGCCGGGGTGCGATGCGATCTAACCATGCGCACTCCGGTCCAACCCAGCGCGAGAATCACGACCGCTCCGAGCACCGCGGTAAGCAAGGCTCGCGGGTTCGGGGACTGCGCCATGGACGGCGCGGGCCTCGCCGCTTCGGGAGCCGCCGGAGGGGGCGTAATCGGCGGTGGCGTCGGCTCGGGTGTCGTCGGTTCCAGCGGTACGATCGCCGCGGGCTGAATGGTCGCGTCGGGCGCAGACCCCGCCGCTTGCGCGCGGGCCCAAGCCACGAGCTCCGTCACGCTGGGACGGTTCTGCGGGCTGGGGTTCAGACAGCGGGCCACGACGTCTCGGAATGCCGGCGAGAAATCGGCCGGCAGCGCGACGGCTTCGCTGCGTTCGCCCCAGCCCGAAGGCGGACGGCGAGTCAGCGCTTCGAACAGGCAGACGCCGAGCGCCCAGATATCCCCAGCGGTGGAACTGCTTCCGTGCCGCGCTTCCGGAGGATCGTACACAGTGGGCGCCTTGGCGCTCATGGTGCCTTCGCTGACGCGACGGATCGTGTCGCTTGCCAGCTTCAGCTGATCTCCAACCACTAGAATGTTTGCTGGCTTCAACTGGCCTTGCACCAGGTTTTGGCCGTGCATGAACGCGAGTGCGTCCAAGGTCGGCCGCAACATTTCTCGCGCCTCGTCATCCGTCAGGGCGCGGCGTTGCAACACCTGCGCAAGAGTCTGATCCGCGTACTCCATGACTACATACAGATAGGGCAGCCCGTCCAGCTGGCACCCGCCCCACTGCAACAATCTAAGCAGGTGCGGATGAACGATGCCGCCAGACCTCTTCCATCGCGGCAGCTGTGACTCCGCCAGGGCGCGATCGGTGGGAATGAGCTTGACCGCGACTTCCGAAGGGCCTAGCGCCGCAGACTTGGTTAGGAAGACGCCGCTGTGATCCGAACAACCGAGACAGCGGCCTAAAGGGAACACGTCGTGGATGACATGTCCCTGCCACCGCGTCCAGGCCTCGCTGATCAATTCACTTGGTTCCACGCTCATATGCCTCCCCAAGCCGAAGCTGAGCATCAGAGATGGTCCAGTTTTACATCGGCGTTGACAGCATCGGGCACTGTCGCCTTCCCACGACACCGCATGCCACGCTACGCCTGACCATTTGCTAGTCAGCGGCTGGAACGATACGCCGTGCCGGGCTCACTGTAATGAGCGCCAGCACTCGGAATCTGCGAAAAATTCATCACCTCTATCACCGGCGTGCGTGTCCCGCGGAGCCTCCACGGCACTGCGAAAAATCACGACAGCGAGAGCCTCCTCCGAACGGCGATCCGACCCGAAATTCGGAGCATCGACACAGCGTTTCGAACGCCGACCGGAAAATTAGCAGGGCAAGAAGACATCCCTCGCGAATGACCGCTTAGAGGAACCTTTGGCTAAAGGCCCGACTGCCCGCCGCCAAAAGCAGAATTGCTGGGCAATGAACTGGCTGCCCGAAAGCTGTCGCTCGACCGCCCCTGCAAGCCCGTTTCACCAAAGCTTTGGCAAAGCTTCAGCCACTATTGGGCCAGCTTTCATGCAGCGCGTAGGCGCGTGTCCTAGTTTGTGAATCGTGATCGGTCAATCGGATTCACCAAACTCTATCGGGAGATAGCCATGAAAATCGCAACCAGTTCGGCACTTCCTTCAATGATCGCCACTGCCCTGTTAGCGATCACCTGCTTGGCGAGCACCGGCACTGCGCTGGCCTGGGACTACTCAGGAGAGGCTTTGACAAAGAAGGTCACCTACGGTGACTTGAACCTGGACAATGAACAGGGTGCCAAAGCGCTCTATAACCGAATTCGCTCCGCCGCGAAGGAAGTCTGCGCCCCCTTTGAAAGCAAAGAGTTGGCCCGTCGCATCGTTTGGCAGACATGCGTCGACCACGCCGTGACGTCGGCGGTGGGGCAAGTCAACCGACCCATGGTTACGGCAGTGCATAATCGCAGTGTCAATCGCTCCAGCGCAGGTTGAATAGTGGCGCTTTAGACCACCGAATCCATTCGAAACTTGGCCCGCCGACTGGGTGAGCAAGCGCCTCCTCTAAGGAAGCGCTTGCTTACCATTTTCCGCGAATATGCTGTCAGCAGCGGCGGAAATTACGCAACCCACTGATTCTAGATAATTTTCGTCTCAATGAAATTACGTCGCCACGATTGCGGCACGCTAGCCATCATTCTCGCTATTGACTGGCGTGAGTTTTTGCAGCAGAAATCCGTCGACCCTTGTGCAACGTTCCAGGCTTGTCTGCGGGCCGCTATTCCTATGATCTATCGCCTCGGCGATCTCACAATAGACACTGGTCGTCAGCAGGTCAGCTGCGGCACCGAGCCCGTGGCGCTTCCCAAACTCTCTTACGATCTGTTGTTGGCATTGGTGCGAGCGGCGCCCAATGTCGTTTCGCTGGACGAGCTGATGCGTCTGGTGTGGGCTGGGCCCATCGTTAGCCCTGAAACCGTGAGTCAGCGGGTCAAATTACTGCGCGATGCACTCGAAGATGATCCGCGACTACCCCGCTACATCGGGGGTCTAAGGGGACGCGGATACCACATCGTTGGCGCCGTTGAGGAAATTCGCGATTACCCGGAAACGGGTCCGTCTACGCCGATTTCATCGAAGTCGGTGGCGGTCCGTCCTCTGTTAGAGATGAGCGCGAACAGGTTCCCGGAGAATTCCTCCGACGGGCTGCCGAAAGAACCTAATGACACCGAGTCGGACTCGGTACTACCCGTTCCCACCATCGGGCCAGCTCGAGTCGCGATCTGCGTGCTTCCCTTCACCAACATGAGCGGCGATCCGGGACAGGAATATTTCAGCGATGGAATCACCGAGGACATCATTACCGAGTTGTCGCGTTGGCGCCTCCTCGCGGTGCGCTCTCGCTCGGCCTCGTTCCGGTATCGCGGTATCGCCGTCGATATTAAGCGGGTCGCGCGCGAATTGAACGTTCGCTACGTGGTCGAAGGCAGCGTGCGGCGGATGGGCGAGCGCATCCGTATCAACGCACGATTGACTGATACGGAGACCGGCAGCCACATCTGGGCCGAGAAATTTGATCATGAATTGGCGGAACTCTTTAAGGCCCAAGACCAAGTTGTGCGAACGATCGTCAGTACGCTCGTTGGCCGTGTCCAGGTCTCGGATGTAGAACGTGTGCGACGCAAGCCGCCGGCCAGCCTAGCCGCCTATGAGTGTGTGCTCAAAGGAAACGCTTTGTCTTGGGACGATCCGGACGGCGCAGCGGAGGCAATACGATTGTTTGAGAGGGCCATCGAAACCGATCCTGGCTATGGCCTCGCTCACGCCTTACTGGCTAGTTTGTATTGGCGAAAATGGGAGAACGACCCGAGCAACTTGGATGCCGCATTGGACGAGGCGTTCGCCTTTGCAAAGCGCGCGGTCGAGCTTGATAAGGACCAGAGCACCTGCGTTGCAATTCTCGGCCAAACCTACTTGCGTCGGCGGTCTTTTGATTTGGCCCTGCAATACGCGCGCCGAGCAGTCGCGATGAATCCGAACAATCAATGGAATGTGGCCGACATGGGGTCTATTCTGATCTACGTCGGCCAAGCAGAAGAGGCTCTAGTTTTGTTCAAGCGCGCCAAGGAGATCGATCCATACTTTGATCCGCCTTGGTACTGGCGTGATATGGGGAAGGCATACATGTTTTTGCATCGATACGAGGAGGCCTTGGCAGTGTTCGGTTATTTGCCTACTCGTCCCTATTCGATCGGCGCACACATGGCCGCTTGTTATGCCCGGCTGGCAGATATCGACCGCGCGCGAGTCAGCGCGAATGAATGTTTGGTCAAGAAGCCAGACTTTTCAATTGCGCACTTCATGACAAAACAACCGTTCAAGAACCCAGCCGATGCGGCGAGTCTGGCCGAATCCTTACGTATGGCCGGTCTGCCGGATTGATCGGGACGAGTACTGAGTGGCGCTCTGATGCGCGGAATTCGCGCTTTGCGCAAGATGAATCTGCCGGAGTAGGCGGCGTAGCGAATCCCCAGCAGCGGGACGGACCTCCCCATAAGAAGACGTTCGCGACGGTCGCAAAGGGCCGCCAGGCTAGATGTTTATCAACTTGACCCATTTGACGGTCGGCCGTAGTTGTCGGACTCCACTGGTCTGGAGCGGGATGTGTGACGGCAGGCGGCCGAACCGGTCGTCTGCGACCTCAAATTGGTCGCCGGAAACCTACTGTCGGCAATCGCCCGCTCGGCGACTTGCCGCCCAATAGACTTCACGAGATCCCCGCGCGCTGCTAGCATCCGCGCGGCTGCCTCGTCGCAGCGCGACGCTCTGTCGCGAAATCGCTTTTCAGAAAAATCAAGTTCAAACTAGGAGAAATCACATGTCCATGAAACTTCGCCTCGCCTGCGGCGCGGCTTGCCTCGGGCTTCTCATGTCAAGCGCGGCCGCACTGGCGGATGATCACGCATACACGGAAGGCGGGCTGGTCAACGTGGCCTACATTCGTACCGAATACGGGAAATTCGACGAATACATGAAATATGTCGATACGACGTGGAAGGCCGAACAGGAAGCGGCCAAGAAGGCCGGCTATATCACGGGCTACAAGGTCGTCACGATTGAACCGCGCACCGAGAATGATCCAGACATCGCGCTTGTGATTTATTACAAGAACTGGGCGGCCCTCGATGGCGGCACCGCGAAAGGCGATGAGATCGCTAAGCAGATCGAAGGCTCGGTCGCGGCGTCCAACCAGGGCGCCACCGACCGCAATAAGATCCGGCGCATCATCGGTAGCTGGACCGGGCAGGAACTGCTGCTGAAGTAAGCAACCAAACCGGCAAGTGGCGGGAAATCGGGTCTTCGGACCCGATTTCCCGTTGTTGCACGGAGCAGTCGCTATTATCGACCTGCTCGCGCGGCCCGGGCTTTGGGTGGTAGCGATTGCCGGGCTCGTTGCCTCAACTTCAATCGCACATGTCCTGAACCTCCAATGGCCGCCAAGTCGATTACATGGCCCAATACCTGACGCTCGCGGCCGGCGGCAACGGGTCACGAAGCGACCGTCGGCGGCGTGGATCCAATGCGGTCGCTGACCGGCCAACTGCAGACATTCAGGCTAGCAACTTTCCCACCCGTTAGCTGCCGTTTGGGAAACGGGTGGCCTGATTCCAAGCTACGCTATGCAGTCGCGCATGGCGCCCGGCTTGGGATTACAGAGGTCCGGCAGGTCTTCGAGGCGGCGGCTACGATGTGAGGGTAACGGCGCATGGCACTCCAGCAATTGAGCGACCAGCAGATCAGCACTTGGACGCGGGCCATGAAAGATGACTGGTGGTTCAAGAATGTGTACCGCGGCAATGTCCCGCAGCTGACAATCCGGTCCGGCGTGACCGGATTTTTCCTCGGCGGCGTGCTGGCAGCCACGGCGCTGTATATCGGCGGCAAGACCGGCATTGGCATCGGCGTGGGTCTGACATCGGTCATCCTCTCGTTTGCGATCTTTCGCAGCCTGCACGGCGCCGGGCTGGCCCGGGACTTCACAATCCTCGAGAACAACTGCACGCAGTCGATAGCGACCGCGGCGGGCTACATGACGTCGCCCCTGATCGCGAGCCTTTCGGCCTACATGCTCGTGACCGGGCGCATCATCCCGTGGTGGCAGATGCTGGTATGGATGGTGACGGTTGCGATACTCGGCGTGCTGGTGGCGTTTCCGCTGAAGCGCCGCTTCATCAATCAGGACCAGCTGCCGTTTCCCGAGGGTCGCGCCTGCGGCGTGGTGCTCGATGCGCTGTACACCGGCGGCGCCGCGGCCGGCATGTTCAGAGCGCGGTTGCTCGGCCTCACGGCGCTCGGTGCTGGCCTCTATCAGCTGTTGATCAGCGACGGCTGGATGAAGTTGCTCCAGTTCAGGCTGCTGCGGATGGACCGGTGGGCCGGGCTCAAGGGACCCTGGACGTTCCATGACCGGCTCGACACCTACTATTACACCGCGGCGGTCAAGCTCAATCTATGGATACCGAGGATCTTGGGTACCGATGTGCGTCAGCTCGGCCTGCGCCTGACACTCGACGCCGCGATGCTGGGCGTCGGCGGGCTGATGGGTATCCGGGTCGCGACGAGCTGCGTGCTCGGGGCGTTCGTCAACTACGCAATCCTCGCCCCGATCATGATCGAACACGGCGATATCGTGCAGCGCACCTTGCCAGGCGGTGTCGTTATCCCGATCTCCCGCGCCGAGATCGTCAACCAGTGGGCGCTGTGGTGGGGCGTGACGATGATGGTGATCGGCTCGCTGGTCAGTCTGCTGGGACGGCCCGAGATCTTCACGACAGCGTTCAAGTCGCTGCGCGGAAACACCCCGACCGACCCCGCGGCCGCCGGCGTCGCCGCCGATCCGCTGCGCTCCATCGAATTGCCGCTGGGCGTGTCGTTCGTGGGTGTGCCCATATTCTGCGTGCTCGGCGCGAGCGTCACGCACTCGTTTTTCGCCGTGCCATGGCTGCTGGCCTTCATCTCGCTGCCGCTGATCCTGGTGCTGACGGTGATCTGTACCAATTCGATGGCGCTCACGTCCTGGACGCCTACCGGCGCGCTGTCGAAGATCACGCAGTTCACGATGGGAGCGATCGACCGCAGCAATCCGGCCAGCAACCTGATCCCCGCCGGGATGACCGGGGAGATCGCCGCCAACGCCGCCAACCTCCTGTCGGACATCAAGCCCGGTTACATGCTTGGCGCCAAGCCGCGACAGCAGGCGATTGGCCACGTGATCGGGATCTTTTCCGGGGCGCTGGTGTGCATTCCGCTGTTCTTCCTGCTATTCCTGCCGCCCGGCCACGATGGGGTGCGCTCGACCGCGACCATCGTCTCCGAGCAGTTTGCGATGCCCGCCGCGATGCAGTGGAAGGGAGTGGCGGAACTGATCGCCAGGGGAATTGGCAATTTACCGCCATCGGCTCTCGTCTCGATGATCGTCGCCGCGGCTTGCGCCGCAGCGATCGAGATCACCAACATCGCGGCGCGGGGACGCATGCCGCTATCGGCCGTGGCTATCGGCCTCGGCGTTGTGCTGCCGCCGGAATACACGCTGCCGATGTGGGCCGGCGCTCTGCTGTTCTGGTTGACGGGCCGCCGCTACTCGAGCCCGGGCACCCGCGGCTACGCCTACTGGAAGGAGGGCTGCGAACCGATCTGCGCCGGCCTGATTTCCGGCTCAGCGCTGGTCGGGATCGGCAACGCGATCGTCAACGTCGTGTTCTTCTGAGGCAGATGGACGCGACGCGGTGAGATAAGTTCGATCGAGCCGCGGCAACTCGTTTTCTTGGCGGATTCCGCAGCACGACAGCTGGCTGCTCGCCAGTGGCCAGATGATCCACTGATTACCGACGCTACCGTTCCCCTTCCTGGAATTCCCCAAAGCAGTCGCTCGCGACCGGCCGCTGCGGGTGTGCGCCGTGCAAAGGCGGCGTTTTGCAGTGGGTGCAAGGCCCACCCGGCAAGTGCTCCAGCCGGAAGCTACCGGAGCAACTGTGGAGGTAACGAAACGGTTGAAGCCTTCGGGAAATGCTTGTCACGATATACGGTGACAGCGCGAGTGTGCAGGCCGCAACGTGAGTGAACGCCGAGCAAGCCTCGAAAAGGTCGATGCGCAGACCGACCCGGAAACCCTATCGGGGAAGGTTGACATGGCTGGGGAAGCGAGCAGACGAGGCACCCAGTCGCTGCGCCGGGGTAGTGGCGGCAGCATGCACACAAAGGAAAACGCACGCAACACGGGAAGCCCCAAGGCGTGTCTGAGGGATCGAACAAGCGGACGCCCGCGAGGGATGGGCCGGGCGCAGTGGGGTGACGGAGAGGCTTGTATTGTGCGCTGAGCAGCGCGTTGTTCAGGAGGGTTCAAGTCCCTCTGGCGCTCGGATGAGGGGCGCCATATCCGAAAGCGGGGTCAACAGCCTCGCTGGCCGGCGAAGGCTCAGATTTGCCGGAAGGCAGGGTGTCCACTGTGAGGTGGGATCCGAAGGGCATGAGGAGAAGTACCGGGCCGTAATCGAGGGAGCCATCCCGAAGATGAACCGGTCGGCCAAAGGTGGGACAAGGTCGAGCCTGCATTACGGAGGCGAAGGCGTTCTCATTCACCCACCGAACCAAGGTGTTTGCGGACAGCACGGTACGGAAGAACAGCGCGTGACCTCAGGAGGACTGACACGGTTTGCGGGTGGCACCGCGATAAGTGGACCAATAAGCGCAAGCGAAATGGGAAGCGATGTCGTGTCAGTAGTCGGACTGCCCGAGTAGTACCTGAAGTACGGTGAAAGCCGTGCGACCGAGCAATCGGCGACCGGAGTGGGTCGGGGAAGGCGGGCGGACGGTGACGGTCGGCGAGAGACGGAGAGCAAGTGAGTTAAGGCGGCTGAGGTGGACAGTTCCATGAGTGAAAAACCCGAACATCAGCGGCCGAGGAGACTTGCGGACTGGCTCAACCCGACGGGGGCGAGGAAGGCCCACTCATTGATCGACAAGGTATACAAGCGGAAGAACCTGCAGATGGCCTGGGAGAAGGTCAAAGCCAATCAGGGAGCGGGAGGCGTGGACGGGGAGAGTATCGAGGCTTTTGGCGAGCGGCTCGCTGAGCGGCTTGATCAATTGCACGAGGAACTACGAACCGACCGTTTCCGTCCGCAACCTGTGAGGCGGCGACCGATCCCGAAGACGGACAAGCCAGGCGAGTATCGGATGCTAGGCATTCCCACGATCTTCGATCGCGTATGTCAGCAGGCGCTGCTCAATCGATTGGAGCCGATCTTTGAGCCGGTGTTCGATGAAGCCAGCTTCGGATACCGACGAGGGCGATCGACCAAGGACGCACTGCGCAAGGTCTGGAAGGAGATCGAAGCCGGTGGGGAGTGGATCGTTGATGCCGACCTGAAAGACTTTTTCGGCACGGCGGACCACGAAAAGCTTCTGGCGCTGGTCTCGCAACGGGTGTCGGACGGACGAGTACTGCGCCTGATCGAGGCGATGCTTAAATCCGGCAGCTATGGCGAGGGTCGACTGCTTCCGACGGAGCGTGGTACCCCACAGGGTTCGGGGGTCTCACCCTTGCTCAGCAATATTCTCCTGACGCCTTTTGACAGGGAGATGCGCCGCAGGGGCTATCAGCTCACGAGGTACTCGGATGATTGGGTGGTGACCTGTTCATCCGCGGCACAGGCGCGAGCGGCATTGGCAACGGCGAGTAGGGTTCTGAAGACGCTGGGCGTGAACATCAACGCGCACAAGACGCAGATCGTGCACGTCCGGTACGGCTTCGAATTTCTGGGTTACAAGATCAAGCGCGGCAGTCGGCCGATGCGGCTTCCGGACAGCAAGATCAAAAGTGGCCAGAAGGCGGGAGCGCTGTACGCTTACCCGCGGCAGAAATCGATCCGGCACTTCAAGGACCAGATTCGACGACTGACGTGCCGCCGCGCGCCGGTGACGACTCCGGAGTTGATCCAGGAGATCAATCCCATCTTGCGGGGCTGGGGCGAGTACTACAAGCGCGCCCACGTCCGGCGGCTCTTCCATCAACTCGATGGCTGGATCGTGCGGCGCCTCTGGTCGCATCGCTTCCGGCGTTGGCGCTGTAGTGGATGGCGCACCTTGCCGTCCACAAAGCTCTACGGCGAGTTGCAGCTGGTGAACCTTGTCCGTCTGATTCCTTCTCTTGCCCATCGCCAAACGGCGTCATCGTGAAAGCTGCTTGCGGGAAATCTGCACGAGCAGTTTGTGCGGCGGGCGGAGGCCAGCGCAAGGGTTACACCGAGCGCGCCTCCCCCGACCCGACACCGATGAAGCCGGGTAATTTCGGTGGAGGGAAGGGGCCTCAGTTCAGGACAGACGCAAGACGTAGTGAGGGGCAGGAGATTGGGTAACCTATCAACTCCGAAGAGTGTTCAGAAGCTGCAGACGGCGTTACACGCGAAAGCGAAGACAGAACCCGGCTATCGGTTCTATGCTCTGTACGACAAGATTTTCCGGGAAGACATTCTGGCGCATGCCTATGCCCAGTGCCGCTCGAACAAGGGCGCACCGGGTGTGGACGGACAGGACTTTGCGGGTGTCGAGGCGTATGGGGTAGAGCGGTGGCTGGGCGAACTGGCGCTTGCGCTCAGGCAAGAGAGCTAGCGACCGGATCCCATCAGACGAGTGTTTATCCCGAAAGCCAACGGCAGACTCAGGCCGCTGGGCATCTCGACTCTGCGTGATCGGGTGTGCATGACGGCAGCGATGCTGGTGCTCGACCCGATCTTTGATGCCGATCTTCCACCCGAGCAATACGCCTACCGTCTGGGCCGCAATGCCCGGCAGGCGGTGGTCGATGTGGAAGAGACGCTGTTCTACGACCACCCGGACGTCGTGGACGCCGACCTCGCGGACTACTA
>Ga0116134_1001282_pt1 | contig 12749 bp, 5 predicted proteins | sample June2015DPH_19_5_FD_89737 | JGI IMG/M metagenome (GOLD analysis project Ga0116134, IMG submission 89737) | Peatland microbial communities from SPRUCE experiment site at the Marcell Experimental Forest, Minnesota, USA - June2015DPH_19_40 | ecosystem: Environmental > Terrestrial > Soil > Wetlands >...
TCAACAATGAGGCCAATCCGGAGATCCATCGTCAGACGACGGCGGAGGAAATCTGGCAGGATACGGGCGGGAAGGTGGACATTCTGGTGTCGGGCGTGGGCACCGGCGGAACGCTCACCGGCGTGGCGGAGGTCATCAAGCCGCGAAAGCCCAGCTTCAAGGCCATCGCCGTCGAGCCGGTGGCCAGCCCGGTGATTACCCAGACGCTTGCGCACGAGCCGGTGAAGCCGGGACGGCACAAAATTCAGGGCATCGGCGCGGGATTTGTCCCGACCAATCTGCATACCAACATCGTCGATGAGGTCATTCAGATCACCGATGAAGAGGCCTTCGCCTGGGCGAGGCGATTGGCCAAGGAGGAGGGAATCTTCGGCGGCATCAGTTCCGGGGGCAACGTCGCGGCGGCGGCCATGGTGGCAGCTCGACCGGAAAACAAGGGGAAGATGATCGTGACGATCATGTGCAGTTTCGGCGAACGGTATCTCAGCACGCCATTGTATGAGGAAGAGTAAATGTCCGAACAGAAGGCGACAAACATTACCTGGCATGAAGGGTCGGTCACCCGCCAAGAGCGGCAAAGGCTTCTTGGCCAAAAGGGCGTCACCATCTGGATGACCGGATTGTCCGCCTCGGGCAAGAGCACCATCGCCTGCATCCTGGAGCAGATGCTGCTTCATAAAAAGAAGCATGCGTACCGCCTCGACGGCGACAACATCCGCATGGGGTTGAACAAGAACCTGGGCTTTTCAGCCGAGGACCGGACGGAAAATATCCGCCGCATCGGCGAAGTGGCAAAGCTCTTCACGGACGCCGGCGTGATCGCCATCACCAGCTTCATCAGTCCCTATAGAAAGGATCGCGACGCGGTTCGGACGGGCATGAAGCCTGGGGAATTCATCGAGGTGTACGTGCAGGTTTCGCTCTCCGAAGCCGAGAAGCGCGATCCGAAGGGCCTTTATAAAAAAGCCCGCGCCGGCCAGTTAAAGGGTTTCACCGGGATCGACGATCCATACGAAGCGCCGGAGAAGCCGGAGATCCTGGTTGAAACGGAAAGAACCAGCGCCGGCGACGCGGCCGGCCAAATCGCGAAATACCTTGAGGAACACGGCTATCTTCGGGAATGAGTTCGTGCCGAGGTTTATCCGCGTGGATTCGATTTTGATGCAGGGCTGATTCTATGTCCAGCGGTTTTGTTGATCTTCATTGCCATTCCACGGCCTCCGACGGCACGCTCTCTCCATCGGAGGTGGTGCGATTGGCGGTGGAGCGAGATCTTTCGGCCCTGGCGCTGACGGATCACGACACCATCGCGGGCGTCGCCGAGGCCGCCGCCGAGGCGCAGCGCTTGGGGATCGATTTTATTCCCGGAATCGAAATCAGCGCGGAATACCCGCATCCGGGCACGATGCACCTGCTGGGTTATGGCGTCGATCCACGGAACTCGACCCTTGCCGACCTCACCAGAAAACTTCTGGCCGGCCGGGATGACCGCAATCCCCGGATCATCGCCAAGCTGCGGGATTTGAACGTCTCGATATCGATGGCGGAAGTTGAAGCCGAAGCCGGCGGCAAAGTGCTCGGCCGCCCGCACATCGCCGCGATTCTGGTGCGAAAGGGATACGTCAACTCGATCAAGCAGGCGTTCGACAAATATCTCGCCCCCGGGGGACTGGCATATTATGACAAGGAACGTCTCTCCCCGAAAAAGGCGATCGCGATGATCCTAGAATGCGGCGGCCTGCCTGTGCTGGCGCATCCCATCCAGCTTCGATATCAAAACGACGCGCAACTCGAACGCATCGTCAAGGACCTGCTCGATCTGGGCCTTGCCGGCATCGAGGTCATCCACAGCGATCATAACGCCGATCTGATTGAACAATACTCGGCTCTGGCGGATCGTTTGAGGCTGATAAAGACGGGCGGAAGCGATTTCCACGGCGCGAACAAGCAGATCGATCTCGGCCTTGCCGCGGGCAGGCGTATTCCGCGAAAGTTTTTCGATGATCTAATGGCCGCAACGCAGAGCCGAAAGGCAGCATCGCCAATGACAAATGACCAGTGACAAATGACCACTGACACTCTTTCCAAGCTCGATCTTCCCTCCTTGAACCAGATGTTCGAGTCGGCCGATCCGCTGCGCATCGTCGAATGGTCGGTTGCACAGTTTGGCGAGGATTTGTTGATGTCCTCATCGTTCGGGGAGGATTCGGCCGCCCTGATCCATCTCGTGCATCGCGTAAAGCCGGGCATGCGGATCATTTTCGTCAACACGGGTTATCACTTTCCCGAGACTCACGCGTTCCTCGAGCAGCTTCGTCGGCGTTTCAATCTCAATGTCTGGACCTACCGCACGCGCAACGATCCCATTGCCTATCTGCATCAGGCCGGCGAGGAGAATCCCGCCTGGCGCAAGGACGTTCCGGCCTGCTGCGCCGCCAACAAAAATGAGCCGTTCCAGCGGGCGATGAAAGAGCTTGCTCCCAAGGCCTGGCTGCGCGGCATCCGCCGGGACGAGGCCAAGACCCGAGCCGGCCGGCAATTCATCGAGTGGAATCAGCTTTACAACTGCCACGCGATCTCGCCGCTGCTCAACTGGACGGCCCGCGAGGTTCACGCATATCTGAAGCAGCACGATCTGCCGCGACATCCCCTTTGGGAAAAGGGATATGCGTCGATCGGCTGCAATCCTCTCAGTTGCACGCGCCCGGTGGGCGAAGGCGAACACCCGCGCTCCGGCCGCTGGGCCGGCCAGGAAAAAATCGAGTGCGGGATTAACCTCGATAAGAATTCGCTGGATTCGGCGAATCTGTAGCCGGCAAATCGCCGGAGCCTTTCAATTCTCACCTGGAACCAAGGCAACCACGAACCCGCGAGGAGCCTCGCGCGGCCTCCGGCCGTAACCAAAAACCCAATCGCGGCGCAGAGACGCTGAGATGGGCGATGAGAAAACGACAGTGAACTCCTCCTGCGAATCCTGAGTCCACAAATGGAAACAGACCCTCAGTTCTAGTAACGACCAAAGTCTTGTCCCTGAGCCTTGTTTTTCAGCAACGAATCAAAGCTCATGTCGGGGCAGAGGTTGCAATCCGAGTCGCCCGCTTTGGGCCAAATTCTGCTGCATTAACCGATTGTGGGTGCTATACTTAATTAGCCGCCTTCAACCTCGGCGAGGTCGGCGGCCTCGCCGTTTCTGTTGCGCAGTGAGGGCGTACCCAGGAGGAAGAAAACAAATCATGTTGAACAAGCTGTCAGCTCAGAAACGGCGTCTAAAGACCGCACGATTGATGAACTCCGCCATCGAGCCGCTTGAGCAGCGCCTGCTGCTGAGCACCGTAAGCTGGATCGGTCCCGGCGGACTCGGTGGCAGCGGATCGTGGAGCACCGCGAGTGACTGGAGTTCGGGCACAGTTCCGACCTCGGCGAACATCGTTGTCATCGACCAACAGGGTAATATTCAAGTGACCCTCACCGGCAACGGGTCGGTCGGCAGCCTCCGCGTCACCGGCGATACGCTTCTGGTCTCGAACGGGACTTTGTCCGCCTCCACCAATTCCTACCTTTACGCCGGCAGCAGCTTGCAACTGAGCGGCGCGACGCTGACGACACAAGCCGGCGCAACGCTGACCAACAGCGGCTCCATCTCCGTCAGCACGGGCAGCGATCTGAACGTCGGCGGCGCTTATAGCCAGAGTTCCACCGGAGTGCTGACGCTTCAATCCGGAAGCATAAGCTCCGGCGTGGGAGAGAATTTACTGAGCGACGGCGATTTCGAGCTTCCGTCGCTCGGCAGTAGCGGCAACACGACGACTATTCCCAACGTCTGGGGCAACTGGGGTACGTCGTACGTCAACACGACGTTCGCCTACACCGGGCTGCAATCGCTGGTGGAGTCCGGAGCGAACTCGGGTGTGAACCAGTCGTTCTCCGTGACGCCGGGCATTTCCTACGCGGTGTCGGTGTACGCGATGACTCCGTCGACAGCCAAACTCACCGGCCCGGAGGGAGCGTTTCTGAATCTCTTCTTCACCGATGCCAACGGGAACGAGCTTTCAGGTTCGACTGGGATAACGGCTTTGAGTTCCACCAGCGCCGCCGGCGGCCCGCTCACCGGTTCGGTCGGCGGACAGGGCTGGAACTTTTTCACCTTGTCGGCCGTTGCCCCAAGCGATGCCGCGAAAGTCACGGTCGCTCTGCAGGCGGGCGCGTACACCGGCCATTCGGGCACGGCCGGCGGTTCGGTCTATTGGGATGACGCGCAATTTGGGCCGACCGGCCACACCAGCGCGCTGGCGAGTGCCGCCGGCGTTTCCAACAGCGGAACGATCACGATCGGCGCCGGCGACACGTTGAACAGTACGGGAACTTTCACGCAGAGCAGCACCGGAACTTTGAATGTGCTGCTCGGCGGCCCGGCGGCAGGCTTGCTCTTCGGCGAGCTTACCTCGACCGGGGCCGTGACCCTCGGCGGCACGCTCAGCGCAACTCTGACCAATGGATATTCGCCGTCCCTCGGCGACGGATTTACCCTTCTGACATACAACGGCGAGAGCGGCGCCTTCGCGACGGTTCAGGTTCCGTCCGGCTCTTCCTACACCTTCCAACCCACCGTGAGCCCGACTTACCTGGGGATCGGGGCCGTGCCCCTCACATTGTCCACAACGGTCAACATCGGCACGGTGATTCAATCGACGCCGACCGCTGTAGTGGGGGTGAACATAGACTGGTGGGATGATCAGTTGAGCACGACACAGACGCAGCAGATGGTCGAGGCGGCTGGGCTGAATATGTTTCGGTTCCCCGGCGGATCGAGTTCGGATGATTACCACTTCAACGTTTCGGATAACTATTCTTCCGGCGAAAACACTATCCCTCAATTCGCCGAGTTTGTTCAATCGGTGGGTGGCACGGGGCTAGTCACCACGGATTACGGCTCGGGCAGCCCGCAGGAGGCCGAGGCCGAGTTGGCGTATCTGGAGGGCTCCCCCACCGACACGAAGGTGATCGGCACGGGAATCGAGTGGAGCGACAGCGCGGGTGCGTGGCAGAACGTGAACTGGCAAACGGTGGGTTATTGGGCCAGCTTGCGCGCCGCGTCGCCGCTTGGGACCAATGACGGCCTGAACTTTCTGCGGGTCGACCATGCGGCCCCATTCCCAAACATCACCTATTGGGAAATCGGAAACGAGGAATACGGCAATTGGGAGATCGATCACCACGGCACCCCAGGCCCCGGCGGCGTCAGCACCGGAACCCAGCGCGACCCCACCACCTACGCGAAGTTTGCCGAGGCCTTTGCCAGCTTTATCGCGTCCGATCAAGCCACTCAAGCCAACCCCCTGCCGACCGTCCATATCGGAATCGACAGCGGAGACCCGACGGGCGCTTCGGATAACAACTGGACGGACAAAGTGCTGGCGGCTGGGGAACTCATCGGCTTTGTCCCCGGTTTCATATCCGATCACAACTATGTGCAGGGACCGGGCTCCGAGAGCGATTCGTTCCTGTTGAACGACACCGTTTCGGATGTCGGGAGCACCCTGAGCTGGGCCACCCGCTACAGCGATTACGAGACTATGCTCCAGCAGACCGTGGGAAGCAGCGCCGCCGCGGGCGTGCAAGTCATGGCCACCGAGTACAACTCAAACTACGGCACGCCAGGCAAGCAGATGACGAGCCTCGTCAATGGTCTGTTCGTCGCGGATTCCATCGGCAGCTTGCTGGACAGCGGATACACCGCCGGACTCTTCTGGGATTTGCGCAATGGATGGGGCACGACCGGAAACAACTCGCCGACTCTTTACGGCTGGCGCGAGGGAGGCGATGAGGGGTTGCTCGGAATGTCTAATGACAACGACCCGCCAATCACGGGTCCATATGTCCCCTATCCCACTTATTTCGCCGAGGAGCTGGCATCGAAGATGGTGCAGAGCGGCGGCAAGGTCGTCTCGGCTGTCAGCAACTATGCCGAAATGGCCGTCTACACCATCTTGGAGGCCAACGGACATTTGGATCTCATGGTGATCAACAAGAACCTCGACGCCAGCCTCACCGAGCAGTTCAGCGTGCCCGGATTCAACGCCAGCGGTCAGGCCCAGATCTGGCAGTACGGCGAAGCGCAGGATTATGCCCAGAGTCTGACAAGCAATGGCGCGGCATCGCTGGCGAATTTCAACACCAACTTGAGCTTCAGCGGCAGCAATTTCAGCTACGCGTTCCCCGCTTACTCGATGACGGTCATCGATCTGACGCCTACGCCGGTAATCGCAACCGCCGCGGCAGCCAATCCCAGCCCTGTCACCGGAACCACCACAACCCTCAGCGCCCTCGGTTCCGAAAACGGCAGCGGAGCCGGGCTGAACTACACCTGGTCGGCTACCTCCGTTCCGGCCGGCGTTACCGCTCCGACTTACAGCGTCAACGGAACCAACGCCGCCTCGACTACCGTCGCCACCTTCTTCGGCGCGGGCAGCTATACTTTCCTCGTCACCATCACCGACGCCGGCAGCAATTCCGTCACCAGCAGCGTGAATGTGACGGTCAATCAAACCTTGACCTCCATCGCCGTCAGCCCGCCCACCGCGACGATCAACGAAGATTCCAATCAACAGTTCTCCGCCACCGCCAACGATCAGTTCAATGTGGCCTTGACCAGCCAGCCGACTCTCACCTGGTCGATCGCCAGCGGCATCGGCAGCGTGAATTCCTCGGGGCTGTACACCTCTCCCACCGCATCCGGTTCCGCGAGCGTTCAGGCGGCATCGGGATCGGTCCACGGATCGGCTTCAGTCACGATCGACAACGCCACGCCCACCGTCGCCCAGGCCGCGGCGGCCAATCCCAATCCCGTCACCACAACTTCCACCGCGCTGAGCGTGCTCGGCGCCGATGACGGCGGGGAAGGCAATCTGTCCTACACCTGGGCCGACACCGGCCCGTCCGGCGTCACTTACTCCGGCAACACTAACGGCACCAACGCCGCCAAGGCCATCACCGCGAATTTCACGCAAGCCGGCAGCTACAACTTCACCGTCACCATCACCGATTCCGGCGGATTGTTCGTCACCAGTTCCGTGGCCGTCAACGTGCAGCAGACGCCCACCGGCGTGATCGTGACGCCCTCCTCCGTCACCGTCGCCACCGGCTCAAATCAGCAGTTCTCCGCCACCGCCACCGATCAATTCGGCAACGCCATCAGTTCGCCGACGTTCGCCTGGTCCATCACCGGCACGGGCAACTCGATTAGCAGCACGGGCCTGGCCACGCTCGGCTCGACGCCCGGCACGTACACCGTCAAGGCCACCTCGGGCAGCGCCAGCAACACCGCCAGCGTCACCGCCGCGGTGGCCCCGGTCGTTTCGGCCTTCCAGGTCAACGACGGCAGCGCCCAGCGTGCGATGGTCGATTCCCTCACCGTGACCTTCAACGAAGCCGTGACCCTCAGCCCCGGCGCCATCACGCTCAACTTGCTTTCGCAAACCGGCGGGGCCTCGACGCCGATGACCTTCACCCTCACCCCCGGCAGCGGATCGAGCGCGACCTGGGTCCTGACCTTCACCGATCCCAGTTACATCGGCGGCTCGTTGCCGGATGGAGCGTATGAACTGATCGTCTCATCCGGCGGCGTCACCAGCGCCTCGGGCCTGAACATGTCCGCCACTCAGGACTTCACCTGCTGGCGTTTGTACGGTGATTTCGACGGCAATGGATCGGTCACCGGCAATGACTATACGACGCTGATCACATTACTCGGCAAGCCAACGGGCTCGAGCCAGTGGTACTTGGACTTCTACGACACCGGCTTTGTCACCGGTGATGATTACACTGAGTTTATCACGCGTTTCGGCTCAACGATGAACATTCCCGCATTGCCGAGCGTGGAGGTGCTGGCGTCGCCGGCGACGACTTCCACTTCCGCCACGCCGACGACATTGACGCCGACAACGACGACATTGACGACAACGACGAAGAAGAAGCCAAGCGTCACGAGCCTCGTTTCCAGCGTGGCGGCGGCGCCGAAGCCTGTCAGCAAACCCAAGCCGAAGCACGGGCGCGGATAGCGGAACGCAAGGGACCGGAACCGTGCCCAAAGTTTCGGGAGCCGAAGACCGGCCGATTCTTATTGCCTGCATCGCTGCTCGTACCCGTTGCGGATTCAGCCGCTGACCGTCAACAAACGCTTCTCACCCCATCGTCGCCTCGGCCATCTCCGCCCGGGTCGGAGCGCGATCCACCTTATGCACCGGCAGCCAGCGCGAGACGATCAACTGCAAAATCGCCACGGCCAGCATTCCGATGAAAACCCAATGCAACCCGCCATCGATCATCCAGCCGGCGGAGCGAAGGATTTGGGGGGAAAGCTGCGAGCGCAGGTGCGAATCGAGCAGTCGCGCCGGGGTTACGCCGGAGGATTCCAGCGTCGCGAGCTTGGGGAGGGTGATGATGTTGAAGACCGCGCCGAGGATTCCGATGCCCATCGACCCGCCGATCGTGCGGAAAAATTGAACGCTGCTGGTGACGATGCCGCGGCGTTGCCAGCTCACTGCGTTCTGGGCTGACAGCAGAAAACTCATCGATGCCGGCCCGAATCCGAACCCCGTCAGCGCCAGCACCGCCGCCAGGACATGCTTGGATACTCCAAGGGCGGTGCCGATCAAAAGTCCGGTGAAGCCGGCGACGATCAGCACCGATCCGAGCATCGAGACGTTTCGGAATCCCCATCGCACGACCAGTGGCGCCGCGATGATGCCGGAGAGGGCCCAGGTGAGCATCACCGGCGTGACGACCCAGGCGGCCGCTCCCGCCCCACCGCCGCGAACGCCCTGCACGTACAGCGGCACGAATGTGTCGAGGCTCAGAAATCCGATGCCCAGCAGACAGCTTCCGAGCAGCGAGGGTCCGATGGAACGGTTCATCAGCAAATCCACCGGCATGATCGGGTTGGCCGATCGGCGTTCACTAGCGACGAAGAAAACTATGGCCAGCGCCGCGATACCCGCCAGCGCCAGCGAAACGCTCAGGGGCCAGCCGCCCGGCCCCAGTCGCGACACCAGCATCAGCAGCGCCATGCACCCGACCGCCAGCGAGCCGATCGCCGCCAAATCCAGATGCACCGCTCGCGGCCGCTCCTGATCGTGATAGGTCTTGGCCAGCACGAGAAATCCGAGCAATCCGAACGGCAGGTTCACGAAGAAGATCGATCTCCATCCCAAGGTGACGACGAGAAACCATCCCAGCGCCGGTCCGGCGAGGGCGGCCGTTCCCCAGACCGCGCTGAACAGGCCCTGGATTTGCGCCCGCTCTTCCAGCGTGAAGATGTCGCCCAGGATGGTGAGCACCACCGGCATGATTCCCCCCGCCCCCAATCCCTGCAGGCCGCGATAGGCGATCAATTCCGGCATGCTGCGCGCCGTCGAAGCCAACATCGAACTCACTGCAAACAGCGCAATGGCAAACAGGATCACTCGCTTGCGTCCCAGCGCATCAGCGAGCCTTCCGTACAGCGGCATGCTGACGGTGCAGGCCAGCAGATAGATGCTTGCCACCCAGGAATAATGTTCCAGTCCATGGAGCGAGCCGATGATCGTGGGCATGGCGGTGCTGGTAACGGTCTGTTCCATCGAGGCCAGCACCATGACGAGCATCAGGGCGGCGGTGACCCATCGGCGATCAATCCGCGGCCGGGTCTTTTTCGCCGCCGCAATCTGCACCGGCGACGGGGGAACCATGTCCACCGACGCCGATGGATGCGCCGCATCGCCCAGCCTCGCCGCGTCCCCCGGCGGCGAGGCGACAATCTTCCCGTCAGCCGGCTCCAAACACTCCTGACAACCGCTCATATGCGCACATAATCCTTCCCGTACAACTGCTACGGCACATGGTACAAGATCGGAAAGTATAGGCGAATCACGTCATTGGATGTGGTTCTACCCATCCGGATTGACGTATGTAGGGGCAGCAAGTTTAGGCTGTTCTTGCCGAACCAAGAGGGGAAACCGATTTAGTCCACTCGCGTTTTCCCTAAGTTTCCCAAGCCTCACGCACGGTATCGCTCAATCTGCCCAAGCACCCTCGACATTCATTTATATTTTCGTCGTCGGTCGGGACATGAGGTATGATATGATCGCGATTTAGCTTTAATCCTGCGGAGAATCACGAGCAACACATGAATTCGATAATGCGTGAAATCCATCGGTCACCGCTAGTTATGGATCGCGCGCGAAGGCCCGAAGGGGAAGGCAACGCGTTTTGCGGCGTTGAGTTGCTCGAACCACGGCTATTGCTGTCGATGTTCAGCTTCTTCCCCGCGAAATGGCCCTATGTCCGCACGCAGGCCATCCGTCAGGCGGTGAATCCACAGCCTGCGCCGAAGGCCACGGCCCATTCCACCGCACCGTCAACGCCCGCCACGTCGGCAGCGTCCTCCACCCCCGCGGTCCAGACCAGCGGCATGAACCTCTTGTCGCAGGAGAATTTCGCCTCCAACGTCACTGCTTCATCGCCGGATGCTTTCGACTCGGTCACCGGAACGCTTTACAGTGAAGTGCGTGGCCCCACGACCCCTTCAACCGTTGGGTCAATCGGCGTCAGCGCCGATCCCGAGCAGGACGATATCGCATCAACCCCAAGTCCCAACTCGATAGCGGCGAGCTGGAATCTGATGCCCGGCTCAAAGGCCAGCGCGGCGCAGAACGCCGGCTTCATCGGTGGGTGGTTTCTCTTCAAATTCACCAATAGCGACCCCTATGCGGGCGATGTCGCGGAATTGATGAGCGTCTCCGGCATCGCGAATCTTTACCTCAACGTCAACCAGCAATTGATGATCTCTCCCTCCGCCCCGCCGATCGCCACGATGCCGTTAAATCAGTGGATTTTTATCGGTGTGGCATGGACCTATAGCCCCACCACGCAGAAATTGAACTTTCAAGTCTATTCGAAGCTGCCGGGGCAGGCACTGGCTTCGATCTACAGCGCAGCGCCCATTGCATCGTCCACGGCTCCGACGACCGCTTCGCTGTTGGATCAACGGTCCGAAACCGGCGGATACTGTCGCTGGGAAGGCCGCGTCGGCACGTTTTTCATCGCGTCGATCAACTCCTTTAGCGATGTAGCCGTGCCCAACACCGTGCTCGATCCGGTGATGCAAAAGCTGTGGTTCGGGGTCAATCCGGTCAACGGGAACGACAACAACAGCGGAATCGTGATCCCCATCTTCGCGGCGGACGGAACGACGGTGATCGGCTTCGCGGCCGGATCGTCGCCTTGGAAATCGCTCGAGCGGGTGAACACGGCTTTGACCTATTCGGGCCTGTTTACGCAAAACGTTGCTTGGGTCAACAGTAGTAACGGAGCGGCGGCGGATGAGAGTCAATCGGCCACCACGCTGCAAGCCGAGATCGCCACCGGCACCGTCGTGCGAAATCCCCTCATTAGCGAATTGGTCATCGACACCGCGTCGGGTCCGTTCAGCGTTGCCGACAGCGGCGGCATTGACTCTACGGGCGGAATTCAACTCGACACCAATGTGAATCTCAGCGGCTTTGGAAGCACCGTGGGAGGCTTTACCAACATCGGCGATCTCCGGGCGTTCATCCCCATCGCCAAGAACTCCTGGACCCTCGCGCCGGGCGCAACGTTCACGTATGAAACCAGCAACACGTCCCTTAATTCCGTCCTCTGGCAGGACCGCAGGTGGATGAACCTCATTGAAGGAAGCAGCTTTTCGGCCGTAGAAGCCCAGCTTGAGGCCACGCCAGGCTCTTTCTGGACCGACGGCACGACGATGTACGTACATCCCTTCGGCAATACCAATCCGGCGACGGATTCGAGCGTCTACGAGCGCAGCCCCGGCGGGACTTACAGCAACGGGATTGGCGTCCTGGTAAACGTCAGCGACTGTTATATCCACAACCTCGCCGTTGGCGGCACTTGCGGCGCGGTCATGACTGACGGCGATCCGATTGGGCTTTACTGCATCGGCAGCGGGTACAATACCGGTGGGTTGAACTATTTTAGCAATCTCTATCTCTATTACGCTTCCAAGCACGCTTTGGGCTGGACCGATGGCGGAAGCAATGAGCGGATGATCGTTTACAACGTGGATGCGGAACAGGGATCTCCCTACGCCGCCTTCGGAGGGCAATACCTTTTCGTGAACTATAACGGCGCTAACACGGCCGTGGGAAATCAGGCTCTGTACCTCGACTGCCGGGCAAGTGATAGCGCCGGCTTGATTGGATCCACCACCGGACAGGTGTTGGAGGTTGGGACATATTTCGAGCACAACAACGACGTGGGCGCGCAGTTCTCAGCGATCTGGTTCATTGACTGCAATTTCGACGGCGGCATCGGCGTTGAAGGCGGCATCACCAATCTCTATGTCACAAATACCGCGTGCGCGGAAATCAACAGTGGCGCCACCAACCTGGTCGCCGACCGCGACACCACCACCCTTAACCTCATCCGCGGCAGCGGAACCGTTACCAATTGCATTATGAAGTCCCCCACCGTTTACGGGATCGGCAGCGGCAGCCATCTTTTTTCGGGAACGACCAGCTATATTGGTTGCGTTTTTGACGCCCGCGGGGCGGTCGTGTGGAACCAGCCGTCCTATTTCTTCCGCACCGGTCCGTCGTCGCTGACGATTCGCAACTGCATCTTTCTCGCGACCGCCAAGTTCCCCATCATCGACGAATTCCAGAGCACCGACCAAATTGATTTCGATCACAATCTGTACGACACGGAAGCCGGCA